>Ga0265338_10006584_pt1 | contig 14735 bp, 7 predicted proteins | sample 42126metaG_FD_193579 | JGI IMG/M metagenome (GOLD analysis project Ga0265338, IMG submission 193579) | Rhizosphere microbial communities from Carex aquatilis grown in University of Washington, Seatle, WA, United States - 4-21-26 metaG | ecosystem: Host-associated > Plants > Roots > Rhizosphere >... | reverse complement strand
AAGGTCAGCGCCGCTATGTCGAGACCTTCTCGCCCTACGCACGCCAGTTCCTCGACCGCATGGACAAGCCGCAGGTCGATCGCATCGAGCACATTCCACCGGCAATAGCGATCGACCAGGTCAATCCGGTGCGCACTTCGCGCTCCACCGTGGGCACGATGACCGAGCTCAACGACCACCTGAAACTGCTCTACGCCCGCGCTGCGCGGCTGTACTGCCGCCGCTGTGGTCGCCCGGTGCGGCGCGACAATGCGCAGAGCATCGCCGATGAACTCATTTCGGCTGGCCCTGCGCTGGGGCAATCGCTATTGCTGATCTGCTTTCCGGTGCCGGTGCCGCCGAAGATGAAGGTCGCCGAGCTGCGCTCGGAGCTGGAAAAGCTCGGCTATGTGCGGCTGTTGAAAGAAGAGGCGAAGCTGCTGACCGTCATCCAGGACCGGCTGCGCCTGGACCGCGCCGATCGCAGCCGCCTCATCGAGGCGCTCGAAGCCGCGCTGCATGCGGGTCATGGGCGCATGAGCGTGCACGTGCAGGGCAGCGAGGGCGTCGACTCGCGCGTACTGCGCTATTCGAGCGACCTGCACTGCGCCGATTGCGACCTGCACTACCAGGACGCCTCGCAGGGCTTGTTCTCGTTCAATTCGCCGCTGGGGGCCTGCGATACCTGCCGCGGCTTCGGCCGTGTGATTGGCATCGACTATGGCCTGGTCATTCCCGATCCGTCGAAATCGCTTGGCGATGGTGCGGTGCGTCCCTGGCAGACGCCCTCGTACAAGGAGTGCCAGGACGACCTGCTGCGCTTCGCAAAAAAGCGTGAGATCGCCATCGATGTGCCCTGGCGCGACCTGCCGGCGGCACATCGCAAATGGGTCATCGAAGGCGAAGGGCCCTGGAACAAGAAGGTCTGGTACGGCGCCAGGCGCTTTTTCGACTGGCTCGAAAGCCGCGCCTACAAGATGCATGTTCGTGTGCTGCTTTCGCGCTATCGCAGCTACACGCTCTGCTCTGCCTGCAATGGCGCACGCCTCAAACCCGACGCGCTGCTCTGGCGTCTTGGAGTCGACACTGCGCCCGAACAGCTGGAGCTGCCAGCGCTGGCGCCGCCGGGGCTTTCCATCGATGCGGTGATGCAATTGCCGATCGATCGCTGCCGCGCCTTTTTCGATCGGCTCGTGCTGCCGCCACCGCTGGATCAGGCCACCGATCTGCTGCTGAGCGAGCTGCGCACGCGGCTGCGTTTCCTGAGCGAGGTGGGCCTCGGTTACCTGACGCTCGATCGCCAGTCACGGACGCTCTCGGGCGGGGAAGTCCAGCGTATCAACCTGACCACCGCCCTGGGCACCTCGCTGGTGAACACGCTGTTCGTGCTCGATGAGCCTTCCATCGGCCTGCACTCGCGCGACATGCAACGGGTAGTTGCGGTCATGAAGCGCCTGCGGGACGCGGGCAACACCCTGCTCGTGGTCGAACACGATCCGCAGATCATGCTGGAGGCCGATCGCATCCTGGACCTCGGTCCCGGCGCCGGCGAGCACGGCGGGCGCATCGTCTGCTACGGCACGCCGGCGGAAGTCATGGCGCATCCCGAATCGAGCACCGGCGCCTGGCTCGCGGGCCGGCGGAGCCTGCCGCCGCTGCGTGCCAGCGCGGGCCTTCCAGCGGCGGATCGACCATCGGCCGACCGCATCGCGATTTACGGCGCCAGCGAACACAACCTCAAGCGCCTGGACATCGAGATTCCGTTGCGGCGGCTCGTATGCCTGACAGGGGTCTCGGGCTCGGGCAAATCGACGCTGGTGCAGAACGTGCTCTATCCGGCACTGCAGAAAGCTCATGGCAAGCCCAGCGATACGCCAGGGACGTTTGAGCGTCTGGAGGGCGCGGAGCTGATCGAGGCCGCTGTGATGATCGATCAGACGCCGATCGGCCGTACCACGCGTTCGAATCCGGCCAGCTATGTCGGCGCGTTCGATGAGATACGCGCGCGTTTTGCGGCGGAGCCCGAGGCGCGCCTGCGCCGCTACACGGCCGGGACATTCAGCTTCAATTCCGGCACCGGCCGCTGCCCGGCGTGCGGCGGCAACGGCTTCGAGCACATCGAAATGCAGTTTCTCTCCGATGTGTACCTGCGCTGCGGTGAATGCAACGGCAGCCGCTACCGTCCCGAAACACTGCAGATTCGCCTGACCGGTGCCAACGCAAAGCGCGCCAGCATCGCCGAAGTGCTCGACATGACGGCCACCGCGGCGCTGGCATTCTTTGCCGATCAGCCTGCCGTATGCGCGCGCCTGCAGCCGCTGGTGGATGTCGGCCTGGACTATGTTCGGCTCGGCCAGCCCGTGCCTACTCTCAGTGGCGGCGAAGCGCAGCGGTTGAAACTCGCCGGCCATCTGGCCGAGGCGGGATTGGGCGCACTGCCGCGCGAGCGCGGCAAATCGCGCACCGGGGTCAAGGAGACTCGCGGCAAGCTCCTGATCTTCGATGAACCCACCACCGGACTGCACTTCGAGGACATCGCGCGCCTGGTGCATGCCTTCGGACTGCTGCTCAAGGCGGGCCATTCTCTGCTCGTCATCGAGCACAACCTCGATGTGATTCGCGCTGCCGACTGGATCATCGATCTGGGTCCGGAGGGCGGCGAAGGCGGCGGCGAACTGATCGCGCTCGGCACTCCCGAGCAGCTCATGCGCCAGGCTTCGTCGAAGCAGGCTCGCTCACACACCGCGCGCGCGCTGCTCGACTACGCCGATGCGACGGTCGCGGCGGCCGCCCGGAAAGTGGCCGAACCCGCGCCCCGGCCCTATGCCGTCGCTGAAGCCGCCGGTGAAGGACAGGTGGTCGTGCGCGGCGCGCGCGAGCATAACCTGAAGAATGTCGATGTCGAGATTCCACGCGGGCGTTTCAGTGTCGTCACGGGCGTCTCCGGCTCGGGTAAGTCCACGCTGGCATTCGACATCCTGTTCAACGAGGGGCAGCGCCGGTATCTCGAATCTCTCAATGCCTATGCGCGGCAATTCGTGCAGCCGGCCGCGCGGCCGGATCTGGATGCGATTCACGGCATTCCACCCACGGTGGCGATCGAACAGCGCGCGAGCCGCGGCGGTCTCAAAAGCACCGTGGCCACATTGACCGAGATCTACCACTTCCTGCGACTCATCTATGTACGCCTCGGCACCCAGTTCTGCCCGGACTGCCAGGTGGCGATTGCGCCGCAAAGTCCCGAGGCCATTGTTGCCACGCTGCTGCGCGATTTTCGCGGTCAGCGTCTGCAGCTGCTCGCGCCCCTGATCGCGCATCGCAAGGGACACTATCGCGAGCTGGCGCGCTGGGCGGCAGCGCGCGGCGATAAGCAGTTGCGTGTCGATGGCAAGTGGGTCCCGACCGATCCGTTTCCGAGCCTCAAACGCTTCGTCGAACACGACATCGAACTGCCGGTCGCCGAGGTGCTGTGCGCAGCGCGGCAGGAATCGGCGCTACGCGAAGCCGTGGATCGCGCGCTCGAACTCGGCAAGGGCGTGGTCCATGCGCTGCCGGCATCCGGCGCAGCGCAGGTCTTCAGTGCACGCCGCGCCTGTCCCTCGTGTGGCCGCGGATTTCCGGAGCCCGATCCGCGGCTGCTCTCGTTCAATTCCAGCCAGGGCTGGTGCCAGGCCTGCTTCGGCACGGGCGTGCGCAGCGAGCACTTCGAAGCCGAACAGACCGGCGAAGAATCGCAGTGGCTCGAGCGTGCCGATGAGGATGAGGAAGCCGATGTGCCTTGCCCGAGCTGCCATGGCGCACGCCTGAACCCAACCGCGCTGCACCTGCGATTTGGCAAGCGCTCGATAGCCGAACTGACGGCATTGCCGGTCAAGGAACTGCGCACATTCTTCAATTCCCTGAAACTCGTAACGCGCGAGGCGGCGATTGCACGCGATGCGCTGGCCGAGATCCGCTCTCGCCTGGGATTCCTCGAGCGCGTGGGTCTGGGCTACCTGGCGCTGGATCGCTCGGCGCCCAGTCTCTCGGGCGGCGAGGCCCAGCGCATCCGCCTGGCGGCGCAACTCGGCTCGAACCTCCAGGGCGTGTGCTACGTGCTGGACGAGCCGACCATTGGTTTACATCCGCGCGACAACACCGTGCTGCTCGACACGCTCGCGACACTCTCGGCGGCGGGCAATACGCTGGTCGTGGTCGAGCACGATGAAGACACCATTCGTCGCGCGGATCACATCATCGACCTGGGGCCGGGCGCCGGCGTGCGCGGCGGACACGTGGTGGCAGCCGGAACGGCCGCGCAACTCGAAGCGCAGCCTGAGTCGGTCACCGGCCGCTTCCTGGCGCGGCCCCTGCTGCATCCGGCGCAACCCCGCCGCGCCACCGACAGCCGCAGCGCCGCCATCGAGATAGACCGGGCCCGCCTGCACAATCTGCGCGATCTCGACGTGCGCATCCCGCTCGGACGCCTGGTCGTCATCACGGGTGTGTCCGGCTCGGGCAAGTCCTCGCTGGCGCGCGATGTGCTCTATGCCAATCTGCGCGCATCCATCAACGCAAAATCCCCGCCGGCGCCGATCGGCGCGCGTGCGCTGCGCGGCATCAACGGCATTGCACGTGTGCTCGAGGTCGATCAGACCCCGATCGGCCGCACACCTCGTTCGTGCCCGGCCACCTATGTGGGCTTCTGGGACGATATCCGCAACGTGTTTGCGGGTACCAGCGAGGCACGCGTGCGGGGTTACGCCTCGAGCCGCTTCTCGTTCAACACCAGCGGAGGACGTTGCCCCGAGTGCGACGGTGCCGGACAGCGCACGATAGAGATGAGCTTCCTGCCGGATGTGAAAGTGCGATGCGAGCGTTGCGGCGGCAGCCGTTTCGACCGCGAGACGCTCGAGATCCAATGGCGCGGTCGCTCTGTGGGCGATGTGCTGGCGATGAACGTCGAGGATGCAGTCGAATTCTTCGCCGCGCATCCGAAGATTCGCCGCCCGCTGCAGCTGCTCGCCGATGTGGGACTGGGTTATCTGACGCTCGGCCAGCCCAGCCCCACGCTGTCGGGCGGCGAAGCCCAGCGCATCAAGCTCGTCACTGAGCTCGCGCGACTGACCGACTCGCCGCGCGCGCGCCCCGGTCATACGCTTTACGTCCTGGATGAGCCCACGGTCGGGCTGCACATGGCCGATGTCGAGAAACTCATTGCGGTGCTGCATCGGCTGGTCGATGCCGGCCATTCGGTCGTGGTGGTGGAGCACAATCTCGACATCATGGCGGAGGCCGACTGGATCATCGACCTGGGGCCGGAAGCCGGCGATGCCGGTGGACGCATCGTGGCCGCGGGGCCGCCAGCGGCAATTGTGGCGCGGCGCGCACGCTCGCATACTGGCGCCGCCCTGGCGAGTTTTCTCGCCGACCGCACCGAGCCGCTGAAGCGCACTGCATCGTAAGGTTCCGATCCTCGATGGCACACAATCTGGTCTGCTGGAAATGCGGCGCCAGCCTGGCGGCACTCACATTGCCGCTGTCGCGGCGCGATGAATGCGCCAAATGCCGGGCAGAGCTGCATGTGTGCCGGATGTGCGTCGAGTACGATACCAGCGTTGCCAAGCACTGCCGCGAGCCGACCGCCGAAGAGGTCAGCAATAAGATCGGTGCGAATTTTTGCGATTTCTTCGTGCCGCGCCCGGGTGCCTACGTGGCAGCCAATACCAGCGCGGCGGAAAAGGCACGGCTGGAACTCGAGAAGCTCTTCGGCAAAAAATAGTCGGCGCCAAAGATAACGCCAGGGAGAAGCAGGCATGAAACTCGATGACAGCCGTCGCAGTGACAATGTCGATGATGAACGCGGGGCAGGCGGAGGCTCCGGCGGCGGCTATGGCCTGCACCTGGGGATAGGCGGCACGCTGCTGGTGCTGGTGGCCGGCTATTTCCTGGGCGTAAATCCGATGACCTTACTGGGCGTCATAACCGGCGCGCCGGATTCGGGGAACTCGGCGCCGGCAACCGCTCCCGTCCACGATCCGGCCAGTGACCACCAGGTTGACTTCGTGAGGGCCATTCTCGGTTCGACCGAGGATGTCTGGTCGGCGTATTTCCAACAGCAGGGCAAGACTTATACGCCTCCGACATTGGTGCTGTTCCGCGGCTCGTTTGCATCAGCCTGCGGTCGCGCCAGCGCGGCGTCGGGGCCGTTCTACTGTCCCGGAGACCAGAAGGTCTATCTCGACCTGGACTTTTTCCGGCAGCTGGCGACGCAGTTCGGAGCGCCGGGCGACTTTGCCCGGGCGTACGTGATCGCCCACGAGGTCGGGCATCACGTACAGGATCTGCAGGGCATTTCATCCGCCGCCGAGCATGCCGAACAGCGTGCCGGCCAGGTTGGTGCCAACCACGTGTCCATCGAAGTGGAACTGCAGGCGGATTGCTACGCCGGTGTCTGGGCGGCACAGGCCAATCGCACCCACAAGATTCTCGAGCCGGGTGATCTCGAGCAGGGACTGCAGGCGGCTTCCTCGGTGGGAGACGATACGCTGCAAAAGCGCATGCAGGGGACGGTGGTGCCCGACAGCTTCACGCATGGCACATCGGCTCAGCGGGTCAAATGGTTCCGGCGCGGCTTCGATGGCGGCCAGATCGAGAACTGCGATACCTTCAAGGCCGGATCGGCGCTCTAGGCCGCACTGGGCTGCTGCGTCGCCGCCGCGCTGCGGCCCGCCAGCAGCGCCAGCACTTCGCTGGTCGGGCGCACGTCGCCGAAGATCCGTACCATGCTGTTGAGCGTCGCGTTGTGTTCGGCATCCGTCAACGCGGCATTGGCGTCCGACACGAAGACCAGCCGGTAGTTCAGCATCATCGCATCGCGGGCCGAGGATTCGCAGCACACGTTGCTGAGCGTACCGGCGATGACCACGGTATCGATTGCCCGCGCGCGCAGCACGGCATCGATCGGTGAGGCGCCCGGCAGGAAGGCGCTGAATCGCGTCTTATCGACGATCAGATCCGCGCTGCGGACATCGAGTTCCGCGTGCAGCGCGTGTCCATGCGACCCGGGCGTCATGTGTTCCAGCGATTCGCGGCGGGGATCGCCCTCAAAAAACACACTCCAGTTCTCGCTCTGCCCGGCCAGTGTCATTCGCACCCAGACGACAGTGCCGCCCGCGGCTCGCATCGCACTCGCCAGCCGATTCACGTTCGGAACGATCTCGCGGGCCGCGGGCACTTCCACCGGCATGCCGGGCAGCATGAATACATTCTGCATATCGATGACCACCAGCGCCGTGCGCGCCGCCGTCAACCGGTCGTACCGATGAAGCTTGCCGCGCTGCGCGATTGCGCCGGCGATGATCTGCTGGTCGATGGCAATCTTGTGCATGAGCGGCAGGATATTCCGCAGGGCGTATTGCCTCAAGAACTGAGGCCACGAACCCAGGGGCGATTGCAGTCATCTCAAGCTGATCCCAAGTGCCGGCGGGGCTCCGATGCCCCAGGTCTTGGGAAGACCCTGGGGCATCCTGCTGCCGGCTGCTCATCAACCTGCCGAGGCCCGCAATGTGGCCTGATTGTGCGCCGCACTAACCATTGGGCTGTTAACCTTAAGCACCGCCGATTCCACCGCGTCATGCACGCAGGACTGCCAGACTGCCCTGCGGCTGAGCTCCCGGCTCTCGTACGGCGAGCAGACTTCGCTCGCGGCAGACCTGAGCCGGGCGTAGAGAGTCCGGGCGCCCTGTTCGGAATTGAGCGTCCGGGCATCGTAGGTCACCGTCTTGGTGAGTACCTGTGCCGAGTCTGCGTTCGCCTGGCCGCTGCTCATGAGGGAGGCGAAGGGCGCCAGGCTGGCGATGATGATTCTGGTGGCGGTATTCATCTGCTATCTCCTGATTTCTGGGGTGAATTCGAGTGGCTGAACACGATTCACAAGTTACGGAGATGGCCCCCGGGCTGCATGAAGGTCAGCCCAAGGTTGCGTGAAGCATTGCCAAAGTATCGATGCAGGCGCGGTGTAAGCTTTGGATTCCGCGGTGCTGGCGTGATCCGATGAAGTACAGCGTTGGCGATTTGACGATAGACACCGGGCGCCAGCTGGTCAGCCGCGGTGCCGATCCCATCGCGCTTCCCAGGTTGTCCTACGACCTGCTGTCACCTGATCGAACTGTACCCGGCCCGACCAGGCGTTCACTTTCGATACGGTCTGGTGCTGCTCTCGCAGCGGCAGCCGCAAGCGGCCCTGGAACAGTTTGAGCAGGACGATCCCTGGTATCGCAGTGTCGGCATCACCCTGGCACTGGACCAGCTGGGGCGTCGGACCGACGCCGATCGCTCGCTCGCCATAGCCGAGCGCAACTGGGGCAACGGCATGGCCTACCAGATCAGTTATGTCTATGCCGCGCGGGGTGATGCGGCACAGGCACTTGTGTGGCTCGAGCGGGCCTATCGGCAGCGCGACGCGGGCCTGTTGGCAATCAGCAGTGATCCCATGCTGGCGAGCCTCGCCGAACATGCTGAATTCAAGGCGTTCCTGGGCAAACTGATGCTGCCGGCGTAACTCACATTCCGACTTCACAAGGGGTTGCAGCCAACTCCTGTCGCCACTGTCGAAGAATCGGCGCCGCGAAGCGTGTCCGAACCCGGTGCGCCGACATCAAACTGCAATGTTCGTGACATAGGGTCTGGGGCTCTGTCGCCGGAGAAAACCTATGAACACTAGCGCAGCAGCCCTGGATGCACCTCACGCTCACGCCCACGTCAGCGCCCGTCCACGGCTCGACTACAAGGCCGGGCCGGCCACCATGATCATTTTTGTGGGGCTGCTGGCCACGGGGCTGCTGTTCACTGCCTACAGCCTGATGAACGATGTAACGAATGCCGGTGTGCCAACGAGCGCCATCGCGCCGTTCATTCTGCTGGGTGTGGCGCTGCTGATCGCGCTGGGCTTCGAGTTCGTCAATGGCTTCCACGACACCGCCAATGCGGTGGCCACGGTCATCTACACCCACTCTCTGCCGCCACAAGCGGCCGTGCTCTGGTCCGGTACGTTCAATTTCCTTGGCGTGCTCACATCAAGCGGCGCGGTAGCCTTCGGCATCATCTCGCTGCTGCCGGTTGAATTGATCCTGCAGGTAGGATCGGGCGCCGGCTTTGCCATGGTGTTCGCGCTGCTGATCGCAGCCATCCTGTGGAACCTCGGCACCTGGTGGCTGGGACTGCCCGCCTCCTCCTCGCACACGCTGATCGGCTCCATCGTCGGCGTCGGCGTCGCGAACGCGCTGATGCACGGTCGCGACGGCACCAGCGGGGTCGATTGGACGCAGGTCACCAAGATCGGCAATTCGCTGCTGCTCTCGCCGCTGGTTGGCTTCTTCGCTGCCGCGCTGGTATTCCTGGCGGTGCGCATGGTCATCAAGAACAAGCAACTGTTCGAAGCGCCGAAGGGCAACCATCCGCCGCCGTGGTGGATTCGCGGCATCCTCGTGCTGACCTGCACGGGCGTGTCGTTCGCACACGGCTCGAATGACGGCCAGAAGGGCATGGGACTGATCATGCTGATCCTGGTCGGCACTGTGCCGCTAGCCTACGCACTCAATCGCGCCATGCCTGCCGATCAGGTGACGCAGTTCGTCGCCATGGCGCAGGTCACGCAGGAGTCGCTCGCCAAAGGCTTCGCGACTGCGCCGCCGGCACTGACCGCCGATGAGACCCGTTCGACCCTGTCCGAGTACATACGCACCAGGCAGTTGAACCCCAGGGTGCTGCCCGCGCTGGCCGACATGAGCGGCAGCATCGGCTCGCAGGTCGGGGCCACGCACGACTCGCTGGCGAAAATGCCTGCCGCGGCGGTACCGAACGTGCGCAACGACATGTACCTGACCTCGGAGGCAATCTCGCGCATCCAGAAAGACAAGAACATCCAGCTCGATGTTGCGACCGCCAACAATCTGAAGGGCTTCAAGCGGGAGATCGATGCCGCTACCAAGTTCATCCCGCTGTGGGTGAAAGTGGCTGTCGCCATCGCACTGGGCCTGGGTACCATGGTGGGCTGGAAGCGCATCGTGGTGACGGTGGGCGAGAAGATCGGCAAGTCGCATATGACTTATGCGCAGGGCGCCTCGGCCGAGCTGGTAGCGATGCTGACAATTGCTGCGGCTGACAGCTTCGGTCTGCCTGTGTCCACGACACATGTGCTCTCCTCCGGCGTCGCGGGTACGATGGCGGCCAACGGCTCAGGCCTGCAGATGGCGACTATTCGCAATCTGCTGCTCGCCTGGGTGCTGACGCTTCCGGCCGCGATCATTCTGTCCGGTTCGCTGTACTGGTTGTTCGCGCACCTGTTCTAGACGTGCCGGTCGCGGAGGTCCTCGCAAGAGGGCCTCCCTTGGCCGCCGAGCTACGCGATGCGATTAACCGGGCGGGCATGGGCCGCCATGCCACTGGCTCCGAGTGCGCTGGCGCCTAGCTGCCAAGCCTCTCCGACAGGCGCTCGAGCAGGCGCCCGAAGCGCGAAGACTTGTTCTTGGAAGCTTCCACGGCGGCACCGCGGCCATCGTTGTTGATGAGCGGACGACGCCCATCGTCCATTTTCAGCTGGCCAGCGCCCAGGATCTCGAGGGTCTCCTCCAGCGTCATGGCCTTCGGCTTGGAGCGCGCCGCCATCGCCGCACGGCCCGGTCGCAGTTTGGCGCGTTTCCCCGGAGCCACACGCGCCGCAGGTGTACCGCCCTGGAGGCGAAGGGGCGATTGTGGCTTGTTGTCCTCGATAAATTCGAACCCCGTGGCGCCCGGCAGTTTCGCCGTGGCTGTCACCTGCGAAGCGCCGGCGGCCGGCGCACCGGCGCCAGGTGGAGCAGCATTGGGTGGCGCAGTGACGGTAACCGGCGTTGCGTCGGGGCGCGTGGCGGCAAGTTTGGCCCGCTCGCGCTCGCGCACCGTGACCGGTACCACCGAGACCGTGGAAAAATCCGAACGCACGTAGTGCGCGACCTGCTTTGCGGACACCGCATCGGTGAAGAAGCCCAGACGCACGCCATACCAGCGGCGTCCGTCGCGATTGCCCTCCGCCCCGTAGAGCGTGTAGGCGCTGAAAATAGCCAGTTGCGGGATCTGCTCGATATCGATCGGCTGCACCGACCAGAGCAGCTGCACCGCGTAGGCGGTCTTTTCGTCCCGCGGCTTGCCGGAAGATGCAGCTTTCGCCGCGGCGGCAGCGGCATCATCGGTGGTCGGCAAGGCCGGCTGGCGTACGGTCGACTCGGATGCCGTGTCGGCCGCCACTTCGAGCACTCGCAACGTCGCGGTCCCGCTCAGTTCGCGCGCCGGTTCGGCCGCAGCCGGCGATTTCGATACCACGGCGGCCTTGAGTTCCGGTATGGGCGACAGCGTCGGTGTATTGGTCGTTGAATCATCGAGCGAGGCGATCGCCGCTCGCACGTTGCTGAGCGCTCGTGCCGCTGCCTCGTTCTCCTGAATGATTGCTGCGAACTCCGAAATGCGACGGCCCTCGTCCGGCATCAATGTCAGCGCGGGCGCCTCCGGCGGCGACGCCGGAACCTCGACGGTTGCAGCGGCGGCAACACCAGCTGCGACAGCAACGGGTGCGGCATCGACAGGTGCGGCATCGACAGGTGTCGCAGCAACGGGTGCCGCCACGGGAGCAGGTACATCCACCGCGGCCGCAGGCGGTACCTGCTGCGCGGCTTCCGCGGCCTCTGCCTCGGCCTGGGCGCGCAGGCGCAGCCCCGGGGCGAGTCCGGCCCAGGCGCCCGGATAAATTTCCCTCACGATGTCGAGCAGCCGCTCGGCGTCTTCCTGGCTTTCGAAGTAGCCCATGTGCAGACGAAAGCGCTCGCGTCCCTCTTCACGGCGACGCGAGACAAAAAAGGTAAATCGTTTCAAACCGGCGTGGTCAGGGGGCGTCAGCGCCACCGGGGTGGTGGAACCACACAAATTGATGACGAATCGATTGCGCAGAGAGCTATGCGGCATCGAGCTGCCGCTCGATTCCGACTCGTTGGCTGGCTTGCCTGTATTGGCTTGCTGCATGCGCTTGTTCCCCTGTCGCTGACGGAACACGGCGCCCGGTAGTTATGCAGCGTGGATGACACTGAAACGGCCGCTTCTGCGATGCGGCCCATCTTCCTGTGGCAACCCCGCTATCCCTTCCCTGCCGGGGGACCGGTGGCTTTGCGTCCCTGTCTTGCGACAGGTTTGCTCTTAAGTCACGGTTTTCAGTGTGACAGCTTGCGTCAGCACGTCAAGGTCAAAAGAATGGCGGGAATTCACACTGGCGCGCTAAGCGCAGTGCAGCGAAATCATTCTGTCAAATGATTGTGAGCGCGCGCGAGACTCAGCTCGCAACGCTCTGTGCCCAGGGTTCCGCGGGTTGTCGTGCCGCCAGCAACTCGGTGACCTCCGTGACGGTGGAGGGATGTGCCAGCACGAAGCCCTGTGCGATGTCGCAGCCGCGTTCGCGCAGGAATTCCAGCTGGTCGAGCGTTTCGACGCCTTCCGCGATTACCTGCTTGTCGAGCGCATGCGCCATATGAATGATTGTTGCCGCAAGCGTTGCGGCCTGCAGGCTCTCGGGCACTTCCTGCATGAACTTGCGATCGATCTTGATCGCGTGCACGGGAAATTGCCGCAGGTAATTCAGCGAGGCGTCGCTGCTGCCGAACTCATCCAGCGCCAGGCGCACGCCCAGTGCGGCCAGTTGACGCAGTGACAGGCGTGCTTCCTCTTCCGCGAACACCGACTCGCTGATCTCGAATTCCAGTATCTGCGGCGGCAGTGAATGCCGCTGCAATGTCGTGCCGACAAGGTTCGCAAATTCCGGCGTGCGCAATTGTTGCACGGATACGTTGAGCGCCAGCCGTGGCGGCGCGATGCCCTGCTCTCGCCACAACGCCAGCTGATGGCAGGCACTCTCCAGAGCCCAGGCGCCGATGTCGACGATCAGCCCGCTCTCCTCCGCCGCGGGGACGAAGTCCTTTGGCAGCCGCACGCCATCGCGCGGGTTCTGCCAGCGCAGAAAGCCCTCGAGTCCCACAAGCGCGCCGCCGCGCAGCGCATATTGCGGCTGGTAGTACAGGGAGAATTCGTGGCGCCGCAGGGCGCGGAACAGCCCGCTGGTCGCGAGCGGTACGACCGCACTGGTCATCATGCGATCGAAGAACACCGCGCGCGACCTGCCGCCATCCTTGGCCTGGTACATGGCCAGGTCGGCGTTGCGCATGAGTTCCTCGATCGTGTTGCCATCGTCGGGGAAGAGCGTGATGCCGATGCTCGCGCGTACGAAGTGATCGCGGCCGGCGATGCTCACGGGCCGCTGCAGCGTCTCGATGATTCGTTGCGAAATCTCGCTGACCGTCTCGACCGCCGTGAGATTGCGCAGGATCACGGTGAATTCGTCACCGCCGAGCCGCGCCACCGTGTCGCCATCCTTGACGCATGAGCGCAGCCGTTGCGCCACGATGGTCAGCAACTGATCGCCGGCGCTGTGCCCGACCGAATCGTTGACCTTCTTGAAATGATCCAGATCCACATAGAGCACGGCACCGCGCTGCGCGCCGCTGGCGGTAGCCGCGAGTTCCTGCGACAAGCGGTCGCGGAACAGCAGCCGATTGGGCAGCGCGGTGAGTGAATCGAAATGCGCCTGCCGATAGAGTTGCTCATCGCGCGCGCGATTCGACAGGGCAATTCGCAGGCGGTCGGCGCACTGCAGGCCGTAGGAGGGCGGCTGCGCCGTCAGCTGCGATTGCGTGCGCGAGCCCACGGTGAGGATCGCCGCCACCTGCTCGCCGACGATGATGGGCCAGACGTAGTAGTGCGATGCCTCGAGCGCCCGCAGCGGCGCGAGAAAACTGAAACGCTCGGCGACGCGTTCGCTGACGTACAGGCCCTCGCCCTCCTGCCGCAGGGCGGCAACTACTTCCGGGTCCAGGGTGATGCGATTGACGGGGTAGTCGGCGCCATCGGCACCACCGAGGAACGCGCGCGCATAGCCCGGCGCATCGCGATCGATGAGCAACAGTGCCGCGACATGAGTGCCTGTTACCGCACAGACCCGGGGCAACATGGCATCGAGCGCCTGCTCGACGTCCATGGACTCGAGCAGCAGGCGATCAATCTGCTCGAGTCGCGCCTGCGCGCCGACCCGCTGCTCGAGTGCATTGAGTGCCAGGTTGAAGCTCTGCGCAACCGTGCGCGGCGAGTCGATCGCCCCTTCCGTGTCCACGCGCTGGAAGCGACCCTCATGCAGGGCATTCAGCGCGGCATGCAGCCGGCCAAGTACCGGTTCCCAGCGCCGCGCCAGCAGGAAACTCGTCAGGGCGGCGAAGGCGGCTGCCAGCAGCAGCATCGGCAGCATCAGCAACAGGAAGGACATCAGCATCGGCCGTGCGTCGGCCAGGCGCACGTAGCAGACCACGTTCCATGGCATTGCCTGCACATGCGCAGCGCCGGCAAAATCCAGTCTCACGACCGCGCCGCGCCAGCTGGTATCGCCCTCGGGCCAGTCGCGCTGCACCGGGCGCAGCGGCTCGTGTTCGTCGATGTTGACCGTCGAGATCTTGCGGAATACATCCAGCGGCAGCTCACCGCCGCGATAGATGATGCGTCCAGCCGTGTCTACCACGGCGATCGCGGTCTGTCCGGGTGCGCCCTCCGCGCCCTGCCAGAACCACTTCGGCGACAGCTCGAAGAAGGCGACCTGCCGGCTCCCGGCGCTGCTGATCATGTGCGCCAGATAGATCCTCATCCCGCAGTCG
>Ga0265338_10006583_pt1 | contig 14738 bp, 10 predicted proteins | sample 42126metaG_FD_193579 | JGI IMG/M metagenome (GOLD analysis project Ga0265338, IMG submission 193579) | Rhizosphere microbial communities from Carex aquatilis grown in University of Washington, Seatle, WA, United States - 4-21-26 metaG | ecosystem: Host-associated > Plants > Roots > Rhizosphere... | reverse complement strand
AATCCCGTTCTTTCTCTTAAGCGCTGCCGCGTCTGTGACGACCTTGCTCGCCCAGAAGGCGGGCGGCGCCGTGCGGTCGACCGTTCAGTTTACAGTGATCTCGCGCCTTGAAAACGCGCCGATCGCTTATGCGCGCTACGTCCAGAAGACTTTCTGGCCTTCCAACTTCAGGATCTTCTACCCGTATATTGACCTTTGGCCATTTTGGATCGTCGCCGCCGCCTGCCTCGCGTTGATCCTGATCTCGGTTCTCGCTTTCCGCCGCCGGCGCTCGCAGCCGTATGGGATCGTCGGCTGGCTATGGTTTCTTGGGATGCTGCTGCCCACCATTGGTTTGATACAGGTCGGCGAGGCTTCGATGGCTGACCGTTACAGCTACTTGCCTGTTTTGGGCCTGTTCATCGCCGCTGTCTGGGGCATGGCTGAATTGGCCGAAAGCCGGACATGGCTTCGCGAGAGCCTTCCGTTTGCCGCGGTGGCGGCGTTGGCGGGCTGTTCGGCGCTCACGTTTCAGCAGGTCGGCGTCTGGCGCGATACAGCGACGCTTTTTGGCCACGCGATCAAGGACGAGAAGAACTGCGCTTCGTTTTACAACCTGGGTTGCGTGGTCTCCGGGCTGAACGATTTGACCAACGCGGCCCTCAATTTCAACCGTTGCCTGCAACTCAACCCCAACTACTCCAAAGCGTACGACAAGCTCGCCTTGGTGCAACTCCAGTGGGGCCAATGCGATTTGGCAATTTCAAATCTGCATAGAGCGCTGGCCTTGCAGCGGCAATTCCCGGAGGCTTGGGAGCATCTTGGCCAGGCCCAAGCCGCGACCGGCCAACTCGACCCTGCCGTCGAATCCTACAAAGCCGCCCTGGCTTCCGGATCGACCAATGCAGCCGGCGTCCGCCACCGCCTTGGCCTCCTCCACATCCGCCAGCGGCGATTCGACCCGGCGATCGCACAATTGACCGCCGCCACCGAATCCCAGCCGTCCAACGCGCAGTGGCATTCCGAATTGGCTAACGCGTGGATCGGCGCCGGCAAAATCACCAATGCTGTCAACGAATTCAAAAAGGCGCTCAACCTCGACCCCAATCTCGCCGACGCCTGCAATAACCTCGCATGGATCATGGCCGCCAGCCCCGATCCCGCCCTGCGCGACGGCCCGGCGGCGGTGCGGTTGGCGCGGCGCGCCGTTGAGTTGACTGGCGCCTCCAATCCCTACATCCTCGGCGCCTTCGCCGCCGCCTGCGCTGAAGCCGGGGACTTTGACCATGCCATTGGCGCGGCGCAACAGGCGCGCGAATTGGCCCTTGCGCGATCCAACTCCGCGCTCGCCGGCAGCCTGGCGGCGCAAATCCAGCTTTACCAGGCCCACAAGCCTTTCCACGATGCGAACGCTCGATGACATACGCCGCCGCTGGCTCGTTTCGTTGCTGCTGGCCGCCGTCGTCTTTGCAGCGTTCTCGCCGGCGTTGCGGGCCGGGTTTATCGGCTTCGACGACCCGGAATACGTCACGGAGAATCCCGCTGTCCAACATGGCATCACCATGGAAATGCTGCGCTGGGCCCTCACGACCAATCACGCCGCCAACTGGCACCCGCTGACTTGGATTTCCCATGCGATGGACTGCGCCGTCTTCGGACTTCATCCGGCGGGGCATCATGCGACCAGCCTCCTTCTGCACGCGGCGAACTCGATTCTGCTTTTCCTTTGGCTGAACCGGTTCACAGGCGCTTTCTGGCGCAGCGCGCTGGCGGCGGCGTTCTTCGCCCTGCACCCGCTGCGCGTGGAGTCCGTCGCCTGGATTTCCGAGCGCAAAGACGTCCTCAGCGCGTTGTTCTTCTTCGCGACACTGTGGGCGTATTCTCTTTACACGCAGATCGGTCCGTGGCGCCGCCTCGCGTATGCGCTGGCGTTGGTTCTTTTCGCGCTTGGCTTGATGGCCAAGCCGATGCTCGTCACGCTGCCGTTCATCCTGTTTTTAATTGACGTGTGGCCCTTGCGCCGGACGATCTCGCCCGCGGCCAGCATCCTCGAGAAAATTCCATTCGTCGCGATGAGCGCGGCTTCGTGCGTCGTGACTTTTGTCGCGCAACGCGCGGGGGGAACAGTCGCAAGTTTTGTGAATGCGCCGCTGTTCGCGCGCCTGGAGAATGTGCCCGTCGCTTACCTTCGCTATCTGTCGAAAACCCTGTGGGCATCGTCGCTGGCAGTCGTTTATCCGGTTGAATATTGGTCGATTGCGTCCGCAGCCGGGGCGATCCTCGTTTTGCTGGCGATCTCGGCGGCGGTCGTGATTGCCCGGCGGCGCCAGCCCTGGCTGGCGGTGGGTTGGTTTTGGTTTCTGGGAATGTTGATCCCCACGATTGGCTTGGTCCAGGTTGGCATGATCTCGCTGGCGGACCGCTACACCTATCTGCCGGGCGTTGGCCTGGCGGTGATGATCGTTTGGGGCGCCGCCGAATGGACGACCGCGCGGCCGGCATGGCGGCCCATGATTGGCGCCGCGGCGTCGGTCGCGCTCGCGGCATGCGTGTGTTTGACACTTCGCCAGGCCAGCTTTTGGCGCGATACCGAGACGTTGTTCGCGCATACGGTTGCCGTTACAAGATCCAATCCCGTCGCGGGCAACATCCTGGGGATGGCGCTGCTTCAGCAGGGCAGGGTGATCGAGGCGGTCAACACCCTTGAGAGGGCCCTGGCGCCCGGATACGCGCCGGGCTACTACAATTTGGGCCGCGCCCTTGAAGCGCAAGGGCAGGGCGGGTCGGCGGCAGCCTTTTATGAGCAGGCGCTGGCGTTCCATTCGCGCGATAAGGACGCCGCGGCGATCCACTCGCGCTATGGCGCCTTGCTATTGCGCATGGGCTCCTTTAGCAACGCTATCGTCCATTTGCAGCAGGCCGTGAGATTGGACCCCGGCGACGTCCTGGCCCATTACCGGCTTGCGACAGGCTGGTTTCAAGCACGTCAGGTCGCCGAGGCCGCGGATGCGTTCGAGGCGACGATCAACCTGGCTCCCAATTCAGCAGAGGCGTGCAACAACCTCGCCTGGATTTTGGCGACCAGCCCCGATCCGAAACTGCGCAATGGCGCGAGGGCCGTAGAACTGGCCGAGCGCGCCGCGCAACTTTCGAGTAACACGAACGCCTTCATTCTCGGCGCTCTCGCAGCCGCCTACGCGGAAAACGGCCATTTCGATCAAGCGATTGGCGCCGCCCAACAAGCCGACCGTCTGGCCGAGTCGCAGCGCAACGACGCCTTGTCTTTGGCGCTGGAACACCAGATCAATATCTACAAAAGCCGCCAGCCCTTTCGCGATGACAGCCTTCAGTAAATCCCAAGTCGCGCGCCAGGGCCTTTATGGCCTGCTGCTGCTTGCCGCTGTTTTCGCGGCGTACCAGCCGGCCTGGCGCGCCGGTTGGATCTGGGATGACGATGTTTATGTGACAAACAATCGCCTCCTGGCTGCTTCCGACGGTCTCTCGCGAATCTGGCTCTCGCGCGATTCCCCGTCCCAATATTTCCCTCTCACCTACACCGTTTTGCGCGCCGAACACTCCCTTTGGGGCCTTCACTCCTCAGGCTATCATTGCGTCAATATCCTCCTGCACTCTCTCAACGCTGTTTTATTGTGGCGGCTGCTTCGGCGCCTTGAAATTCCCGGCGCATGGTTCGGCGCCGCGATTTTTGCGCTGCACCCGGTCAACGTCGAATCCGTTGCATGGGTCACCGAGGTAAAAAACATTCTGTCGTTGCTGTTCTATCTGTTGTCCTTGCGCGCATGGGTGGAATTCGTCGCTGGCGGACGCGCGCGCTATTATGTGTTCGCGCTGGCCGCGTGCGCGCTGGCGTTGTTCAGCAAGACAACCGCCTGCACGCTCCCCGCGGCATTGGTGTTGACTCTCTGGCTGATGGATAAGCGCGTCGACGCGCGCCGCTGGCTGCAAATCGGCCCATTCGTCGCCGTGTGCGGCGCAATGGGTCTTGTGTCGATTTGGTGGGAGCGATTTCATCAATACACCGTCGGCGCCGCCTTCCAAATTGCCTGGCCGGATCGCTTCATTATCGCGAGCCAGGCCCTTTGGTTTTATGCCGGCAAATTCCTCTGCCCCGCCAATCTCACTTTCATTTACCCCAAATGGCCCATCGACGCCCACCATGCGCTTGATTGGATTTGGCCCGCAATCACGCTGGCATGCGCGGCCGCGCTGTTTGTGTGCCGCCACTTCGTTCCGCGCGGCGTTATGGTCGTGTTGGTCTTTTACGTCGCGGCGCTGAGCCCTCTCTTGGGATTCGTCATGGAATTCACCTTCAAGTACACCTTTGTGGCCGACCATTACCAATACATCGCGATCATCGCGCCGTGCGCGCTCGCCGCCGCCGTCCTCAACCGCGGCCTCCTCCGCTACGGCGCCCGCGGCTGCGTCGCCTTTCGCGCGGCGCGCGTCGTGTTGCTGTTGTCGCTCGGCGTCCTGACGTGGCGCCAATCGCGCGTCTACGCGGACAGCGAAACGCTTTGGCGCGCCAACGTCGCCCGCAACCCCGACGCCGCCATCTCCCACAACAACCTTGCCGCCGCTTTACTTGACAAAAGTGATTTCGCGGGCGCGATCTCCGAAAGCCAAATCGCCCTCGCGCTGGAGCCCGAAAGCGCCCACGCGCAAAACAACCTCGGCCTCGCTCTATTGCGCGAGCACCGCGTTGACGACGCCATTCCTCATTTGCGCCAGGCCGCCGCCCTCGATCCGGGCAACCCCAATCCCCCATATAACCTTGGCCAGGCGATGCTCGCCAAAAATAACTTCCCGGAAGCCGCCAGTTTCTTTAAGCGCGCCATCGCGCTCGACCACAACTACGCCGACGCCTATTGCAATTTGGGTTTCGCGCTGCTCCAGCTCGGACGCGTCGACGACGCCATTCCCGAATACCGGGAAGCTCTCGAAATCAACCCCGATTACGCGCTGGCGCACAATGATCTCGGCGGCATTTACCTGCGCCAGCGCCGCCTCGACGAGGCCTTGGCGCATTTCCAGCGCGCGACGCAAATCCTTCCAAACTTCGCCGAAGCGCAATGCAACCTGGGTGAAGTCCTCCTGCTCATGGGCCGCCGCGACGACGCCTTCGCTCATTTCCAGGCCGCCGTGCGCAGCCATCCCGGTTTCCCGCCCGCTGTGCGGCGCCTGCGCGAACTGTCAACTCAATAGCTGTTCAGCACGTCGATCAACTTCCGCAGCCGCCCGTATTGCCGCCGGTCAAACCCGAACGCGATCCGCGGCAGGTCCACCAAATCGTTGTCCTCGCGCTCCTCCGGCGTCGCCTCGGTGATCCTAAACGGCCCGCCCATGATGATGTCCTCGAAATCCACGTTCAGCGCCTCGATGGCCGAGGGCGCCGGCGCATGCTTCAGCCGGATCACCAGCATGTCTTTGACAAACCGGCTCGAGTGATAGTTGCGGTAAAACCGCGTGATGATCCGCACGGCTTGCGTCGCGTTGTCCGCGATCGTGTAGAGGTTCAAATCGTCCGGCGAAATCAATTGCGCGCGCAGCAAATGCTCCCTCACGTTCTTGTCCCACGTCTTCCAATAATTGCCGCCCGGCCTGTCAAGCAGCACCATGGGCGCCAGCCGCCCTTTTCCAGTCTGCATCAGCGTCAGCGCCTCATACCCCTCGTCCAGCGTCCCGAATCCGCCCGGAAACAGCACGATCGCGTCCGAATGCCTGATAAACGTCAGTTTGCGCGTGAAAAAATACTTGAACGAAATCAGCTTCTTGTCCTTGTCGATGATCGGGTTGGCGCTCTGTTCCCACGGCAGCCGGATGTTCGCTCCAAAGCTGTTTTCCGTCCCGGCCCCTTCGTGCCCCGCCTGCATGATACCCGGCCCCGCCCCTGTGATCACCATGAACCCCGCCTCCGAAATCTTCTTCGCGAACTCCACAGCCTCCAGATATTCCCCGCGCGTCGGAAGCGTCCGCGCCGATCCGAAAATCGTCACCTTCGGCTTGTTCTCGTACGGGGCGAACAGCCGGAAAGCGTAGCGCAGTTCACGCACCGCTGTGCGGATCACTCGCACGTCCCCGCGATCCTCCACATCCGTCAATAACTTCAACGCGTTGGCAATGATGTCCTCGACGAGGTCCGGATTGTGGCCTCCGCCTTTGAGCTCGATCAATTCCTGGATGCGCGTCTTGATCGCCGGATCCAGCGGCGTGCGCTCGGCTTTCTCCGCCGATTTATCTGACTTGTCCACGGCTGGAAATTACCGGGTCACTCGGGAAAAGCAATCTTCGACAATTACATTGGATTCGTCGATTATCCCGCTGATCGCGCCCCAAACCCGCGCCCTATGCCCGCTGATCCGATCCATGGCGTCCGCAGAATCCTCGTCTTCCGCGGCGGCGCCCTCGGCGATTTCATATTGACGCTGCCCGCGATCGCCGCATTGCGACGCCGCTTCCCCGCGGCGCGCCTGGAAATCCTCGGTTACCCCGCGTTCGCCTCGCTCGCCGAAGCCGCCGGCTTGGCGGATGCCATTCATCCCATCGAAGCTCCCGCCCTGGCGCCAATGTTCATCGAAGGCGCCCCGCAATTGCCGCCGCCCCTGTTCCATTGCGATCTCGCCGTCTCCTACCTCTACGATCCCGCGCTGGTGTTCGAGCGTAATTTCCTTCGCCATGCGCCCGGCGCGCAATTCATCCGCGGACCGCATCGACCCGACGAGCGCGCCAACATCCACGCCGCCGACGCGCTCCTCGCTCCCTTGCGCGAGTTGCAAATCTTCGACGCCGACCCGCAGCCGCGCCTCAACCTCGGAGACGCAAAGCCCGCCGACGCCGGCGCCTGGCTGGCCCTCCATCCCGGCAGCGGCAGCGAAGCCAAGAACTGGCCCGAAACCCATTGGCGCGACTTGCTGGGCCTCATCCTCGCCAACACCAGTTGGAACTGTCTGCTCATCGGCGGCGAAGCCGAAGGAGAGCGTCTTCGCCGGTTGGCGCCGGCAACCTCGCCGCGCGTTCGCCTCGCGCAAAACCTGCCCCTTGTCGAATTGGCCCGGCAAATGGCCCGTTGCGCCGGTTTCATCGGCCACGACTCTGGCGTCACGCATTTGGCCGCCGCGTTGGGGCTGCCCGGCGTCGTCCTTTGGGGCCCCTCAAACATCCACGTCTGGCGGCCCCGTTCTGACAAGATGAAGATTGTGCGCGACGACGCCGGCCTTTCCGCCCTGGCGGTCCACCGCGTTTTTGGCGAGATTCGCGCTGCCCGCTTCGGGGGCGGCGGCGGATAACCCAAAAATCAAGCGCTAGACACCGCGCGGACCCTATGGTAAGCATTTCAGCCCGTCCACAAATCTCGGACGGCGAGAATTGTTTGACAAAATGAAGATTAAATATTGCACACTATTATTTGTCGGTATCGTCGCCGCGCTGCCGGCGTTCGCGCAGCCCATGATGAACCCCGCCTCCGCGCCGCCGACCAATTCGCCCCCCCCTGACAAAGCCAAACTCAACATCTTCATCGGCTCCAGCTTTGGCCGCAACCTCGCGCAGCCAGGCATCAAGGAACTGATCGACTACGACGTCCTTCTCAAAGCCATGAAGGATTACGTCGACGGCAAGCCCGAAATGACCGACGCCGAAATGCAGGGCGTCTTTCGCGAATTGCAGGCGTATATGGCTTCCAAACGCCGCGAACAGGCCGAGCAAACCAAGAAGGAAGGCGAGGATTTCCTGGCCAAAAACGCCAAGGAAGACGGCGTCAAAAGTCTGCCTGATGGCCTTCAATACAAGGTCGTCAAAGAAGGCTCCGGCGCCCATCCGAGCACCAACGACACCGTAACCGTCAAATATAAGGGGACCCTCATCGACGGCACGGAATTCGATCACAATGACAGCGTCAAACTTTCCCTCATGCGCGTGGTCAAGGGCTGGCAGGAAGCCCTGCCAATGATGAACGTCGGCTCGGAATGGAAGCTCTTCATCCCTTCGGACCTGGGCTACGGCCCGCGCGGCAGCGGCCCCAAGATTCCCGGGAACTCCGTCCTTTTATTTGACATTGAAGTCCTCGCCACTGAGGCCGCTCCCAAGCCGGTCTCCACCGCCATGCCGCCCGCCGGCGGCGTTTCTCCAACCGGCACCAACTCCATTGTCAGCGGCCAGATCATCAAGGTCCCCTCCGCCGAGGGCCTTAAGCGCGGCGAGAAAATCGAAGTGATCGAGAACGGCAAAACCAACGCTGTCGACTCCGCCAAGTAATCGCATGGCCTACAAGGATGTCACTCCGCCCGCCGGCGACAAAATCACCATCTCGGGCGGCCGGCTGACCGTTCCCGATCAGCCGGTCCTCCCGTTTATTCGCGGCGACGGCACCGGGCCGGACATCTGGGCCGCAAGCCAGCGCGTCTTTGACGCCGCTGTCCAAAAAGCCTACGGCGGCCGCCGCAAGATCGCATGGTTCGAGGTCTTCGCCGGCGAGGAGTCCTTCAAGAAATTCAACAACTGGCTGCCCGACGACACGGTCGAGGCGTTCAGGGAATACCTTGTCGGAATCAAGGGGCCGCTGACCACGCCCGTCGGCGGCGGCATCCGCTCGCTGAACGTCGCCCTGCGCCAGATGCTTGACTTGTACGTCTGCCTGCGGCCCGTCCAATATTTCCAGGGCGTTCCCTCGCCTGTCAAACATCCGGAAAAGGTCGACATGGTCATTTTCCGCGAGAACACAGAGGACATCTACGCCGGCATCGAGTACGCCGCCGGAACGCCCGACGCCCAGAAAGTCCTCGATTTCCTTGCGAAGGACTTTCCCAAGTCGTTTGACAAAATCCGTTTCGGGACCCGTGAAAAGGCCGAATCATTCTGGAAAGCCGTCGGCGCCGAAAAATTCCCCGCAGATGTCCGCGTCGGCATCGGCATCAAGCCCGTCAGCTACAGCGGTTGCGTGCGCTTGATTCACAGCGCCCTGTCCTACGCCGTCAAATTCAAACGCAAGAATGTCACGCTGGTGCATAAGGGCAACATCATGAAGTTCACCGAAGGCGCCTTCCGCGATTGGGGTTACCAGGTCGCCAGGGAGTTCTTCGGCGCAATCGAAATCGACGGCGGCCCCTGGTGCAAAATTCCCGAAGGCAAACCCGGCGCCGGCATTGTCATCAAGGACGCCATCGCCGACATCGCCCTCCAGCAAGTCCTCACGCGGCCCGAGGAATTCGACGTCATCGCCACCCTCAACCTTAACGGCGATTACCTGAGCGACGCCCTCGCCGCTCAAGTCGGAGGCATCGGCATCGCCCCCGGCGGCAATATCAATTACATAACAGGCCACGCCATTTTCGAGGCCACCCACGGCACCGCTCCCAAATATGCCAACCAGGACCGCGTCAACCCGGGCAGCGTCATTCTCAGCGGCGAAATGATGTTGCGCTACATGGGCTGGGTTGAAGCCGCCGACATGATCCTCAAAGGGCTCAACGGCGCCATTGCCTCAAAACGCGTCACCTACGATTTCGCCCGCCAGATGACTGGCGCCACCGAAATCAAGTGCTCTCAATTCGGCGACAACATCATCGCCCATTTCTAGACGCCTTCAATATCCGACCACAGTCAAACACGCGACCTTCGCGCACTTATGCGGCGCAACGCTTCCTGATCGGGAAAAAGCGGCCCATCCAGCGATTCCAAATATGTTTCCAAGTCGCCGAATGTCTTGATCGGCGGCGGAGCCAGGCGTTTGACAACATCGCTGAAGCTCTCGTCCTTTGCCTTGTGCTTCACCAGCGCCGCGTACGCCTCGTCGCTCAACATGACATTCTTACTCATATAAATACAATATATGGCATAGCCGAATCAGATCAAATTCATTCCGCCCCCTCAAACTGATACTCCCCCGATCCGATCTCGATACCGCGTTTCCGGCCCGGCATGCACACCGTCGCCGTCGTGTTCGGCGGAATCGTCACGCTCAGCCGGAAATGCCCATAGTCCCGCCGCCACTCTGTTTCAATCATCCCGTAGGGGCTTTTATGGCTCGCGCGCACCCACGTCAAATCCCCGCACGGCTGTGGCTTGATGACGATCTTCTTGAAACCCGGCGCCGCCGGACGGATGCCCCCCAGGTGTTCATAGAGCCAGATGTTCAAGTCGCCGATCAACATCACGTGATTGCCTGAATTCATCGCCGGATCCGCGGTGTCGCCGTTCCAAAGCTCCCAGATCGTCGTAGCTCCCTTGCCAATCATGTAGCCCCAGCTCGGATACGTCGTGTTCGTCGCCAGTTCGTAGGCAAGGTCGATCCTCCCATTGTCCGACAATGTCCGCATCAGGTACTGGCAACCAATCACGCCCGTGCCGATGTGCCCCTCCGACTTCGTCTCAATGTGTTTGACTAGCTGCGCGAACGTCTTTGCCCGCTCCGGCGTCAGCCAGTCCGCAAGCCCCAACACCGACGATGTCGGCGTCCCATTCGCATATCGGCCCGTCTTGGCGTCCAGGAATTTCCGGTTGAGAGCCGCTTTCGTCGCGGCCGCCATTTTCCCGAAGCGCCCCGCGTCTTCAGGATGACCGAGCAAGGTCGCCGCCCGCTTCATCAGCAGCAGGTCGCGGTAAAAATACGCCGTGCTGATCAGCGCCCCGTCCGTCAGCCGATCCGGGTCCTTTGAATGGATTTCCTTCGGCGACGCCGGCGGCACGCACCAATCGCCATACGAATTCTTGGCGATGATTCCGTTGGTCACGTAACGCTGCATACAGTCGATCCATTGCGTCATCGACGCGTAATGCGTTTGCAGCGGCGCAAGGTCCCCGTACTGGTCGTAGAGCGCATGCGCAAGGACCAGGTACGTGCTCGCCCAGCTCACCCCGTCGTTGTAGACCGTCCAAAACGCCGGCGCCACGTCGGGCACGCTGCCGCCCGGGCGTTGCGCGTCGTGCAAGTCCTGCAGCCACTTGCTGTAGAACGCCTCCACGTCAAATAAATACGTCTCCCCGCGCGATTCCTCCGAGCGGTCGCCCGTCCAGCCCTGGCGCTCGTCCCGTTGCGGGCAATCCGTCGGCATCGAACGGAAATTGCCGCGCACGCCCCACCGGATATTTCGCGCGATCTGTTCAAGCATCGGGTTGGAGCACGCAAAATGACCGGCATCGCCCAATCCATCATGGATGACATGCCCCTCGATGTTCGTGAGCGCCGGCTCTCCCGGAAATCCCGCCAGCTCCACAAACCGAAAACCGTGGTAAGTGAACTTCGCCTCCAATACCTCCTCGCCGCCGCCCTTCAAAATAAACGTGTCTGTCGCCTTGGCCGTCCTTAAATTATTTGTGTACAGCGTTCCGTCCTCATTCAGCGTCTCGGCGTGGCGCAACGTGATCTTCGTCCCCGCAGGCCCCGTCGCCCGCAGCCGGCACCGCCCCACCATGTTCTGGCCCATGTCAAAGATATAAACGCCATTCATCAGCCGATTCACCGTTTTGGGCTGCAACCGCTCCGTCGACATCATCGGCTCGATCATTTGCGCCGAAATCACCGGCGCGCCCGGCTCCACAAATTGCGCGGGCTGCCAATCGGTCATTCCCTTTCGCGCGTCGCATTCCTCCCCGTCGTACTCGTTGTTGGCGCCGATGGGCCCGTTTGTGGAAATCAGCCAGCTCTCGTCGCTCACAATCTGGCCCGTTGAGCCGTCCTCGTAATCCAGGTCGACCTGCATCAACAATTTCGGACAGCCAAAACTCGTCGTCGCCCGCGGCGGACGCGGTCCGTAGAACCGCCCGTTTCCGAGAATCACGAGCACGGCGTTGCTGCCCGCCGCAAGCTCATGCGTCACGTCGAACGTCTCGTAATACGCGCGCTTGTCATATTCCGAAAGCGCTGGCTCCAGCACGTGATCCCCAATTTTTTGGCCGTTGATTTGCAATTCAAATAGCCCCAGCCCGCAAATCGACGCCGTCGCGCGCCGCAACGCTTTTTCCACCGTGAACTCCTTGCGCAGATAACGCGCCGGCAGCAACCGGTCCTGATTGCTCAGGCTTGTTGAATCCAGCCCAATCCATCGCGCCTGCAAATCCTCCTCTTTCATCAGTCCCATTGACCATTCCGCCGCCGCGCTCCATTTCGACGGAAGACCGTCCTTATCCCAGACGCGCACTTTCCAGAAACAATGCATGCGCGAAGGAAGCGCCCCGCCCGCGTACGGCACGAGAATCGACTGGTCTGAAGCCACCTTGCCGCTGTCCCAAAGATCGCCTTTGTCCTGCTCCAGCGCCTGTTCGCTTGACGCTGCCACCACCCGATACGCCGTTTGCCGCTCGTTCCGCTGCGGCGATTCGATCTGCCAGCTAAGGCGCGGGCGGAGCACGTCGATTCCCTCCGCGCGGCTGAATTGCTCGCAACGCAATTGGACCACGCTCGCGGGAGAAACGCGTTCGGGCGGCGCCGCCATGCGATGCGCGCACGAGTTGCATAACAATAGAATTAGCGTGAAGCCGGCCCATCGAATCGTGTTCATCTTGTGATTGGTGTCTAAAAATCGTAATCTCCGCGCGTGTTGCGCTCTTTAACGCCACGGTTGGCTGACGGCTTTTCATTGACTGAAAAGGAAGTCGAGCTTGCCGTGATGGAGTTGACTTCACACGCTGTCGTCGCCGAGGTCAAGGCCGACTTTTTGATCGCCCTGGCCGCCAAGGGTGAAACAGTCGACGAAATCGCCGGCTTTGTGCGCGGCCTGCGCGAGCTTTCCATCCAGCCGCCTCTCGACGGCTCGGTTCGCGCTTCCGAGATTCTCGACGTTTGCGGCACCGGCGGCGACCGCCTCAACACCTTCAACATTTCCACCACCGTCTCCATCATCGCGGCCGCCGCCGGCATATACGTCGCCAAACACGGCAACCGCGCGATCACCTCGCAAGCCGGCAGCGCCGACGTGCTGGAGGCCCTGGGCGTTAAAATCGATTTGACGCCCGCGCAGGCCGCCGCCTCATTGCGCGAACACCATTTCGCCTTCTTTTTCGCGCCCAATTATCATCCTGCTTTCGCCGCCATCGGTCCGGCCCGCAAGCTCTGCGCCCAGCAGGGGCGCCGCACCATTTTCAATTTTCTCGGCCCGCTGCTGAATCCGGCCCGTCCCACCGCCCAGCTCATCGGCGTTCCACAGCCCCGCCTCTGCGCGCCGCTGGCCTCCGTCCTCCAGGCCCTCGGAATGCGCCGCGCCATGGTTGTCTCCGGAGCCGTCGCAGGGACCGACAAATATCTCGACGAACTCTCCACACTCGGCGACAACACCGTCGCCGAATTCTACCAGGCACGCGCCTTGTCCGAATCCACTTTCAGCCCCGACGATTTCCCGATACAGCCTGCCACCATCGCCGATCTGGCCGGCAGCGACCGCAACACCAACGCCGAAATCGTCCGCCGCATCCTGCGCGCCGAGGAATGCGGCCCCAAGCGCGAGGCCGTCCTCCTTAACGCCGCCGCCGCCCTCCTCCTCGGCCACAAAGCCCGCTCCCTCGCCGAAGGCTGGGACCTTGCCGCCCGCCTCATCGACTCCGGGCAGGCCATGCAAAAACTCCTTGGAATCACATCTTGATATTTGACATTTCCACCTGAATCGGAGCGCAACTTCGCGCTTGCATCCCTATATCGTTATATGATAGGGTTTCTTCATGGATAGCCTGTGCCATCCACAATTCCGGAATGCCGGGCTGCTGCCCGGCCCCCATCCGCCATTCGATCTCGTCCGGCCCATCATTCATGCACATTTCGCCGCATGCGCCTGTTTCCCATCTAATTTCCCCCCGAAAAAAGCGCTGCATTGTGTGGCATTGTGTGATCGTTCTCTCACCGTTGTTCTCTGTTCCCGCCTGTTCAAAAACCCCACCCCATGTTCATTAAGCTCGTGATAACATTCGCGGCGGTGACACTCCCTCTCGCCGCCCAGTCCATCCATTATCCGCCCGCGCCTCGCGGCGATGTCGTCGATGATTACAATGGCGTCAAAGTCGCCGACCCCTACCGCTGGCTTGAGGATTTGGATTCGCCCGAGACGCGCGCCTGGGTCAAAGCCGAAGAGCAACTGACCGATTCGTATTTGGCAAAAATCCCCGCGCGCGACGCCCTCAAACGCCGCCTTACTGAATTGCTCGATTACGAGAAATTCGGCGTTCCATTTCGCCGCGGGGATCGATATTTCTATTCGCACAACACCGGCCTCCAGCCGCAAAGCGTCTTGTTTTCCACGATGGGTCTGACGGGTGAGCCGAGCGTCGTTTTCGATCCAAACCTGATTTCCACCAACGGCGAGGTGTCTGTTTCCGGTTACGATCTCAGTCCCGACGGCTCAATCCTCGCCTACGGGTTGACGCACGGCGGCTCCGATTGGGTCGATTGGCATTTTCGCAACGTCGCGACCGGCAAAGACTTGCCCGACGTCCTGCATTGGACCAAATACTACGGGCCTTCTTTCACGCCCGATGGCAAAGGCGCCTACTATAGCGCGTTTCCGCCCCCGCCGCCCGGCCAGGAGCTCCGCGCACGCGATCTTGGCAATGCCGTTTACTATCACGCGTTCGGCGCGTCCGCTGTGCCGGATCGATTGGTCTTCGCGCGCGCCAAGCGCTCCGACTGGCAGTTCAGCCCCCGCGTCTCACACGACGGCCGATGGCTCGTCATCGCCGCCGGCGAAGGCGAAGTCGGCGACAAGGGCAGGGAGGACGTCTATTTGCTTGACTTGAAATCCACCGGAGCAACGGTCACACCC
>Ga0265338_10006582_pt1 | contig 14739 bp, 20 predicted proteins | sample 42126metaG_FD_193579 | JGI IMG/M metagenome (GOLD analysis project Ga0265338, IMG submission 193579) | Rhizosphere microbial communities from Carex aquatilis grown in University of Washington, Seatle, WA, United States - 4-21-26 metaG | ecosystem: Host-associated > Plants > Roots > Rhizosphere... | reverse complement strand
CCGACTTGGAGGGGACGGGTTGGGTCACGATCGTGCACCCGGATGATGTCGCAACGGCGGCGGCTAAATGGACAAACGCCCTGGCACAGGGTGACAATTACGAGACTGAGTTCCGTATTCGTCGTGCCGATGGTTCATACCGCTGGCATTTGATCCGAGCTCAACCGATCCGGGACGAGGGTGGCGGTATCGTTCGCTGGGTTGGCACGAATACAGACATCGAGGATCAGAAGGAGGCCCTTGTCGTACTGGCCGATATCAACGCAGCTTTGGAAAAGCGCGTGGAGGACCGTTCAGCACAACTATCCAAAACTGAGGACGCCCTACGCCAGGCACAGAAGATGGAAGCGGTGGGCCAACTCACCGGAGGCATCGCGCACGATTTCAATAATCTACTGCAAGGCATCATCGGGTCCCTCGATCGTGTGCAGCATCGTATCAATCAGGGGCGGATAAACGACGTCGACCGGTTCCTTAAAGCAGCAATAGAGTCTGCTAATCGGGCCGCGGGGCTTACCCATCGATTGCTGGCGTTTTCGCGACGCCAGACTCTGGACCCGCGCCCTCTTGACGCCAATAGATTGATCGGCGGCATGGAAGACCTCATCCGCCGGACGATGGGACCGAACGTGGCCATAGAGGTAGTGGGCGCAGGCGGGTTATGGCCGATGTTCGTCGACGGATCCCAACTGGAAAATTCGTTGCTTAACCTGTGCATCAATGCGAGAGACGCCATGCCCAGCGGCGGTAAGCTAACCATCGAAACTGCCAACAAATGGCTTGACGAGCGCAGTGCGCGTGAGCGCAACCTTCCGCCCGGCCAATATGTCTCCCTCTGCGTGTCGGACAGTGGCATCGGTATGCCGCCGGATGTGATCGAGCATGCATTCGATCCCTTCTTTACGACTAAGCCTCTTGGCCGGGGTACAGGCCTGGGCTTGTCAATGATATATGGCTTCGTGCGGCAATCAGGGGGGCAGGTGCGGGTCTATTCCGAGGTGGGACAAGGCACAACAATGTGTCTGTATTTCCCACGACATTTCGGTCGCGTTCCGGAGGAAAAGCTAGCGCCACAAGAGCTCGTCGAGCGAGGCTTTGGCGAAACTGTGTTGGTGGTAGATGACGAGCCCACTGTACGCATGCTTATCACCGAAGTTCTTTCGGAGAACTTCTACAGAGTTGTTGAGGCTCAAGATGGCCCCACCGCTTTGAAGATATTGGAAGGTGATTTGCGTATTGATCTAATGATCACGGATGTTGGTCTGCCCGGTGGGCTGAATGGTCGACAAGTCGCCGACGCAGCGAGGGTCCTGCGAAAAAATCTCAAGGTGCTATTCATCACGGGCTACGCAGAGAACGCCGCCATCGGAAACGGGCTCTTGGATCCTGGAATGGAAATCCTGACCAAGCCCTTCGCGATGGCGACCCTGGGAAATAAAGTACGACAAATGATTGAGGGATAGAAAAACTCTGACACCGATCTGCGGCGTTAGACACGCTTTCAGCCCGGTCGGTGCAGCAGGCTGGAAGCGCAGCTCAAACTTGGCAGCTATCGGTTCATGAAGCCCTGACAGGTCGGCTAGGCGAGATCGCCAAACAGGAAGGGAAGAGGGAGCGGCAAATTCGGCTGCTGATACGGTTGGCGTTCATACCGCCCCATAAATTGGTGACTCGTCCTGAAAGAGCCTCGAGGAGCTGTTCGCACCGTGCGACTATTGTGTTCCTCTCCAGAGAGTTTCCAGCTGGTGATCTTCTAAACAGGTTACCATTACGGTACCGCTTGATTTTTTAAGCTCGGCCTTGGCGTCCCGGATTGCTGATGCAACCGCCGAAGAGCGCTTCCTCAATCGCACTTGGCGAGGTTGACGGCGTTCTGTGGTGGTATTCACAGCTGCATCGCGCGTCCTGCCAAGGGTGCCAATTAAATCGGCAAGATTCAGGCAGATCTGCCTATAATCCAGGCCATTGGCTAGTGCTGCCGTCCCGCAATTTCAGACCGCTAGCTGGCGCATTCGCAAAAAATGAATAGGTGCCATCTCTGAGAGAGCGTTCCGCGTCTCCTTTTTATCCCATACTTTCCGGGCTGGAAATCTGGCAGGCGCGCCCATCAACGAGATGATTCGATTGGTCTTACGGACCGTTCTTCTACGCTCGGACGGGCATTGCAACCGAAAGAACTCCACGCGCATTGTACCGCCGGGAGGTATCTCTCTCCCAATCTCGGCTGCCCGAAACCAGGTACGGATTGCTGCGATTTTGTCGCTCACGCGGCGCGATGAAAGTGGTTAAGGGGCTATCCGTGAATGGATATTCTTAGAGTCCGGCATCTGACCTGCTTTCGTTATGCAGAGCCGGTGCTCTTTGGCGAGCATCGCATGATGTTTCGACCGCGCGAGAGCTTCGACCAGCATGTTCTGGGATTCTCGCTGGCGATTACGCCAAGGCCTGTCGATCTGCGGTACCTTCATGACGTCTTCGGCAACTGTATCGGTATTGCGCGCTTCGACACTAAGGCCCGGGAACTCTCTTTTGAAAGCATCGTTCGTCTCGAGCATTCTCCAGAGCGTTCGCTTGATCATCCTTCATCTGGTGAGGGCGATGCCAACGCTTATCCCTTTGCTTACGATTTTGCGGATCTGCCCGACGTCTACAGTTCGATGCTGAGAGGGTATCCAGATCCTGATGGTATCGTTGATAATTGGAGTAAGAAATTCCTCCAGAATCTGCCCAAGGTGGATGCGCTCCATGTCCTCACCGCGATGACAAACGCCATCCACGATGGATTACAATACGTCTCTCGGCTGGCCGGAAAACCACAAAGTCCATTGGAGACGCTTCGTTTGGGGACTGGTACTTGTAGAGATTTCGCGGTTTTGATGATGGAGGGGTGTCGGGCTCTCGGTCTAGGATGCCGGTTTGTTTCTGGCTACATACATGCTCCTTCTGGCAACACCGGATCCACGACGATGTTGGGCGGGGGGCACACGCACGCCTGGGTCCGCGTTTTCCTGCCCAATGGAGGGTGGGCGGAGTTCGATCCCACAAACGGTCTCGTTGGTAACCGCAATCTAATTCGGGTCGCGGTCGTGCGAGATCCTCTCCAGGCGACCCCCTTGTGGGGAACGTGGGATGGGAGCGCTAAGGACTATTTGGGCATGGACGTGACGGTTGAGGTCTCGACCGAGTAGGCCAATTGAAAACGGCACGCGGCAATTTCGCGTGCAGAAAGACGTTGTGTGTGAAAATAAGTGCCGGCTTCAATCTTGCGTTCGACAGCGATGACGAAACGCCGCTGCTTTTGATGGTCCATATACGCCCAGAGCTCCGTCATGATCTCATCGAGACGGAAAAATTGACGGTGTATCCCGAGATCCCGTTCACAACCTATGCGGACGGCTTTGGCAATATATGCACCCGGCTAATCGCGCCGGCTGGCAGGCTTTCAATATGGAATCGATTTCTGATCGCCGATAGCGGCAACCCCGAGCATCTGCCACTTTACGACCGCCAGCATTCAATTAGCGAACTGCCCAACGACGTTCTCGTGTTTCTTCTGGGCAGCCGCTATTGCGACACACAAAAGCTTAGCAACCTCGCATGGTCGCTGTTTGGTGCGTATCAGGAAGGATGGTCGCGGATTCAGGCCATCCTCCAATATACGCATGACAGGATACAATTCAGCTATCCGAACGCGCGTTCTGACAGAACCGCCTGGGACGCGCACGAAGAAAGGTCGGGTGTTTGCCGTGACTTTACGCACTTAGCGATCACGCTTTGCCGTTGTATGAATATTCCGGCCCGCTATTGCACTGGCTATCTCGGTGATATCGGCGTTCCGGTAGACCCCAATCCTATGGATTTCAGCGCATGGTTGGAGGTTTACCTGGGTGGAATGTGGCATTCATTGGATGCCCGTCACAATCGTCCCCGGATTGGACGCATTCCCATGGCCGTTGGCAGAGACGCGGTAGACGCCGCCATAAGTACTGCCTTCGGCGCCGCAAGCCTATCGGAGTTCACTGTATTCACCGACGAAGTAGCATCTTAGAGAAATTGGGATTTCGGGGCTGGGAAAAGACCAGCGACCATGCACCAGTGTGGATCGAGTTGAAAAACGCGAAGGCGAGGCCCTACGCGACTTTCAAAACACTGCTTCCGAGATGACGAGTGCATGGTCCGGAAATACGAGGGCCAGTGGGCGGAAGGGCACCAAGAAGGCGAAACGGAAAACTAGGATTAAGCAGCGCTGACCGTAGGAGTTCGGAGGCAATTCAGCCCTTATGGGCTCCCTTGTAATTTCGTTCGGTCCAGCCGTCCGGGAGAAGATCGGCCGGGTCCATTGAGATGCCTCGACCGACAATTTCACCACCGATACGCTCTATCTGCTCCTTGGTCGCAAGCCTGGTGGAGTACCGATACTCGTCCTCGCTGGCGTCATAGATCCGGTAACGATAAGCTACGGTGTTCGCCAATTTGCTCTCCTATGCCGCCGTGTGGACCTTTGGAAGTGGTCTCCGTAGCGGCTAGTTTCAAGGCGCGGATGATACGGGGTCTCGAGCGCGGCAACCACCACGGATGTCCGCTTTTGGCGCAAAGCGGACATTTTCGCTCCAGCTCCCCTCGTTGGGTAGCGATGAGTGAAAGTCACCCAATGTAAGCCAAAACACGCCATGTCGCACCGCGACATCGAATTCGACTGGACTTCTGAGACGAATGGAGCGTCGGTCCGGTTATGCGTAATGTCTCAAAACTGGTCTCCCCGGAAGAAATACAGTCCCGAAAGCACCAGGTGGGCCAGGTCATCCGCGTGCCGGCACCTGAGATTGAGGCCATCCTGGAGCGGTTCGTCCGGGGCCGGGCCGTTGATCCCCGTGGGGACGTCAGGCAGTTGATCAAAGCCCAAATAGACAAGATCACTATCCAGGATGCTTCATTAGAAGTGGAGCTGGTGGACCGGGACAATGGCGAGCCTGCCGCCGATCCCAGATCCCGACAGATTGTCAGTCTGCCCTGGTCAAAAAGACCTTCCTCAGCGGTCAAAGGCGTCATGAGCACTCCCCCAACCGCGGCGCCTGCCGACACAAAGGCAAACGCTGCAATCCTGGCCGGCATTGCCAAGGCCAAGCGGTGGGTAGATGCGCTGATCGACGGGGCTAGCCTGCCAGAAATCGCCAAGCAAGAAGGAAAGGGGGAGCGTCAAATACGGCTGCTAATACCCTTGGCGTTCATACCGCCCAATAAATAGCCGAAGAACATCCATCTCCGCCGCTTACTGACCTGGCCAGGCGGGTGCCTATGGTTTGGAATGGCTAGTGCGTGGCCGGCCCCTCCGACCAGGCCAATGTGACCCATGACTGCCTTAGGCGCGAAGCAGACAACGAGGAGACTTATATATGGACCGGCGGACAATTCTGGCGATGACGGGAACGCTCGTTTCGGGGGCGGCAAAGGCCCAGAAGGCGCCCAACTCAGGATCGGGCGACCCCGATGAATTCGTAGCACTTTGGCCCGGCGCGCCGCCGGGGGCTCCTCCTGTAGATCTCAAGCCGCAAACGAGCGAATTGGTCTTGTCGGACGGATTTCATATCCGTCTGGTTGCGGGGATCCAGACGCCTGGCTTTTTCGTCTACCGTCCGATGCGGCCCAATGGTCTTGGTCTGTTGATCATTCCGGGTGGCGGCTACGCGCGCGAGGCCGAAAACCGGGGCGCCCGCGATATGGCAGCGTATTTTACCGGCCTGGGGATTACCTGTTTCGTGTTGCGCTATCGCTTGCCGGGGGAAGGGTGGGAAAGGCGCGAAACCGTGGCGTTGCAAGACGCGCAGCGCGCCATGCGCCTGATCCGCAGCGGCAACTACAATGTGGACCCGTCCAGACTGGCGGTAATCGGTTTTTCAGCGGGCGGTCATGTGTCCGCTTCGCTGGCGACGCTGCACGCCCTGCCAGCCTATGCCGCGATGAGCGCGATCGACCAGGGCGATGCCAAACCCTCGCTCGCGGCGCACATGTATCCGGTCATCACCATGGGCCAGGGCGCGCATCCTGGCTCGCGCGACTTGCTGCTGGGCAAGACGCCGTCCCCCGAGGCGGTCGCTGCCTGGTCGCTGGAACGCCATGTCGGCAATGACGCGGCGCCATCCTTCATCTGCCTGGCAGCTGACGACGCGGTCGTACCGCCCCTGCCCAACGGCATCGCCTTCTTCATCAAGTTGCGTGAAGCCCAGATCGCCTCGGAGCTCCATGTCTTTGAGACGGGCGGTCACGCCTTCGGCCTTAACGAGCGGCACTGGCCGGAGCAGTTCCTCGCCTGGGCCGGTCCCCATGGTTTCAAGGCTTGAAGTGACGGGGCAGAGCCGGCATGAAAGAATAAGCCTGCATAGTTGGAATCCGGAGCTCGAAGCAGAGATTTGACATGACAGATCTCGTACATTCAGAAGACAAGGACCGCCGCGCGCAGCTTGAAAGCGCCCAGGTAAAGGCGCTGGAGCTGTTCGGCATGATCGAGCGCAACGGCTTGATCCGCGCGGGGGTGAGCGAAAGACAGATCGAGGATGAAATCGGCGAACTGGCGGTGCGCGAGTTCGGGGTGCAAAGACATTGGCACCGCCGGATTGTGCGAGCGGGTCCCAATACCATTACCATAGCGAGCGACAACCCGCCGGTCCGGACTCTTGAGTCCGACGACATCGTCTATGTTGATCTGGGCCCGGTGTTCGAAGCCTGGGAGGCCGATGTCGGCAGAAGTTATGCCTTGGGCAGTGATGTCGACAAGCAGCGGCTGGTTGCCGATCTGCCCCATGTCTTCGAAAAGGTGAAGGCATGGTATCATTGCGATCCCGGCATGAGCGGCGCCGCGCTCTATGCCTATGCGCAGGTTGTGGCCGCGGAGGCGGGGTGGCGCTTCGGCGGACAAATTGCCGGCCATATCGTGAGCGAGTTCGCGCATGCGCTGATCCCCGGCGACAGGGCTTTGAACCGTATCGGTCCGCTCAATCCTTTCCCGATGAACAATCCCGACGGGAAGGAACAGGTTCGCCACTGGATTTTGGAAATCCACCTCGTGGCGCCGAGCGGAAATTTCGGCGGCTTTTACGAGCAACTTTTATGATCTCAATTGGCTGCTTCTGGCGCACAGCCGACATCAAGTGGGTTTGATGTTACGATGCGAAGGGAACGCCCGGCCAAGCGACGAACATTACACTGGATATGGTCGTCCGCTGGCGAATCAAGGATGGTAAGATCATCGAACACCAATCATTCTTCGATGCGGCGCATTTGGTGGTCAACAAGCCCTCTCCAGGGTGGATTGAAATAGTCCCTAGCAATGCATGGAAATTGCGGAAGCGCACCGAACCGTTCGGAGACGCGGGCTCTGTTATGGCTGGGGATGGAAATTGCCCGCAACCGGCACGGAGTCTTCAGCCGCGCGGCCTGCCACGGCCGCCACATGGCCTCTCGAACTGTTAATGTCCCGGCCTGATCACGAACCGCATAAGGAACACGCCATGCGCCTGCCACTGATCGCCCCGGCCGACCTCAGCGCTGAGCAGAAACTCCTTTACGAAGACATGAAGAAGGGCATCGCCAGCAACTTCAACGCCTTCAAAGTGCTCCGGGAGGATGGCGCCCTGATGGGGCCGTGGAATCCCTGGCTGCATGAACCCGGAATCGGTAAGGCGATCTGGGACTTCACTCTGGCGATGACCGCCAGTGCCAGCCTGCCCGACAATGTCCGCCAGATCGTCATTCTGGTCGTGGGCGCGCGCTTCGATGCGGCCTATGAAATTTATGCTCATATTGCGTTTGCCGAGCGCGAAGGCATGGCGGAAGAAAGGCTCGCCACCCTGGTCGCCAACCTCAAGCCGAACGACCTCACCCCCGAAGAAAGCGTGGCCTTTGATTTCGCCTATGCCTTGGTGCGCGGCGGCACCCTGCCGGAGCCACTCTACCGGCTGGCGGTCAAGACGTTCGGGCAGCATTCCACCAACGAGATGATCTATCTGGTGGGGCTCTATTGCCTGGTGTCCACCACGCTCAACGGCTTCAATGTGCCGGTGCCAGACAGAGAATAAACGCGGGAATACCAGCTGGTGGTAGCGGACTGATCCGCGAACGACAGCTTCTGACACAAACCCGGCATCGCGTTGGTAAGCCGTCGCCCCTCCGCAGGCACTGGTGCCGAAAGTGCCCCTTCACCACCCTAGCTCCGTTAGGGTCTAAGACTCAGTTCCTTGGCGAAGATCTACGCAACCCCAGGGCCTTTTCGGTCTGAATATTTTTGCCCAATACTGCGTCGTTCTGCTGACTCTGGATCGAGGGTCGCGAGAAATCGCCAAGAATCCCGCGTCCATCGTGCGTCAGCCAGGGCGTGGTGACGCGCACCCACCTGATGGGGGAGCTCGGGGTCGCCCAGCTCAACGGCCCACTGCTTGATATCGAGGCAAAGCTGCGGAAAGTGGAAGGGAAGTTCGTCCATATTGCCGAACAACCAGCTGAACGCCACCCAGTCCCACGCCGGGAAATAGCCCCAGAACACGGGCAGTTTGTCCCCATCCATGAATTCGCGAACGGCGTAACCGATATATTCCCGCGTCATACTCGCTTTGCCGCTCAGCTGTGGCCGGACCGTCTGCAGAGTCCACTGACTGGCCTTTGTCCAGTCCACTTCGCTGCTTTCGGCGTAGAACTCCTTGCCATCTTCCGCCACCAGCCCAACGCTGATCAGGTCGATCGTGAATGGCCGCTCGATGAACTCGGTGTCGATCCAGTATTTCACCAGCCACCTCTCTTTGACAGCGCTAGCGTTATCGTGACGCGCGCGCTTTGCAGGACGCCTTCTAGCACGATAGCGTGATTCACCGTAGGGTCGCGCGCGGAACTATCGTTCGCCGTCGCGCGAGGCTTGCATGCGCCAGGTGCTGGCCACCCACAGCACTCTCCGGGTAAATGGCGTAGCGCGGCGATGCGCAACGTAGATGCGTGGTGCACCGCGTTCGGGAGCGCCAAGCTTGTGCGGTTCTAGGTCGTCACCGACGAGGTGAATCCGGACCAGCGCTGAAGCAGACTTGGCGTTTCCGTCTCTCTGTCCGTGACTGTTGCGCGAGCCGATCGATGGAACGGCCGCCAAACCAAGTGTTATCGGGCTCCCTTCCACCGATCCGATTACTCTCATCAGGAACGTCTTTCCCGGCCATGAGCAGATAAAGCCCGGACGCACTAACGCTGGTCGGCCGCTGCCTTGGGCTTGTTGGCCGGTTGCATATTTGGCGGTGGCACTGCTGGGATTGTCAGCCATACGTGGGGGCAACTTCCGGCGTAGGGCAGATAGTCCTTCGCGTCTTGACAATAAAACCATTGACCAATCACCGGTATTCCATCGGGGTCGTCACTTGGCACAGGAATAGACGCTATAACGGCCGTCCAATGATGGGAACATTGCGCGACGTAAGGGAAGTATCCGTTCGGTTCGTCGCAATGCTGCCAGAAACCTTCCCCGATGGGCGCACCAGAACCGGGTGGGGGCGGCATGACAGGCAGCCTCTGCCAATCGTGGGCGCAGACTTTCACATAGGGGTAATAGCCAGTGGGCTGATCGCAATAGTACCACATAGGCCACGGCCTTTGCGGGCTGGCATCGGTGGCCCCGGTATGCGAAGGCGCGGGACGCGGCGAGCCAGGGTAAGGATAGGGGAATGGAGCCCCAGACCCGTACGGGTTAGGAAAACCAACGATGACGCTACCGTCGCCGCCACCATCTCCGCCATTGCCTCCTTGGCCTCCGCCACCGCCTCGATGCCTGCCCCCGTGCCAGTTTGCTTGCGCCGCATCGGTAGTCGGGGCAGCGCCAAGCACTGGGTCACCAATGGGGACAGCCATCACTTCGTTTAGTAACAACCCCATCACGGCTGCCACAACCGGACCTTTGCGCATCTCCCCGTCTCTCTCGGCGGATGTCGGCCGCTCCACTCTACATTAGGGCCAAAACAATCTTTTGGCATGGTGTCTAACGAGAAGCTGTTGCGATCCAGCCCTCGTTATTCCGAGGAAGGCGCATCAGCGGCTTGGAAAGTCTCGTTGGACTCGGAACAACCCTTATTTGACGATTATTGCGGTCTGGCGAGCTTCTCCGTTCAGGGTACCAGGTGACAACGTGTTCGAGCACCCGCGCAATTTGCGGATACTATCCGTGTAATGTAATGGCCATCAATTCTTCCGTGCGGCCTGAAGAGCGCAACAGATAACGCGCTCGTAAGGGATGGCCACCCAGCATTCATATTGCACTGCGCAATATGGGAGCGCGTGCGTACGATAGCGCGCCGATCACTATACTGAACTCGCGCCGGCCATCTTAAGCCTACAGAATCTCACTAGCTCGGAGCGGTTGTCATGCCGCTTTTCTCTGTCTTCCTAAGTAGGTACTCGACCTCTGTACAGCGTGCCGTCGCATCCTGACACAAGAAGTCAATGGCTTCGGGAATTGCAGCGCTTCGCAACAGTAGCGTTTCGTTTTTGCCCATGCTTAATGACCGAGGGGCATCACGTTTGCGATCGGAGCCCGCTCATGCGTCTCGCGAAAATATCGACCAGTGGTTTTCTCATAGCCGCTCTTGTCGCTGCGCCGCTTTCATCGGCATCTGCGGGTTGGCACCTCCACCGAGGTGGGGGACATTCCCGAGGTTTGTTCGGCGTGGCGGCTGCCGTTGGTATTGCAGCACTCGCTGTACATGCCGCGCCGTTGGCAATAATTGCAGGAATTGCCAGCTCAGGCGCCTTGAGCGCAGGCTCGCAGAGCGAGACCGATGAAGGTCCACCGAGCGGCTATGTCGGTGACCCGCAGCGCTATGCCGACTACGGGCCGCCGCGAGGCTATTCCCAGCCGCGGAATTATTCCGCGGACCGGTATTACGGTAACCAGCCTGGATACTATAACGAGCCGTCTCCGCGCGAATATTATCCGCAGCAGCAAGCGCGGAACTATCCGCAGCGCGGCTACTATGACGGTCAACCGCCAATTGGCTACGTTGAAGGCCCCGCAGGATATTTCCCCTCTCCGCAGAATCATTACTACTCGCCTCGTCAATATTATGGTCCCCCGCAAGGCTACTATGCCCCGCGATCGCGCTATTACGCTTATCCGCCGGGCTATTGATAAGACTTGCAGAAGGAGCATAACCAAGCAAACCGTCATCCCACGCAGTACTTCCGATGGGTTAGCGGCTTTTGGGGCCGAAAATTATCAGGAAATTTTTGCGCCTTGAGCAGGGAATTTTCCGAGCTTTGCAGGGAACTCAGATGCCAGTACTACCCGCTGAGAGGCGCGGGTGTTTGAACCAGTTTGCTTCTCGTCGAGCCGGAGAGTGCCAAGCCCACATCTGGAGTGTCTACGGTTTCACGCGAGTGCCAAAAGCCATGAGCCGGGATTCCAGGATTTCTATGGTTAACGCCTGAAGATTGCTTGTTAGGGAAAGGCTCAATATCGCGGACAGATGCAGAAGAAACATGGTAACAAAATGAGGCGGGTGAGTAGGGCGGGCTAGGATGAAATTGCATAACCTCTTTCGGTCAGTTGGGCTCGCGCTGCTCGTAGCGACCAGCCTTGGTTCGAGAGCAGATGCCGCCACGCTGTTCGATTTCAGCTATTCCTTCCACAACGATACAGGCGCCTTGACCGGCGATACGATCACGGGATCGTTCTTAGGTACTCGGTCTGGCAACGACGTCACCGACATTTCCAACGTCACCGCGAGCTTCGACGGCACTGCGCTCACTGGCCCGCTCAACGTATATTCTTACACTCCCGCATATCCCAACTGTCAGACCGCAAATTGCTATACGTTGGGAGGAGCTACAGCTTCGTTCAATGGTCTGGACAACAATTTCGTTTTCATTGACTCGCTTCCAGACGCGTCGAACCACATTACGACATTCACGAACTACTTTTATATCGTGCAGCCTTGGTCCAACCCTGGGCCTGGCTCGCTTACGATCGCCACACAATTCAGCAGCCCAACAGCGCTAGTTGAGAACTACAACGGCGATTATTTCGCCAGCAGCTTCACCCTTTCGGCGGTGCCCGAGCCCACTACGTGGGCGCTATTCATTCTCGGATTTGGCGCCATAGGGTTCGCGCTGCGGCAGGCCCGCTCCAAGGTTGCGTCTGCTTAGGCATCTGTAAATGCCGCACCGAGGTCAAGGCGAGCTTGTGCTTTGAATCATAGGTAGGCCGACGTGTCGGCGAGATCACCAAAGGTTGGCCGGTCGGTGCGTCCGTTGCTTGAACTAGCTGCGCGACACGCCCGGCGTCTTCAACATTGCCGCGCGCCACAAAACACCTCACTCCGTGTCATCAAAGCAGGCGGCTGCCACGGGTCGCAATGCTATAAGTGACAGTTTGCTATCCGGAGGATCGACCGATGCCAGGCAAGTACACGCATGACGAACTCACCAAACGGGTAAAGTCTCCTGGCTGGCGGCTGGTTACGGGGAAAAAAGACGACAACACGGTTACGGGCACGCTCGAACATGTTCTGGGCGTCACCCACGAGAGGCGCAAAGGGGGGCAAGCTCCGGGACTGATCCAGGAAATAGAAACAAAGATCGAATTGGAAATGAACCAGATCGAACTGCTTTGGCGTTACCTCGGGCTGCCAACCTAGCCCTGAGAATCAATTCTAATCTTGCGCCAGACGCTCGCCAGCCACGGTTGCTGCACTCGCGGCAGCCCTTCCGGCCGATAGTAATGGGTCAATTCCTGAAATCCGGCATCGCGCAGGTAGCCGCGCCATGTCTCGAGGTCGTGGTATGCGCCGTACCGGCCACGATTCCAGCCCTCTTCGTTGCTGCCCCTGGGATTGGAGCTGAACAGCACGCCGCCAGGCTTCAACGTGGCATGGAGTTCTCTCAGCACACGCGGCAGCTCCTGGCTGGGTACATGAAACAGCGAAGCGTTGGCAAACACGCCATCAAACTTCTCGCCGGGTAAATCAAGTTCGAGAAAGTTCTGCTGCAGGACTTCAAATCCCTGTTCTCGAGCCATACCGACGAAGCGCTCAGAACCTTCCAGGCCGATGCCGACATGCCCAATATCTGTGAAGGCCCTGAGATCACGGCCTGGTCCACAGCCAAAATCCAGAATGGTAAAAGGTGGCGTTCCCTGGATGTGGTCGAGCAACGCCGCTATGTTTTGACTGACGTCGTGGTCCCGCGTTCCGGCCCAGAAATCTTCAGCGTGCTGGGCGTAATGCTCCAAGGTCCGATTTGCGATATTTTCCAGGTCCGGAGGATCAGTGTTCATGGAGAAGACGAAATCCATATCTTTCCGCCTTTTGGAGCGATCGGCCAGTTTTCCGCCAGGCTGCAAACGGTGATTCCACCATAATAAGGAGTAGCAAGGGCTAGATCGAGGCGGTCGAATGTCGCTTTGGATCAGGAGCAGTCATTCCGCCCCGGCCAGCCCAATATCCGCTTTGCGCCAAAAGCGGACGTTCCACGGAACGACTTGGCAATGCGTTTCGTCGGTAGCGCTCGTGGCGGAAGTTCTTGATCCCGCCTCGCCTGTGCGATCGCATATTCGACGGGGGGAGGGAGAGAATTGCTCACACCAACCGCTCGTTCTCGCTAAACCGCTGAATAGCAATGGGTGCAGGACAAAATAGAAACAACTGCGAGTTGGGAACGGCGCGGGGCCCGCAGTGGTTGACAATTTGCACCCCAAACCGAGGATTTTCCCAATGAACAACGAAAACAACAAGCAGTCGTCCACCGCGCAGAACCAGCCCCAGCAGGGCGCGGCTAAAGATCAGCAGAACAAGCAGCAGGGCCAGCAGCGCGCCGATGACAACAAAAGCTCCAGCACCGGTTCCACCGAAGCCGGTAACAAGGACAAGGGCGCCGAATAGCGCCCTGGCTTGACCGGGAATCGGTCGGCCACATTTTCCTGCGTTTGGGTGCAATGCGCCTCGCAGGCGGAGCAGAGCCCAGCCTACCGGCTGGGCTTTCTTTCTTTCGGATCGCGAGCGGTGCTCAGTTGAAAGCGGCTCAGCGAAGCACCCATTGCAAATGGCGTTCCCGCTATTTGGAATCGAACCACGCTCCTCACCTTCGAACCCATGCTCCGGCACAGGACAAACAATTTCCCGGAAATGAGCCATCCTTGACCAGAGACTGGCCCGAGAGATCGGCAACAGTGTGCTGCAAATTGGCAGCATTTTTTGCTCTCGCCGCCCAACTGTCCACTCAAACGGCGGAAACGACGTCATAAATTTTCGGATTTGGAAATTGGTGGGTGTTGCCACACTGAGTGGCTGGGCGCCCAGTCGAGGGTCGACCGGTCTCCTGCCCGGAACGGGGAATGAGGGATAGGCTTTGGGCCGGGTACGGTCAAAAAGGGCTTAGGCCTTTTTTGAGGGGGTGGGCGGCAATTCCCTAGGAGTGTCCCACAAGGGCTAGAACTGTTTGGAAGGCGCCTACGCGAACGTGGATTCTCCCAGATGCTATTTGAGTGGCGCATGGAGCGAACTGAAGCTACGGTGTTTACCAATTTGCTCTCCTATGCCGCCGTGTGGACCTTTGGAAGTGGTTTCCGTAGCGGCTAGTTTCAAGGCGCGGATGATCCGGGGTCTCGAGCGCGGGCAGAGATCCTGCATACAGGAGACCTTGCAGTGGAGGGGACGATGGCTCCAATGACTTTGACCGGTCCGGAGCGCCGAACCGGCAAGCCGCCTCTAGCCTTGCTAGGTG
>Ga0265338_10006581_pt1 | contig 14739 bp, 13 predicted proteins | sample 42126metaG_FD_193579 | JGI IMG/M metagenome (GOLD analysis project Ga0265338, IMG submission 193579) | Rhizosphere microbial communities from Carex aquatilis grown in University of Washington, Seatle, WA, United States - 4-21-26 metaG | ecosystem: Host-associated > Plants > Roots > Rhizosphere... | reverse complement strand
CCTTGGCCAACTCATCGGGTGGCAGGCTGGCGTTTTGCATGATGTCGCACAGGATGTCAATCGCCGTGCGCCCACCGCTGCTGGGCACGTCAATATGATACACCGTGCGGTCAAAACTGGTGTAGGCGTTCATGTAACCGCCCGCCTCCTGAACTTCCTGGTCAATGCGGCTGCCGGGGCGGGTGGTGGTGCCCTTGAAGAGCATATGTTCGAGCACGTGCGACAGCCCGGCCCCGAGCCACTTGCCTTCGTGGACGCTGCCGGCCATGCACCAGGCCTGCGCGGACACAACCGGCGCGCTGTGATCTTCCCGCACGATGATGGCCAGACCATTTTCGAGGGTCGTGAGTGTGACCCCGGGCGGCAGCGACGGGATCTTCATCGTCGAGATTCTGGTGGAAAAGGTCGTGTCGCTCATTCGATAAAATCAAGCGCGCCGGATATCCGGGTACGCGCATTTGACGTTTGAAGTGGTTTGTTCATCACTGAAACATGTCGGACTGGGAGGATATGGGGAAATGCAGTTTGGGCAATTCAATTTGACGGGTTGGATGCGCCAGGGTTCCAACTGCCCATAACCGGCCGGTGACTGGTTGTGGAAGCGCAACAACGTACTGCCTCGTGGGGTCTTCCCGGACGATGATGTTTCAACCAACCATCGGCTTGGTTTCGGTCTGCTCACATTTTTTCGCCGGCCGGAACGGCTTGCGAAACGCCTCGGTGAAGTCGTAGCCGTTTTTGAAGTCATCGCGGTTGTCCTTCTCGGTCTTGGCGAGCAGGCTGGTTTCGACCATGTTGAAAACAATTTCGCCGAAGTCGTGGCAATCATGGACACCCCATTCCTCGAACACCGTCACCACCATGGGTCCAAACTGGTTCAGCGCGTATTTCCGGATGCCGTCCAACAGTTCCTGGCCGCTGACGTGGCGGATGGTGCCCCGGGCTTCCTTGCCCACCAGTTTCTGGGTGTAGTCCAGCGCTTCGCGGACAAAAAGGTAGGCATCGCGGCTGTAGCGCGCATCCTTCACCAGGATTTTCTCCACCGCTTCGTCAAAGTTGATTTCTTGCATGTCAAGGTGTTCCCGCCCGGGTTACCGAGTTTGCCGGGCTTTCACTCTGCCTCACCCCGTCATGGGGGTGGGCCGTGCGGTACGTTTTAACCGCCCAACCGGTCAGCAGCAAACCGAGAATGATACAGAGAACCAGTTGTTCCTGTTTCGTCAGGCGGTTCACGGCAATAATCTAATGGTTTAATGATGTTTCGGCAAGTCAAGTCGGCGGCTTTAATCTTGCGATGCCGGCCCGGTGTTGGTTAACATTACGCTTGGTTATGGCAGCTATTGGCCGATTTCAGAAAGGCGAGGAAATATTCTACGCCAAAGTCGTGGACGGCGAATTGTTCCGGCTGCGCGGCGATGTCTTCGGCTCGCCGTCCTTCGACCGGAAACCCACTCCGCGCAAGGGCATCAAGACGCTGGTCCCGGTCGTGCCGTCCAAGATCATCGCCGTCGGACTGAATTATGCCGACCACGCCCGCGAAACCGGCAAGGCGCTGCCGAAGGAACCGTTGTTCTGGTTCAAAGCCACCACGTCGCTGATTCCCGACGGCGGCAAAATTGAAATTCCCTTCCGGCAGCATCGCACCGATTATGAGGCCGAGCTGGCGATTGTCATCGGCCGACGCATCCGCAATGTCACCGCCACATCCGCGGCGCGTTATATTTTTGGCTACACGACCGCGGAGGACATCAGCGATCGGACGATTCAAAATTCCGAGAGCCAGTGGGCGCGGTGCAAATCCTTCGACACCTTCACGCCGCTCGGCCCCTATGTGGAGACGAAGATTGATCCCAGCGAATTGAGCATCCAGCTTTTCCAAAACGGCCAGTTGCGCCAGAACTCGAACACCAAACAGCTCATCTTCAAGCCCGCCGAACTCGTCAGTTTCATCTCGACCAACATGACGCTGCTGCCCGGCGACGTGATCCTCACCGGCACCCCCAGCGGCATCGGCCCCATCCAGTCCGGCGACAAGCTGGAAGTGCGGATTCAGGGCTTCGCACCGCTCGTCAATTCAGTGAAGTAAGAAGTTTGAAGGGTGAAGGGCGAGTGACTTGTGGCAGACGGCAATTTATGAAGGATCTGAAGCCGAGAACCAAGAAGTTTGCGTTGGACGTTATTCTGTATTCGCGCACACTTCCGCGCGGTGACGAATTCACGATCATTAAACGGCAACTCATCCGCTCGGCAACGTCTGTGGCTGCCAACTATCGCGCGGCACAACGGGCCAAATCCAAAGCTGACTTTATCAGCAAACTTGGCACAACGGAAGAAGAAGCGGACGAATCCCTTTTCTGGCTGGAATGCCTTGCCGAATTGGCAACAACTGAGCACGAGGAACTGAACCGGCTGTTGAACGAGGCAAATGAATTGACCGCCATCTTTGTCGTTTCAAGAAAGAGGGCGCGCGAATAAAATTGGCAACTCGTCCTTCGCCCCTCAAACTTCTCACTTTGTATGAAGTGGACCAATGCATTTATTCCGACTCTTCGCGAGGCTCCGGCTGACGCGGAAATTGTTTCGCACAAACTGCTCCTCCGCGCCGGGCTGATCCGCAAGCTGGCCGGCGGGGTCTATTCCTTTCTGCCGCTCGGGTTGCGCGCGCTTCGCAAGGTGGAGCGGATTGTCCGCGAGGAAATGGACCGGGCCGGCGCGCTCGAAGTGCTCATGCCCGCACTCCAGCCGCCGGAAATCTGGCAGCAAACCGGCCGTTACGAAACCGCGAGCAACGTGCTGTTCAAGCTTAAAGACAGCGGCAACCGGGAATGGGTCCTGAGTCCGACGGCCGAGGAGGTCATCACCACGATCGCCGCCAATGAAATCAATTCCTACCGGCAATTGCCTAAAAATTTCTACCAGGTCAGCGTCAAGTTTCGCGACGAAATCCGCCCGCGCTTCGGGCTGATGCGCGCCAAGGAATTCATCATGAAGGATGCGTATTCCTTCGACACCACGGACGACGGTGCGATGGCCAGCTACAAGAGAATGTACGATGCCTATGCCCGCATTTTCGCCCGATGCGGATTGAAGTCGTTTCCGGTCGAGGCGGATACCGGCGTCATTGGCGGCAATTATTCGCACGAATTCATGGTGCCCGCCGAGACAGGCGAAAACGAGGTCGCGTTTTGCGAAGGCTGCGGTTACGCGGCGAACATCGAAAAGGCCACCAGCGGCGTCCCCAAAACCGCCACGCGCGAGGCCGGTCCCGCCATTGAGAAATTCGCCACGCCCGGCGTGGTGACGATTGAAGCCTTGAGCAAGGAGCCGTACAAAGTTCCGGCCAACCGCCAGATCAAGACGCTGATTTACATTGCTGACAGCAAACCGGTGTTGATTTTGATTCGGGGTGACGATCAGTTGAACGAAGCCAAGCTGGCGGGCATCATCGGCACGACCGTGTTTCGCGCCGCCGAGGCGGAGGAGATTTTTGCGGCCCTTGGCGCGCATCCGGGAAGCCTTGGAGCCGTGGGCGTCACGAAGTTTTCAGTCTATGCGGATGAACGTTTGCGGGGGGCGAATGACATGACCACCGGCGCGAACGAGGACGGATTCCATTTCCGGAGCGTCTCCATCGAGCGCGACATCCCGGGAGTCAAATGGGCGGATCTGCGGACCGTGGGCGCGGGCGAGCCGTGTGTCAAATGCGGCAAGCCGCTGAAAATCCGCCGGGCGATTGAAGTCGGCCACGTGTTCAAACTGGGGACGAAATACAGCGAGAAGCTGAACGCCACATTCCTGGACGAGGCGGGTGCGCGCAAACCCGCCATTATGGGTTGCTACGGAATTGGCATCACCCGGACCTTGCAGGCCGTCATTGAGCAGTGCAACGACAAGGATGGCATCATCTGGCCGTTAAGCGTTGCGCCCTACACCGTTTGCATCACCCCGCTTGGCGTGGCGGCGGATAGCGCGGTGATGAAACTGGCGGAGAAGATTTACGCGGAACTGACCGCGCGCGGCGTGGACGCGATTCTGGACGACCGCGATGAACGTCCGGGCGTGAAGTTCAAGGATTCAGAACTGGTTGGATTTCCCATTCGGATTGGCATCGGCGAAAAGTCGTTGGCCAAGGGCGAAGTGGAACTCAAGCCGCGGGCTGGAGCGCTACAGGCGATCAAGGCCGATGAAGTGGTGGCGGCGGTAATGAAAATGTTGGCCGCAGTTCCCACCGTTTAGCCGGAATTCGCGTCTAATGTTTGGTTCAGCGCGGCAGCGGATGGAAGGTGAACTGAGCGGGATGATTCGCCTCCGGGTCAATCTTTACCGTGTAATAGCCGCCGTCGTTCAACAATTCGATGCCGGACAGGGCAGGGCACAATCTCACGTGGAACGGCCACCAATAATGGGCCTGATGCAACGCGGACGTGAAGCGATGGACAGACCGGCCCAGAAAACTGATTGGTGGAATGCCTGCCAGCATCCGGCTCTTCCACAAAATCAGCCGGGTGTGCAAATGTCCGATGATCGTCTGTTCGATTTGTGGCAATCGTCGCCGGACTGATTCCTCCTGCCACAAGAATGGCAGGGCCGTCGGGTCGTGACAAAACAACAGCACGCGCTGGTCCGGTCGGAGCGAGTCAAAAGCAGCGCGGATTTCGGCTAGATGAATCTCCCGCAAACGTTGCCATTCCGGCCATTCCTCCGGCAGCGTGTCCGGTCGCGTGGCGGGCAGGGCAATCAGCGGCGAGGCCACGCCCATGAGCACGTAGCGTCCGATGCACAACTGCCAGAACGGTTGCAGTCCAAGTTGCCGGGTGGCGCGTTGCCAACTGGCCAACCGCATGCCTCCGTTGCCGCCCACCAGTGTTAGCTTGCCGAGTTCGTGGTCGCCAAAGGTGAACCGGGCGCGATCACCAAATTTCGCGCGGAGCCGGCCAAGACATTCCTGCGTGCTTTCAAATGATGCCGGATGGCAGACACCAACAAATCCGGTGTCGCAGCCATAATCTCCGTTGGCCACAAGATAATCCACCGGTCCAATCTCGGCCAGAAAGCGGTCGAATTGCCGCCACTGATCGAGCGGATGACGCATCCAGATTTGATTTCGATAGAAATGGGCGATCGGGCGGAGGATGGGGTTGGTGATGGCGCGCAATTCATAATCGGCGGCAACGTTGCGTTCGGCCGGACCGGCGTAATGAATGTCGCTTACAATGGCGATGGTGACGTCGCCCGTCGGGCTGGGTTCCATGCGGCGTCAATTTTTGACCAACATCGCAGCGTGGCCGCCATTCTGGTCGAGGCAGGCACGGATGGCTTTGGCAAGTTCGGCGTGGGTGTAGGGTTTGGCCAGAAAGCTGGCGCGGGTCCGGACCAGCATTTCATGGTTGATCTCATTGGCCGCATAGCCGCTGGTAAAAACAATTTTCAGCCCGGGCCGGGTGGCCAGCAATTGTTCGGCGAGGTCCACGCCGGAAACGCCCTCGGGCATCACCATGTCAGTCAGCAACAAATCAATTTCGCCGGCGCGTTGGTTCCAGACGTCGAGTGCGTCCTTGCCGGAGGAGGCTTCCAGAATCCGATAACCGCATTCCTCAAGAATGTCCCGGGCCATCGTTCGCAGAATGGGTTCGTCCTCGACGATAAGGATGGTTTCGGTCCCGCCGGTGATGGGGGAATCAGAAGTTGTGGGCGGGGTTGCGGTCACCGGAACTTCGTCACTGGCGGTAAAAAACACCTCGAACGCGCTGCCTTTGCCTCGTTCGCTGTTCACCTCGATCCAGCCATCGTGTTGTTTGACGATGCCATAAACCGTCGCCAGGCCAAGGCCGGTGCCTTTGCCGACATCCTTGGTGGTAAAAAACGGTTCGAAAATATGGTTCAATGTCGCGGAATCCATGCCGGTGCCGGTGTCGGCGACGCGCAGCCGGACAAAGCGTCCCGGCCGGGACTGGGGATGGGCGTCGGCATAGGCGGCATCAATTTCCACGGTCTCGACGCCGATGGTCAGCAGCCCGCCGCGCGGCATGGCGTCGCGGGCGTTGACGGAAAGGTTCATCACGACCTGTTCGATCATGCCGCTGTCGCCTTGGACCAAAGAATTATTTGCTGCCGGCAGAAAGACCAGCGAGACGGTTTCGCCGAGCAGCCGCTGCAACATTTTGCTCATGTTGCCGACAATTTCCTGCAAATCGAGCAACCGTGGCTGCATGACGTTCTTGCGGCTGAACATGAGCAACTGGCGCGTCAACCCGGCGGCGCGTTCGGCGGCAAAATAAACGGCTTGCACGGAGTCGGTCACTCCCGGCGGCAGATCCAGCTTGGCGAGCATCGAACTGGAATGCCCCTGAATGATCGTGAGCATGTTGTTAAAGTCGTGCGCGACACCGGCCGCCAACTGGCCGACCGATTCCATTTTTTGCGACTGGCGCAACTGCGCTTCCAGGCTCAGTCGTTCGGTGGTGTCTTCGATGTAACAATGCACCACATTGCTCGGCATGACCGGATGGAACGAACAGGAGAAGGTGCGCCCGGCCATTTTATTTTCCATGCGCAACCGGCTTTGTCCGGTGGCGAGGCATTCACGAACGATCTGGTCCACGCTGGCCGGCAGGATGTCGCCCGGGCGGTCTTTTTCCACGGAGGATGCGAGTTGCTGTGCCGCCTCGTTGCAATAGGTGATGACCCCGTTGGCGTTGAGTTCCATTGCGGCATTGGGGTTCAACTGGACAAACGCGGCGAGCTTTTGCAATTCGGCTTCGGCGCGTCTGCGCTCGATGGCCAGACCGACGGCGGTGGCGACCGCCATGAGAAACTGCACCTCGTCGGAATTGAATTGCCGCTGATGAGTGGAATAAACGCCCAACAAGCCGAACGGCTGCCCGCGCGTGGGGATGGCAACGGTGACGCCGCTGATGACGCCGTGTTCGGCCAGAAACGGAGACGCGGAGATTCGCGTTTCAGCCTTCAGGTCGGCAAAGGTCATCGGCTCGCCGGAATCCAGGACTTGGGTAATCGGTGAGTGATCATTTCCCGGCAGGGACGTTTGCCGGTCGTACTCCGTTTTCCAGCCAACGCCGGCTTGCAGCCGGATCTGGCCGACCGGCAGTTGTTCAAAGACGGCGGAATACTCCGTCCCCAGTGTTTGGGCCACGAGCATGACGGTCTGGTTCAGCAGGGCATCCAGATCGCTGTTGGTCAGTGCAAATTGCCCCAGCGCGGCAACCACCGTCTGCTGAAACGTCCGGTTCAGGAGATTTTTTTCGGCCTGCTCCAGGTTCTTGACCTGCCGCTCCAGCGATTCGGCCATCTGGTCGAAAAGTTTTGCCAGCTGGCCGAGTTCGTTTTTTGATGCTTTCAGTCCGGTTCGCGCGCTCAAATTGCCGTCGGTGATCTTCCTGGCCGTGCCCGACAGCGCCCGCACCTGGCGCATAATGAAATGTTCCCCGCCAAGCCACGCGGCGGCGAGCGCCAGTATTCCCACCACAAACCCGCTCATCGGCAGGTCAAAAATGTACATCAGCAGCCAGGCGGGAGTAATGAGCAGGAACACGGAACCGACCAGTTGCATTCGCAACGTGGAGAATTTGAAGATTATTTTCTTCATTGCCTGGTTCAAGGCCACGGCTCGCATCTTGCCACGAACACGTGAATCCTGAAAGCGATTTTGTTCCGACCAGCCGTTCAAATGAACCATCCGCAACCCGAACGACGAATTGTGCTGGATGAATGGGAAATTTTTCGGTGAACTGGAGCCAGTCCGGTTAATTGATCCTTGACCGGCTGTGTCATGACACTGCATCCACTCATCCAAAAAATCATCACCCAGGGCCCGGTGCTTACCGATGGCGCTTGGGGCACGCAACTTCAGGTGCGCGGACTCGCGCCCGGCGAAGTGCCGGACCTCTGGAACGTGACCCGCCCTGACAAGGTCGCCGAAGTCGCGCGCGCCTACGTCGAGGCCGGCTCGCAGATTATTTTGACCAACACCTTCGGGGCCAACCGTCTGCGGCTGGCCGAGGGCGGCTGCGCGGATCGGGTCAAGGAAATCAACGAAGCCGGCGCTCGTATCTCGCGCGAGGCCGCGAGAAATCATGCGTTGGTTTTTGCCTCGATCGGACCCAGCGGCAAAATGCTCATGAACGGCGACGTGACCGAGGGGGAATTGAGTGCGGCATTCGTTGAACAGGCCGCGGCGCTGGCACGGGGCGGGGCCGACGGGCTGGTGGTGGAAACGATGCAGGATCTGGCTGAGGCCAAAATCGCCATCGCTGCCGCCAAGGCCACCGGTTTGCCGGTGGTCGCCAGCATGGTGTTTGATTCCGGCAAGGACAAGGACCGCACGATGATGGGGACCACGCCGGAACAGGCGGCCGTCGGCCTGCTGGAAGCCGGGGCGGATGTTATTGGCGCAAACTGCGGCCAGGGCATCGCCGGGTTCGTGAAAATCTGCGTTCGGCTCAAGGCGGCGGCGGGTGGCCATCCCGTCTGGATCAAGGCCAATGCCGGGCTGCCGCAAATGCGGGACGGTAAATCGGTTTATGCGACGACCGCGGCGGAATTTGCCAGACAAGTTCCGGCGGTCCTCGAAGCCGGTGCGGCCTTCATTGGCGGGTGCTGCGGGACTTCGCCGGAATTCATCCGCGAACTCCACAAACTGCTCGGCGGAAAATAAAACATGAACCGTCTGCGGCTGCATGTCATCGCTTGCCCCGTTTTTCAACGGGAACTCGAGGCGCTGGCGGCCGAGGCGAAAACCGTGGTCAGGTTCAAGCATCTGGAAATGGGATTGCATGAAGGGTCTGGCGACGAACTTCGCCGTGCGCTGCAGGAAGGAATTGACGAAGTGGCCGCGAATCAGTGCGATGCGATTGCCATTGCTTATGGTCTCTGCAATCGCGGCATCGTGGGGCTGGAAGCCCGGACGGTGCCGGTGGTGATTCCCCGGGCGCACGATTGTATCGGGATGCTGCTCGGGAGCAGCCAGTGTTATCTCGCCCAACTGGAGGCGCAGCCGGGCACCTATTTTCAAAGCGCCGGTTGGCTCGAAAATTCCCCGGCCAACGGGGAGGTGCGGCAGAATTTCACCTTCGGTCCGAACTCGAATGTCACGCGGGAGCAGTTGGTAGAGAAATATGGCGAAGAGAATGCCGATTACCTGCTGGAACAGTTCAGCAACTTCACGAAGCACTACGAACGGCTTGCCTACATCGCCACGCCGGTGCCCGGGTCGGCGAAGTGGGAGCAATCGGCCAAGGAAATCGCCGGCAAACGCGGCTGGAAATTCGAGCGCCTGCAGGGCGACCTCGGCTGGCTGCGGCGGTTGCTGGCTGGAGACTGGAACGGCCGGGAATTTCTGAAGCTGAAGCCGGGCGAACGCGTCGGGCTGAGAACCGATGCGTTGCTCATCGGTCCGGAGCCTTCATGAGTCCGGCTTCACACACACTCAAGCTGTCGCCGGCCGGGCTCAACCTGACCCTGACTGCCGGCACCGGATTGCAGGACGTTCTTTTTGCCCAAGGAATTGAGTTTCCCTGCGGCGGGGGCGGACGTTGCAAAGGCTGCTGCGTAAAAATTTTGAAAGGGCATCTTCCGATCAGTGCGGAAGAAAAAAATCTACTGACTGCTGCGGAGTTGGCCGATGGCTGGCGTCTGGCCTGCCGGCATGTCATCACCGGCGACCTCGAACTCGAACTTGCCCAGTGGGAAATGCCCATCCTGGGCGACCATTCCGCGTTCAGGTTCGTGCCGCGAGAAGGTTTGGGCGTGGCCATTGATCTGGGCACCACCACCATCGCCGCGCAGCTTCTCGATTTGCGGAACGGCAATGTCCTGGCGGTGGGCACGGCCTTGAACGCACAGGCCCGCCATGGCGGCGACATCATGAGCCGCGTAGATTTTGCGTTGCAGGGTGGCCAGGCGGAATTGGAAAGGCTCGTACGTGAACAACTCGGCCGGATGATACTGCAATTACTGGCTTCGGCCTCGGCCCCGGAGACCTTGGTCCGGGTGGCCGTTGTTGGAAACACGGTGATGCACCATTTGTTTTGCGGCCTGAACATCGCACCGCTGGCGGGTCATCCGTTTGAGCCGCAACAACCCGGAAGGTTCCAATTTTCAGCAAATGATCTGGATTGGAATTTGCCGGGAAATCCGGCGGTGGAGTTTCTCCCGTGCATCGGCGGATTTGTCGGCTCCGACATCCTCGCTGGCGTCGTGGCTGTTGACTTGCACGAGAGCAAGGAATTGATGGCGTTAATGGATCTTGGCACCAATGGCGAGGTGGTGGTGGGCAACCGTGAACGGATGCTCTGCACCTCCACGGCGGCGGGTCCGGCGTTCGAGGGCGCCCGCATCTCGATGGGCATGCGCGCCGCCACCGGGGCCATCAGCGAAGTGCGGGTGCAGGATGGTTCGCTCGTCTGCCGGGTGATCGGCGGCGGGGTGCCGCGCGGATTATGCGGCAGCGGGCTGGTGGATGCAGTGGCATCAGGGCTGGATTTGAAAACCATCCAACCCAATGGCCGCATGATACCCAATGGCGCCCTGGCTCTGGCGGGTTCCGTGACGTTGCTGCCTGCGGACGTGCGTGAACTGCAACTGGCCAAGGGAGCGATTGCCACCGGCCTGAGGATGCTTACCGCCCGGTTTGGAGCAAACCTGGACGACATTCAGCAGCTTCATCTGGCTGGTGCGTTTGGGAATTACATCAACCGGGCCAGCGCGCAACGCATTGGTTTGCTCCACCTGCCAATCGAACGGATTGTTCCCGCCGGCAACACGGCGCTGCACGGCGCCAAGCGGGCCTTGTTTGAGAATGCTGCCGGTTGGGACGCCCTCGCCCGACGAATTGAGCATGTGGCGTTGAACGAAGACACTGAATTCCAGGACATCTACGCCGGGGAAATGCGTTTTCCCACGTGACCGGATTCGTAACGCCCGTTACTTCATCGCCTCATAGAAGGCGTCAAGGTTCGCGAGCGGGGCGCTGGGCGGCACGTCGCAACCTGAGGAGAGCACAAAATTCCGATGGGCGGCGGTGGCTGACAACAATTTCGCCACCCGGGCGGTCACTTCGGCCGGCGGAAGCTGGACGAAGGCGGCTGTGGGATCCAGATTGCCGCAGAGCACGACGTCAGCCGGCGCCTTGCCCAACGCGGTGGCAATATCCATGGGTGCGCCGAAATGAAAACTTTTCAACCCGGTTTCCAGCACCGCCGGCAAATGCAGCAGCTTGGCGGCGCAATTGTGGAGAATGAGCGCGAATTGCCCGTCGGCAACTGCCTCGCCGATTTGTCTGATGTAAGCCGACGAAAACTGTGACAGGCTGCGGGGTGACAGCAGGCCGGCGGCGGGCTCGGCCATGATGACCCCGTTGGCGCCAGCCTCCCGGAATGCGCGAAGATAGGCGGTGATGAAGACCGTGCATTTTTCCAGCAACACATGCATCAAGTCCGGTTCGGTTACAGTCATTTCCATGGCCTCGCTCACACCGACGAGCCGGGCCGCAAGGGAAAACGGGCCGATGCCGCCGCCAAAAACCAGCGGCCGGTCCGGCAACTGGCGAAGCCGCCGCACGGTTTCAAGATAGACCGCTGTGCGTTTGTCGCCAGGCTGGGGCACGGAAAGTTTTTGTGCCTGTTCCAAGGTGGTGACCAGCCGTCCGGTCACCGACGGGATTTCGGTTTCAGACGAATGGATGGTGCAGCCGAAGGCCTCGGCTTCGGCGCTGAGGTCCATGGCCGACAGAACGAACGGGGTGTGATACCGTTCGTGCAGGGCGACCTGGGCATCAATTTGCGCCTGCGGTTTCGTGACGATGTCGCAAACCTTCGCGCCGGTAAGGGTGAGTCCGGGATAAACTGCAATCGGCATGGCCAGCCGCTGCGGTGAACCGAGGACAAACCGGTTGAAACAATTGGTGGCCACTTCAGTTTCCCACTGCTTTTTTGGCGACCGCCACCGCACCGGCGGCGCTTTCGCTGAAGCCGTCCGCGCCGATTTCGTCTGCGTACTTTTGTGTTACGGGCGCTCCACCGATCAGCACTTTAACCTGCTGGCGCACCCCGGCCTGCTGCAGCGCATCCACCGTCGTCTTCATCGCCGGCATGGTGGTCGTCAACAGCGCGGACATGGCAATAATATTGGCGCCTTTTTCCTTCACGGCGGCAACGAACTGTTCCGGCGTCACATTCACGCCGAGGTCGATAACCTCATAGCCCCCGCCTTCCAGCATCGCCGCCACCAGATTTTTGCCGATGTCGTGCAGGTCGCCTTTCACGGTGCCCAGGGCAACACGGGCCACCGGCTGGACACCGCTGGCGGTGAGCAGCGGCCGGATGAGTTCGAGCGCGGCCTTCATGGCGCGGGCGGCCAGCAGCAGTTCGGGCACAAAATACTCGTTACATTCAAAACGCCGGCCTACCTCCGCCATGGCGGGCACCATGTATTCCTGCACCAGTTTCATCGGCTCGATGCCGGCGGCCAGCGCCTGTTCGGTGACGGCTTTGGCGGTTTTGGCGTCCCCGTTGAGGACGGCTTCGTGGAGTGCTTTCAAGTCTTGCATGATGGTTATTGGATTAGGTGTCGGGTGGCTGGAATCAGGTTAGAGTCTTTCCTCAAATTCGCCCAGTTGGATCGGGTAATTTCCAAAATCGCGCACGAGCTTCACAATGTAATCGTAAGTGCTACCGGACACGGCGCTGCTCACGGAATGATCGGACTGGAAGATGTAACCGCCGCCTTTGGCCGCATTGAGTTTGCGAAGCACCTCCCGCCGGATGGCTTCATGGTCGCCGGTTTCCCAGACCTGCATGTCGCTGTTGCCGCAGAAGCCGATGCCATGCCCGTACTGGCGTCGCAGTTCCAGCACATCCATGCCGGCTTTGACCTCGAGCGGATTGTAGGCGTCCACCTTCATGTCAATGTAATCCTGGAAGATTGCCTTCACATTGCCGCACCCGTGATAAATCACCGGCAGCCCGTTGGCGTGCGCGTGTTCCGTGATTTTGGCCACCCACGGCTTGAAATATTCGCGCCAGTAACGCGGCGACATGAACGTGCATTTTTTGTAGGCCACGTCGCCCCAGATGACAAACCCGTCAAGCAAACCCTTGGCCGCGGCCATCTCGGCCTTGGCCGTTTCAAAATAAAATTCACCGATGCGATTGATGACGGCGCCCATGCGTTCCGGCTCCTCGCCCATCCAGAGCATGGCGTTTTCCTGGCCGATGAGGCGGGTCAGGCATTCACTTACCTCGATGATGCTGCCATAGACCGGAAAGTCGGGGCGCAGCGATTTGACCGTTTCGATCCAAGGGGGGGTGTTGCGCTGAAAACCATCACCCACGCCGGCAATCTGGTTGTCGCCACCTTCAAAGAAACGGCGCCGGTCCGCGGGATCGTCAAAGGTTGCGCTCTCCAGTTTTTGAAATGTATCCGTTTCCCAGCCGCGCATTTCCGGCATGGGAAACTCGAAATGCTTGTGCATGATCGAGCCGAAACCGGTCTTGACCACCACTTCATCGGCGGATTCCTTCAGGGTCTGAAACGGACGGATCCACGGATCCATGTTCGGCACCGTAACAATCCAGTCGAGGTCGTAGTGGTAGTATGGGTTCGCATCGGGCGGCAATCCGAGCTCCTGCTGCCAGCGTTTGGTGAAACCACCCCAGAAAAAATCGCTGATCGGCACACGGTCCGGTTCCTGATGCCGGAGCGCGGTATTCAACCGCTCCAGCTTCTTCAAGGTGTTCGGCTTCCGCCTGTCATGCACGGCGGTGTGGCCTTTGGTGTCAAACATGCTCATGAGCGGATGCTTATCAGGCTTGGTGTTTTCAAGCCGCTGTGCAGGAATAACAACTGCAGCAGAATGTTTAGCCACAATTATTTAACACAATTACAACAAAGTGCAAGTCTAATCCAATGCCAGCGCCGAGAGGCGGCCCTTGGGCATCCGTTCCAGATGAAATATCAGGAAGCCATGGAGGAACTTTTGCAGCTCTGCAATCTGGGCGCCGGTGAGTTTGAGACGCAGGCAGGATGGCCAGTCGGCCTGGCTCAACGCCCGGACAATTTGTTTGGCGCCGGCGGTCAACCGGGTTTTCTCCAAATCCGGATTGAGGCCAAGTTCGTGAAGCAGTTTAAGTTCGAAGGCCAGGACCAGTTGCGGCGCAGATGCATGACGACAAAGACAGTCCAGAAAACTGTTCATTAATTCAAAAACGGCGGGCAGGGGGGTCTCGGTTTCCGTGGCTTGCTCGATGAAAGCCGCGGCGTAGGCGGCCTGGCGCAACCGATGCATGTCTGTGCGGATTTCACCGTGAGTTTCCCGCAGGCGGACTTCACCCAGCGTGTGCAAATCGGAACGGCGGCTGCGGCTGAACGAGAAATCCGCGAAATAAAACAGGTCCAGCTTGCCCGAAAATGGTGATCGGTGACGCCGCGCGCCCTTGGCCACGGTGGCGATGCGCCCGGCTTCCGGGGTGAGCCAGTGGACGATGAGACTGGTTTCCGTGAGCGGTCGCGTGCGCAGGATGAGGCCGGTGGCTGACTCCGTCATAACACAAACGAGGATGGAAGATGGAAAATGGAAGATGGCATATGGCTGGACGCAGCGGACTATTCTCCATCCTCCATCTTCTATTTTCGCTTTTCCATCGTCACCGGGGTGTATTCCTGGGAAATCGAACCCAGGCTGACGATGTATTTGATGGCGTCGGTGACGGACATTTCCAGTTT
>Ga0265338_10006580_pt1 | contig 14740 bp, 15 predicted proteins | sample 42126metaG_FD_193579 | JGI IMG/M metagenome (GOLD analysis project Ga0265338, IMG submission 193579) | Rhizosphere microbial communities from Carex aquatilis grown in University of Washington, Seatle, WA, United States - 4-21-26 metaG | ecosystem: Host-associated > Plants > Roots > Rhizosphere... | reverse complement strand
TGCGGCTGCTGCAACGCGCCAAGGAATTGGCGACGCAGGGGTTCACGAAGTCCGGCCTCATGGTCGGCCTGGGCGAAAGCCGTGAAGAGATCATGCAGGTGATGGACGATCTGCGCGCCGCCGGCGTCGATTTCCTCACCATCGGCCAGTACCTCCAGCCAACCCGCAAGCACGCTGCCTTAGAGCGATTTTGGACGCCCGACGAATTCGCGGCGCTGGAGGCCACGGCGCGCGCCAAGGGATTCTTAATGGTTTCGGCCTCGCCGCTGACGCGCTCGTCCTATCACGCGGACAGCGATTTCGCCGCGCTGAAGGCGGCACGGCGCGCGTGAGCGCCCATTCGGAAAGCCGCATCGTTCCGTATACGGCCGATCTGATGTTCCAGGTTGTCGCCGATGTCGAACGATATCCGAAATTCCTGCCTTGGGTTGTGGCGTTGCGCGTGCTGTCGCGTGAGCATGTGAAGGGCCAGGACGTGCTGACCGCAGAGATGGCCGTCGGCTACGGCGCGCTACGCGAGAAATATACCAGTCGCGTCATCCTCGATCCCGACGCACGGACGATCGACGTCGCGCAAACGTCGGGGCCATTCAAGATCCTGGAAAACCACTGGCGGTTCACGCCGGAAGGCGAGCGCTGCCGAGTGGATTTCTCCATCGCCTATGAATTCAAGAGCCGGCTGCTCAACGCGGTAGCCGGCGCAGCCTTCGGGAAGGTCTATGTGAAGATGGCCGATGCGTTCGAGGCGCGGGCCAAGGTGCTCTCAGATCAATCGGTGCAGCAGGCCTAGCGCAGCTTCGCAGGTCTTGAGCCGCACCTCGGTTCGCCCGATGTCACCGAAACGGTGCGCCTCGTGCAGGATCGAGCGGTTCTCGCGGCAGGCCGCGATATGGACAAGGCCGATCGGCTTCATCGTCGTGCCGCCGCCCGGGCCGGCGATGCCCGTCACCGCGACGGCGAGCTGAGCATTGGAGTTCTCGACCGCGCCCTCGGCCATCATCCGCGCCACGGCTTCGGAAACCTCGCCCATATCGGCGATCAGGTCGCCGGGCACGTTCAGCAGATCCTGCTTCGCACGATTGGTGTAGACGATGAAGCCACGATCGAACACTGCCGAAGATCCCGGTATCTCGGTCAGAAGGCCGCCGATCAAACCGCCGGTGCAGCTTTCGGCCGTAGCGACACGCAGCTTGGCCGCGCGTGCGTCCGCGATCACGACTTCGGCGAGACGGAGCAGGGCAGAGGAGAACATCGCGGGCAGCCTTATCAGGAGGCGCTTAGAGTAGGCCGCGCCAGCGCAATGCCGCAACGATGGCCGCAGAGATAACGGCGGCGATGATATCGTCCGTCATGATGCCCCAGCCACCAGGGAGCCGCTCGCCAAGCGAAACCGGCCACAACTTGGAAATGTCGAGCGCGCGAAACAGGATGAAGGCTACGGCGAAGCCAGCGAGGCTCAGCGGCGCCGCAGCACAGGCGAGCCATTGGCCGGCCACTTCGTCGACTACGCATTCGGAAGGATCGATCTTGCCGACACGCGCCGCGTGTTCGCCGGTCGACCAAACGCCGATGAAATAGACGCAGATCGCGGCCGCGGCCAAGGCGAGCGGGCCGAACTTCCAAAGAATGAGCCAAGCCAAAGGCAGCGCCACGAGGCTCCCGATGGTTCCGGGCGCAAAGCGGGCATATCCGACACCAAAGACCGTCGAGATCATGGAGGCCATCATCACTTACCAACCGATGCAGAGCGGGTGTTCGTCATTCAAGGCAGCCTGACGGTCGCAACCGCCTGTGCCGCGAGACCCTCGCGGCGCCCTTCGAAGCCGAGACCTTCGGTCGTCGTGGCTTTCACGCTGACGCGTCCAATGTCGAGCTTGAGGATTTCCGCCACGCGCGCGCGCATCGCTTCGCGATGCGGCCCGACCTTTGGCCGTTCGCAGATGATGGTCACGTCGCAATGCGAAATCGCGCCGCCCTTGGCCGTCACCAGCGACGCGGCATGCGCCAGGAATTTCCAGGACGGTGCGCCGCGCCAGCGTTCGTTGCTCGGCGGGAAATGTTGGCCGATATCACCTTCGCCGATTGCGCCGAGGATGGCGTCTGTGAGTGCATGCAGGCCGGCGTCGGCGTCGGAATGACCCTCCAGCCCGTGATCATGCGGCACCTTCACACCGCAGAGCCACACATGGTCACCCGCAGTGAAGCGATGAACGTCGTAGCCCATACCGGTCCGGCTCTCACCCAGCCGCGCGCGCAGATGCATCTCGGCGAGCGCGAAGTCCTTCGGCTCGGTCACCTTCATGTTCGAATCCTCGCCCGCCACCGCGGTGATGTGCAGTCCCGCCAGCTCGCCCAGAGCCATGTCGTCCGTGACCTCTTGCGCCGCGTAGTGGCGATGCGCACGAAGAATCTTCGCGAATTTGAATCCCTGCGGAGTCTGCGCGCGTTGCAGGCCATCGCGGGGCACGGTCGACCATTTGCCGCCTTCGGATCGCTTCAGCGTATCGGCCACGGCCAGAAGTGGAACGGCGCCGTCGCTGCCGGCCTCCAGGGCGGCGATCACGCCGTCGATCACCGCCGCGGATACAAGGGGACGGGCCGCATCATGGATGAGAACGATGTCGGGCGCCGAACCGGCCAGCGCTTCAAGGCCGCGCCGCACCGATTCCTGCCGCATCGCGCCGCCGACGATGGGGGCGAGCAATTCGAGCCCGGCCGTCGCATCCGCATAGGCGACATCCTGGCCGGGACCGACCGCAACCTGGATGGCAACCACCTTCGGATGGCGCGCAAAAGCCTCGATCGACCAGCGCAAAATGGGCTTGCCGAGCAGCGGGGCGTATTGCTTTGGCACTGTGCCGCCAGCCCGTTCGCCCCGGCCGGCGGCCACGATGAGGACGGCGATGCCGGACATGGCGTCTCCCAAATCAGCAGGAACTGGGTAGCACGAAAGGCGCGTCCGGCAAGGAAAACCAGAGCCGTACGCCGCACCGCAACAATGTTGTTGCCCAGTTTGTGATCAATGAACTACAATGCCTATTCAGTAGGCATGGCGGTTATGGAGCGCGATCAAACACAGCTGAAAGAGGCGGCGGCAACGGCGGCGATCGCCGGAGCCTTGCCGATGCCCTTGATGGTGATCGGGCCGGACTTGCACATCCTCTTTGTAAACCCCGCCGCGGAACAGTTTTTTGACACCGGCGCCGGGCTCCTGGTTCGCCAGAACCTGACCGACCTTGTTCCCTTCGGCAGCCCCTTGCTGCAGCTCGTCGCGCAGGCCCGGGAACGCGGAGCCTCCGTCAGCGAGCGTAACGTCGATCTCACAACGCCCCGCAACGGCGAACGTGTCGCCGACGTCAATGTGACCCCGCTGCCCGAGCCGGAAGACGCGGTCGTCGTCATCCTCCAGGAACGCAGCCTGGCCCAGCGCATCGACCGTCAGCTTCTGCATCGTGGCGCGGTGCGATCGATGCACGGCATGGCTGCGGTGCTGGCGCATGAGATCAAGAACCCGCTGGCCGGCATCCGCGGCGCCGCGCAGCTGCTCGAGGAAAACGGAACCGACAGCGACAAGACGCTCACGCAGCTCATCTGCGACGAGACCGATCGAATCCGCGCGCTGATCGACCGGATGGAATCCTTCGGCGACACGCGCGCCATGCCGCGCACGCCGGTGAACATCCATGAGGTGCTCGACCGCGTGCGCCGCGTGGCCGAGACGAGCTTCGCCAAGGGCGTGACCATCATCGAGACCTTCGATCCTTCGCTGCCGCCTGTGCTCGGCGATCGCGACCAGCTCATCCAGGTGTTCATGAATCTCGTGCGCAACGCTGCCGACGCGCTGCCGGAGGCGGGCGGCGAGATCACGCTGACGACTGGCTACCGGCCCGGCGTGCGTTTCGGCGCCGCGGTCGCGGGCGAACGGCTCAGCCTGCCACTCGAAGTGACGGTGCGCGACAATGGCTCCGGCGTTCCGGCCGATCTCATGCCCAATATTTTCGATCCCTTTGTCACCACGAAGGCGCGCGGGACGGGCCTTGGCCTCGCCCTGGTCGCCAAGATCGTGGGCGACCATGGCGGCGTGATCGAATGCGAGTCCGTGCCGCGCCGGACGATTTTCCGGATCCTGCTGCCCAAGGCGGCAGAACATAGCGAGGGAGGCTGAATTGCCTGCCGGATTGATTCTTGTCTGCGACGACGATTCCGCCATCCGCACGGTGCTGAACCAGGCCCTGGGCCGCGCCGGCTATGATGTGCGCACGACGGGCACGGCGGCCGGCTTGTGGCGCTGGGTCTCCGCCGGCGACGGCAACCTGGTTATCACCGACGTCGTGCTGCCGGACGAGAACGGGTTCGATCTTATCCCGCGCATCAAGAAAATCCGTCCCGACCTGCCGGTCGTGGTGATGAGCGCCCAGAACACGATCCTGACGGCGATCACTGCGACGGAGCGGGGCGCGTTCGACTATCTGCCCAAGCCATTCGACCTGAAGGAACTGACAGCCGTCGTCCAGCGCGCACTGGCGTCGCCTGCGACCAAGCGGGACATCTCGTCGGAACAGCGCAGCGAAGACCGGTTGCCCCTGATCGGCCGCTCGCCCGCGATGCAGGAGATCTACCGCGTCATCGCGCGGCTGACGCAAACCGACCTCACCGTCATGATCATGGGCGAGAGCGGCACCGGCAAGGAACTTGTCGCACGCGCACTGCACGATTACGGCAAGCGCCGCCACGGCGCTTTCGTCGCGGTCAATATGGCGGCGATTCCGAAGGAGTTGGTCGAGAGCGAATTGTTCGGCCATGAACGCGGCGCTTTCACCGGCGCCACCAACCGCGGCGTCGGGCGCTTCGAACAGGCCGAGGGCGGCACGCTGTTCCTGGACGAGATCGGCGACATGCCGCTCGAAGCGCAGACGCGTCTGCTGCGCGTGCTGCAACAGGGCGAATATACAACGGTTGGTGGCCGTACGCCGATCAAGACCGACGTCCGTATCATCGCGGCGACCAATCGCGATCTGCGCCAGCTCATCCAGCAGGGTTTGTTCCGGGAGGATCTGTATTATCGCCTCAACGTCGTGCCGATGCGCCTGCCGCCTTTGCGCGAGCGCGCGGAAGACGTGCCCGACCTGGTGCGCCACTTCCTGCGCAAGGCAGAAGACGAGGGGCTGCCTTCGAAGCGGCTGGAGCCCGAAGCCTTCGACATGCTCAAGCACTATCGCTGGCCCGGCAATGTGCGCGAGTTGGAGAACCTTATCCGCCGCCTCGCCGTGCTGCATTCCGGCGACGTCATCCCGACTGCGGCGATCTCCGCAGAGCTGAAGGAACCGGCGCGCATCAGCGACGCGGATGACGGCGATGAGCCTGTCTCGCTGAGCACGGCGGTCGAGCGCCACCTGACCAAGTACTTCCTCGCGCAGGGCGAGAAGCTGCCGCCGCCGGGTCTCTATGACCGCGTGCTGCAGGAGATCGAACGTCCCTTGCTGTCGATCTGCCTGGCCGCAACCCGGGGCAACCAGATCCGCGCGGCGCATCTGCTGGGCCTCAACCGCAATACGCTGCGCAAGAAGATCCGCGACTTGGGGTTGGAAGTCATCCGCGGCCTGCGCGCCGATTGACTTGTCGAACGGCAAATAATCACCCCCGATTGTCCTGCCGGAACTCCGCGAATACACTTCCGGCGGCCGGCGTCCGCGGTCTTGTGAAAATTCCAAGATTGGGAGGCAGCGATGATATTGCAATTCAACAGGATTCTGCTTGTCGCGATCGTGGCGGCCGGCATCTTCGGCTTGTCCGCGGCCGCTCCGGCGGCGCCAAACTGGCCGTCGATCGAATACGTGCCGGCAAACAGCAATCCGCCGGTTCCGGCAGGATTGAAGGTCACCTGCATGACCGGCCCCACCACACTGACGCCCAGCAACACATGCCCGGTCGTCCGTTACATGGGCTATACGACTTGGGCGTACAGTTTCATCGACAATCGCGTATCGCTTGCGCTGGTGACCTATGATTCAAAAAACAACGTGGTCAGCAACGTCACTCAGAACGGCACCCGCTATGTCTGGAACGTCTTATCGAGCCTGCCGAACAAGACGCTGATGTTTGTGGGCCAGTCGAATCAAAGCGTGACCGTGCCGTGGTCCGCGATTCTGCCGCCGCCTCAGATCGTGACCGTGGCCGCGAACAGCAATCCGCCCGTGCCCGCGGGTCTCAAAGTGACCTGCACGCCGAATGGGAACACCGGCGCGCCGAGCCCCACCTGTCCCGTCGTCCAGTATCAGGGCATAACGACCTGGGCCTACAGCTTCATCGACAACCGCGTCGCGCTTGCCTTCGTATCCTACGATGCCAAGAACAACGTCGTGCGCAACGTGACGGCGAACGGCACGCGCTATGTTTGGCAGATCACCTCCGACCCGGCGAGCCAGACGATCACCGCAACCGGCCAGTCGAACGCGGCGGTCACCGCGCCTTGGGCCCAGTTCGGACCCTGATAGCGAAGCGGAATTGCGAGTGCCGGGCGCCCTGCGTCCGGCATCTGCCGATTTAACCCTGTTGCGCCATCGCAACGCAGCATTCTTGCAACATCCTGTGGCTCCGCTACACTCTGCCCGATAAATGAACGCCGCTAGACATTTAGGCGGCTTCAGCGGAACCCGATGACAACAGCAAATCTTACGGCCGAGTCGCCCACAGGCGGCCTGCTGAACTGGATCCGGGCGGTCTCGCGCCCCTCTCTGCTTGCGTTCGGTATCGCCGTTCTGGCCGTGCTGTCGTCGGTCTTGAGCTACGCGACAGTGACCGGCACAGGCCCCGTCGCCCCGACCCAGGATGTCATCGACGGCCTGTTGCTAATCAATCTGACTTTGGGATTAACCCTCGCCGGCTTGATCGGCTGGCGGCTGGTGCGGTTGTGGCGGGCCCGCGCTTCGGGAGTCGCCGGCGCACGCTTGCATGTCCGTCTCGTATTGATCTTCGGCGCCATCGCGGTGACGCCGGCCATTCTCGTTGCGGTCTTCTCCGCCGTCACGCTCAACCTCGGCATCGAGGATTGGTTTTCGAACGAAGTCCGCACCACGCTCGATAACGCTCAGAGCGTCGCCTACCGCTACATGCTCGACAAGGCTCGGGGCCTGGCGCAGGACGCCACCGAGATGATGCTGACCGTGCAGAGCGATCCGTCGCTGATCGACGCGCAGCACCAGGTCAGGACCGGCGTGATGTTCGCCAAGCTTGCCGAGATGGCCGAGAAGCGAAAGCTCGTCGGCTCTTTCGTGGTTGACGGCAACGGCAATTACACCGGCAGCAACACGGACCTCAAATATTCACAGGTGATGCGGCCCAGCGTCAGCGATCTGGATTGGGCGAAAGCCAATGCTGCCCCGACGACCTATGGCGATCCGAATACGGGCATCGTCTATGCGCTGATCCGGATGCCCTTCCTGAAGGATGCGTATCTGCTGATCGCCCGACCTGTCGATCCCGAGGTCTATCGCTGGTACCAGCGCATCAAGACCGAGGTAGGCGAATTCAAGCGCCTCGACCAGATGCATACGCGGATCCAGCTTATCTTCGCCGCGTTGTACGCCATCGTGTCCCTCGTCGTCCTGCTGGCCGCGATCTGGCTGGGGCTCTGGGCCGCGAACCGGCTTGTCCGGCCGATCTCGGGTCTCATCGTGGCTGCCGAACGGGTTTCCGGCGGCGACCTGGGCGCCAAAGTCGACGTGGAGCGCGACGACGATGAGGTCGGCGTGCTCGGCCGCACCTTCAACCGCATGATCTCCCAGCTCGATGCGCAGCGTTCCGCGCTCGTCTCCGTGAACCGGCAGAACGACGAGCGGCGACGCTTCACCGAAGCGGTGCTCGCGGGCGTCAGCGCCGGCGTGATCGGCCTCGACCATGACGGCATGATCACCATCGTGAACCGTGCCGCGGCGCGTCTGCTCAACGCCTCGCCGGAGGAACTGGAGGGGCGGCATTATTCGGAATCGGTGCCCGAGCTGGCGGCGCTGGTCCGCCGTGCGATCTCCGAGCCCGTCGGGCGTGCCGGCGGCGAGGTCACGGTCAAGCGCGGCACCACGACGCGGTCACTGAGCGTCCAGGTCTCGAGCGAGCGTGGTCCCGACGGCAGCGGCTATGTCGCGACCTTCGACGACATCACCGATCTGGTTTCCGCCCAGCGCACCGCCGCCTGGGCCGACGTGGCGCGCCGCATCGCGCATGAAATCAAGAACCCGCTGACGCCCATCCAGCTCTCGGCGGAACGCCTCAAGCGCAAATATGCCAGCGAAGTCACGACCGATCCGGATGTGTTCGCGCAGTGCACCGACACCATCATCCGCCAGGTCGGAGACATCGGCCGCATGGTCGACGAATTCTCGTCCTTCGCGCGCATGCCCACGCCGGTGATGCGGCGCGAGAATGCGCAGGAGCTGATCCAGCAGGCCGTGTTCCTGCAACGCGTCGCCAATCCGCAGATCGCCTTCGAGACGCGGCTGCCGAAAGAGCCGGTCTATGTCGAATGCGACGGGCGGCTGGTGGCGCAGGCGCTGACCAACGTCCTGAAGAATGCGGGGGAGGGCGTCAATGCGCGCCTCGCAAAGGGCGACGACATGCCCGGGCGCATCATCATCGCGCTGGAGAAGAGCGACGACCGCGTCGTGTTCCGCATCACCGACAACGGCATCGGCCTGCCGCACGAGCATCGCGACCGGTTGACCGAGCCCTATGTGACGACGCGTGCCAAGGGCACGGGTCTCGGCCTCGCCATCGTGCGCAAGATTCTGGAAGATCATGGCGGCGAACTGATCCTGCAGGACGCGGGTCATGATGCCGGCGATGCGAGCGACGTACAGCACGGCGCGGAGGTCGTTCTGACCTTCCCGCCGCGGCAGAAGAATTCGAAAGACAAAGGACTGGGCGATGAGCAAGAACGGGTCGCAGATCGCGTCTGAAATCCTGATCGTCGACGACGAAGAGGATATTCGCGATCTGATCTCGGGCATATTGCGGGATGAGGGCTACGAGACCCGCGTCGCCGGCGACAGCGACGGCGCGCTGAACGCCGTGCGCCTGCGGCGGCCGCAACTCGTCGTGCTCGACATCTGGCTGCAGGGCTCGAAGCTCGACGGCATCCAGGTGCTCGACACACTGAAGCGCGAGCAGCCCGATCTTCCGGTCGTGATGATCTCCGGTCATGGCACGATCGAGACGGCCGTCGCCTCGATCAAGAAAGGCGCCTACGACTTCATCGAGAAGCCGTTCAAGGCCGACCGCCTGATCCATGTCGTGGGTCGCGCGCTTGAAGCCTCGCGGCTCAAGCGTGAAGTGCAGGAGCTGAAGCTCAAGACCGGCGACGACAGCGAAATGGTCGGCCAGTCTTCGGCGATCAGCCAGGTGCGCCAGGCAATCGAGAAAGTCGCGCCCACCAACAGCCGCATCTTCGTCACCGGTCCGTCGGGCTCAGGCAAGGAAGTCGTGGCGCGCATGATCCATGCCCGCTCGCGGCGCGCCGGCAATGCCTTCGTCGCGATCAACTGCGCCACCATGGCGCCGTCGCGCATCGAAGCCGAGCTTTTCGGCGTCGAGGCCGGTGAGGGCCCACGCAAGACCGGCATGTTCGAATTGGCGCATAACGGCACGCTCTATCTCGACGAAGTCGCCGACATGCCGCTGGAGACGCAGGGCAAGATCCTGCGCGTACTGGTCGACCAGACCTTCACCCGCGTCGGCGGCACGATGCGCGTGCAGGTGGACGCACGCGTCATCTGCTCCACGACCCGCGACCTGCGCACGGAGATTGCGGCCGGCAAGTTCCGCGAGGATCTCTATCACCGTCTCAACGTCGTGCCGGTCCGGGTCCCCTCCCTGTCCGAGCGGCGCGACGATATTCCGCTGCTGGTCGCGCACTTCATGACGCGGCTGTCGGCGACGTCCGGGCTTGCGATTCGCGAGATCGGCGACGACGCGATGGCAGTTCTCCAAAGCCATTCCTGGCCGGGCAATGTGCGCCAGCTGCGCAACATCGTGGAGCGGCTGCTGATCCTCGCCACCGACGACGCGGCGCAGGTGATCTCGGCCGATCTGCTCCCTGCGGATCTTGGTTCAAGTGCGCCCTGGGGCGGCGGTCGCGGCGGCGATCTTGTGATCTCGCTGCCGCTGCGCGAGGCGCGCGAGATCTTCGAGCGCGACTATCTCGTGGCGCAGATCAACCGCTTCGGCGGCAACATCTCGCGCACTGCGGCCTTCATCGGCATGGAGCGCTCGGCGCTGCATCGCAAGCTGAAATCGCTGGGCGTCGGCCCGAACGGACGCGAGCAGGGCTTCAACGCGTGAGGCATCGGTGAGCAAGGGTTGGAACGGCCGCAAGCCGGCCGGGCGGATCGCCTATGTCGACGGCCGCTATGTGCCGCACGGAAACGCGGGCGTGCATATCGAGGATCGCGGGCTTCAACTGGGCGATGCCGTCTACGAGGTCTTCGGCGTGAGCGGCGGACGTCTCATGGACGAGGCCGAGCATCTCGATCGCCTCGAACGCTCCTTGGGCGAAATCGAGATCGTCATGCCGATGCCGCGCAACGTGCTGATGCTCGTCATGCGCGAACTGGTCCGCCGCAACGGTGTGCGTGATGGATTGCTTTATCTCCAAATCTCACGCGGCGTCGCGCGGCGCGACCATCCGATTCCGAAGGTCGCGTTGCGACCGAGCCTGATCCTGACCGTCCGATCGGTGCCGCCCGGGGAATTCGGGAAGCGGCGGCAGGACGGCGTGACCGTCATCACCCGACCGGACGAGCGCTGGGGCCGCTGCGATATCAAGACGGTCCAACTGCTCCCCAATCTGCTCGCCAAGACGGCCGCGCGGCGGGCAGGGGCCTATGAGGCCTGGCTCGTCGACGAAGCAGGACTGGTCACGGAGGGCAGTTCCACCAATGCCTGGATCGTCGACGGCCAGGGGAACTTGCGGACCCGGCCGTTGAGCCACGACATCCTGCCGGGTGTCACTCGGCGCGTGATCCTCGAGGCGGCCGAAGCGGGGCAGCTGCCGGTGGTCGAGGAACCGTTCTCGGTGGCAGAAACCCATAGTGCCCGTGAGGCTTTCATTTCGTCGGCCACGGGCGTCATGCCGGTGACCGCCATCGACGGGTGGCCGGTCGGCGACGGCAAACCCGGTCCGGTGACCAGGCGGGTGCAGGAACTCTATGGACTGACTTCGGCGGGGCGTGCCGCGAAATCCGGCACTTAGGCCCTTTCGCAAACGCAGCAATGCGGCCTATGCTGCGACAAGTGCTTCGCAGGGGCGCGACGCACACTCCACTTGGAATCCCCGATGAGCGAAAAACAACAAAATCTGCAAGACACGTTCTTGAACGCAGTTCGGAAGAGCAAATCGGCCGTTACCATCTTTCTGGTCAACGGCGTAAAGCTTCAGGGGAACATCACGTGGTTCGACAATTTCTGCGTACTTCTGCGCCGGGACGGCCAGGCGCAGCTCGTCTACAAGCACGCGATCTCGACCGTCATGCCGCTGGGACCGATCCAGCTGCAGGAGGAGACGGCGGCCGAGAAGGAAAACGCGTAACGCGCCGCCAGTCCGACGATGCGCATGACACGATGCGCACCGCTTTCGTCATACACGTCGAGCCGAAGGCGCGCGCTCAGGGCGCACGCCTGGACCGTGACGCTCAGGCGCGGCTCGAAGAAGCGATCGGGCTGACGGCGGCCATCGGGCTGCGTGTCGTCGAAAGCCTTATCGTGCCGCTGGTGCGGCCCGTGCCGGCGACGCTGATCGGCAGCGGCAAGGTCGAAGAGATCGCCGGGCAGGCCAAGGCGCTGGAGCCGGAAGTCGTCATCGTCAACGCGCAATTGTCGCCGGTGCAGCAGCGCAATCTCGAAAAGGCGTGGGGCACGAAGGTTCTCGACCGTACGGCACTGATCCTGGAGATCTTCGGCGAGCGAGCGCGGACGCATGAGGGCCGGCTGCAGGTCGAGCTCGCCCATCTCAGCTATCAGCGCTCGCGCCTGGTGCGATCCTGGACTCACTTGGAAAGGCAGCGCGGCGGCTTCGGCTTCCTTGGCGGCCCTGGCGAAAGCCAGATCGAGACCGACCGGCGGCTCATCAACGACCGCATCGTCCGCATCAAGAAGGACCTCGAAAGCGTCAAGCGGACGCGGGGGCTGCAGCGCCAGGCGCGCAAGCGCGTGCCTTATCCGGTGATCGCGCTGGTCGGCTACACCAATGCCGGCAAGTCGACGCTGTTCAACAAGCTGACGTCCGCCGACGTTCTCGCGAAGGATCTGCTGTTCGCCACGCTTGATCCGACCATGCGCGGCCTGAAGCTTCCGAACGGAACGCGCGCGGTGCTGTCCGACACGGTGGGCTTCATCGCCGACCTGCCGACCGAGCTGATCGCCGCCTTCCGCGCCACGCTGGAGGAGGTGCTGGAGGCCGACGTGATCGTCCATGTCCGCGACGCCAGCCATGACGAGAGCGCCGCCCAGAAGGCGGACGTGCTGAAGGTCCTCGCCGATCTCGGCGTCGAGATGGACGGGGAGCACCCCTTCATCGAGGTCCTCAACAAGATCGACCTGATCGAGCCCGAGGTCCGGGCCGGGCTGCTGTCCGGCAATGGCCGGGAAGGCGGGCCGGTGGCCGTGTCGGCGCTGACGGGCGACGGATTGGCCCAGCTTCTCAGCCGGCTCGAAGCCGAGTTGACGCGTGCCAACATCAGCTATCGCCTGAAGCTGCCGCATGCGGATGGCGAGGGCCTGGCCTGGGCCTACCGCCATGCGCAGGTGCGCGAGCGCCGCGATGCCAAGACCGGCGTCGAGCTTCTGCTCACAATCCCTCCACAGGAGACGGCGCGTTTCGCGGCGCGGTTCGGCAAGAATTTGTCGACAGAGTAGGGCGTTAGGGTGTGGACTTCGTGTGGATAGAAGTCCGCTTCGGGGCACGCATAATGGGGATGAAACGGTGCATCGTGCTGGCGGGTCTGCTAGTCGCGTCGGTTCCGGCGGCTCAGGCTGGGCCGAAGGACGATGTGGTGGACGTGCTGGCCAAGTGCACCGATGTGACGGACCGCGAAGCGCGGATCGAATGCTATGACCGGGCGGCGCCGCAGCTTCGGGCGGCGGCCGGACTGGCGCCGGCCGCGGTCGCCAACACGGCACCGCCTGTGCCAGTCGCCGCGCTGCCGCCGCAATCGGCTCTGCAAAGTGCGCCGCCGCCACCAGAGGCTCCGCCGCCGCAGAGCCCGTCGCTGCTCAGCAGCCTCGATCCGTTCGGCGACACCACCGCGCCGCCGCCACCCTTGGCGGCGCAGATGGCCTATCAGCCGATGGGGCTGGAGATCCTGCCGATCACCATTGCCGTGACCGACTATGACGTGCCGATGGGCGGCCAGTTCACGGTGACGCTGGCGAACGGGCAGGTCTGGCGCGAGCGCAGTGGCCACACCGAAGTTCCGCCCTTCAAGGCGGGCGCGACGAATCTGGTGCGGATCGAGCACGGGCTGATCGGCGGCTACGACCTCTACCTCGTGGGCTATGGCCGGCTCTACAAGGTGCTACGCGTCAAGTGACGCTTTCGGTCTTGGCGCGCTGCCAGAGCGCCTCGAGCTCGGCCAGCGCCGCATCCTTGGGGCCGCGGCCCTGGCGCGCGAGTTCCGCCTCGATCCATCGGAAGCGCCGCGTGACCTTGGAATTCGTCGTGCGCAGAGCCGCTTCCGGGTCGACCTTCAGATGGCGCGCAAGGTTCGCGATCACGAAGAGCAGGTCGCCGATCTCGCCTTCGATCTCGGCCTGCGAAGCGCCGGAAGCCTGCGCTTCGACGATCTCGGCCGCTTCCTCGGCCACCTTGTCGAGGACGAGCTTGGGGGAATTCCAATCGAACCCGACGCTTGAGAGGCGTTTCTGAAGTTTTTCGGCGCGCGTCAGCGCGGGCAGGGCAAGGGGAACGCCGTCCAGCACGCCCGCGGGGCCCTTGGCGCTGCGCTCGGCCGCCTTGATCGTCTCCCAGCTTGCGGTCTGGGCGCCGGAATCCGCCGGCGCGGCGGCGTCGGCGAAGACGTGCGGGTGGCGGCGGATCATCTTGGCGGTGATCGCCTCGACCACGTCGCCGAAGGCGAAGAGGCCACGCTCCTCGGCCATCCGGGCGTGGAACACGACCTGGAAGAGCAAATCGCCCAGCTCGTCCTTCAGGCCGGGCCAGTCCTTGTCGCCGATCGCGGCGGAAACCTCATAGGCTTCCTCGATCGTATAGGGCGCGATGGTCTCGAAGGTCTGCTCGACGTCCCACGGACAGCCGCCGTCGGGCGTCCGTAGGCGGCGCATGATCGCGAGGAGGGCGGCGATATCGCGGCTGGGGCCGGCCAAAACACTCATCGGCGTGTGTCAGGGCTTTGCGGAGCAGGGATAGGCCTCCGCCATGGCTTTGCCGATCTCGTCATTGGCAGGCTGAGTGAAGTCGCCGGGATGGGCCAGGAGATATGTCTTCACGGTGGCCAGTGCCTGGGAGCCTTCTAGATCCTTCGGGATGCAATAGGTCGGATCGTCCCGAAAGGTATTGACCGCGCTGCCCACCGTCGTGCGGCACATCGAGACATTGGCGAGGCCCGTCATGCCGGTGCACCGGTTGCGAAGCTCCCGCGCCGTTTCGGCATGGGCCGCGGTGGCGGCGAAAATCAAGGCGGCGGCGATGTACAGGGTCCTCATCGGCGATCCTTCCGGGTGGGCGACCCATCTA
>Ga0265338_10006579_pt1 | contig 14744 bp, 17 predicted proteins | sample 42126metaG_FD_193579 | JGI IMG/M metagenome (GOLD analysis project Ga0265338, IMG submission 193579) | Rhizosphere microbial communities from Carex aquatilis grown in University of Washington, Seatle, WA, United States - 4-21-26 metaG | ecosystem: Host-associated > Plants > Roots > Rhizosphere... | reverse complement strand
CTCGTTGATCCCGTTCGTGATCTCGACGTAGCAGGAGATGCCGATCCCGAGCTGCTTCGCGCCGCCCTGCTCGCGGCGCTGCTTCTGCTCGGCGCGCAGCTCGTTGTAGCCGGCCGAGCGAAGCGCGAGGTCGAGCGCGCCCTCGTAGTCGCCCGAGTCGTAGGCGGCGTGGGTCACGGTCGTATGCGGGAACGCATCCTTCGCGATGAAGTTCTTCCGCCGGACCTCGCCGGGATCCATTCCGATCTCGGTCGCGAACGTGTCGAGCGCACGCTCGATCGCCTGCGAGGCCTCCGGCCGGCCCGCGCCGCGGAAAGCGGAGATCGGCGTCGTGTTCGTCACCACCGACTTGCCCTCGAACTCGATCGTCGGAATGTCGTAGACGCCGCTCGACATCAGCGCCGTCAGGTTCGGCAGGAACGCGCCGAGCCCCGGGTAGGCGCCGGAGTCCTGCAGGGCCTCGAGCCGGTACGCGAGCACCTTGCCGTCCTTCGTCCCGCCGATGGTGAAGTCCAGCTTCTCCGCGCGGCCGTGCGGCAGCGCGACCATGCTCTCGCTGCGCGTCTCCGTCCAGCGCACCGGCCGGCCGAGCTTCCGCGCGAGCCAGACGAGCAGGATCTCCTCGGGGTTGATCATCTTCGCGCCGAAGCCGCCGCCGACGTCGGGAGCGATCACGCGGACGTCCGCCGGATCGAGCCCGAGCATCCCGGCGAGCACCATCCGGTCCTGGTGCGGCGTCTGCGTCGACAGCCAGGCGGTGACGCGGCCGTCCGGACCGACCACTGCGGCGGCCGAACGCGGCTCGAGCGGGCACGGCGCCATCCGCTGGCTGAGCAGCGTGCCGGAGACGACGGCGTCGCAGCCGTCGAACAGCTTCTCGTCGTGCTCGGGCGATCCGGAGCGGGCGGCGACGTTCGTGCCGGAGGCGGGGAAGAGCAGCGTCTCGTCCTTCGCGGAGTCCTCCGGCTTGACGACGGGCGGCAGCGGGTCGTAGTCGACGAGCACGAGCTCCGCGGCGTCCTCGCCGGTCGCGCGGTCGTCGCTGATCACGACGGCGACGATGTCGCCGACGAAGCGGACGGTGTCCGTGGCGATGAGCGGCCGTCCCATGCCCTGGTCCAGTCCGGGGAACGGCGGCGGACCGAACGGCGGCAGGTCGACGTCGGCGCCGGTCAGGACCTGGACGCCGGGAAGCGCCGCCGCGGCCGAGGTGTCGACGCTCCCGATGCGGGCGTGCGCCAGCAGCGAGCGGACGAACGTGACGGCGGCTGCGCCGTCGAGCGGCAGGTTCTCGACGTAGCGGCCCTCACCGCGGAGGAAACGCGGGTCTTCCTTCCGCAGAACGCGATTTCCGAGGATGCTCATAGGCCAGCGAGCCTACAGCCCAGAGGCCGGCCCGGACAACCGGGTTCCATCCGCATCGGATTCACAGCGGGCGCACACAGCGCTGTTACCCGGCGGCGGTTCACTGACTCCAGTGACCCACGACCGAAGGAGGTGATAGGCCGATGAATCGAACCCGGATCATGCTCACGACGCTCGGAGTCGCCGGTGTCATCGGCGGCGGCGGTGCGGCGATCGCGAACGCGGCGTCGAGCTCGTCCTCGACGACACCGTCGACCACGTCCACGACGACGACGCCGTCGACCACGACCACGACGCCCTCGACGGGATCCTCGTCGAGCGGCAGCCAGTCGGGCAACTGTCCCGGCAAGTAGCAACGGACACGTGGAGAAGCGCGGCGGCGGTGGCCGTCGCGCTTCTCGCTGCCGTGAGCGGCGTCGGCGACTGGACGACAGGCCGGATCTATTCGATCGCGCATCGCGCCGGCGCTGCGTGAGCGATCCGTGAGCCGCCCGCACCAACGTGGCGTACGCAAGTCCATGCCGGGACTCTCATGGAGGTGAAGTCATGCGCAGCTTCCTCAAGCGGCACCGGATCGCCGCGCTCGTGACCCTGATCGTCGTACTCGTACTCGCGGCCGCCGCCGGCGGCGCCTTCTACTTCGTCGAGCACCAGGGGAAGGACGTCACGGTTGCCGGCGACCAGGTCGGGTGCGTGTACGGGAGCGCCAAGAGCGGCCACAAGTTCAAGCGCTCCATCCAACCTGGTCAGACCGTCAACATCGGGAAGACCGACGAGCTCGTCCTCCTCCCGAGCGGCGACCAGATCTACAACGTCACGACCTCGGCGAACCGGACGACCGCAGCGCCGAGCCGTGTGCTCGCGTTCACCAAGGGCCAGACCGCGGTGTGGGTCGAAGGCGTCCTGAAGTTCCGGTTCAACCTCGCCGGCGACAAGGCGTGCCAGTGGTATTCGAAGTACGGGCTGCAGAGCGCTTCGTACGGCGATCTGGGCTTCGCCGTCCGGTCCGGGATCGAGCAGCAGAAGACCGGCTGGTACCGCTTCCTCGCCGAGGCCCACGGCACCACGTTGCAGCAGGTCGTCCACGACGGCTCGAGCGCATGGACATGGCAGCAGCTCGCGTACGGCTCCGACTCGACGGTGAAAACGAAGCCGACCGCCGAGCCTGTGAGCGTCGGCTACGGAAAGCACATCGGTGCCATGTTCACGAAGTACCTCGCGCTGAACCTCGGCGACACGTACTTCTGCGGCGTGCAGCCGGGTTTGACGGGCACGGCCGGTACGGCCGGCTGCCCGCCCATGTACTTCCAGATCCTCAGCGTGTATCCACGTGACAAGGCGCTGGCCGAGGAACACGACCAGCTGAAGCGGCTCGACGCTGAGCTGACGCGCCAGCGGCAGGCGGCAACGCTCAAGGCGATGAACCGCTCGACCGCGATCGCATCGGCGAAGGCGCAGCGCAAGGTGCTCATCGCGCAGATCGTCAACACGAAGCTGGACGCACAGAACGACGTGAAGATCCAGAAGTGCCTGATCCTCGCCAAGGTCGGCCTCGACTGCGACGGGAAGAAGCAGGAGATCGTCATCGCAGGCGCACCGGCGACGTCGGGGAAGTAGAGACAGTACGCCGCAGGTGGGGGCACGTTCGACGCGCCCCCACCGCGCCGCGGCCCCTGTCCCAAAGTCAGTGTGGGCACTGATGGGGATCAGTGCCGCCGGAGCGAGGTTGTTGGAGGAAAGAGGGGTGCGGTCATGCGTTCCCTCCGCCGGACTGTCGTTGTCGCGTGCCTTCTCGCGCTGGTCGGAGCCGGTGCGTCTGCAGCTGTGCCGACCGCGGCCGTCATTGCGACGCCGTCGTCGAGCATCGTGATCGGACGCCCGCTTGCGATTCCGGCACAGCCGCAGGCAGGGAAGCCGTTCAGCGTCTCCTTCAAGGTGACACGTGGGAATACGGGGACGCTGTTGCGGGCCGGCAGGATGATTTGCGACCCCTCGGTCGCCGGGGTGGTCATCCGGCACGTCGAGTCGTTCAGGGCCGGAGTCGCCAGGCTCAGCTTCCTCGTCCCGGAGAGCGCCGCGGGCAAGGCGCTGAAGGTGACCGTGACGATCCGGTCGGCCGGTCAGTCGGCCACGAAGGTCGCGCTGTTCGGCGTGCAGGCGGCGCCGTTGCCGGCGGTGTCGATCGGCGATGTGTCGGCCGACGAGGGGAACCGGGGCACGACGACCTTCTCCTTCCCCGTCAAGCTCTCCGCTCCGGCAACGCAGACCGTCTCGGTCGACTACGCGACCTCTGACGGAACCGCGACGGCGCCCTCCGACTACACGGCGGCGACCGGGACGGTCACGTTCGACCCCGGCGAGGACGCCAACACGATCGCGATCGACGTCGTCGGGGACCCGTCCACCGAACCGAACGAGACGTTCACGGTTGCGTTGTCCAACCCACACGGCGCCACGTTGGCCAACGGCACCGCGACCGGGACGATCCTCGATGACGAGCTCGTGCTCCTCTCGCCGACCCAGGCTACGCCCGTCCCGCAGAACGTCGCGACCATCGGCTGCCCCGCAAACGCCACTCGCGGCTACGGAGACAGCATCACCTTCCAGTGGAGGACGGAGCACCGCAACGACATCTCGGCGTTCCAGTTGCGGGCTTGGCATGAAGGCGCGACGATCGCGCTCGTGAGCGTCGTGGTTCCGGGCGCAGAATCGACGAGCTACTCGTGGCGCAACTGCAACGGATTCGTGGCCGAGCAGAACCTCACCGGATGGCACTGGACGCTCACCGCGACCGACAGCCAGGGCAACCCCGTCATCTGGGCCCAGACAGACTTCGCCTTCGCCCCGTGCCACCTCGCCGGCGGCGCGGCCTGCTACGCACCGTGACCGTCTGAGTCGTCCGGAGCTGCGGCCCGCCGTCACCAGCGGCGAGATGCCCCTGACAAGAATCGAACGTGTGCACGCGGTTTGGGAAGCCGCGTACCGTTCGCCGGAAGTGGCTGCAAAAGGGCAGGTTTCGAGCCGTGCGATCTGCTCGTTTTCCCGGCGCCGCGTAAGCGGGCGGGGACGAGCCAGGAAGCGGATCCCGCGCTCGATTCGTTTACGATCGCTCGATGAAAGGGCCGAGCCACGGGACTGTCGTCGCCTACGCTGCGCTCTTCATCGCGCTCTCAGGCTCTGCGTACGCCGCAATCTCACTTCCGACGAACAGCGTCGGAACCAAACAGCTTCGCGCGGGCGCGGTGACGCTGACGAAGATCGCGTCCTCGGCGCAGACCGCGTTGCACGGGCAAGCGGGTGCGGCTGGGCCGGCCGGTCCAGCCGGCCCGACGGGCCCGCAAGGGCCGGCCGGCAAGGACGGCACGACGGGCGGGAGTACGTCCTCGACGGTCGACCTTCAGCAGAAGATGGGGATCGGGAACGGAAACCTCGGACAGCCGATGACGATCGGCACACTCGTTCTCACGCCGGTTTGCTCCCTCAACAACCTCAGACTCGCTTTCGGGACCACGGCGAGCGCCTCCACGATCGTGTTCACGATTGCCGTCAACACGAACAGCAGCGGCGAGACCGAGTTCCACAACACCTACCTCGCTCATGCCGGCGCCGCATTGTCGAGCCAGGCCGCGTACTCCCTGTCGGACAACGGCTCGGCCACCAGCACCGGAGTGATGACGTTCTTCGTCCGCGACGCAGGCGGCAAGATCGTCGCCGGGATGATCAGCCTCGAGGTCGACGCGACCGGGTGCAACACGGGCGGATACGCGTCCGCCCTCAACTGACGACTACGCCGGACTGCGCTCCGGCTCGACCCACCGTTTGACGCTGGCTCCGCTGAGGGTTTACGGTCGCCACATGCGGCGTTTCGCTGCGGTCTGCAGCGCCTTCATCCTTTGCGTGTGTGCGTTCGCGGCGCTCGAGGCCGGAGCCCATCGGTCTACCTCGCCGAGCCAGCCGGTCGTCACGCTGGATCCGTCCCCTGACGCGGTCTGCGCGGGCGACCAGACCGATTTCCAGTCCGCCGCAACACAGAGCGACGGCTCTTCGCTCCCCGCCGGCGGCCTCCAGTGGCAGGTCTTCCCGGTTGGCGGCTCTACGTACACCGACCTACCCGGTGCGACGGGGAATCCGCTCCATCTCACAACGAGCGCCGCGGACGACGGCAACCTCTACCGAGCCGCGTGGACGAACTCGACGACGCACGAAGGACCCGCCTTCTCGCAGCCCGCACACCTGACCGTCCAGACGGAAACCTTGCTGACCGCCAGCCCGAGCGGCGAGACAGTGGCTCCGGGCTCTACGGCCAGCTTCACTGCCTCCGCAACCGTGAACGGCTCGACGCCGACGCCGACGGTCCAGTGGCAGGTCGACCTCCCCGGCACGAGCACGGTCTGGAACGACATTCCAGGTGCGACCTCGCCGACGCTTTCCTTAACAGCAAGCGGCACCGACGACGGCAACCAGTACCGGGCCGTCTTCTCGGACGTGTGCGGACCTGCGATCAACACCGACTCCGCGATGCTGACCGTTCAGTCGCTGCCGGCGGTGACGACGAATCCGGCCAACGCGGGCCCCGTGAACGTCGGAGACGCGGTCAGCTTCACCGCGGCGGCGAGCGGCTACCCCGCTCCGTCCGTCCAGTGGCAGTACTCGTACGACGGCACGAACTGGATCGACTTCGGCGGGCAGACGTCAACGACCCTCGCGTTCACCGCGAGCTCCCTGGACAACGGCAAGCGGTACCGCGCCGAGTTCACGAACCGCGTCGGAACGACGGCCTCCGCCGTGGCGACGTTGGCGGTGGACTTCGCGCCGATCATCGTCGACGACCCGATCAACGACACGCCGTGTCCCGGGAGCAGTGCCGGCTTCTTCTCCGACGCGAGAGCGAACCCCGCCGCGACGGAACAGTGGCAGTCCTCGCCGGACGGCATCACCTGGACCAACATCCCGGGCGCGACCTCGAACTCGTTGTCCTTCACGCCGACCGCCGGAGACGACGGCGTGCAGTACCGCGCTGTATTCACGAACTCCGTCGGCACCACCGACTCCGATCCGGGCACGCTGACCGTCGCTACGACGCCGGCGGTGACGCTCAATCCGGTCAACACGACCGTCGCCCCCGGCGCGCAGGCGAGCTTCACGGTCGCCGCCACCGGTCACCCGACGCCGCTCGTCTCGTGGCAGAGCTCGACCGACGGCGGCGCAACCTGGTCCCCGATCCTGGGGCTGGTTCCCTCGACCACCATCACCTTCAGTCCGAGCGCCTCGGCGGACGGAAACGAATATCGAGCCGTCTTCCGTCTCGGTGAGTGCGGTCAGGTGTTCACGACCGCGGCGACGCTCCACGTGGTCGCCCCGGTGCCTGCTCCCGCACCGCCGGGGCCGACGGTGACGACGCTCATGACCGCGGGACCGAGCGGGACGCTGGCAACTGACGGCTCACTGGCGGGCGACGTCGGCGTGCTCGGAGGAACGGATTCGGTTGCGTGGCCGGCCGGCGCGTTCGGCCCGGCCACGGTCACCCTCTCCCAGACGGCGGGCGTCGGCAACGTCGCCGGCTTCGCCGCGGGCGGCGCGGTGCTCTCGTTGTCAGTCACGGGGACGGGCGGGAACGCGATCACGGCCTTCCCGGTCCCGCTCGTACTGCACATGACGCCGTCCGGGCCGCCGCCCTTCGTGCCGTCCTACTCGCCGGACGGGCTGACCTGGGTCCCGATTCCTCAGCTGGCCGCGCCGACGCTGCCGCCGGGTCAGCCGGACGGCTACTTCCTCAACCCGGGCGGCTCGATCGACATCTACACGCGGCACGCCACGTTCTTCGGCGTGCTCAAGGACGTTCAGGCGCCGAGCGCTCCAACGTCGCTGCGGGCGAGCTACGCGCCCGGGAGGCTCACCTTCACCTGGGGTGCGTCGACCGACAACGTCGGCGTCAGCGGCTACACGCTGCTCGGCGGCGCGACTCCCGAGAGCATCCAGGGCGGTGCGACGACGATCGCCGTTCGTCCCGCCACCGGCGTTTACTCGCTGCACGCCACCGACGCCGCCGGAAACAAGAGCGCCGACGCCACAGTCACGGTCGCCGCCCGCCCCCGGCCGAAGGCGATCCCGAGAATGATCCCGCGCTGGGCCTTCCAGCTCCTCGCCGGAGGGCACCCAAGCGCACCCCGGCCGCTGCCCACGTGGTACGCCGCCTGGAAGAAGTGGCGGCTCAACCCCTACACGTTCACCGCGTAGTCCGGACGCACGGTCGTGGTCCGCGAGGCTTGGCCCTCGTCCCGATGCCCCCGACAAGAATCGAACTTGTGCACGCGGTTTAGGAAACCGCTGCTCTATCCACTGAGCTACGGGGGCTCCGGCCAAAGATAACCCCACCCATTGGCGGGCGGTTCTTCGGCGCTAGCGAATCAGGCGGCCGGCCGCGGCGACGGAGCCGAGGCCGACGCCGGCGAGCTTCGTCGCCGACACCGTGCTGGAGACGACGATGCGCATCCACCGGCCGGACGGGCTCTTCACGCAGCGCCACGCCTGCTGCTGGTAGTCGAGCGACGGGTCGGTGCTCTGCGACCAGTAGACCTTGTTGCCCGCGAGCTGGAACGTCTGCTGCTTGCCGGCGGCGCACGTCTTCGCCAGCAGAGGCGTGACGTCGAACTTGACCGGCCAGTTGGAGCGGTTCGCGAACCAGATCCGCAGCTCGCCGGGGACGTACTGCCAGCGCTGGTAGTGCCAGCCGGTCATCATCCGCGCCGGCGAGTAGCTCTCGAGACCGGCGCGCTTCGCGATCTGCTTCTCGACCGATGCGGGGACCGGGTGCGACGGCATGAACGCGGACGCCGAGCCGGCGCTCAGCGCGAGCAGTGCGAACGAGATCAGAGCGAGACGGCGCATCGGGAGCGAAGGTAGCCGCCGGAAGTGATCGAGACGTTCGCGATCGGTGAAGAATCTAGGCCGCGAACGCGGCCATCACCGCGTCGACGACGCGCCCGGCCAGCTCCTTGTCGAGCGGCGCCCCGCTCAGCATCAGCCGGTAGTAGACGGGGCCGAACAGGAGCTCGTGGGCGAGCTCGACGTCGGTGTCGGCGCGCAGGTCGCCGCGCTCGATCCCGCGTGCGAGCAGCCGGTCGGCCTCGGCGATCCGCATCGCCACGACCTTGTCCTGGAACGCCTTGGCCAGCCCGGGATCGGAGGCGAGGTCGGAGACGAGCCCCTGCATCACGCGGCCCATGATCGTCGAGCCGAGGATCGTGACGGCGGCGTCGACGAAGCTGACGAGCTCGGCGCGCGTGTCGCCGAGGTCCGGGGTGGCGACGACCTGCTCGACCATGTCGATCAGCACCGCGAGCGCGAGCTCGTGCTTGCCGCGCCAGCGCCGGTAGATGGTCGTCTTCGCGACCCCGGCCTGGGCCGCGACGCCCTCGACGGTGAGGTCGCGGACGCCGCCTTCGGCAAGGAGCTCGCGCGTGGCGTCGAGGATCGCCTTGTCAGAGCGGGCGCTGCGCGTGAGCGGTGTCGTCGTCGTCACCATCTTGAAACGACACGTAGCGTAGCGCAGCTGCTACGGTCCTGGCAAGAAACGCTACGGAGCGTTTCATCGTGCACCACGACCGAAGGAGAGACCATGAGTCTCGCAATCCACAACACCACGTGGCGGCTGTTCCGGGCGCTCGCCGGCACCGAGGCCGGCCGCTCCTGCCGCTGCTGCGGCGAGTCGATCACGCCGGCCGACCGGTTCGGCTACAGCGAGGGCGTCTGCCGCCCCTGCCGACACGAGGATGGATAACGTGACCGGCCTGACGACGCCCGATCACCTCGCAGTCCGGCACATCCTCACGAGCCCGACGATCGCCGAGCGAGTGGCGCCGTTCGTCGACGCCGACGGCGTCGACTGGTACCCGTTGCTCGTCGAGGCGGAGTCGATGTCGAGCGGCGAGAGCCTGCTCGTGCGGATCGCGTACGACCTCTGGCACGCCGGCAACGACGTTGCTCTTCGCGAGTTGCCGCGCCGGCTCGACCGGACGAGCTTCCGTCGGGTCGTCGAGGCCCTCGAGCTCAGCCGCGGCGAGTTGTCCGAGAACGAACTCGGGGCGCTTGGCGCAGCAGCCTGAGCCGGTCGCCCTGCACGGCCCGGTCTACGGCACCGCCGAGATCGACGTCGCCGCGCCCGTAGAGACGGTGTGGCGGGTGTTGACCGCACTCGAACGGTGGCCGAGCTGGAATCCCGACGTCACGTCGATGTCGGTCGACGGCCCGCTCGCCGAGGGGACGGTCTTCCGCTGGAAGGCCGGGCCGCGGACGATCGTCTCGACCATCGAGCACGTCGACCCGCCGCATGTCGTCGCCTGGTCGGGGAAGACGCTCGGCGTCAAGGCGACGCACGTCTGGCACTTCGAGCAGGACGGCGCGACGACGCACGTGCGGACCGAGGAGGCGCTGCGGGGGATCGTCGCGCGCGTGCTCCGCCGGTCGCTGCAGAAGACGCTCGACAAGGCGCTCGAGGACGGTCTCCGCAACCTGAAGGCCGAGGCCGAGCGGGCCGCCGTCGGTACTTCGTCGTAGCCCCGCCGGGGCGTAGCATCGGCGTGTGGAGGAGCCCTCGTCGGTTGGGCTCGTGGAGCTGCCGGTGGGACCGGGGCGGTGGACCGAGCCGTTCCCGGACGCGACGCGGGTAGCGATGCTCGGCACGGAGGCGAGCCCGACCAACCTCGCCATCGTCGAGGCGTGGAGCGGGCTCGGCGTCGACATCGCGCTCGTCCGGCCGGACGCGGTCTCGACGATCCGTCCGGGCGACGTCGTCCTCGGCCGCATCGACATCCTCCCGACCATCGACGGGGTCGAGCCCGGCCTCCTCGACCTGCTGCGGCTCGAGCGCCGCGGCCTCCGGGTGCTGAACCGCGCGACGGCTCTCGCCTCGGCACACGACAAGCTGCTGACCGCGCGGCTGCTCGCGCGCGCCGCGCTGCCGCATCCCCGCACCGTGCACGTGCGCCGTGCCGGCGACCTGCAGGAGCTTCGGCCGCCCGTCGTCGTCAAGCCGCGCCTCGGCAGCTGGGGCGTCGACGTCCACCGCTGCGACACGGAGGAGGATCTCCGGGAGTGCTTCGAGGAGATCGCGACGAGGATGTGGTTCTCCCGGCACGGTGTGCTCGTTCAGGAGCTGGTGCCACCGATCGGGTACGACCTCAGGCTGCTCGTCGCAGGCAGGACCGTCGTCGGCGCCGTGCGGCGCGTCGCCGGGCCGGGCGAGTGGCGGACGAACGTCAGCCTCGGCGCGACGCGGCATCCGGTCGTGCCGTCGCCGGCCGCCTGCGCGCTCGGCATCGCCGCTGCTGTTGCGAGCCGTGCCGACTTCATCGGAGTCGACCTGCTTCCGCTCGGCGACGGCTACACGGTGATCGAGCTGAACGGCGCGGCCGACTTCAACGAGACGTACTCGCTGCCCGGCCGCGATGTGTTCCACGACGCCGCCGCCGGTCTCGGGCTCGTCCGGGCCACGGCTACGTGAAGATGTTGACCGCGCGCGCGGCGACGAGCAGCACGGTCACCGCCGAGGTCGCCGACTCGGCGAGCATCAGCGCCTTCGCCCGGCGGCTGAGCGGCATCGCGTCGGTCGGGCTGAACGCGATCGAGTTCGTGAACGAGACGTAGAGGTAGTCGAAGAGCTTCGGATACCACTCCGGCTCGGCCAGCTCGGGGTTCTCGAGCTGCGGGAACTGGAAGTCGGGCGGCGGCGGTTTCGGCTCGCGCCGGCGCACGGGTCCGCCCTGGTCGACGGCCCAGAACCAGAGCCCGAACGCGATCACGTTCGTGCCCCACACGACGATCGCCTCGAAGAGCAGCTGGCCGCCGCTGTGCACGCCGCCGTTCACGAGCGAGGCGATGAGCGCAAGCAGGATGAAGGCGTTCGCGACGCTGAGGATGGCGAGGAGGGTGACGGCCGCCGTGCGTCGTGCGCCCATCTGCTCGAGTGCGTGACGCGGCCGGCTCCACCCGAGCGCGACGAGGAGCAGCGTCTCCGGTACGACGGGAATGAGCCAGAGCCACCAGCCGAAATGCCAACTCGTCCAGTCGCGGCTGTGACTGACGAGGGCGAGCAGCGCCTGCGCGCCGATCAGCACCGCGACCGCCGGCGTCGCCTCCCAGCGGGACTCGACCTGCTCCTCGCGGTCGGTGTCGCCGCCGGCCGTCAGAACCACCCGCGGCGCTTGAAGTACACGAGCATCACCGCGGCGACGGCGATCTCGAGGCCGATGCCGCCGATCGCGAACGCCTGCCAGCTGCTGATGTTGCGGACCATCCAGCCGTAGTTCTGGCCGAAGAACCCGGTGATCCACGCGAGCGGCAGGAAGATGGTCGCAATCACCGTCAGCTGCTTCATCACCCCGTTCAGCCGGTTCGAGACGGTGGAGAGATAGACGTCCATCGAGCTGGTCAGCAGGTCGCGGTAGGTGTCGACGAGGTCGCTGATCCGGATCAGATGGTCGTAGACGTCGCGGAAATAGCGCTCGTCGTCCGTCGTCATTCCCGGCAGCGTCGTGATCCCGCCGGCAAGCCGCGCGAACATGTCGCGCTGCGGCGTGATCGCCTTCCGCAGCCCGACGAGCAGCTTCTTCATCGAGAAGATCTCCTGAAGCTGCGCGTCGGTGGCGTTGAGAAACGTCTGGTTCTCGAGCTCGTCGATGCGGTCGTCGAAGTCGGCGAGCAACGGGAAGAAGCTGTCGACGAGGCTCTCGACGATCCGGTAGAGCAGTCGCGCCCCGTGCTCGATCGGCTGCGCGCGCTTGGCGAAGCGGTCGCGCACCTCGGTGAAAGAGGGCGCCTCGTCGCGGTGGACGGTGACGAGGTAGCGCTCGCTGTAGAAGCAGTGCACCTCGACGAGCTGGTCGTCGTCGGGCGCTGCGCCGAAGAGGACGAGAAAGGCGAAGTCGTCGTAGTCGTCGATCTTCGCGCGCTGGCCGAAGTTCTCCGAGTCCTCGATCGCGAGCGGATGGAACTTGAAGACCTCGCGGAGAATGACGAAGTCGTCGGGGGTCGGCCGGTCGAGGTCGAGCCAGAAGAAGCCGCCGCTCGCGAGCAGCTGCTCCGCGTTCTCGCGGGTGAAGTCGACCTCGCCGTTGCCGTCGCGGTGGATGACGTGGCACGACCGGCTGCGCTTGCCCTCAGGCTCCACGTTCGGGCGATCGTAGTCCTCGCGTCGGCGGGTCTTGACACATCGATACAGGTCGATATATTGATAGACGTCGATGGGAGAGCTGACCCTCACTCCGATCTCCTGTTGCGCGCCGCTCGGCGGGCCGACGCTGTCGGACGACGAGGCGGACGCGACCGCGGCGCTCTTTCGCGCGCTTGGCGATCCGGCACGCGTGAAGATCGTCAACCGCCTCGCGACCGCAGGCGGTCCCGTGTGCGCGTGCGAGTTCGAGCCGCGGCTGGGGCTCGCGCAGCCGACGGTCAGCCATCACCTGAAGAAGTTGACGGACGCCGGGCTGCTCGAGCGTGAGCAGCGCGGCAAGTGGGCGTATTTCTCGATCAAGGCGGAGGCGGCCGAGCGGCTCGCCGGCCTGATCGACTTCGAAGGAGGTCTGAAATGAGCACGACAGCGGATGAGCTTCGCGAGCAGGTGCGGGAGCACTACGCAGCGTCGGCGCGCGCCGTCACCGACGGCGAGGGCTGCGGTTGCGGCTGCAGCACGATCGGTTACTCGTCCGAGGAGCTGGCCGAGCTTCCGGACGCGGCGGCGCTCGCGTCGCTCGGGTGCGGCAATCCGACCGCGGTGGCCGAGCTGCACGAGGGCGAGGTCGTGCTCGACCTCGGCTCCGGCGGCGGGATCGACGTGATCCTGTCGGCGAAGCGGGTCGGCCCGACCGGCATCGCGTACGGCCTCGACATGACGGACGAGATGCTCGCGCTCGCCCAGCGCAACGCGCGCGACGCCGGCATCGCCAACGTCCATTTCCTCAAGGGCGTGATCGAGGCGATCCCGCTGCCGGCGGATTCGGTCGACGTCGTCATCTCCAACTGCGTCGTCAACCTGTCCACGGACAAGGCCGCGGTATTCGTCGAGATCGCGCGCGTGCTGAAGCCCGGCGGCCGCATCGGGATCTCCGACGTCGTCGCGGAGGACAGCCTCTCGCCGGAGGAACGGGCCGAGCGCGGCGGCTGGGTCGGCTGCATCGCAGGTGCGCTCTCGCGGAGCGAGTACGTCGCCGGGCTCGAGGCGGCGGGGTTCGGGGACGTGAGCGTCGAGTTCATCGACGGCGAGACGGACGGGATCCACAGCGCCATCGTGAAGGCGCGCAAGCCGGTGGGCTGCTGCTGATGCAGCCTCCGCTGGCGCGCGCGCTCGCGGCGGAGGCGATCGGGACGTTCGCGCTCGTCTTCGCCGGCGCGGGCGCGGTCATGGTCGACGCGAAGACGCACGAGCTCGGGCACGTCGGGGTTGCGATCACGTTCGGGCTCGTGATCATGGCGATGATCTACGCGGTCGGTCACGTCTCCGGCGCGCACTTCAACGGCGCTGTCACGTTCGCGTTCGCGCTCACCCGGCACTTTCCGTGGCGGCGGGCCGGCGCGTACTGGACGGCGCAGCTCGCGGGCGCGCTCGCGGCGGCGGCGGTTCTCCGCGCCTCGCTGGGGAACATTGCGCACGTCGGGGCGACGCTGCCGTCCGGCTCCAACGCGCAGTCGTTCCTCTGGGAAGTCGTGCTCAGCTTCTTCCTGATGTTCGTGATCCTCGCGGTGGCGACCGACACTCGCGCGGTCGGCGAGGCGGCGGCGATCGCGATCGGCGGGACGATCGGCCTCGACGCGATGGTCGGCGGCCCGATCAGCGGCGCCTCGATGAACCCGATGCGGTCGGCCGGGCCGGCGATCGTCTCGGGGGATCTCCATGCGCTCTGGATCTACATCCTCGCGCCGGTGGCGGGCGCAGCCCTCGGCGGTCTCGCGTACCAGGCCGTCCGGGGAGGCGCGACGTGACCCACGTGCTCTTCGTCTGCACGGCGAACGGCGGCCGATCCGTCATGGCCGAGCGGCTGTTCCGCGTCGCCGCGGACGGCCGCCACCAGGCGCGCTCTGCCGGCAGCGCACCCGGCGCCGCGGCGCATCCGGTCGCGGTCGAAGCGCTCGCCGAGGTCGGGATCGACGCGTCGGATCACGTTCCGCATCCGCTCGACGCGGAGCGGATCGCCTGGGCCAACGTCGTCGTGGCCACCTGCGACGACGCCTGTCCCGTCGTCCCCGGCAAGCGCTACGTCGCGTGGAACCTGCCCGACCCGAAGGGGCTGCCCCTCGAAGAAGTGCGCGTGATCCGCGACGACATCGCCGTGCGCGTCGCCGAGCTTCTGGAGGAGCTCGGCTAGTACACGAACGGGATGAACCGG
>Ga0265338_10006578_pt1 | contig 14748 bp, 13 predicted proteins | sample 42126metaG_FD_193579 | JGI IMG/M metagenome (GOLD analysis project Ga0265338, IMG submission 193579) | Rhizosphere microbial communities from Carex aquatilis grown in University of Washington, Seatle, WA, United States - 4-21-26 metaG | ecosystem: Host-associated > Plants > Roots > Rhizosphere... | reverse complement strand
GGCACGTGCGCCGCGACGCGATGGAACTGTTGAAGAAACACGGGCACGACAGCGGCATCACCGAGGACCAGGCCAAGCAGGCGGAAAAGGATTTGCAGAAGCTGACGGATCAATATAGCGCGAAGATTGACACGCACGTCACGAACAAGGAAAAAGAAGTCATGACCGTCTAGGGGATTCATGATTCTCGATTGACGATTGGCGATTTACGATTTCAAAAACCCGGCGCGGGCGATTTCGGGTGCCAATGGCAAATCGTAAATTACTGAGCGGATGGGCTGTTGGTGGCGGGGACAAAATGGATGATGGTTTCGCCGGGTTTGGCGTAACCGAGTTTTTCGCGGGCCATGCGTTCGATGGCGCCGGGATCGTTCCGCAGTTCGTCAATCTGGGACTGGAGATCCCGGGATTTCGCTTCCTCGATCTGCAGCTGGGTTTGCAAACGCAGGATGTCCGAGCGCATCCGCTCGTTTTGCTGGAGGAGCGGCAGGTAATACATCCCAATCAGGAAGGCAAAAGCGATGACGACCAGGGCCACGGCCACTTTCGTTAACAGGCTCCAGATACCGAGGTTTACGTTCACCCGGCGAGTTAAACACGGGCGTTACGCCCGCGGAAGCAGATTTATTTGGCGAATTGTTTCCACGACTTGAGGGTGCCGTCGGGACCGAACGTGAGCCGCAGAAAGTAAGCCGGCACATAGGTTTCGGTGTAGCCGGGCGTGGCGGGGCCAAAATATTCGCCTGGCGACAGAAAATACGGTTCCGGTGCGACGATGACCCGGCTGGATTGCGTGAGCCATTCAGCTACGACGGTGCCATCGGACAATTTCGCGGATTTATCCGGCGGCCCCAAATCCAGGATGGCCTGATCGTGGGTGTACAGGCCGACGCGCGCCGCCCAGTCAATTTTTTCCGTGACACAACCGGCGAACAGGAGTGCCGCCAGCAGGGCCAAAACCGTCCTTTGCATGACCTTAAAATTCCACGAACCACGGTTAAACGCAACCAAAGGGGTGCGGGTTTCGGAATACGTCTCGGGAGCGCTGGCATCTTGCCGGCGGGTGGCGGTCCGAATCATTAACTCGCCGGCAGGATGCCAGCGCTCCCGGAAATGACGTGCGATTTCGAGCCACAGGCTTGAAACGACAAAGAAATTGTGAAACAGAACCGGCGTCAATCGCGTCTGGATACTGGAAGCAGTTGTCGATCTATTGCCAAACCATTGGTAAACAGCTATTACTACTTGTTGTGGAAACAACGTTGGAAAAGAATATACTGAAGACGCTGGTGGAATTGGATGCGGCGGTCAAAGCCATGCCGTCAGCCAATCCCAAACTGGATTTGCTCAAGCTCTTCGCGCGAATTGACGAGCTGGCGCAGGCATTGCCGCGCGACGCGGACCCCATCCTGCTGCATTATCTGCACAAGAAAAGTTATCAGAAAGCCCGGCTCTTTTTGCAGGGCCGCGAGGCCGAGAATGCTGTCGGGAATTGCCGCCACGTAAATTAGTCGAGAGTCGAACGACGGAGGTCGAGGGCCGGCCCGTCAGCTCCCGATCCCCGGATTAAATTTGATGATCCGATCCCTGTCCGATGGATTCGCTGGGCGTGGGACCCGGACTTAAATACGGCTTTGACTCTCGCCGCCCGGCATTCGACCCTCGACCCATGTTCGACGACACCATTGCCGCCATTGCCACGCCGCTCGGCGAAGGCGGACTGGCCGTGGTCCGGATTTCCGGTCCGCAGGCACTCGGCATTGCGGACAAGAGTTTTGTGACTGCCGGGAAACAATCAACAAAACCTTCCGCGACGACGTCGCACACGATTTTGTATGGCAAGGTGGTCCGGCGTGGAGAAACCGTGGACGAAGTGCTGCTGGCGGTCCTGCGGGCCCCGCGGACCTATACGTGCGAGGACACCGTCGAAATCACCTGTCATGGCGGCATCCTGCCGGCGAAGCTTGTGCTCGACACGCTCTTGGAAAATGGCGCGCGGCCGGCTGAGCCCGGTGAATTTACGCGGCGCGCGTTTCTCAACGGGCGCATGGATCTGGCGCAGGCCGAGGCGGTGGCGGATTTGATTCATTCGCGCACGGAGCTGGCGCTGGCTGCCGCCAATGAACAGCTCGCCGGCAAACTGTCACTGCGCATCAATGAATTGCGCGATGAGCTGGTGGAGACGCTGGCGCATGTCGAGGCGCACATTGATTTCCCGGACGAGGACATCACGCCCGACACCAAGGACCAATTGCTGAAACGGCTGGAAGCGGGCGTAAAGTTCATGGACGAACTGTTACGGACGGCGAATGAAGGGCAGATTTTGCGCCGCGGCATCCGCGCGGCGATTGTGGGCCGGCCGAACGTGGGCAAATCCAGCCTGCTCAATCAATTGCTCGGGCACGACCGCGCGATTGTCTCCCCGATTCCCGGCACCACGCGAGACACGATTGAAGAGACGGCGAATCTCCGCGGGTTGCCGGTGGTGTTTGTGGACACGGCGGGTTTGCGCGAGGCGCGTGACGAGATTGAGCAGGAAGGCATCCGCCGGAGCCATGAAACCCTGGCCCGGGCCGAATTCATCCTGCACGTGTTCGACGCGAGCGAACCGCTGACGGAAGCGGATGAAAAACTTCTCAGCCAGTTTGCCGGCAAGAAACGGATTCTGGTGCGGAACAAATCGGATTTGCCGAGGAAGCTGGAATTGCCTGGGAAGGCGGGCAGTCCTCTGCCCGCCGCCGGCGCGCATGGAGTGACGCGCCCTACCGGGGGCATCGTGGATGTTTGCTGTATTAGCGGGCAGGGGATTGAAGTGTTGAAGGATGCCATCAAGGAATTGATCTGGTCGGGCGAAATCAAGGCCGGGATGTTGCAGGTGATGATTAATTCACGGCATCAAGACGCACTGAGCCGCGCGCGGGCGGCGGTGCAGCGGACGATTGACGCGTTGCGCGGCGAGGTGACTCTGGAGCTGGCCGCGCTGGATTTGCGGGTTGCGGTCAACGCCGTCGGGGAAATTGTCGGCAAAACGGCAACGGAAGATTTGCTCGACTCCATCTTCAGCCAGTTTTGCATTGGTAAATAATAATTGTCATAAGCTACTTTTGGGGGTTGTATCCAGGCGAACGGTTGGTTGAAACGGATATATTCCATTGAATCTGAGTCAGTTCCACAACATTAAAGTCCTCATTTTTGTCCAATTCCTTGACAAAATATGTCTTGACTTTGGACTGGAATAAGCGCATAAAAGAGTTCAGAAAGTCCACAAACCCAAGCAACGCCATGAAGATTTTGAAAACGCTTTTAGCAAGCAGGTTCCGGTGGTGTCGAGCTGTTTTGGCTGTATTTTTTCTTGCCGGGTTGGTCGTTAAAAGTGAGGCGGTGATTTACACGGTTATTTCAGGCAGTTACAGCGCGGGTTACGACACCTCGCAAAACGGGTATACGTTGTGGTCGGGGGGTGCGGTGAACCAACTCGCCTTGCAATCGCTATACGCCAGCATCAATGGCGGGCCGGTAAGCCTGTTGACCGGTGCGGTGGTAAACACGGGTTCTTCAGGTTTCAGTGGCAAATATATTACCGCTACCTATTCAACTGCGGCAGGGAGCATTGCGGACACGCTGACGATCAATGGCAGTACCTTGGCCGAATCAATCCAGTTCAATAATTTAACCGCGAGTGCGGCCAACGTAAGCATATTCCAATACTCGGACTTTATTTTGGGAGGTTCCGGTGCGGCGGGAAGTCAGACTGTCAATTTGACTCCGGCTCCGGTGAGTGGCGGGTATGCGGTTGCCAATCAAAGCGGGGGCGGATACGCCCTTACCTGGCAGGGGGACGCGCCCGGCTTCACCACCTTGGTGCAGGCCAATTCCAGCGGGGCTCCCTTTGGCGCTTTTATCGGGTTGGGTAGCGACTTAAACAATACCACTTTGGCGGCCATCAACACCCAGGCAGTCTTTGGTTATGAGTTTTCCGGGAGCGTGCTTTCAAGCGGCTTACTTTCGATCAGTGAAACATCGACTTTCCCGGTGGTTCCAGAACCTTCGTCGCTGGCGCTGGTTTCGGCGGGAATGTGTGTTTTGGCCCTGGCAATACGGCGCTGGCGGAATCAAGAATGTTCGAGTATAGTTTTGGGCCCAGTCAGGATTACGCCGAATAACAAACAATCAGAGAATTTATGAATCACCCCAATGAAATTGTTTTCCGTGTGAAACGTCTGGCCTCGCTGTGCGCGGCCTTGGTTGCGTCAGGGGTTTTGTTTTCGGCAGGTCATGCCATGGCTCAGGTTTATACCATGAGCAATGGGGGATCCACGGCAACAGTGAATGTCGGAAACACCGGCGTTCTGGGGATGAACAGTTGGACTGTGGGAGGCGTCAGCGGAAGCCAGTTGAACCAGCAATGGTTTTGGTACTCAGTCAATAATGCTGTGCAACAGCCCATTAACGCGATCGGTGCGGCCTCGGTTTTCAACTTCAGCAACCCGGCAAGCCCGATTGATAACCTCGGAGTGCAATATCAGAACGCGCAACTGACGGTACAGGTTCAATACATCTTATCGGGTAACGGGGCCAATTCCGGGAGCGCCGACATGGTGGAGAACTTGTCCATCGTGAATAATTCCGCAAGTTCCATCAACCTGAGCTTCTATCAATATTCCAATTTCAATTTGTTCCAGAACAACCTGAATAGCGTCAGTCTTTCCAGCGGTCCTGGCGGCTATACCGGGGCAGTGCAAACGACCGGAGGTCCTAGCGGGGATGGCATAGCGGAGGTGATTGATGCACCGCTGGCAAATTATGGTGAAGCCGCGCTGGCCGGGCAGACGCTGGGTGAATTGAACGGGCCCAGTTATTATACCCTTAATGACAATGCGTCGGCGGGTCCGGGCGATGTGACCTGGGCATTCCAATGGAGCGTAAACCTCGGCGCGGGTGAAACGTTTAACATCACCAAGGACAAAGGTTTGTCGATCCAGCTGGTTCCGGAGCCGTCCACACTGGCGTTTATCGCGATGGGGATCGGTGCGTTGGGAATGTCGCTGCGGCGCAAGACTGCCTGAGAAGCGAGCGCAGTTGTTTCCAGTAAAATTGATTCAGAGCCGGTCAAAAGCCGGCTTTTTTTCTGTATTAACCTCCAGGGTTCTGTTATGATGATTCCACCACAAAGCAGCAAGCGTAACTCGTTTGCCAGGGTCGTATTAAGTGTATGTACAGCAGTTTTCGCTACGGAATGCTGGCAACGGCTGTGATGAGCTGTGTTTGGGTGTGCAATCTGCACGCGGGTGGCAGTGGACTGAACACGGTTGTCATTGTTAATCAGAACAGTTCCAATTCCTGCGAGCTTGGTAATTACTACTGTGAGGCACGACAGGTGCCAGCGGAAAATTTGTTGCGCATCAACTGGTCGGGCGGCAACACCCTTTGGACCAGTAATGACTTTCAAACCAATCTGGCAACCCCCTTGCTGAACATGCTGGCTGCCCGCCAGTTGACCAACCAGATTGATTATGTGGTCCTCTCGATGGATATCCCATTTCAGACCAGCTTCGGTTCCACCGTCAACAGCACAACCTCGGCGTTGTTCTACGGCTCGAGACAGGGCAATGGGAGCGATGGTTTCGGGGTTACCAACAGCTACGCCGCCAGCGAGGCGGTTTTTCGGCAGGCGACACCGGTTGGCGCTCCAGGCTATTCCTTTCTGGCGACCATGATCACGGCTGGCTCGCTCACCCAGGCGGAACAGTTGGTGAATCAGGGAGTGGCCAGCGATGGGACTTTTCCGCAAGCGCCGGTGATCTTGGCCAAGAGTTCAGACTCTGCCCGCAATATCCGCTACCTGTTTTTCGATAATGCCATTTTCAACATAAACGTTCGGGGAAGCTCCACCATTTTGCGAACCAACATTGATTCCGTCTCGTGGCCAGTCGGGTGTCTGGGCTACGAAACCGGTTTGGCGCAGTTTAACGTCCCGCCGGGCACTTTTGTTTCCGGGGCCATTGCCGACAGTATGACGTCCTTCGGTGGGATTATTTTCGGCTCCAACACCCAGACCAATTTGCTGGCGTTTATCAATGCCGGGGCGGCCGGCAGTTACGGCACGGTCGCGGAACCCAACAACGACACCCAAAAATTTCCCAATCCCCAGGTTTACTTTTACCAGGCCCGTGGGTTCAGTCTGGCCGAAAGTTATTATCAAAGCGTCAACGCCCCGTATCTTGGACTCATGGTGGCCGAGCCGCTGGCGGCGCCTTTTGCGGGAGCCGGCTTAGCCGAGTGGAGCACCAACCTGCTCCCCTACTCGGTGTTGAGCGGCACCTCAATGCTTTCCGCACAATTCTTCGCCCGGGACGGGGGCCATCCCCTGCAACAAGTTGATTTGTTTGTGGACGGGAAATATTTCAGCACGCTGACCAATCTGGCACCGGGTCCCGGCAATCTCTTGACCATCACCTTGAACGGCTATCCCATTACTTATACGGTCCCCGCCAACGCAACGTTGAGTTCGATTGCCTCAGGGCTGGGCGCCCTGATCAACTCCGTCACCAACGCCACCCAGGTCAAGGCCCTGGTTCATGGTGACCGCATCGAGCTGCAAGCCATCGCCGCCAATCTCGTGAATGTCCCGTTCTACGCTGCCGACACAACGCCCACGAACACACCCAACCTTTCGTATCGTGTCAATTACCTGCCCGATTCGTATCCGCCCCAGATGACACCGGGTGGTCTGGACAAGAACGGGGCATTTACGATGGTGGTGGGAATTCCCAGCCCGCTGTCCTATGTCATCCTGGCCTCCACCAATTTGAGCAACTGGCAACCGATATTTACGAATGACGTGCCGGGACTGCTGAATTTTACGGATTATGACTCCACAAACTTTCCCGCGCGCTTTTATCGCATGTCATGGCCGCTCCCGGATCAACCGCCTCAACTGTCCGCACCCGGCATGATCGGGCCGGGGACGATTCAGATGCACGTGGATAGCACACCTGGTTTGCCGTGGGCCATCCAGACCTCCAGCAACCTGGTTGAATGGGATTCCGTTTTTACCAATCAACCCGGCGGGGCAATGGATTTTGTGGATGCTGGCATCCTGAATTCGGCCAGCCGGTTTTATCGGGCTTGGCTGTTGCCGTCAGGTTCGCCCGGCTACACGGTGCTGGACCTGGCTGCAAATCTTACCCTGATTCGCGTGGACAGTGCCGTGCGGCCTTACACGATCGGGGTCTCCACCAATCAGGGACAATGGACGGCATTGGGAACGAATTTCGCTCTCGGCGAAATTCAAACCACCGCCACCAGCGTGGCTGGCAGTGACAACCCGCTCTCCACCTTTTTGACCGCCAGCCAACCCAAACTCCTGACTTCCGAAGCCTTCGGCGTGCAGGGCTACTCGGAGAGAAGTAATTCGATTCCGGCCAATTCCTGGATGCAGTTCGCTTTTGCCAAGACCAACGGCCAGATCGTGGTCGTGGCCGTCACCAACCAGTCTCCCAGTGATTCGGTCACGCTGGCCAGCCAGCTTTACAACGCGATTAACGCGAATCCCGCGTTGCAAGGCAGTGACGGGGTTATGGCCGGGGATTATGCGGTGAACCAATACGGCACGTTCTTTTTCACGGGCTTCAACTTGTATGCCCGGAGTCCCGGCTACCCGGCCGCCGCCATACAAATCACCCCCACGGTATCTTCCATCCAGGTTCCCGCGTTCACGGACTCGGGCAGCACTCTGACCCAAAACCTGTCCGACCTCCAGCCCCGGAACCATCTGTACGTCACCGCCGGTGCTTTCAGTCTGGCCCCGATCTTCCCCCTGGATACCACGACCCTGGCTGATGGGTATCACGAATTAACCGTCGTCGCTTACGAGGGTAGTGACGTGCGGACGCAAACCCCGGTGACCCTTCCGGTCCAAATCCAAAACACTTCCTTGAGTGCGACCATGACCCTGCTCGATCTGACCAATCAAGCCCCCGTGCAAGGCACCTACCACATTCAGGTCACCGCCAGCACCAACGATGTCAGTCTGATCACTTTGTTCAGCACCGGTGGTGCGCTGAACACGGTCACCAACGTGTCCACGACCATCTTTCAGGTGAATGGAACCAATTTGTGGGCCGGCCTGCACCCGTTCTATGCCCTCGTCCAGACCGCCGACGGGCTTGCTTACCAGACGCAAACACAGTGGGTCCGCCTCACACCATAGCCGGGTGATGCCGGCGTTTAAAGTCCGGCCGGCGACCGAAGATTTGCCCGACTCCACCTTCACCCGGTCTTGCATTGGAAATTGAGAGCAAGGCTTCAACTCCACTGCTTGCCCATTCCGTCAATGCCGCTGCGTTTCAAGTCGTCCGGCGTCATCGCTATGCGAAATTCAACATCGGCCTGAAAGGTCAGGAACCATGGCTCGGCCAGGGCAGGGATTTTTGAGGCGTCCGGTAAATCCACGATCAATACGGCTCCGCGCTGGCCGTCCTGTTCGGTGAAATAAGCGGCTTCCGGTTTGATGGCTTCCAGAATCCGGCTCAATTTCGCGCCCGCCGAGCCGTCTTTGACAGCCGCGTTGAACGATTGATGGGGTATTTTGACGTTCATTAACATTCGCATGATGAATCCTTTGTTTGTTTTGGTGAAACGCCGCGACTATGACGGAGCAAAAATGAATGGCAAGTTCAAACGGCGATGAAAAGTTGGCCGACTCCATTTTCAACCATGGTTTGCATGGGGCAGTGACGTTCGAGGCTGGCGTAATGGGGCCAACGCGGTTACGCTTAAGCACAGTGTCGGCACTGTCCGGCTTTTAACACCGGCATCCTGATTATGAACAAACAAGAAATCGCGGAGATACTGAGAAAAGAAGTTGGGGAACTTGAGGTTTCGATCAAGAAAGTCCAGGCCCGTTGCGAACGGTTCAAGCGGTTCGTGCTGGACTTGGAGGAGGAGATCGCTCCATCCGAGCCGTCCCCCAAAAAAACCATTTTTGACACAAAATTTGGAAAGGTGATTGAGAAGGTTTTTCGTGAAGAACCCCGGCGGCCCAAACGCTGACCCGGCGTTGGAGACGGCAGCGGGAAATTCGTTGGGTCAGAGAAATAGTTACCAAACTTCCACCGGCCCTTTAGGCACAGGAATCTGGTCGCGGCGGGTTGACGCCGGTTCCGATTCGCGCATGAAGGAGGCAACCATCGGCGGCGGTTGGAACCGCGGCAGTAATTCGCCGTGTTCGTCGAGGAATTGTTGCCGCCAGCGCGTGTAGTTTTCCAGGACGCCTTGGAATTCCGCACGCGTGGAAATGTGCACGGCGCGTTTGTTGAATTCGTGGCACGGGCCGAATCGCTTGGCATGCCACGGCGCGACCTTGCGGAACATCCGGCAGCCGAGTTCCTCGCCAAAAACCTCAATCATCAAATCCAAATGCCGGCACATCACGCGCACGCGGTCGGCAAAAGAAGGTTCAGGAGGAAGGCTGGTGTTTTCGGTGGGGCTGACCTGCCGGTCGACCTGGACGCGCGGCAGCGCGTCCCTCCCTTGGAAATTTGGGGACTCATGTAACTCGTCCCTCCGAGACGTGTTCAAATATTTCAACGTGTGCTGGAAGATCCACGGATTGTAAAATGCACCGCGGCCGATGCTCACGCCGGCGCACCCGGTTTCATCGAACATCCTTTTCGCTGCCGGTGGCGTGAGGACGTCGCCGTTGCCGATGACGGGAACGTGTTTCACGGCTTGAACGACCGCGCGGATGCCGGCCAGATTCACCGTGCCCCCAAAGCCTTGTTCGCGCGTCCGGCCATGAACAAAAATCGCCGCGACCCCCGCGTCTTCGAGCGCCCGCGCCAGCTCCGGCGCGGTGATGTTCTGGTCGTCCCACCCGAGGCGCATTTTGGCGGTGACGGGAATTTTTACGGCGTTGACCATGCCGCGGACGAGCGCGGCGGTTTTGGCCAGTTCGGTCATCATGGCCGAGCCGCCGCCGACATTGCAGACCTTGCGGACGGGACAGCCCATGTTGATGTCCACCGACGCGATGCCACGAGCTTCAAGCATTTGCGCGGCGTCGCGCATTTCTTCGGGCACGGACCCAAACAGCTGGACGGCCAGCGGAGCATCCGCGGGCCGGGTTTCAATGAGCTTGAATGCCTTCGGATTTTTTTCCAGGAGCGAGCGGGCGTTGACGAGATCGGTGGTGCAAAGGCCGACGCCGCCGATTTCGCGCACGACGAGCCGGAACGGCAGGTTGGTGTAACCTGCCAGCGGCGATAGGAACAGATTGGACGGCAAAGTGAGCGAGCCGATGCGCATGGCAGGAGGATAACACAGGTTCTTCCGCATGGCAGAGAAAAGCGAATTCACGCATTGCGGAAGCCAGTAGGTCATGTTAGCTTGCCATGCCCAAGTACAAAAATATGTTCGGCGAAGACCAAAATAACAAGGAGAACGACCGCGGCCAAAAGAAGCCGCCGGGCGGTTTCAAACTGCCACCGACAACCTGGGTGGCGTGGATTGCCATCATCGGCAGCATCGTGGCTTTGATGTTGTTGCGCGACCATATGTCAACGCAGGTCGGCACCCTGTCGCAATATGAATTTTTCCAGAAGTTCCAGTCCAATCTGATTTCGCAGGCGACGGTCAGTTTCAATCCGCAGACGGCACCGCTGACGGAAATCACCGGTTCCTATTACCAGACCGACAAGGACGGCAAACGGGTGGAAGTGCCGTTTGTGGTCAAGAACGCGTATTTGACCCAGCCCAAGCAGGATCAGTTGTTTGCCTCGGAAAAAATTGACGCGAGCCAGCCGAACACGATGTTGATGAGCGTCGTGTGGAGCATTGCGCCGTTCCTGTTGATTGGCATTCTGTTTTGGTTTTTCTTCATCCGGCAGATCAAAATTGCCGGCAAGGGCGCGCTGAGTTTTGGGAAAAGCAAGGCCCGGATGCTGGCAAAGGATCGCAACAAAACCACATTCAAGGACGTGGCCGGAGTGGAAGAGGCGATCGAGGAGGTTTCCGAACTGGTGGAATTTTTGAAGGATCCCAAGAAGTTCCAGCGGCTCGGCGGGCGCATTCCCAAGGGTGTGCTGATGGTGGGCGCGCCCGGCACAGGCAAGACCCTGCTCGCCAAGGCGATTGCCGGCGAGGCGGACGCGGCGTTTTTCAGCATCAGCGGTTCCGACTTCGTGGAAATGTTTGTCGGCGTCGGTGCGAGCCGCGTGCGCGACATGTTCGAACAGGCGCGCCGCAATACACCATGCCTGGTTTTTATCGATGAAATTGACGCGGTCGGACGCAGCCGCGGGCATGGTCTGGGCGGCGGTAACGACGAACGCGAACAAACGCTCAACGCCTTGCTCGTTGAGATGGACGGTTTCGATACGCAGGAAGGCATCATCATCATCGCGGCGACCAACCGGCCGGACGTGCTCGACCCGGCCCTGTTGCGTCCGGGCCGTTTCGACCGGCAGGTGGTGGTCAATCTGCCGGACGTGCGCGGTCGTGAGGCGATTTTGAAGGTGCACGCCAAGAACGTGAAACTCGCGCCCGAGGCGGACTTGTCCATCATCGCGCGTGGTACGCCGGGTTACTCCGGCGCGGAACTGGCGAATTTATTGAATGAGGCCGCATTGCTCGCCGCGCGGACGAACAAAAAATCGGTCGGCATGGAAGAGTTGGAAGAGGCGCGCGACAAGGTCCGTTGGGGGCGCGAACGCCGCAGTCTGGCCATGACCGCCGAAGAGAAGAAATACACGGCCTGGCACGAGGCCGGTCATGCCCTCGTGAATGTGATGCTGGAACACACCCATCCATTGCACAAGGTCACGATCATTCCGCGCGGACAATCACTGGGTTCGACGATGCAGTTGCCCGAGAAGGACATCTTGAACCGCCGCCGCAAGGAGATGTTTGACGATCTCGCCGTGACCATGGCCGGGCGCATTGCCGAGGAAATTGTTTCGGGCGATATTTCGACGGGCGCGGCCATGGACATCCAGCAGGCCACCAATCTCGCGCGCGCGATGGTTTGCCAGTACGGCATGAGCGACAAAGTCGGCATGGTGCAATACGGCAGCGACGACGAGTTCGTTTTTCTCGGTCGCGAAATGGCGCGCACGAAGGTTTACAGCGAGACCACGGCGAGCGAAATTGACGAGGAAATCAAGCGCCTGATTGATGAAGGTTACAAACGGGCGCAGGACATCATCCTGACCAGCCGCGACAAGCTGGAGTTGATCGCCAATGCCCTGCTGGAGCACGAAACGCTCGATCGGGCCCAGGTTGAGGAAATCGTTAAAACCGGGAAGTTCACGCCGCCGCCGCCCAAGCCCCAAGGTGGAACGCTGATGGGCGCGCCGGCCGGCACGCCGTTGCCGGAAACACCACCCAAACCCGTGCCGCCCAAATTGCCGGGCCTGGGAACGCCGGCGCCGGCGCCGGTTTGAAGTCTTAAACTAATCTTTTGGTTCCAGCACCACGCGGAAACCGTAGTCCTTTTTGGTCTTGTCGGGGGCCGAGTACTCGCGAAAATCAATCCGCGCGTTAATGTCAATGAAGGTGTCCCAGGCACCGCCGCGCAAAACGCGATAGGGTTTGTCCTGAGGATCGAGGCACCATTCCATGACATTGCCACGCATGTCGTAGAGACCGTAACTGTTCGCTCCGAGACCGCCGACGGACTCGGAGGAGGAATGGCGTTGGCCATTCAAGCTCATAACGGCATCGTTCAAGGAGGCGTTATCGACGAGTTTTTCCCATTGCGCCTGGGTCAGCAGGTTGTAGCTGAAACCTTTCGGCAGTTGATGCGCCTGTTGTTCGGATTCGGTCAATTTTTTGCAGAAGGCCATGGCATTGTTCCAGGTCACCGAATCCACCGGATGATCCGGGCCGGGGAAGGCGCTGGGATTGCTGCCCATGACCTGTTGATAGGCATCCTGCGTCACTTCATACCTCCCGGCCCAGAGGGATGGTGAAATTTTTACCAGTACCATGCCGGCGGTGTTGGTGACTTGATCGCTTGCATCCATCAAATCTTTGAGCGTGGGCGCCGTGTTGGTGTTGCTGTCGGAAGCGGCGGTATCGCTGTCGGACGTGGCGGTGTCTTGCGCGCGACCGGAAGCGGGCAGGGAAGCCAGCAGGGTCACGATCAAAAGTGTCAAAATTCTCCGGTCAATTTTCATAAGGCAAACAAGGCTTGTGGTTGACAATCAACGGACAACATAGCAAGCCACATGCCGTTACGGAGCACTTTTGGGGTTCTGCAGGTCTTCTGCCAAAAAACGGGTCACGTCCTTGAAGCGCACAACGTTATCGGGGTTCATCGCCATGAGCGACTGGTGCGCTTCGAGACAGGTGCGGGTGATTTGTTCGCGGGTCGGATTCAGGGAGTCTGGCGCCCGGGTTTCAACGTCACCTGGCAGTTGCAAGGTTCCCTTGCGGATTTTAAAGAGATGCAACGCGCCCAGGTTTTCGAGCAGGTCCACCAGCCGCGGGTTGGGGTTTAACAATTCGATGCCATGTTCGTCCGGGGTGGCCGTCTGATTCAACTTCAGGCCAAAACCGGCCAGGAGGCCCAGGAAGGTGCTGTCCATGAGCACACATTCCGACAGGTCAACAATGAAATGACCGTAGCCCTTCGCGGCCAGCCCGGTCAGCAGGCTCTTGAAATCGGGGCCGTAGGTGAAATTGGCGCGGCCCACAATTTTCACGCACACAAAATTCTTGCAGGCCAGCACCAACATTTTTGCCGACGGCGTAGTCATTTTTAAAGAATAGTATTAACGGTCACGCCACCGCTGCCGGCGGCGAGACGATTTGCACCAGGGTTTGTTGCAGCACCAGGGTTTCATCGAGGCCGCTGGAAACCAGCCGCTGGTTGCAACGCAACAGCAAATCCATGGCCCGCACCAGTTCGGATTCGGAATACCGTTTTACCTGCGGCAGCGCCTTGTAAAGCACGTACGGGTTCAAGGCCAGGGGATTGAAACGACGGTCACCCGGCAGCTGGTCCACCGGCACCCGCTGGAGCTGGGCCTTGAAACGATTGTAATCCATCTCCGGTTTGATCCAGCCTTCGCGCAGCATTTCCTTCAACAACAGCATCGCGCGCACCTTGCCGGTCAACCCGTACAGCAGGCCGATTTCCGATTTTTTGGAATCGAACTTTACCTCCCACAACTCCTCGTCCAGCCGCCGCAACAAGCGGGGTAAATCGCGGTCGCCCAGGGCGTCCCCCAGGGCAAATGCCCGCGCGGTCTTGTTTCGGGCGCAGACCGCGTTGACGTCGCCGGCTTCAATCTGCCTCCGGTCGCCGGCGAAGAGGCAGAGTTTTTCGATTTCATTGTCGAGCTGGCGCGGATGCGGGCCGATGCGGCTGACCAGTTCCGCCACCGCTTCGTCGGAAATTTCCTTTTTCCGGTCGCGCACGGCGGTTCGCGCCGTGACCTCCGCGCGTTCCGCCCAATCGCGGTCGTCCGCCGACCAGCCCGCGAGACTTTCGACGGAGCCGATTTTATCGAGCGTCTTGAAGAACGTTTTGCGTTTGTCCACCTTGCCGGCGCTGATCAAAAGCCGGATGCCGCGATTGCTCGACCAGGCAAAGGCCTTCAATTCCTCGGCCAGATCAGACAGTGACCCGGTGACCATCTGGGCGGACGCCACCCGTTCCTCGCCGAGGAAATTACAGTCCCGCAGCCAGATGACCTTGCCCGTTCCAAAAAAAGGAAGCGTTTGGAGCGCTTCGCGCAACCG
>Ga0265338_10006577_pt1 | contig 14749 bp, 16 predicted proteins | sample 42126metaG_FD_193579 | JGI IMG/M metagenome (GOLD analysis project Ga0265338, IMG submission 193579) | Rhizosphere microbial communities from Carex aquatilis grown in University of Washington, Seatle, WA, United States - 4-21-26 metaG | ecosystem: Host-associated > Plants > Roots > Rhizosphere... | reverse complement strand
CCGGCGCGGCAACATGATGCGCATTCATGGCGTGGATGCCGAGCTGCTGGATGAAGCGGCCATCCGCAAGCATGCACCCTTTCTGGATTTCGACAATGCGCGCTTTCCGATCCGCGGTGGGCTCCTGCAGAAGCGGGGCGGCACGGCGCGGCACGATGCCGTGGTATGGGGTTATGCCCGCGGCGCCGATCAGCGGGGCGTGGATATTGTACAGGGCTGCGAAGTCACGGGGCTGCGCATTGAGAGAGGTGCGATCTGTGGCGTGGAGACCAGTCGCGGTTTCATCGGCGCCTCCAAAGTCGGCCTGGCGGTGGCGGGCAACTCTTCCCGTCTCGCCGCGATGGCCGGGCTCCGGCTGCCGATTGAAACCTGCATTCTGCAGGCCATGGTCACGGAAGGGATCAAGCCGCTGATCCCGGGCGTGATCACCTTCGGCGCCGGGCACTTCTATATCAGCCAGTCCGACAAGGGCGGCCTAGTCTTCGGCGGCGATATAGATGCCTACAAATCCTATGCTCAGCGAGGCAACCTGCCGGTGATCGAGGATGTCTGCGAAGGTGGCATGGCCATAATGCCCATGATCGGACGGCTGCGCGTGTTGCGGCAATGGGCCGGCAATGTGGACATGACCATGGATGGCTCGCCGATCATCGACAAGACGCCCATCGAGGGCCTCTATTTCAACGGCGGCTGGTGCTATGGCGGCTTCAAGGCCACACCCGCTTCCGGTCTGACTTTTGCCCATCTGATTGCCAATGACACGCCGCATCCGGCCGCGGCTGCGCTGCGGCTTGACCGGTTCATCACGGGCCGAGTGATCGACGAAAACGGGCAGGGTGCCCAGCCCAACCTTCACTAGGACAATATCTTGCGAATTCCCTGTCCCTATTGCGGAGAACGCGACGCCGAAGAGTTCTCCATTCAGGGGGAAGTCGCGGGCCCCAGGCCTCCAACGTCGTCCACGGGCGAAGGGGACTTGGAGGCATTCCACGCCTATGTCCATCTGCGGTCCAACGATTTCGGACTAACCAGCGAATATTGGTACCACGCTAATGGCTGCCGCCGGATTCTGGTCGTGCTTCGCGACACCCGCAATCACGCGGTTCTTGACGTGAAATTTTCATCGGGAAAAACGCCAGCATGAGCAGATTGGCGACCGGTGGGCTGATCGAGCGAACAAAGCCGCTTCGCTTCTCCTTTGACGGGAAAAACCTTCAGGGTTTTGAAGGCGATACGCTGGCCTCCGCCCTGCTGGCAAACGATGTGATGCTGACGGGCCGTTCCTTCAAATACCATCGCCCGCGGGGGATATTCACGGCCGGAAGTGACGAGCCGAACGCATTGGTGGAATTGGGGCGCGGGGCGAGGCGGGAGCCCAATAGCAAGACCACGACTGTCGAGCTTTTCGATGGACTTGAAGCGCAAAGCCAGAACCGGTTCCCCTCTCTGGGCTTCGATATTTTGTCGGCCAATAATATTCTGAGCCCATTTCTCAAGGCGGGTTTTTACTACAAGAGCTTTCTGTGGCCGGCCTCTTGGTGGGAAAAAGTCTATGAGCCCTTGATCCGCCGAGCGGCGGGTCTGGGTCGTGCAAGTGGCCAGGCCGATCCTGACGCATATGAAAAGTGCCACGGTTTTTGCGATGTCTTGATCGCAGGAGGCGGTCCCGCCGGTCTGATGGCGGCGCTGTGTGCGGGCAGGGCCGGGGCGCGTGTCGTTCTGTGCGATGAAGATTTTGCGTTGGGCGGCCGGTTACTGGCCGAGAGCTATACCGTCGGCGGGCAACCGAGCAGCCAATGGGCGGCCGGGGCTGTCCAGGAGCTGCGCAATCTCTCCAACGTCACCCTTTTGCCGCGCACAGCGCTTTTGAGTGTCCATGACGGTCTTTCCTATGTGGCGTTGGAACGCGTCAGTGACCACCTTCCCATTCCGCCGCTTTATGCGCCGCGGCAGCGTTTGTGGAAAATCGTCGCCAAGCGAGCGATTATCGCGACCGGCAGTCACGAACGTCTTGTCGCTTTTGGCGGTAATGACAGGCCCGGCGTGATGCAGGCATCCGCCCTGCGCACATATCTCAACCGATTCGCGGTTTCGGCGGGTAAGACTGTCGCCGTCTTTACCAGCACGGATGACGGCTGGCGGACCGGGATGGATTTGGTCCGGGCTGGCAAGGCAGTTACGGCGATAATCGACTCGCGCCCTTATGTAAATCCGCGGTTGGCGGCAGCGGCGGAGGCAGCCGGCGCAAAGGTGCTTCTCCACAGTGAAGTTGTGCGCGTCCGGGGACGCCATCGCGTGAAGCATATTGAGGTGTCGACCGATGGGCGAAACAGCCTTGTCGTGGCCTGCGATACGCTTGCGGTATCCGGCGGCTTCAACCCGGCGCTGGGTCTTGCTTCGCATCTTGGCGCAAGGCCGGTCTGGTCGGAAAAGGCTGTGGCTTTCGTTCCCGATAGCCTACCCCCGGGGATGGATGTCGCCGGGGCGGCGCGGGGCGTCTTCGGATTGGCCTCTTGCCTAGCGGACGGGGCGCGGGCCGGCGCGGCAGCCTGCGGCGGAAAAATCGAAGTGCCGGCGGCCAGCGAAGACTCCGATCAGCTTGCGCCATTGTGGCGTTCCCGCCGCATCAGCGGGAAAGCATTTGTAGACCTTCAGAACGATGTGACGGTTGACGATATCGGTTTGGCCGTCAGCGAGGGCTTTTCCAATGGCGAGCATTTGAAGCGATATACGACCCTGGGAATGGCGACCGACCAGGGAAAGACAGGTGCGCTGGTCGGACAGGCCATCATGGCGACGCTCACGGGTCAGCCCATCAGCGGCCTGATTCCCCCTGTGGCGCGACCGCCTGCGGTGCCGGTCGCCATCGGGGCTTATGCGGGCTTGCATCGCGGCAAGGATTTCCGGCCCGTGCGCCTGACGGCCGGACACCAGTGGGCAGTCGAACAGGGCGCGACGTTTACCGAGGCGGGCCAATGGATGCGCGCGCAGTGGTTTGCAAGGCGCGGCGAAAAGGACTGGCAGGAGACAGTCAGCCGCGAGGCGGCGCATGTGCGCGCCGCTGTCGGCGTTTGCGATGTCTCCACGCTGGGCAAGATCGATATCCAGGGTGCTGATGCCGGCAGCTTCCTGAATCGGATCTATATCAACACATTTTCCACCTTGCCGGTCGGCAAGGCGCGGTACGGACTGATGCTGCGGGAAGATGGTTTTGCCCTGGACGACGGGACGACGTCGCGGTTGGCCGACGACCACTATTTCATGACCACGACGACTGCGAATGCCGCCAAGGTGATGCAGCATCTGGAATTCTGTCACCAGGCATTGTGGCCGGAGCTGGATGTCCAGATGATTTCGGTTACTGAGCAATGGGCGCAATATGCCATTGCCGGGCCCAGGTCGCGCGACGTTCTCGGCCGGATCGTCGATGCCCAATTCGACATTTCCAATGCGGCATTTCCCTTTCTGGCTGCATCTGCCGTCACGATCTGCGGGGGCATTCCGGCTCGACTGTTTCGCATCTCTTTTTCGGGAGAACAGGCTTACGAGCTGGCAATCCCCGCCCGATATGGCGATGCGGCCGTCCGCGCCATCATGGCCGCCGGCGAGCCCTTCGGCATTGCGCCTTATGGCACGGAGGCGCTTTCGGTCCTGCGGATCGAGAAGGGGCATGCCGCCGGTAATGAGCTCAATGGCCAGACAACGGCGCGCGATCTGGGCCTTGGGAAGATGATGTCCAGCAAAAAGGGCTATATTGGCCGCACGCTTGCGTCCCGTCAGGCCCTGACGGATTCCGATCGTCCGGCGCTGACCGGCTTCAAGCCGATTGACCCACGGCACAGGCTGCGGACCGGCGCGCACTTCCTGGTACCGGGGATGACGGTCAGCCCGGAGAATGTGCACGGCTATATGACCTCGGTCTGCTTTTCCCCCGCGCTGGGGCACTGGATCGGGCTTGGGCTTTTACGGCGCGGGCCGCAACGTCTGGGTGAAAGAATGCGGGCCTTTGATCCCTTGCGGAATGAGGATTTCACGGTTGAAGTGTGCCATCCGGTCTTCGTTGATCCGCAGGGAGTGAGGCTGCATGCCTGAGCTCCATGCCTCGCCGGCCATTCAAGACCTGAAAAGCATTGGGGAGGGCGCCGGTGTCCGAGCGCGGCTGTGTCCCAGCCAGCCGATCGTCAGCGTCCTGGCGCGCAAGGACCGGGATTTCGCTGCTGAGTTCGGGATTGCCGACGCGCCAAAACAATCCTCATTTAACGGAAAAACCGTCTTGGGCATCGGCCCCGGCCGTTGGCTTTTTCTTGGCCAGCCGCTGGAAGATCTGACGTCGCCGCTGATACAGGGCGCCTCCCTCAGCGATCATTCGGACGGTTATGCGCTGTTCGAGATCTGGGGCCCCAAGGCGCGCGACGCATTGGCCAGAGGCGTGCCGCTAGATCTTCATCCCGACAGTTTTTCCGATCATGTCGCCGTGACTGTGATCGCCCATATCGGCGCGATCCTGTGGCAGAGCGGCCCGGATCGCTTCACCTTGGCGGTGTTCCGCAGCTATGCCGGTAGCTTCTGGCATTGGCTGTCGGCGAGCGCGGCGCCCTTTGGCCTGATCGTGGAGTCCTCGTGAGTAAGCCTGAATTCATTTTGTCGCTTTCCTGCCCCGATCGTCGCGGAATCGTGTCGGAGGTCACGCGTTTTCTGTTCGAGAAAAGTTGCAACATCCTGGACAGTCAACAATATGGCGACCGCGCTGATCGCCGTTTTTTCATGCGCATTCATTGCCTCTCTGAAGGCGACATCCCCCTAAGCCAGCTGGAAAAAGATTTCGGGCCCATCGCTCGGGAATTTTCCATGGCCGCCCAGTTCTTTGATACCGGCAAGAAGACCAGGGTTCTCATCATGGTCTCCCGTTTCGGCCATGCGTTAGTCGACCTGCTTTATAGAATCCGCATCGGCGCCATTCCTATGGAAGTACCGTTGGTGGTTTCAAACCATGTCGATTTTGCCGACGTCGCGGCTGCACAGCACGTCCCTTTCATTCATTTGCCGGTCACAAAAGAGAACAAGATCGAGCAGGAAGCTAAGCTCGGAGCGCTGGTCGAGAAATACAATATCGATCTAATTGTTCTTGCCCGTTATATGCAGATATTATCTGATGAATTCTGCAAGCCGCGGGTAGGTAGCATCATCAACATTCATCATAGCTTTCTGCCCAGCTTCAAGGGCGCCAATCCCTATACGCAGGCCCACGACCGCGGGGTCAAGTTGATCGGCGCCACAGCTCATTACGTCACCGGGGATCTCGATGAGGGGCCGATTATCGACCAGTCGGTTGAACGTGTGACCCATGCCATGGGACCGGAAGACTATGTGGCGGTAGGCCAGGACATCGAACGCCGGACCCTCGCGCGCGCCGTCAAATGGCACTGCGAACACCGCATTCTTCTCAATGGCAGGAAGACGGTGGTGTTCTCTTGAACTAATCGCCGCCGTAATGGTGACCTGAAACGCAGTTGGACTTCTCGCTAGCCAATTCGGCTAAGGCGATTTCCCCTAATAAGGAATTATACGGGAATCGCAGGTTGTCGCCCTCAGGACGACCACGTCCATTTTTGGAGCTTGGTATAGAAGTGAGGAGCAATCATTGATTCGCGGACCTGCGTGATTGAATTAAGTGCAGCATCTTGGTGACGACTTCATCAAAGCTGTAGGGCTTCGTGAAAGCGTGTGCCCCGCGCAAATCGCGCATGCCAAATACCCTTCCTGCATCACCGGACGCAATTATTACGGCGATGTTCGGGCGATGGTCGAGCACCCATCTTGCGAGCTTAAGCCCATCCATGGTGCCCGGCATTCGGACATCGGTGAAAACAAGGTCAATGTCCGCGCGCGCAAGGAGCGTGTTGAGAGCCTCATCGGCGTTCGTTGTCGGCAGAACTTTGAAGCCGCATTCTTCAAGATGCCCGCACACGTCCTCCCGGATGAACAACTCATCTTCGACTACCAAAATCGTGTGCTGACCCATGTGGCTCCTGACAGATTTGCGTAACGCCCAGCAGCGCCAGTTAGCCCCAAAGTTCTTGTACGTATCCGATAAGCACGGATGTGTCGCAGTGTCATCAGTATCGACGTGCCAATTCCAGATCATTGAACCGGGCTCCGTGCCTAGCAATATTAGTTAGCAAGAGAAAACCAAGTCTCAGACTCGCCAACCGGCCCTGCAGATATCCCGGGAATCAATCCGGTGGGACGATAGTCCGTAGCTCCGATGACGCCAGCCCCGTGTGCTCCTCCCAGCGGTAATATTATTCTCTCACCATGCCCGTATCGATCGCATTGCTGAAATACGCGGCCGGTGGCGTGATAAGCAGCCGGTTCCAATAGGACCCGGCGCAGCTGGCGGTAGACCCAGGGAAATGCCTCTGGGGGCTGGATTGCCGCCAGGGGGAGCCCTCGAAAACTCTTGCCAAAAGCCGAGACAATGCGGTCGCCCGCAAGACGCCCAGTAAACGCTTCGGTTTCCACATCATAGGTGTAGGCCCAGACAATCGGGAGCGCCTTTGAAATTTGCCCCGGCTTTATGTCACTCCACGCTGGCATTGTTCGATTGCCCCGCATGTCGTTCCAGTGCCGCGCAAGATCCTGCAGCGCAATGGAGCCAATGGACTTTTCAAAATCAGCGAAGCTCATGGAAAATCGGGGCCTCGCTGCGCTCGTCCCGTTAGGGCCATTTCGATTGCTTCAAGCAGCGTTTTGGCGTCGACAGGCTTTGAGATGGTGCCGTCAGCGCCTAGCTTGCGTGCCAGGCTGAGCACAAACTCCGGTGGCAGAAGTGCACCGCCGCCGGACATCGCGATGACCTTGATTTGAGGGGACGTGAGCTTGATCTCCCGCAGGAGTTCAATGCCGTCCTTCCCCGGCATCAATAGCTCAGTCAAGACTATGTCCGGAGCGCAGGAGCAAATGACGGCCGTTGCCTCTTGGCCGTTGTATGTCGTGACGGTTGCATTTTTCCGCGAGGACAAAATCTCCTCGCAAGACTTGAGGGTATTGGGATCATTGTCGATGATCAGAATATGGAGTTTCGCACTCATTTGGCCCATTGACGCACACTGTTCTGCGCTACGTATTTGGGACAAGCGAAGTGCTGCACATCGGTAGTTTTACCGGGCCCCGTAATGTTACGGGGCGGGCGCTGCCACCCCCGAAGGGTTTGTGGGGTCCCCCAACACCAGGCGCACAAGCTCGATGCTGTTCTTCACATCGAGCTTATGCATGATATTGGCGCGATGAAACTCCACCGTACGCGGGCTTATCTTGAGCGTTCGGGCCGCTTCCTTGCTTGAGGCTCCCCTCACGATCTGCGCAAGTATCACCTTCTCACGCGGCGTCAGAATCTCGCGCCCCGGAAAGGCGTGCGACAAAACATCCAAGTCTCCGTTCAGGACGCGAATCTCATTTCGCGTCTGATCAAGATTTGGAACTTGCAGAAAATCCCACTCGCCATTGCGTCTCGCAATTGTGCATTGGTGGGCGCGGGCGACGTCGAGTATGTCTTGCGCCCGGCTGGCACCCAGCGAATAGGTGCAAAGGATTAGCATCCGGTGGCCGACTATGGAATTGTCGAGGGTGCGCTCATAGTCGCAGAAATCTTTCCAGAGATCGGTTTGCTGCCAAAGGGCATTTCCGCTGATCCGCAATCCCTGATGACCGGTGGCCAGGGCTCCATAATGCTTGCGATGCCAGCCTTGAATAACCTTTCCCAGTTCGAACTTTCCCCCCGGGAGGTACCAGTCGTGGCCTGCGGCGAGTTCGATATTCCCGCAGGCGAGATGCCGATCGCATTCCGAGATCTGCTGGCGCAGTACCTCGGTCGCCTCGTCCAGGCTGATGGGATCGGAAATCGCCCAAAGCCCGTATTCGTTGTTTTCCAACCCGGCCTTGAGATAGGCGATGTTAGTGTCGAGCAGATCCTGCTTGGTCTCGTAGAACAGGCAGATGTGCGTGCCCCAAGGCACTTCGCCTAGCAGGTCGATTCCGGTCTTGCGCAATGCGGTGTCCGGAGCGGATTTGTCCCACGACAGCGCGATCGGCCTGCGGCGGTGTGGGGCGTGGCCGATCTTTCCCAGGGTAAAAGGCTGGTCCATCAGGCGTTCCCCTAGCCGCCAATCTACGCAGGCTTGCTGGTTGGCGCCATGCGTAGAAGTGATGAGTTGGACGTGCCAAACTAACATGCTGTTAAGCCAAACGATTTTCCGTGAAAAAACGCTAACCTGGCCGGGATGCGCTCCCGCCTGCGGAACAATTTCGACGGCCTAGGTGCGAAATCTCGATTCGAACTCGTAACCCTACGAGTAGGAACGCACCTGCAGTGAACGATATTCAGCAGGAGGTACTGCCTATGCTGAATTCGATTTTCCGCAAAGCCGGAAAGTATTTGCTCCGGCTATCTGACAGGACGTCTGCAGCTGAACCGACGGGCGCACCTGACTCGGGCCGCCAATTTTCGGAAAAGGCCAGGCGCATCGCCTCGGACCAAGGCACAAAGGATCGCAAGCTCCTCGCTGGCAGCATCCGGTTCCTGGACTTGGACCAAATCAAGCGCGAGTTCGGCGTGAGCTGGGGGCAGGCGTCGGCGGCGGCCTATGCGATCGTCGAGAACACGATCAGGAAGCATCTTTCGGGCAACGACTGCTACGCGAACCAAAAACCAGTCCGCGCTGGCTCAGCAGTACGGGCCTCCTAGGCCCCCAGAAGATCTGGGATGCGTTTTATTCGGTGTCGCTGCGATCGTTGCCGGCATCCCTGCGCTAATCTTTCAATCTGGTGTGGTTTTTGGCGTTTTGCTGGTAGTTGCCGTTCTCATGGGGACGTGGCGGCTGCGACATACCGGGAAAGACCGAAAAGCAAATTACCAAGCCGAGCTGGCCACATGGCAAAGGAAGTTCCTATGTCTGCGCTGTGGCCTTACTTTTATTCCGGACCTGAATGTAGGCTGGGGAGCGGGCGAATGGGCAGTTGTGGTCCAGTCCAAGGGGGAACGATCGGTAAACTTTGTGAAGACCTTGTGCGACCTTACGGGGATGAAACTGACTGATGCCGTCCATTTTTCCAACTCCCTACCTAAGGAGATTGCATCTGGCCAAACACGCGATGGTGCCGAGGCCCTCAAGGCAAAGCTCGAAGCTGCCGGAGCCGCTTGCGATATATTTCCAACTACTGCTAGCCGGAGAGCAGCAGAATTTGTTGGCGGTCCGTCGCCAGAAGACAAGACAAGGGATCACGATCTAAGAGCGAGCAGCGGATTAGAACAGTCAAAGGCAGAGCCTTTGCTATACAGCCTAGCGAGACCGTTTGCGGCAAAATCATCAACCGGCTCAAACTATGTGATTGCGTTCACGATTTTACTCTTGATCGGGACCATTGGTGCGTTCGTGTATAGACAAAACACTTCGGCGCCTGGGAAGGTAGGCCTCCCGGTTGGAATCAATCAGTGCGTAGAAACTTCTGTCAAAAACATCGAAACGCGGTTGGAAGGCGCCCCGGGAAGCGGCAGTGCGATCCATTTCACGAATGGCGGTTACCAGGTCAGCTATGATCAAATTCCTGCGATGGACAACTCGAAGCCTGGCGATGATGTGCAGATGTGTCTAACAGGTATTCCTTCGGGCTGTCCTGCTGGTGATATACGCGGGCGAACTTACCGCGTGCTGAACCATCGTACCGGTCAGAGCTGGGAAGAACCGGATTCGGAACATCAATGCGGCGGTGCCTGAACCGGAGCACCTAATTGAACGAGGTTTCTGCCATCAGGGAACATAGCGTGGTACCGCTTCGAACGACCATATTCGATTTCTATTACCAGGCTTTTGGCTACCAGGGCTTTGAGCCGATTGTTCCAAGCGGTGGGACCGATCATTTCACTGGTGGCCGCGTGGAGCTCCGCCGCTGTCGCAGCGCCTTTATCGCTGACGAAATTGAAAGTTGCTTGCAGTGCGGGATCTAGCTGTCCCAAAAAACCACCGTTAATAATGGATTTGGTCTTTGAAATATCTGCAGCCTGTAGTGCGTACGAGTCCAAAAGAGATAATTGTTCAATTCTTCTTCGACGGTTTGCTCGAGATTGGCAACCATGAAATAGCAGTGCGATCTGATCGTCCTCAGATAGTCTCGGAACGCTACGGCGGTCTCACGCAGATAGGTTGCAGTAACCCATCGCTCCGTTTCAGGGGAGGGTAGATTGTCGATCGTGAGTATGCTGCCGTCTGGCCCAAAGACGTTCCCCTTGAGCCGTCGCGCGGTTCGTCGCCTCATTGTCCCCGTGTGTCCCGCCGCAGCGGCCCTTGCGCTCATCGTGCAGGCCTGCGCTCAGAATACCTCTACATCGATAACCCGGAAAACACGTGGTGAAAGTTGCCGCTTTTATGCGCAATTTCGGTAAAGTGTCGAGTGTGCGCATGCTTTCTGGTAGTTTTTGCGACCAGCCGATACGGCATAAGGATCGCTGTAACGCCGATCATCCAGCAACTGGGGGTCATAAGAGCCCTCCTACGGCCGCTGAATCAGATCGCTGCCGACATCTGCGCTAACAATAGGGATGATAGCGCATGGAAATAAGGCTGTCTGTGCAACATTGCTCACGCGCAAGAGTTCCCTCGCCCACATATTTCATCTCTGGTGTTTACCCCTGACCTCTCCCGTCGGGTTCGGCGGGCTCGGGACTGCGTTGCGATGGGGCAGGCATCGATACGCACTCTGTGAGGCAGTCAGGGTTTGCGGCTGCCTGATCGGAACATCCGCAAAAGACGCTTCCGGGACGCCAATGATCGAGATCGTAGTTCCTGGGTTTGCATCTGTAATTTCGATACGAGCGTGGAGCTGTTGCGCGAGTGCCCGGACGATGCCCGTGCCCAGGCCGGGCGTGGTGCTTTCAGAAGCCGGCGGCATTCCGATGCCGTTGTCACTTACCGACAATACCCAGTCAGATGCACGCGCACGGTAGTTGACGATTATCCTGCCGGCGCGACTGTCTGGGAACGCATGTTTAAGGGCGTTGATCACCAACTCCGTGACGACCAGCCCGAGACTCATCGAAACATCCACGCTTGTGCTGCCCTGGTCAGCGTTGACTTCCAGCGAAAGCCGCGCGTGGTCGCAGATCATGGACGCACCGATGCTCTCGCACAGCGCGGTGAGGTAGGGGCCAAGTTCCGCATTGCCTAACATGGAGACCGCCAATTTCTGCTGCAGGGCGGCAATCGACATTATCCTGTGATGCGCGTCGTGCAGGTACCGGCGGGTCTCGTCCAATTGGGCTTTGCGCGCGCTTTTCAGAAGCAAATTGGCAACGATCTGAAGACTGTTAGCGATACGGTGCTGCAGCTCCTGGAGCATGACCGCCTTTTCCCGCAGCAAGTCATCCTTCAGTCTCTCTGCGTTGCGGGCGGCGGTGACATCGGAAGCAGTCAGCAGAAGGCGTACTTCGCCTTGGTAGGCATCCTCGATCCTTTGCACGTCAAGACTGAGGAGCTGTATCGGTTGGCCCGCGGGCCGCAATTCCATTTCGTAGCTCTTCACCTCCGCAAGTCCGGAAGCCGTGATCCGCAATAGCGATGACAGTTGTGGTGTATTCCATTCGCCCATTCCAAGTTGGGAAAGCGGGCGCCCCTGGACGATTGCAGGGTCTATTCCAAACGCATCGCAAAATGATATGTTGGCTGCAATAGCTGTCAGATCACCATCGAGAAGCAGGATAGGTGCACGAATGAATGCGATCACCGCCAGCGCCAGACGGTGTGTTATGGCTGGATGCTCCAGCGCCCGCAGCGCTCCGGTCCCCTTTTCGAGAGGGTGCAGCAGAGGGCCATTCCCAGTTGAGGTCTCAGCACTCACGTCGGCCCCCATCCGCAGCCCCGGATCGGTGAACGTCTATATGGACTACAAACTTACACTTGCAGAATATGGTGGGAGTGTCTGAGCAATATTGCTCAGAGCTTGTTTCTACAGTGGTTAAACTACACCAATATTTTGATTCCTCAGACTTTTTTCCGCTGTTTGCATTCGGAGCCATTTCATGGCTGGCAAGCGCAAGGTACCTTTCGATCCTCGAGCCTTCCTCGTTAGCGCGGGCGTGGGGCGGGTCATATTCCGATATAATAAACATCAAGTGCTCTATTCGCAGGGCGACCCGGCGGACGCTGTATTCTATATCCAAAAGGGCAAGATCAAGCTGACCGTGGTCTCCGACCAGGGCAAAGAAGCCGTCGTCGCCGTGCTGGACCCCGATGAATTTCTCGGCCAGGGCTGTCTGGTAGGCCAGCTCCTGTATATGGCGACTGCTACCGCAATGTCCGAAACGGAAGTCACGCGAATAGAGAAGTCGGCGATCATCGAGATTCTTCACGAGGAGCCAGCATTTTCCGAAATGTTCGTCTCGCACTTGCTACTGCGGACCATTCGCGTTGAAGAGGATCTTGTCGATCAATTGTTCAACTCAAGTGAAAAGCGGTTGGCGCGCTCATCAATCCAATGTGCGACGGAATCTCGCAAGGGCCAAGCTGCCCGAAACCAGCGTGAACAGGAATAGCGGCCATAGATCGGGCCAGATCTCGGTCATGGTATTTCCCTTCAGCATTATGCCGCGCACGATGCGCAGGAAATGCGTCGCGGGCAACGCCTCACCAATATACTGAGCCCATAGCGGCATGCCTTCGAAGGGAAAGGCAAACCCCGACAGCAGGATAGCGGGCATCAGGAAAAACATCGTCATCTGCATGGCCTGAAGCTGGTTTTGCGCCAGGGTCGAGAAAGAGTAACCCACCGTCAGGTTGGCGACGATGAAGACCGTCAGCGCCAGCGACAGCAGCGCGAGTGAGCCAAGCATCGGTACTGCAAAGACATACTTTGCCATCAGTAATATTATTGTGCTCTGGATCGCGCCGATGAAGATGTTGGGCGTAATCTTGCCGATCATGATCTCCAATGGCGTCGCGGGCATGGCGAGAAGATTCTCATATGTCCCGCGTTCTCGCTCGCGCGTGATCGCCAGGCAGGTCATCAACACCATGGTCATGGTGAGAACCACGGCCAGCAGACCCGGCACAATGCTGTATTGGGTGTTGGAATCTGGATTGTAAAGCAGATGGGTGACGGTGTTGAAAGGCGGCGGCCCCTGCGCGCGGGCTACGAGCGGACCCTTGAGATCATCACGCAAAGCCGTTGCCGCCAGGCCGCCAAAGGCGCCAACGGCATAGCCGCCAGCGGCGGGATCAGTCGCGTCGGCCTCGATCAAGAGGTCCGGCCGCGCTCCGCGCACGATGTCGCGGGTAAAGTTGGCCGGAATCTCCACCACAAACAGGACCTTGCCTTCCTGCAGCAGCAGCCGAGCCTTCTCCGGCGAGTTGGTTTCGGCAATGACGTCGAAATAGCTGGAATTGCGCAACGCCGCCACCACTGAGCGGGCGAGGGTTCCAGGATCGTCAATCGAAATCGCCGTGGGTAGTGCTTTGGGATTAAAGTTGATGGCAAAGCCGAACAGGAAAAGTTGCATGAGCGGAATGCCTATGATCATACCAAGGGTGATGCGGTCACGGCGCAGCTGAAGAAATTCTTTCAGCAGGATGGCGGATATGCGGCCCAGGGAGAAGGCGCGGTTCATGTCACTCCCTCCTGCAGATGGATAAAGACGTCTTCCAGGCTGGGCGACGTTTCGACGATGGTCATGCCCGGCTGGCTGCGATAGGGCGCGACAGCGGCTTCCAGAGCGTTGTGGTCCCGGCCGCTGACATGCAGCGCCGCGCCGAAAAACCCTGCGTATTCGATGCCTGGCTTGTTCTGCAATTGCGGCAGCAAATGGCGGACATGCTCGCCTTCCAGCACAAAGGTCGCCAGGCCGGACTGGGCGATCACCTCAGCCACTGAACCACGCGCAACCAGCTTGCCGTTGAGGATGTAAACGATGCGGTCACAACGCTCGGCCTCATCCATATAATGGGTAGAGACCAGCACGGTCAGCCCCGCATCGCTAAGGGCATGGATCTGTTCCCAGAAATCGCGCCGCGCCTTGGGGTCGACTCCAGCGGTGGGTTCGTCCAGCAGCAGAAGCCTGGGACTGTGAAGCGTGCAGGCCGCCAGCGCCATGCGCTGCTTCCAACCACCGGACAACTCGCCCGCCCGCTGATTCTGGCGTTTGTCGAGGCCCAATTTCTGCAGGGACGTGTCAACCACCGCCCGGCGGTTCGGCAGCTGATAAAGCCGGGCGACAAAATCCAGATTCTCCCGGATGGACAGATCCTCCCAGAAGCTGAAGCGCTGGGTCATGTACCCGACCTGCCGCTTGATCGCTTCGGACTGGGTGCGGATGTCCAGGCCAAGACAGGTACCCGCGCCGTCATCGGCATGGAGCAAGCCGCATAACATGCGAATGGTGGTAGTCTTGCCCGAACCATTGGGGCCAAGAAAGCCCCAGACCTCGCCTTCCGGTACGGCGATATCGATATGATCCACCGCCAGCTTTTGACCGAACCGCTTGGTCAGGCCTTTGACGTCAATGGCAAAACCGCCGGCCAGCTTTTTGCCGGTTATCACAGCGGACGAACGTCTACCGGCTGGCCGGGATTGATCTTCAGCCCGCCCGAAGCGCGCGCTTCCAATTTGAATACCAGTTTTTCGCGGTCGCCGATGCTGAAGATCACCGGCGGGGTGAATTCCTCCTGCTGGGCGATAAAGCTTATTCTGGCCTCTACCGTTGCGC
>Ga0265338_10006576_pt1 | contig 14749 bp, 8 predicted proteins | sample 42126metaG_FD_193579 | JGI IMG/M metagenome (GOLD analysis project Ga0265338, IMG submission 193579) | Rhizosphere microbial communities from Carex aquatilis grown in University of Washington, Seatle, WA, United States - 4-21-26 metaG | ecosystem: Host-associated > Plants > Roots > Rhizosphere >... | reverse complement strand
CGCTGACCTGCAAATGTCGCAGCCATTGCTGGACGTGGCAGCGCGACTGAACAAGGGCAAATTCGAGAGAGTCGTGTTGACCGGAATGGGTTCCTCATTCCACGCTCTTCATCCGCTGAGCCTGGAACTTATCAGCCACGGGATTACTGCACTCACAGTCGAGACATCCGAACTGGTCCACTACCACCGTGAGTTCTTTGAGCCGAAGACGTTGATGATTGCCGTATCGCAATCCGGACAAAGCGCAGAGATGGTACGGTTGGCACAGACGAACCGTAAACGTTGCACGGTAATCGCCGTGACCAACACGCCCGACAGTCCCCTCGCCAAACATGCGAACGTCGCAATTGTTACCAAGGCCGGCAGTGAATTCTCCGTGTCGTGCAAGACCTATGTGACAGCGCTGATGGCCCTGAAATGGCTTGGGGATGTCTTGCATGAACGCAGTCTCCGTCAAACTCGCAAAGAACTGAAGGAGGCGTGCCCAGCGGCCGCTGCCTATCTGGCTGACTGGAAGGACTACGTCCGCACCCTCGCAGATGTGCTCAACCACACGCGGCACTTGTTTCTGGTAGGACGAGGCGCGTCGTTAGCGAGCGTCGGTACGGGCGCACTGATCGTCAAGGAGTCCGACCACTTTCACGCAGAGGGCATGAGTAGCGCTGCGTTCCGGCACGGTCCGTTTGAAATGCTGGGAGGCGAAACTTTCGTACTTGTCTTCGCGGGCGACGCCAAAACACGAAAACTGAACCAGCGTCTGCTTAGTGATATCCAGCAGCAGAGCGGTCGCGCAGAGATCATCGATCAGGATTCCAATTTGCCTTGCTGTCGGATCGTCGAACATGGCCCGAGCATCCGGCAGATTCTTGAAATTCTGCCCGTGCAGATGATCACGTTGGCGTTAGCGGCACAAGCTGGGCGCGAGCCTGGCCGCTTCGAACTGGCGACCAAAGTTACGACGACAGAGTAAAGGAACAAAAAAGGATTTGTGACAATGCCACGAAATCGCGTCATGGTCGGCCTGGTGTTCCTGACATTTTTCGTGATGTCGCTGCTGACCAACATCCTGGGGCCGATCGTACCCGACATCATCACCAGCTTCGGCGTCAGCCTTACGGCTGCGGCCCTTCTGCCTTTCTCCTTCTTCATTGCCTATGGCGTGATGTCAATTCCGGCTGGCTTCTGGGTAGAGCGTTTTACCGAAAAACCTGTGATGATTGCCGCCTTCCTCGCTGGCACCATCGGATCCCTGAGCTTCGCTCTGCTTCCCACTTACCACGTTGCGGTGCTGTCTCTGTTCGTTATGGGTGCCGGAATGGCAACGCTTCAAGTTGCCATCAATCCGCTGCTGCGCGTAGCCGGCGGGGAAGAGCATTTCGCATTCAACTGCGCATTTGCTCAATTGATCTTTGGCTCTGCCTCGTTTGCCAGCCCGCGAATTTACTCCTATCTCGTGGAGAACCTGGGGAAGCCTTCTGCAAGGGGAAATCTGTTATTACAGACTCTCGGCAGGCTAACTCCGCCAGCCCTTCCATGGGCTTCAATGTACTGGATCTTCGCGGTCTTCACGGTGCTGATGGTTGTCGTTCTCGGGTTCGCGCGCTTTCCTCGCGTCGAACGCTCAGGCGATGAGGCAGTTGGTTCCCTTCAGATGTACGGCAGCCTTCTGCGCAAGCCGATGGTCTGGATGTTCTTCCTCTGCGTTTTTGCCTACGTAGGATGCGAGCAAGGTACAGCGGACTGGATGTCGAAGTTTCTCGCTCAGTATCACGGCTATGACCCGCACACGACCGGAGCGACGGCAGTCTCCTGGTTTTGGGGAATGCTGACTGCCGGATGCTTCGTCGGAATGGGGCTGCTGAAGCTGTTCGACAGCCGGAAGGTGCTGATCGGATTCTCCGTCGGAGCGCTGCTTTGCCTCACAGCGGCGCTGTTCGGGCCCGCACGCGTTTCCTTAATTGCGTTCCCCGCCATCGGACTCTTCGCTTCGGTCATGTGGCCGGTGCTGGTTTCTCTTGCGTTGAATTCCGTCTCTGAACACCACGGGCCGTTCGCGGGAATTCTAAGTACCGGAATTATGGGCGGGGCAGTCGTGCCGCTGATCATCGGACGCATCGGAGACTTCGCGGGTCTCCGCTCGGGTGTCGCCTTTCTGTACTTAACGTTTGGATGCGTCCTGAGCGTCGGCTTCTGGGCTCGGCCGATCATCACAAACGCCACGATTTTGGATCGGGAAAGTGCAGTCGAAGACGTACCGCACAGCGTGAGGGGGGAATGACGTCGGCAAGAACGTTCGGAAGACGAAAAATTGCGGTACAGAGGAGGATTGCGGCTGTCGCTGCTTTAATCCTCGCACTCTGCGTGTGCTTCCAGGGTCAGACCTCCATACCCGAACCGATCCACGGTGTGACCGTCGACAACAAGCACGACATTCGCGACAGTGGATTTCTTCCAAAGTTGATTGAATCGCTGCGACGCCTGTCAGTAAAGCCCACCGTGAGAATCGTCTACACGCCCGGAGATAAGGACGGACACTTCTCCGCAACCTCATACTTCGATGCCACGCGGCAGATCAAGAGCGTGGGCTACATTTTCGGACAGCCCGTGGATTCTTTCTATATGAAGTGCTTCACGCCAGCGGAGCACCTTGCCCGCTTCAAGGACTACGTAGCCACGCTGGGTTCAATTGTCGACATCTGGGAAGTAGGAAATGAAATTAACGGCGAGTGGCTCTTTGGGGAAACGAAGGACTGTTCCCAGCAGACTTCCGTAAGTTCGACCTCTCAACAAGACGTTGTCACGAAGATGACGGAGGCCTACGACTACCTGAAGTCTCAAGGCAAGGTTACAGCGCTCACTCTCTACTACAACTCACCATGTCATCGGCCCGAGGCTAACGAGATGTTCGCTTGGGCGAACGCGAATGTTCCCACTCGCATGAAGAACGGTTTGGACTATCTCTTGGTGAGTTACTACGAGGTGGACTGTAACGGATACAAGCCCGACTGGCAGAGCGTCTTCAATCAGATCGCGACCATGTTTCCCAACTCCAAGCTCGGCATTTCGGAGTTTGGCTGGTCCGAAACGAAGCCGTCCAACGCAATTGTGAAGGACCTGATACGGCGCCATTACGCCGTCCATCCAAGCGTTTCGAAGTGGATCGGCGGTGGTTTTTATTGGGAGTTTGCCATCGACATGGTTCCTTACGATCCATCTTCAGGCTCGTTGTGGAACACGATCAATACAGCGATGGCGAACCAGAAATAGAGCAGTCAATTTCGATGAGGAGCACACATGTTCAGCACGATTCATAAGGTCCGGGTTCTGATTGCAACGACTCTTTTCATGCTTGCCATTGGAGCCACTAGTTTTTCGCAGGAGTCCCCTAAGGCTGTGCCGTACCTCAAGCTCACAACACCGCGCCACGTGCTACCCGACGCGCAGAAGTGGGAAGGCGACGAGTTTCCGCACACCATGTCGGTGCTGGACCTGAACCGTGGAGGATTCCGATACTGGGGATGGTACGGGCTGAACGAAGGCCGCGGCATCGGCTTGGCGCGCAGCAACGATCTTGTGACGTGGACAAAGTATGACCAGAATCCGCTGTGGACGAATGCTCGCTGGCCTTCGGTTCTCGCAGGAGCCGATGCGAAGGACAAAGACCTACTGTACTTTGCAATTACCCGGGAATACGACACGCCCAGCAGCCATATCGTGCTCGCCAGTTCGCGCGACGGACTACATCTCACCGAGATAAAGATCCTGGTGGCGGGTGTTCCCAATCAGCGCAACCAGAATCCCAATCTCTTCCGCGATCCACGCACCGGGCGGTTCTATCTCACTTTCTATCGCGGCAACGACAAGGATCATTTCGAGATCATCAGCAAGAGCGCCGATTCCGTCGTCGACCTGGACAAGGCTCCCGAAAAACTCCTGCTCAAGTCAGATACGACAATCGCGGCTCCCACGTTGCTGTATGTCAAGGATGCAATCAGCGTCGGAGGAAGGAAGGCTGGAATCTACTATCTCGCCACCGAGATTTATCCACACCGCTACTCCGACGATCCCGAGGGCGAATGGCAGGTAAAGATTTTCGTCGCGGACTCGCCCGATGGCGATTTTCAGACCGTGCAAGGCAATCCCATCATGCGAGGCCAGCGCGCTTGCCTGTTCCAACACATCTTCAACGACCGGTTTTATGGATATGACTGTCATCTTGAGTCGCCCGATCACTGGGTGCTCGAGGAAGTCGAGGCACCGTTGCCCTAAGGGCACCACGCCTCGCGCGTTGCAACGTTAATGACCGGAGCATGGCCAGAAACAGAGATTGGAGATCAAGGAGACTGCTATGACTGAACCCACTTTGTGCAACATCGCATCCCAGGGCACCTGCAGAAAGTCGAGCCGGCGCATTGTTGCAGTGACATCTCTCGTGGCCGCTCTGATCTTCTTCCAGTGGGCAATTCCCGCCCAAGCCCAGCTCTATGCCGGGTCGGTTACAGGAGTGGTCACCGACCAGACGGGAGGCGTAGTCGCCGGAGCGAACTTAACATTAGTCGATGCGGAGAAGGGTTTCACCTTCGCCGCCAAAACCGACACCAACGGACGCTACCTCTTCCGTTCCGTGGCGCCGGGTACATATAGCCTCTCGGTCAACGCTGCCGGGTTTAAAGATCAAAACCGAACTGGCATCAGAGTCGACGTCAGCCAGAACGTGGGCGTGGATTTCCCGATGTCAGTCCTCGGTACTGTCGAGACTGTCACTGTCTCCACCTCCGCTCCATTGCTCGGTACTCAGGACGCGGTTAGCGGGCAAGTGGTAGACCGGAAATTCATCAATGACCTTCCGTTAAATGGAAGGGGCGTCTTCAATCTGGCGTTCCTCGCTCCCGGAGTGACGGAAGTGGACGCGGCTTGCATGGGATGCTCCGCCAACAACTTCATCTCCAATGGCAGCCGCAACGCCACTGCCGACATCCTCATGGATGGGGTCACCACCACGAACTACGAGCAGAATAGCGGCATTCGCGTGGATACTTATACGCCCTCGGTAGATGCCGTGGAAGAATTCAAGGTTCAGGAATCGAATTTCAGCTCCGAATTCGGCTTCAGCGGTGCCACAATTATCAACCTCGTTACGCGCTCTGGCACGAACAAGTTTCATGGTAGTGGCTATGAATTTCTGCGCCACTACAAGATGGACGCGAACAGCTATTTCAACAACCAGGAGGGGCTGCCGATTCCTGCACTGCGCCGCAACAATTTTGGCGGGACGATCGGCGGGCCGATCATCAAGAACAAGACTTTCTTCTTCTTCGACTACGAGGGGATGCGCCTGACCTCGGCCGCCGGTCCGGTTTTCTACGGAGTGCCCAGCGACGCCGAGCGGCTAGGGGACTTTGGCGAGATCTGCGGAAACAACGGTGGAACCTTCGACGCCCAGGGAGTCTGCTCCAGCCAGACTGGCCAACTCTGGGACCCCTACTCAGGGACCTACGATTCGGCCTTGGGCGGCGCGAGGCGCCTGGCGCCCATCCCCTACAACAATCTCTCCACTTACACCAGTACGGTGGATGCGAACCATCCCGGCAATCAGGTGTTGGCAGGCAATCCGGACGCCGCTCCTTATCGACTTCCGTCGGGACCAGGCAATCTGATCGACCCCGTGGCCTCCAAGCTGATGGCGTACTTCCCTGAGCCAAACAGGAACGTCGGCAGTTCGAGCTACGATCCCTTATTCAATCGGGTCGACTCAGGCTCAACCCAGAGCAGCAACAATCAGTGGGACTTGAAAATCGATCATCGCTTCAGTGACAAGAACCTGCTCAGCGCGAAGTACTCGCAACAGGCCAGCAATTCAACGCCTTTCAACTGCTTCCATAATTTTGCCGACCCTTGCTCGAGCGGCCCCGTCACAGGCACCGCCCACATGTTTGCCCTGAATGACAACCACATGTTCAGCCCCACCCTGCTGCTGAACATTTCTTATGGCGTCTCGCGTGGCACGTATTTCTATCCCAGCAATGCTGGCACCTTTCCTAAGGGGACCTCAGCGGTAGACCTGCTCGGAGAGCCAGCGTACATGAAGTCTTCCGGTTACGACTGGTTCCCGGCAGTCGGCATTGGCGGCGGCTACGGCTCTGCTGGCCCTTACAACAACATTGGCACCGAACTCTACAGTTATGCCAAGCAGGGACAAGAGACGCATCACCTGATCGGTACTCTGAGCTGGGTGAAGGGAACGCATGAGCTCAAGTTCGGTGCGGAAGGACGGCTGCATCGCCTCAACTTCACACAGCCGAACTACGCTCCTGGCGGGTACTACAGCTTCGACCAGACCGGCACTTCGAACTATGATCCAGCGTGCATCCCGAATCCGCCGGATGTGAACTGTGACCCGTTGGGCGGCGACGGGATGGCAAGCTTCCTGATCGGAGTACAACCGAACTCATGGGGCATGTACGAGATTCCAAACTCGGTGGCCAGTCAGAATTTTGAGTTTGGTGGATTCGCGCAGGACAACTGGAAAATGAACGACAAGCTGACTCTCAATCTGGGTCTGCGCTATGAACTGGTTCTACCTCGCACCGAACGACATAATGAACTGAACTGGCTCGATCCGAATGTTGAGTCTCCCATCACTCTCAACGGCCAGCACTTGAAGGGTGGCGAGAAGTTCGCCAGTTCCGGTGACCGGCATTCTTATGCAGCCGATTTCAAGAATATCCAGCCTCGCTTCGGCTTCGCCTACCGCGCCCTCCGCAATACCGTCGTTCGGGGCGGATACGGCATCTACTACTCCGCTTGGCGAGGCGCAGTCGCCGGAACTTCCGGCGTCGGGCAGCAAGGCTTCGACCAGTTGTCTTACTTAGTGACCTCGTTCTGGGGAGACGGAGCCACACCCGCCGCCAGAATGAGCAATCCCTATCCCAACGGACCGATCCTTCCTCCCGGCAACAGCCTGGGTTTGTTGAATGATGTTGGCTACGGTGGATACGGCCCCATTCGTTCTATCAGCAACAAAGTTCCTTACGAACAGAGCTGGAGCCTCGGCGTTCAGCACGAGGTTCGTGGGAATCTGGTACTCGACGCTTCCTACATTGGCAAGAAGGGAACGCACCTCTACTTCGCCAATGCGGGCAGCATCAATCATCTGGGTCCCGAGGTCGAGCACTACACCAACGATCAGTTGGCGGACCTCGCATCCTTCGTAGACAACCCATTCGCAGATCCCAACCAGTCCAATGCCTCGCAGATCATCACCGATCCCAACAATCCGCTGCTGTACTCGACAATTCAGAAAATGCAGCTCCTGATGCCTTACCCGCAATTCTTTGGATTCTCCGGGGACGAGCCACCCTACGCCAACTCGATTTATCACGCGCTGCAGTTCCGAGCTGAGAAGCGTTTTTCGCATGGGCTGGAGTTTCTCGCGACTTACACTTTCTCCAAGTCGATTGACGATGCTTCGCTGACCAGCACCAACAGCGGCTATTTGGGAAGTTTTGCCAGTTTACAGAATCCAAACAATCCGGCCGGCGAACGAAGCCTCTCTTCCTTCGATATTCCTCAGGTCTTGCAGTTCAGTTACACCTACGAACTTCCGATCGGTAGGGGCAAATTCATCGGAGGCAATCTGCACCCGATGCTCAATGCCATTGTCGGTGGATGGCGCACCAACGGCATCTGGCGCTTTAACAGCGGCAGGCCTATCAACCCAATGCTCTACATTTCTCAAAGCCTGCCCACATACGGGCCGCAACGTCCGAACCTGATCGGGACGCCACACCGTGCCGGAGGCAAAGATTCGAACTGGATCAACCAGTACTTCACCAGCTCAGACGGAAGCGATTTCCTCGCGCAGCCCGCGCAGTACGCCATAGGCACTGCACCTCGTGCCCTAGGCACGGTGCGCAATCCCGGCGCCGAAAACGCGGACCTGTCCATTTTTAAAGAGTTCGGCCTGGGCACCGTTCGTGAAGGAATGCGCCTTGAATACCGATTCGAGACGTTCAACACCTTCAATCATCCGCAATTCTGCGGTCCCGACACGACGTTTGGCAGTGACACCTTCGGCAAGATTTTTTACCAGTGCAACGGTCCACGCGAGGTGCAGATGGCGTTGAAGCTCTACTGGTAGCTGTCTAATGTGGGTGCAATACCACTTCTCGCCGCCGCTTTGGCAAGGGACGGTCCTTCGCGACCATCTTTGGTGAAGATGGAACGCTCAATGATCGGCTGTGGGTTGATCCTTACGAACATTTTTCGCAGTACTTTACTTCCGCATCCTCCTGCGACTGCTCGCCACGGATCATCGAGAGGTGCCTGGCAATGGACCGGATCGTAGTCGACACGGTCGTCAGGCCGAGAGTTACGACAAGTGGGTCGAATTGATGAGTTCTCACATAGAATGTCTTGAGAAGGCGAGAGGGAGAGAATGTGGCATCTGACCCAGGATGCTTTGCTGCGCGGTCTGACATCGGCTGCGGTGCTACTCCTGTTTTCAGGCCCGGGTTCCACCTCTGTTCCGCCTCCACAAGGCTCCGCCACTTATTACCTCGATTGCTCCGCAAGCCAAAACGGCAACGGGACACAAGCCTCGCCGTGGAATTCCACGGCGAGCGTTAATGCATTCAAATTCGTCCCAGGGGATCGTCTTCTGCTCAACCGCGGCACGGTTTGCCACGGAGCCCTGAACCCGCTAGGCTCGGGTAAAGCGAACGCCCCCATCGTGATCGATGCTTATGGGACAGGCGCGCAGCCGGTGGTCAACGGCGGCAGTGCAAAGGGAGCTTTGGCTCTGTTCAACCAGCAATACTGGGAGATCAACAATCTTGAGATCACAGGTGGCAACCTGTACGGTGTCTACGTTTCTGGTGACGCTCCAAACACGAGCATCAATCACATCTACCTGAGAAATCTGAACGTCCACGGGGCCACCTTCACCTCGACCATGCGCGCCGACTCCGGCGAGGTCTTCATCTCCGCTACCGGATCGGGACAGATCGTGAATGATGTTCTTATCGACGGCGTGACCGCCCATGACAGCCACGTCTCCGAAGGCATATTTGTCAGCGCAGGTGGAGCATGGATCGAGACGAAAGGAGTGTCCCAGCCCTTGGGTAGCAAGGTCACGGTGCAGAATTCGACGGCGCACGACATTTACGGCGATGGAATTTTTATCGGGGAGTTGCACGACGGATTGCTGCAGACGAATGTTGTGTACAACAGCGGGCTTTGTCCAAAATGCACTGACAGCACACCGGTGGGCCTTTGGGAGTGGTACTGCCACACGTGTACGGTCCAAAACAACGAGTCGTATGCCAACCAGAGCTGGGACGGCGATGGTGGAGACTTCGACATCGACTATTACAACGACGACAACGTCGTGCAGTACAACTATGGGCACGACTCGGCAGGTTATTGCGTAGCATTCTTCGGCGCCGGCGGAAGGGCCAGCAACGACAACATCTTCCGCTATAACGTGTGTTCCAATAACGGTCGGAGAAGTGACTTGTCGAAGCAGGGAGAGATCGAACTTTATACCTGGGACCAAGGCTCACTCAACGGAGTTCAGATCTACAACAATACGTTCTACTGGAATCCAGCCTCCAATGCAGCCGCTTTAAGCGCGGGCACTGCGACTTTTTCAGGCACCGACCCACGATTCTTCAAGAACAACATTATCTATGCCACAATGCCGGGAATGATCCAAGTAACCTCGGGGATCGTTCTGGACAACAACATCTATTGGACGACTTCCTCAACTCCCTCAACCTGGCAAGTCGACGCCACCACCTACACAAGCCTCAGCGCCTACCAAGCCGGGGCGAACCAGGACGTCCGCAGCTGCTATAAGGATCCGATGCTGAACAGCCCGAACTACCACGCCGCGGGAAGGCCGGCGACCGCCTTCCAGCTGTTGCGAGGCTCCCCGGCCACGGGGACGGGAACGAATGTATGCAGCGGAATCAGCGGATGCTCCATGGGCGCGCAGGATTTCTGGGGATACCCCCTGCCTGCCGGAAGTAAATACAACATAGGGGCATATCAGGGACCATAAAGATGCTGGTTGCACCGTGTAGGGATCGTCGGTTCAATTTCTGGGGACGCTGGGTGCTGATGACGTTTGCGGCTCTTATAAGCGCGCCAGGGTGTCGCCGGGCACAGTCTACGACGCTGGGCCCGGACTTTACGCTACCGCAGGTTCGTGACGGCGTTTTTCATTTGCGCGCGGAACAATCGCAAGCGACACTACTGGCCTTTCTGCAGACGGTGCCCGACACAGCAGACACGGCGTCACGCCGTCAACTGCCGTTTCTTCTGAGCATGAACCACCAGTACAGAGCTCGCGGGTTGAAAGTCGTGATTGTCGATTCGTCTGCATTGGTCACTCGGCAAACTCCGACACACGACGCCCTGATCAACGCCAGCTACGACTGGCAGCTAGACATTCCGCTGCTGGAAGATGACGACAATCGTGTCGCACGGAGCTGGGAGGTCACCCGAGTTCCGACGCTCATGTTGCTATCGTCCGATGGAACCGTCGCGCAACGATGGGATCGGCTGACTGGCCCTGCACTTCTCGCGAAAAGCATCGAGCAGATCTGCGGTGGCCCGCCGGGTCGCGGTGGAGGTTCGGCACCATGAATCAAATGCAACCCGCTCAATAGCTCGCTCGGTTGTGAACTAACGTTTCGTCTTTGACCTCACATCTACTTCGCCACCAATGCAAATTTATGCTGTTTCGGCTGTGCGTTTTGGCGTTGCTCAGTTGTAAGCGCTGTCTCGGCGGCCCCCAACACTTTTGCCGCATCGGCCGCACCTGGTGTCGACGGCATTTCTCCCTCCAGAGCAAATCGCGCTGCGTCCATCTTCATCTTCCTGTCTTCCAGCCAATCCAATCCCCGGGCTTGATCCAGCATCGGGGTCGGTAGGAGAGCCAAGTTCACACCGGCGCTCAATTGTTGTTTGGTCAGGTCGAGCACAGGTTTTCCATCAATCTGCAGACTGTATCGATCCGCGACAAGTCCGCGCACCTGCAGGACTTCCTGATCCATGGCTTCCAGGTTGCCCACCCGCACAGCGAACTTCATCAACGGATCATCGGTCGAGAAGGGCAGCGGAAGCGAATGCTCAAGAGCCGTCCACGTGATTCCTCTCGCCGCGCCTTGTAAGTCCGACACATCCACATTCCTTGCCAATGCGACAGAGCGTTTCGCCGCATCTAGTTCGATTCGGCTGACCTCAGGCGAAGCTCGCCACGCCCGCATGAGCCCCGCAGCCATGATCCAGTGGCCCTGTTCCGACGGATGGATGCGATCGGGAATCAGCAGCGCTGCATAGTCCGGGTTATCTTTCATTGCGGAATGGAGCGTCTCGTCCAGCGCGCTGTTGAAGTTCGCGAATTCGGCCTGCCGTTCGCCCGCGAACTGCTTCACGAACATTCCATATTTCTGAACCGTAGCACTCAGTCCCGGAAAGTCCGTGCCATGCGTCAATTCGTCATATGGGGACGAGGCAATCAGGGTCAAACGGACTTGCGGAAGGGCCGAGGCCAGACTTCCGGCCAGGCTCGCATAGCCGGTCTTGAAAATGTCGAAGATGTGCTGGTCAAAAGGCACGTACCCCGGATCGTTCATGCCTAACATCACGGTGACCACGGTCGGCTTAATGGGAATCACATCTCGGGCAAGACGCGATGTCGTGTCGCCGGCGTATCCGCCATAGACGGTGTCACCGGAAACACCGGCGCAGAAGAAATCAACGTTGAGCGCCGGATACCGCGTCAGCAGGAATTCCTCTACATCGCGGGTGTAGAAGCGCTGTGCTGTGATGCTGTCGCCGTAGAAAACAACGCGGTCGCCATTCTGCAGAGCAAATGCGTCAACCCTTCCTTGAGCTTGCGATGCGGCAAAGGCCACCGCGAACAGAAGAAAGCACAAGGCATAAATGCAGAGAAAGAGTTTTGATCTCATAGAGGAGGTTACCTAGCCTGTGGCGCCAACGTCACACACATCACCGCGAAGGCATGCAGAATCATATGGCTCGACCCCAACTTACTGTAGCTCTGGAGTCCGGTTGAGGTGGCATCGATATGAACCTCTTCCTGCAACGTGTCTCCTGCAACGTGTCTCCTGCAACGTTGACTTCAAGATCCTCGGAGGTCTTGTTGACCAGTCTGATTTTGCGCCGACCGTTGCGGGCAATGAGGGGCAGTACATACAGTCTGGGATCGTTGACGGTGGAATTTGCAAAGCGATCTCCAGGAACAAGATTGTCCACTAGTAACTTCAACGAATCGTAACGCGGGTTCGGCAGTCCGGTGGTCCAGTCCAGTAGAGACACGCTCGGGAATTGCGAAGGATGTCCCACCAATTGCGAGGCCCTCACTACCTCGATCCCCATCTCTGCAAGCTTGCCCGCCACATACGAAAACATCGCTCCGCAGAGATTCCAGTATGACGGCACAATGCCAGTGCCCGACATCTTTTCTGGCCCATCGAACTGGTCCGTCGCTGCAAAGCAGCCGGTCTCGTTGATTTGCGTTGTCGTGGGCGGGGAGAGCCGCTTTCGAATACCCTCGATTGTCTTCACCGTCTGCAGGAAATGATCTGCCTGCGCAAAGAAGCTGGCCGTCTTCTCGCCGAGGGGCTCGTCTTTTCTTTCCAGTGCATAAAAATGGTATGAGATGGCGTCCAGCCGGACGTGAGGCGCATGGCGAGAGTGATCCAGGAAATAGTTAAAGAAGTCCTCGGAGTGATCAGGAATGGCAAGTGATGCTCCCGTAAATTTCAAATGCCGGTCCACTCTGTGCAAGCGGCTGGTGATGGCGTCATAGAGGCTGGTATATTGCGCCGGATTAAAGCCGTGCTCGTATTCCGGCTCGTTGAAGACTTCCCAATCCGGCTTGAAGTGATGTCCGGAAGAATGCCGCATTCCGGATTCATCGCGGAAGCCGCCTTTCATGTACCAACGGGCGACGCGCTCGTAATACTGGGAGATTTCCCGCAAGGTTGGGTCACGCAACGCTGCGCCCTGCTCATAGTTCCACACCGCGGTGTCGGGATCCTCCGGTATTGACGGCGCCGTAACGTCAGCGAACATCCACTGAGGAATGGTTGCCACATTCAGGACGGACGGCCTTCCCTCCTGCGCTGAGAAAAAGTCTTCGACTACGGGATCGATGTAGGAAAAATCCCAATACGTCTTATTGGCCGTTGGAGGGGACAGTTCCGCCACGCTCATTCGCGGATAGGGATACCAGAGTGCAAGGCGTACATCCGACGCGCCCAGTTCACGCAACGAGTTCCACGCGTTGCCATGGATCGCGGAACCGCGACGGAGAAACGGGTTCTCAACGACCTGCAAGGTGACCGTCGTGCGGTTGATGGTGACCAACTCCGCCGGGCGCGGCCCCTTCCAATCTACCCGTATCTCAATTGGTCCGGCCGCGTGAGTGTTCATCGCCATCCCTGGAACAATGACGAGGCAAGCCAGACCCCAGCCTAGCAATCGACGCATAAGGCTCCGCAAACACGCCAGAAAACTTTTACCGGCACGAGTCCACCTTCCACTCGTGCTGGAGGACGACGTAACGCTAGAAGTTCAATTTCACCGCGAATTGCATCTGTCTTGCCCCGCTAGAGGTCCCAGTGACCTTTCCAAATGTCTTCTTGTCCGTAAAGTCAGCGTTCGGATTCCCGAATGACGGATGATTCAGCAGGTTGTAGGCTTCGATTCGGATTTGCAGTGAAGTCCGCTCTTTGATCTGGATGGTCTTGAATAGCGAAGCATCGATGTTAAAGAAACTTGGTCCGAAGTATGCGTTGCGACCTAAAGTTCCTGCGCAATGCGGATCGGAGACGGGACAGGTGGGCGCGGCAAAGGCGTCACCATTGAAATACTGGCCGCTGAGCCCGTAGGTTGGATGGCCCAGCTTCGGATTCCCCACCAGGTCCGGGCGTAGGCCGGGATAATTCTGATCGTTGCCGTTCAGAATGATGTTGTAAGGCAGGCCGCTTCGGGCCTCCGTGATTCCATTCAGTTGCCAGCCTCCAAGAATCGAATCTTCCCAGGCATTCGCGTTCGCCAGGAACTTTTGCTTCCGGCCAAAGGGTAATTCGTAAATCACGCTGCCGGTGAAATTGTGTGTCAGATCGTTGTCGGAGATCGCTCGTTCAGCCGCCAGGTTGAACGGATTCTGGGGTGAGTCGTGATTTCGTCCGAGATTGAATGGCGCCGGCCCGTTGTCAATGCTCCTGCCGTATGTGTAAGCAAGCAGCACGCTCATGTGATCCGAATAGCGCTTGTTGAGTTTGACCTGGAGCGAATTGTAGGCGCTGTTACCGACCGGATACTGCGCCTGAATGTGACCGAGCAGTGGCGTTATCGCATTGTTCAGATTGAGGTTGCCGACCGCGTAAGGCAGCTTGCGTCCCTGCGAGCCGACAAATCCAATTTCAAGGCTCGCGTTCGGTAAGATCTCCCGTTGGATTGTCAGATTATAGAGTTGCGAATACCCAGTTCGAAATGCAGGATCTACATAGAACACAGACTGCGACGTAGAGTTTGCGATCGTCGATGGATCGATAGACGAACTGCCAGACGGAATGTGAAGGGTGGTGTCGCGCGGAACTCCGGCATCCAGTTGATATGAAGGAAATCCGGTGCTGTAGAAGGCGTTGATGTCATTGAAAAAGAGTTGCTGATTGTTGAACGGATAATTCTTGGTTAACACATCGCTGCG
>Ga0265338_10006574_pt1 | contig 14751 bp, 15 predicted proteins | sample 42126metaG_FD_193579 | JGI IMG/M metagenome (GOLD analysis project Ga0265338, IMG submission 193579) | Rhizosphere microbial communities from Carex aquatilis grown in University of Washington, Seatle, WA, United States - 4-21-26 metaG | ecosystem: Host-associated > Plants > Roots > Rhizosphere... | reverse complement strand
CCCCTCCACAACCCGCCGCCCCTCATCCGTCGCAGCCGGCTCTCTCAGCCCATGCTCGCTTGACACCCAACCAACCTGTCACCGATGTATTGTCCCCTCCCTGTCACCGATCTCTTGTCCCCAGACCCGCTCGACGCCCACCACGCAGTGCGGACAGGGGCCGCCTTTAGCGCGGCGGGAGGATCTTCAGATTGTCTTCAACCCGCGACACGCCCGCCATCGAGCGCGCCAGATCGATCGCGCGATCGCGCGCCGTCTCGTTGGGCACCGTGCCACTCAAGCTCACGACCGCATTGTTGGTCTCGACGCGAACCGCCCGCAGCGGCTCCTCGGCGAGCATCTCGGTCTTGAGGCGCGCCGTGATCGTCGAGTCGGTCACCGCCGCCTTGGCTCCTTCGCTGCCGACCTTGAGCTGGTTGTCGACCTGGGTGACACCCTTGACCATCGCCAGCCGCGCCGCCTTGCTCTTCTCAGCGTCGGTGTCGACCGTGCCTTTCAGCGTGACCACGCCGTTGTCGATCGTCGCCTGGATGCGGTTGTTGCGCAGATCCGCGTCGTTCTGGAACCGCGTCTGAATCTGGTCTTCGGCCATCGCGGTCGCTCGGCCCGGCATCTCGTCGCCGCGGGCCAGGCGCGTGGTCCCGAACCCGAACAGCGCCAGGCCCAGCATCAGTGTGGAGATTCGTCGCATGATCGGCTCCTTCCTCATTCGTGTGACGCCGAATATGGAATCGCGACCGGACCTGACAAGGGGTTGACTCGACCGAGCTCGTGCGTGCTTTACTGATGAGGTGCGCCGCTCGGAGCTGATCAAGGTCCTGGTCTTTTGCCCGCATTTCCAGCGACCGGTCTCGGCCGCGCGCAACCTGACGATCGATCGCCTGGTCTCGTGCGACGACGCCCAGTCCTGCCGCGACGCCACGCCGGAGGCAGCGCCCGGTCGTGAGCACGCGCGCGTCTTCCCGCACGGCTGTCCGGTCTACCCGAGCCTGGCGAAATAACGGCGCGCGAGCGGAGCGCTCAGCGCGTCGCCAGCGCCTGCACGTTCGTCGCGATGCTCGCTTCGTCGCCGATCGGCCCGACGCCGGCGAAGCGGTTCCACGTCTCGACGTGCTCGGTCTTCTCGCCGGGCGACAGCATGGTCATCGGGCCCAGCGTCTCGACCTCGAGGATGTTCGGGTCGGTGTAGAGCTCGAAGTTGCAGCCGCGATCCGGATAGAGCTGCCCGCGCTCGTAGCCGACGGTCTTCACGAAGAGATCGCCGTCGCGCCAGTAGCCGAGCCACCCCGACTCGTGCGCGAGGCCGAACTTGAGCAACGTCGTCGCCTTCGGATCCTGGCGCGCGGTGATGAAGTGCGTGCCGAGCGTCAGGCGCGGATCCTTGAGGTCGGTGTAGCTCCACACCGCCAGGCTCTGGTTGGGCCAGTAGTCGGCGTCGACCGAATTGGGCAGCGACCCCGGGTGCGGCCGCTTCACCGGCAGTGGAACGAGCGCCGTCCCGCCCGGTGGCATGACGGTGAGCGCCCACGGCGATAGGCGAACCGGCACGTCCCCGACGTTGGTGATGCGGTGGACGAGGACCGCGCGGCTGCCCGACGCGTCGAGAGTGATGTCGAGCTCCTTCTGAATGCCGTAAGGCTCGTCGGGCAGCTGGGTGAAGCGCACGGCCACGCCGCTCGCGTCCGACGACAGCACGCGGTGCTCGACCGCGCGGTTGTCGGGTGCGTAGGTGCGCGTCTTGTCCTCGGGCGCGGTCCACAGGCGGTGGCCGCCGCGCGGCATCCAGTGCGGTTCGCCAGCCTTGCCGAGCTGGTCGGCGGTCTCGCCGAAGAGGTTGCGCCCGCCGGGCGCAGCGTAGCGAATCACGCGCGGTCCCACGTCGAGGGTCACGATCATCTCGACGTCGGCGTTGGCGATGCGAAGGTTCCGGGCCCACCCGGCGTACGGGACGATTTCAGTCTTGGCAGGCGTCGTCGGCATGCCACGGCGATACCACATCCGTGCGGCGCGCGTCGAGCCGCTGCGCGCCTTCAGGAGGCGAGAAGCTGAGCCACACGTGGGTCGCCGCCCAGCGGCGCCAGCGCCGCCTCGGCCTGCGGCCGGCGCCCGAGCGCCAGCAGCGCGCGCGCCCAGTGCAGCCGCGCGTCGAAGTCCTGCGGCCGCTGTGCGACCACGGCGGCCAGCAGCGGCTCCGCCTCGGCGGACGCGCCGCGGCTGACGAGCAGGATCGCGAGGAGAAGGCGGGGCAGGTGAAAAGCCGCCGGCGCGCCGTCGACGGCGTGCCGCAAGGTGCGTACGGCACGATCGAGCTGGCCGAGCTTCAGGCAGCAGATCGCGAGCTGGGTCTCGGCGGCGTAGCTGATCGCGCCGGGGTCCTGGCGCAGGAAAAAGCGCGCCGCCGCCGGCGTCAGGCATTCTTCGAGCTCGCGGCAGGCGGCCGCGACGTGGCCCGCGTCGAGCAGCAGCTTGCCGCGCAGGAAATGGAGGTCCGGCGATCCGGAGAAGTCGCACAGCGCGCGCCTCGAGACGTCGAGCGCGTCGCGCGCCCGTCCGGCGCGGATCAGCGCCCGCACCAGGTTGATCCACAGCGCCGCCAGGTAGCTCTCGTCGCGGTGATCGTTCCCGAGCAGATCGATCTTCTCCAGCGCGCGCTCGAATGACGAGATGACCTCGCTGCTCTGCGGGTCGGCGGCCTGGATCGCCTGGCCCAGGCAGAACCAGCTGAACGGATCATCCGGCCGCGACCCGACCATTAGGCGCGCCAGGCGTAGATTCCGCTCGAGTGTACGGTGCTCGGCGACGACCGCGCCGGTGTGGCCGTCGTGATCGAAGCGAATGAAGTGCGCGTGCGCGACCTCGCAATGCCGCTCGGCGACGGCGACGATCTGCTCGTGGATCTGGCCGCGATAGATCATGTCGGGCACGGCGCGCCGGAAGAGCCGCATCACCGGGCCGATGGCGACGCCGCCGTCGTCGATGCGGTCGTGGCAGTCGATGGAGTAGGCCGCTGGCGCGTGTGCCGCGGGATCGGCCGCGAGCGCGCGCGCCCAGGCCGCGGCGTCGTCGACGCGCAGCACTTCATCGGCGTCGAGCACCAGCACCCACTCGCGCGTGGCCGCGCGAAGGGCGTGGTTGCGCGCGAGCGCGAAGTCGTCGCGCCAAGCAAAGTGCAGCACACGAGCGCCCGCCGCTTCCGCGAGCGCGACCGTGCCGTCGGTCGATCCGGTGTCGACCACGATCGCCTCGCCGACCCACGGCATCGCGGAGGCGAGGCAGCGCCCGAGGCGCTTCTCCTCGTTGCACACGATCATGCACAAGCTCAGCCGCGGCCGAATCGCCGCCGCGGTCTCGCCGTCAGGTGGGTTCGGGTGCGAGATCGCCGCCGCTCCGGGCACCGCGGCTTCGCTGCCCGTCAGGTTGCTGACCATCGCCGTGCCCGGATCCTGGCGTCAGGAGGGCCGCTGGCCGACGCCGTTGAACGTGACCAGGCCGATCTCGTCGAGCTCGCGCGTTTCGGCCTTCTCCCGCGCCGCGAGGATCTCGTCCACGCGCGTCTGCGCCACCCGGCGCAGGGCCTCGGCCTTCGAGTGCGCGATGGTGTAAGCGCCGCGCGCCGCGCCCTCCGCGTCGGCGGCCGTCTTGACCGCGCGCTCGGCGTTGCGCACCTCGGACAGCGTGCGCGTATGCGCGATCTCCGCGAGCATCCAGTCATTCGCGGGCGCCGTCCGCCGGTGGTCCGTGCGGGCCGCGTCGCGCGCGCCGGCGAGCGCGTCCTCCGCCGATTTGACGTGACGGTTCGCCTCCGCCATCTCGCGCAGCTTGTGCTCTTCGTTCTTCTCCTCGATCTTGATGACCGGATCGAGGCGAGTCCTCGGACGCATATCTTTCGTTTCGGCACCGCCGGGCCGCGACTTGAGGGCGCGCGCGAAGATGTTCGCGGCGTCGCTGGCGCTGCGCGCAGTGATTGCCGCGGGGCAATTCGTGCCGGGTCGAATCTTCCGGACGCACACGTCGGCATTCCGGGTTTTGCGTCACGGTCCCCGATCTCTTTGGTCAGAAACGCGACGCGATCGTTGGCCCCGTCCTTGCTCAATCTCGGGACGGGAGAATCGAACTTGGCAGACGGAATGTACGTAGGCATGGCAGCGGCGGCGGCGCGATCCGACCAGCTGGACTCCATCGCCGACAACCTCGCGAACGCGGAGACGCCCGGCTACAAGGCATCGCGGCCGGCGTTTCAATCGTTCCTGCCCCCGCGCGGCGTCGCTCCCGGACCGGCCCTGCAGGACAAGATCTTCATGGGCGTCGTCGCCACCGGGACCGACCTCTCGCAAGGACCGATCCGCTCCACCGACAACCCGCTCGACATCGTGCCCGAGGGACAACTCTTTCTCTCGGTGACATCGATGACCGGGCAGCCGGCGTACACGCGCAACGGCAAGCTCAACATCACGCCCGAAGGCGCGATGGTCGCCGACGGCCGCCAGGTGATAGGCACGTCGAATGAGCCGATCATGGTTCCACCGGGCTCGAACGTCACGATCAGCCAGACCGGCGTGGTCAGCGCCGACGGTGTCGCGCTGGATCGCATCGCGCTCTTCCAGCTGCAGGGGAACATCGTGCGCGTCGGACCCCAGATCTACGCTGCCGGTCCCGGCGGCACGGTCACGCCGACCGAGGGCGGCGTGTCGACCGGCCAGCTCGAGATGGGGAACGTCAGTCCGCTCGAATCGACGGTCCAGATGATCAACGCCCAAAGACAGTACGAGGCCGCTACCCAGGCCATTCAAACCTACCGACGGCTCGACGACAAAGCGATCGAAGTCGGAAAGATCCGCTGAGGAGGAATCATCGATGTTGCGTTCCCTCTACACCGCCGCGACTGGTATGCAGGCGGAGCAGCTCAAGATGGACACGATCGCGAACAACCTCGCGAACGTGAACACCACTGGCTTCAAGCGCACGCGCGCCGAATTCCAGGATCTGCTCTCGGAGACCATCGTCCAGGCGCAGCCGGCAGGGCCACAGGGCGGCGGTCAGCCGGCGCCGCTGCAGGTGGGCCTCGGCGTGCGCGCCGGCAGCACGACGCGGTCGATGGCCCAGGGAGACATGGTCTCGACGCAGGGGCAATACGACATCGCGATTCAGGGCACCGGTTACTTTCGCGTTCAGCGCAGCAATGGCGACGTTGCGTTCACGCGCGCCGGCAACTTCCGGGTCGACGACACCGGACGCCTGGTCACGCAAAGCGGCGAGCTGGTCGAGCCTTCGATCACCGTCCCTCCCGACACCATCGCGCTCACGATTCAATCGGACGGAACGGTGCTGGCCAAGGTGCCGAACCGCACCGACCAGTCGACGCTGGGGCGGTTGGACCTCACGACGTTCACCAACCCGGGCGCTCTGGAGGCGATCGGCGGCAATCTGTTCCAGCCGACGGCGGCCAGCGGTCAGGAGCTGCAGGTGCACCCCGGTGACCAGGGCGTCGGCACGCTGTCGCAGGGTTTCCTCGAGACCGCGAACGTGCAGGCGGTCGTCGAGATGGTCGACATGATCAGCACCCAGCGGTCTTACGAGATGAACTCCAAGGTCATCCAGACCGCGGACCAGATGCTGCAGAAGCTGACGTCGCTGCGCTAGACATGATCAAAGTAGATCACATAGCGCTGCCGATGGTCGTGTGGATGTCGGCGCTGTTCGCGACGGCGCTCGCCAGGCCGGCGTTCGCGGGCGGCGGGAGGGCTCCCGAGGCCGCCGCGGGCGTCGAGGTCGCGCCGCTCGTGCGCCATGCGCTCGAGCGCGCACTGTCGACGCCCGGCGCGCGCATCGAGAGCGCGGTCGAGGAGCGCGGGGCGGGGCGGCCGAGCGATTGCCATGCCACGGAGGCCGAGGTCGCGCAGCCGATCGAGGCGTCCGGCCGCCTGGCGGTGAAGATCAGCGGGCGCGCGCCGCACGGCGGACACTGCGAGCTTTGGGTCTGGACGCGCGTGCGTGTCGTCGGGCCGGTCGCGGTCGCTGCGCGCTCGCTGCGCGCGGGTGATGCGCTGGCAGGCTTGTACACCACCGAGGAGCGCGAGCTGCGCGCGGGTCACGGGCCCGCGGCGATCGGACCGTCGTCGGTCGCGGCGCGCGCGATGGCCGCCGGGCAGATGCTCGATGCCTCCACGGTCGTCGAGCCGACGCTGCGTCTCGGCGACATGGTCAAAGTCGTGGTCGTGAGCGGCGCGCTGGTGATCGAGCAGACCGGCCGCGGCGCTCCGTGTGCGCGCGGCCGCAGCTGCGCCGTGCTCGCATCGGGCAAGCAGGTGGAAGGCGAGCTCGTCGACGGACGGCTGGTGGTGCAGAGCCAATGACGATGACGATGACGACGACGAAGACGGCGCCGCGGACGTTGGTCCTCGCGTGCGTTGCGCTCGCCCTGGCCGGCAGCGGCTGCGCGGCCAGCCACATCGCCAGCTACAAGCCCAAGCGACGCGAGTATTCGCTCGACACCGCCAATACCAAGGAAGACGAGCCGCAGTCGGAGGCGAGCCTCTGGCACCCGGGCCGGCCGGCGTCGATGTTGTTCACCGATGCGCGCGCCTTGCGCACCAACGACCTGGTCGTGATCAAGATCGAAGAAGTCGCCGACGCCAGGCGCTCGGCCGACACCGATCTCACGCGCGACTCCAGCTCGTCGGCGCAGGTGACCGCGTTTCTGGGACTGCTTAATAAGCTCAAGGGGCTGGACCCGAACCTGAACATCGGGGGCGGCTCCAAGAGCGATTTCAAAGGCGAAGGGACGACCGCGCGCACCGAGTACCTGACGGCGACCGTGCCGGCAGTGGTACGCAAGGTGCTGCCGAACGGCAACCTCTTCGTCGAAGGGCACCGGGTCGTGCTGGTCAACAGTGAGGAGCAGCACTTCTACATCTCGGGTGTAGTGCGCCCGATCGACATCGACCAGGAGAACAGTGTCAAAAGCTCGATGGTCGCCGACGCCGAGATCGAGTTCGTGGGGCGCGGTGTGCTGACCGACAACCAACACCAGGGATTCTTTTCTCGCTACCTCGGGTGGCTGTGGCCGTTCTGATGCTTCGACTAGCTTTGATTTCGACAGGGAGAAGTAGAAAAGGTGGCAGCGCAAAGGAGCCGGAGGCTACGTTAACCACGGAGCTTAAGCCCTCCGACTTGTCTTCTGCTTCTCTACTTCTCCCTGTTTCCTATTCCTTCGTCGCTGCGTGGAGGATCTGGTCTTGAAGAAGATCTGCTTCGCGCTGCTGATCTCGTTTCTGCTGCTCACGGGCATGCGCGCGGCTTTCGGCGCGCCCGTGCGGGTCAAGGAGCTGGTCGACGTCCAGGGCGTGCGGGAGAACGTGCTCTACGGCTACGGCCTGGTCGTGGGCCTCTCCGGCACCGGCGACACCGAGCGCGTGTTCTTCACCGCGCAGTCGATCAGCGGCATGCTCGGGCGGCTCGGCATTCGCATCAATCCGACCGACGTGCAGGTACGCAATGTCGCCGCGGTGATGGTGACCGCGCGCCTGCCATCGTTCTCGCGGCCGGGCTCGCGCATCGATGTCAGCGTCGGGTCGATGGGTAACGCGCGCTCGCTCGCGGGCGGCGTCCTGCTGATCACGCCGCTGACCGGTCCCGACGGCCAGGTCTACGCGCTGGCACAGGGGCCGGTGCAGGCGGGCGGCTTCGACGTCGGGCTGCACGGGTCGTCGATGCAGAAAAACCAGCCGACGTCGGGCCGCGTGCCCGCAGGTGGCATCATCGAGCGTGCCGTGGTGGCGAATCTCGAGAAGAGCCCGATGGTCCTGGGTCTGAAGACGCCGGACTTCACCACATCCAATCGCATCGCCGAGGCGATCAACGCCGCGCTCAAGGACGACACGCTGGCGCGCGCCGCCGATCCCGCATCGGTCGAGGTGAAGATCCCCGCCGCGTACAAGGGCAAGACCGTGGCGCTGATGACCGCGATCGAAGCGATCGAGGTCGAGGCGGACCAGCGCGCGCGCATCGTGGTCAGCGAGCGCACCGGCACCGTGGTTGCCGGCGATCGCGTGCGCATCCGTGCCGTCGCCGTCGCTCACGGCGGGCTGTCGATCTCGATCCAGACCCTCCCGCTGGTGTCGCAGCCGAACGCGCTGTCGCGCGGCGGCCGCACGGTGCAGACCAATCAATCGGCCGTCGACGCCAAGGAAAAGAAGCAGCCGGTGGTGGCGCTGCCCGCGACCACGACCGTCGAGGAGCTGGTGAAAGCGCTCAACCTGATCGGCGCGACCCCGCGCGATCTGATCGCGATCCTGCAGGCGATGAAAGCAGCCGGCGCTATCGACGCCGACCTGGACGTGATCTGATGGCGATGCCGATCTCGGATGTGCAGAACGCGCCGGACCCCACCAAGGCGGCCGCGCAACAGATGGAGGCGACAATCCTGCGACAGCTCTTGAGCGCGAGCGGCGCGTTCAAACCGGCCGACGTCGCCGGTGGCCAGCTGCGCGCCGAGATGTTCATCGAGACGCTGGCCGACGCGGTGGCGAAAGGCGGCGGCATCGGCATCGCGCGCATGATCGAGGACGAGATAGCGAAGCCCGGCGCGAAGAGCGCCGCTAAGAGTGGCGGCCACATCGGCGCGAACGAGGGCATCGACGCTGGCAGCGACGACGACGATCCGGCCTCCTTCGCGGCGCGGAAACCCGCGGAGGGTGCGACCAAGGCCCACCCCGACAGCGCGACGACGTTGTGCGCCCATGCCTCACAGGTGCCGGTAAAGTCTGGGGAAAACGGCGCCTACACCGGCGTTGTTCATCGGGCACTTAATGCCTACCAGAAACGTGTCGAAGACACGGTTACGGGGAAGCAGGGATCCCGTACCGGAGATGCACCATGAAAATCAACGAGACCAAACCGGTCGCCGACGTCGGGAGAGTGGTACCGCCCGATCCGCCCGCGACGACAACTCCTCGAGATCGCGTCAGCGTCGACAATTCTCGCGACGTTGACCTCGCGATGGCGACGAGCAAAGCGTCCGTCGCGGGAGGGCGCGCGCAGCGACTTCAGAACCTGGAAGCGCAAGTGCGCGCGGGGAACTACCACCCCGATCCTTCACGCGTTGCCGACGAGATCCTTCAGGACGCCGAGGTCGACGCCCGCCTCCAGGCTCTCATCAAGCATTAATGATGGACAACAACAACCTCGACAATGCCATAGCCGTCACTCATCAGATCCGCGACGCCTTGCGCGCGGAGGTCGAGCGAGCACGCGCTGAGCGCGTGCTGATTCGAGCGATGGATGTCGAGGGGTTGATGAAGCGCGCCGTCGCGCGCGGCGAATGGAACGCGCTGGTGAATCAGAAGCAGGCGCAGCTCTCGGCCGAGCTCGCGCTGGTCGCGCGCGCCCACGGTTTGACCGAAGTGACCATCGACGGCCTGCGCGGCGTCGCGCCGGCGCCGACCGAGCTCCTGGCGCAAGCGTTCGCCGAGGTGCGGTCGCTCGCGGCTGCGCTGGCCGAGCTCGACGATTTGAACCGTGCGCTGGGACAGCGCGCGCTCTCGTTCGTACGTTCGTACCTGACCGCGCTCAGCCCGCGCCCCGCCGCCTACGACCGTCGGGGCATGGCGGCCGCCGCGTCGATCGCGCGTTCGTCAACCGTCGTGAGCCGGGTGGTCTGACCCGATGGCCGATCTGCTCACAATTCTCTCGCAGGCGAGCACCAGCCTGGCCGCGCATCGCGAGGCGGCGGCGGTGGCGGGCCAGAACATCGCCAACGTCAACACGCCCGGGTACTCGCGCCAGACCGTGAACCTCGAGGCGCTGACGCCGGACCAGCTGGTCCCCAACGGATTCATCGGCCGCGGCGTCGACGTTCAGTCGATCACCCAGTCGCGCGACGCGTTTCTGGAGCGGCAGATCCCCAACGCCATCGCCTCGCAGAGCGCGAGCTCGACCGAGAGCGACGCGCTGGGGGCCGTGTCGGCGCTGGATCCGGATGCCGCGGGTGGGCTGAGCTCCACGCTGAGCGCGTTCTATTCGTCGTTGCGCGCCGTGGCCCAGAACCCGGCAGATCCGGCGTCGCGGACCGCGGCCGTCTCGTCGGCGCAGGCGCTGGCGCAGTCGTTCAACCGCACCTCGCAGGCGGTCGAAGACGCCCGCAGCGGCCTCGACGACAAGATCAGCGGCATCGTCAACGAGGTGAACACCGACGCCGCCAACATGGCGTCGTTGAACGCGCAGATCCGCTCCGGGCGCGCGAGCGGCGCGGAGCCGAATGATCTGCTCGACGCGCGCCGCCAGCTGCAGGACAAGTTGACCGAGCTCACGGGCGCCACGCCGGTGATGGATTCGCAGGGCGACGTCTCGATGGCGCTGCCGGGCGGCACCGCTCTGGTGAGTCAGGATCGCGCGGCGCAGCTGTCGACGCTCCCCGACTCCAGTAATCGAGGACATCTGTCGTTGAGGATCACACGCGCTGACGGTAGCGGGCCGGTCTCGCTGCCGACCAGCGCGGCCGGGGGAGCGATCGGCGGCGCGATCTCGGCGCGCGACGGAACGCTCGGCGCGACGTCGGCGTCGCTCGACTCTCTGGCTTTCGATTTCGCGAACGCGATCAACTCGGTCTCGTCGGCGGGCTTCGCGCAGGACGGCACGACCGGGCACAACATGTTCACGGTGGGCGCGACGTCGGCGGGCGCGGCGGGGCAGATCGCCGTCGATCCCACGCTGATCGCGAACCCGGCGCTGCTGGCCGCGTCGTCGTCGGCAGCGGGGCTGCCCGGCGACAACACGAACATGAACGCGCTGATCGCGACCGAGCAGACGGCGCTGGCGAGCGGCTCGGATCCCGAGACGGCCTTCAGCAACATCGTGGCGTCGTTCGGCGGAGCTTCGCAGCGGGCGCAGGCGATGTCCGATCAGGACGGCGCGCTGCTCGACAACCTCACCAATCTGCGCGAGTCGACGTCGGGCGTGTCGCTCGACGAAGAGATGGTCAACCTGACCAGTGCGCAACGCGCGTTCGAGGCCGTGGGCAAGGTCATCACGACCACCGACAGCATGCTCGACACGTTGATGAGCCTGATGTAACCGGGGAGCAGCAACGATGCGCGTGACCGACCGAATGATGTTCGAAAACGCCGCCGCGAACGCCGCGAAGAGCCGCGATCGCGCGCAGACGGCGATGGAGCAGCTCTCGACCGGCATGCGCGTCGTTCATCCCGGCGACGATCCGACGGTGGCGGCGTCGATGGTGCGCGGGCAGCAGACGATCGATCGCATGGCCGCGATTACTCAGAATGCCGCCCGCGCCGGCGACGAGGTCGACGCGTCGGATAGCGCGCTGCAGAGCCTGACCGACGTGCTCGCGCGCGCGAGAGAGCTGACTGTGCAGATGGGCAACGACAGCTACTCGGCCGCCGACCGCCAGGGCGCGGCCACCGAGGTCGACGGCTTGATGCAGCAGGCGGTCACGTTGATGAACACCAACGTCGACGGGCGCTACATCTTCGGCGGCAACAAGGATCAGACGGCGCCGTTCGACACCAGCGGCAACTACAGCGGCGACACGGCCGTGCGCCAGGTCGAGGTCGCGCCGGGCGTGCTCGAGAACTCGTCGGTCCGTGCCGACGTTGCGGTCAAGGGCGTGGGCGGCGGCGTGGATCTGTTCGCGACGCTGCAGTCTCTGTCGACGGCGCTCAAGACCAACAACGGCAACGCGATCCGCGGATCGCTGACCGGTCTCGAGACGGCGACGACCCAGGTCACCACGACGCTGTCCCAGATCGGCGCGATGGGCGACGCATTCGCGACGGCGCAGACGCTGGCGAAGTCGACCAGCGACGCGACGACCAAGAGCGTGTCCGAGCAATCGGAGGCCGACGTGATCCAATCGTCGAGCCAGCTCGCGCTCGCGAACAGCGCGCTCAACGCGACGCTGACGGCTGCCGCGCAGTCGTTCAGTTTGAGCTTGGTCAACAAGCTCGGCGGCTGAACGCAGCCTCGCGGCGCGCGTGCCCGAGCTCGTGATCGTGATCGTGATCGCGTTCGCGTTCGCGTTTCGTGGTCGGTAGCGCGCGCGTGGCGCGCTCATCGGTAGCGCGCGCGTGGCGCGCTCATCGGTAGCGCGCGCGTGGCGCGCTCATCGGTCGCGGCTGTCGTGGCAGGCACAACGGCCGCGTCCCGCGGTTCTCTCCAGGCGATCCGCTGGTCGCTGGTCGAACCCGAACACGAACAGGAACACGCGCTCGCTCGCCGGATCGTTGGCGGCGCTGTATGCGGCCGGTCTTATCAGTTGGAGGTTGCGTGTCGAAAAACTCTGTGAACGTGGACGCGGCGTCCGCGGGGCCGGAAGAGAAAAGAAGCCGGCAATCACTTAAATAGCCCTGCGGGGCCGCTAGGTAAGGGAGAACTTGTCATGGGAATGTCAATCCGCACAAACGTCAGCGCTCTCGACGCTCAGAAGAACCTGATGAACACGGAGAACGACCTCAATAGCTCGCTCGCGAAGCTGTCGTCGGGGTTTCGCATCACGAAGGCCGCGGATGACGCCGCCGGCCTCGCGATCAGCGTCAACCTCGGCGCGCAGATCGCCAGCTACAACCAATCGGTGCGCAATGCGAACGACGCCATCAACGTCGTGCAGACCGCCGACAGCTCGCTCAACGAGACGCAGAACATCCTGACCCGTCTCCGCGAGCTCGCCTCGCAGTCGGCCTCCTCGGGCGTGAGCAACACCGAGCGCGGCTACATCCAGAACGAGGTCGACGGTCTCGTCAGCGAAGTCGATCGTATCGCCAACGCGACCGAGTACAACGGCGTCTCGCTGCTCAACACCAACGCGTCGCTGACCTTCCAGGTTGGTATCCGTAACGTCGCCGCGAACGATCAGATCGTCGTCACGACCCAGAGCGCCACCGCGACCACGCTGGGCGTGAGCGGCCTGTCGCTTTCGACCCTGACCGGCGCCGAGCAGGCCCTGGGCCAGATCGACAACGCCCTTCAATCCGTGTCGTCGACGCGCGCCACCCTGGGCGCCCAGCAAAACCGGTTCGAGACGGTGATCAATGTCGCCACCGAGGCGTCGGTGTCGCTGTCGTCCGCCAAGAGCCGCATCATGGACGTCGATGTCGCCGCAGAGACCTCGAACATGAGCCGCACACAGATTCTCATGCAGGCGGGTGTGTCGGTCCTGGCGCAGGCCAACCAGATGCCGCAGGTCGCGCTCAAGCTCCTCAGCTAGTCCCCCCCTTGAAGTAGGTGTAGCCGGCCCGATGTGGGGCTCAAGACCCCGACCGGGCCGGCCGATGTAGAGACTACCGGTGAACCGCCCCGCGGCCTCAAAAGTCGCGGGGCGGTCTTTCTTCAAAGCTGGAACCCTCAGAGGGTTCCAGACCTCCGACAGCTGGCAGCAGCAGGAAAAAACACATGGCTGATACTCCGCTCTTTCAGGTTGGTGGTCTGGCTTCGGGGCTCGACACCCAGTCGATCATCGATGGTTTGACCAAGATCGAGCAGCAGCCGCTAGATACGCTCCGCACGCAGCAGACCGACTTCAAGACGCAAATCTCGGTGATCGGCCAGCTGGCCGGCAAGATCCAGACGTTGCAGCAGGCCGCGCAGGCGCTGGCGCAGAACGGCGCGGTCGGCGTCAAGGCCACGACCGTGAACAACGACTTCACGGCGGTGCCGGGGTCGCAGACACAGGCGGGCAGCTATCAGGTCTCGGTCCAGTCGCTGGCGACGTCGGCGCAACAGCGCTCCGCCGGGTTCGTGCCCGACGTCAACGGCAATACCACCGTCAAGGGCGGGACGCTCAACCTGACCGTCCAGGGCGTGGCGTACGATCCGATCACGATCACCGACGGCATGAGCTTGGGCGACGTCGCCGGCGCCATCCGCGCGACGGGCGCGCCGGTCAGCGCGGTCGTGCTCAACGACGGCACCAAGCAGTATCTATCGGTGACCGATCTCGATACCGGCTTCACCGGCACCGACGCCTCGTCGGCGCTACAGATCACCGAGAACTCGACGGGCACGCAGGGCCAGTCGCTCGGTTTCGCCCAGGTGGGCACGGGCGCGCACAACGCGCTCGTCACCGTGGACGGGCTGCAGTTCACGCGCCAGAGCAACACCGTCACCGACGCGATCCCGGGCACGACGCTGACCCTCAAGGGACAGACCAACACCACGGAGTCCCTCGGGGTCGCCAACGACAGCGCGCAGACCTCGCTGAATCTCCAGAACTTCGTCAACGCCTACAACGACATCGTCAACTTCGCCTCGCAACAGCAGACGCCACCCACCGGCACCGACCGCGACGCGACCCTCGCGGGCAACTCTACGCTGCGCAGCCTGACGAGCGACCTGCAAAGCATGATGACGAATATCGTGGGCAGCGGCACGGTGCGCACGCTCGCGGACATCGGGCTCAAGACCAATTTTCAGGACGGCACGCTGACCATCGACAGCGGCCGCCTGGGCACGGCCCTCGCGTCGAACCCGCAGGCGATCAACCAGATCTTCGCCGACCCGGTCAACGGCATCGGCGCGGCGGCGCAGAACCTGTCCGATCAGTACACCAACGTCGTCGATGGTCTGCTCACGAACAGCACCAAGACGCTGAACACGCGCATCACGCAGATGGACTCGCAGGCCGACCAGATGCAGACGCGCCTCGACTCGTTCAAGGCCAACCTGACGGCGCAGTTCACGGCGATGGAGCAGATCGTCAGCAGCCTCAAGACCACAGGCAACTTCTTGACCCAGCAG
>Ga0265338_10006573_pt1 | contig 14752 bp, 11 predicted proteins | sample 42126metaG_FD_193579 | JGI IMG/M metagenome (GOLD analysis project Ga0265338, IMG submission 193579) | Rhizosphere microbial communities from Carex aquatilis grown in University of Washington, Seatle, WA, United States - 4-21-26 metaG | ecosystem: Host-associated > Plants > Roots > Rhizosphere... | reverse complement strand
GAATATTCTTGAGTCGGGGTGGATGGTCCACGACCGCGTCTCCTACCCAAACCGGCACTATACCGGCCGCGCGGGCACGAGTGAAGAGGTCGCGATCCTCTGCCACGCGGCTGAGATCCGCCCGAAATCCGCCGAGTCCTTCGAAGGTCCCGCGCGCGAACGCGACGTTCGTCACGCTGATAAGCTCGTGCTCGGAGACGATTGAATGGACGAATGGTTCGAACGCAGGAACCGCGCTGCGGGTAGGCCCGAAGGCGATGAGCGCACCAGCCTCGATGGCTCGCGCGAGCGCGTCAACCCAGCCCGGCTGAACCAGGCAGTCGCTGTCGACGAATAACAGGACGTCCGCCGAAGCCACCGCGACCCCTCGATTGCGCGCCACGCCCGGACCGGCGTTCTCGCCCGTGATGTATTTGAAGCGTGGAATGCGGCCTGCGTAGGCCGCCGCCACCTCGGCGACCTCATTGCCCGAACCGTCATCGGACAGGACGACCTCCACGTTGCTTGCGGCTCCCGCCTCCGAGACCAGTCCGTCCAGCAGGGCCCGCAGCGGTACGGTGCGGCGAAATGTCGGGATGACCACGCTGGCGCGCGGCCGATCGGGCGAGCGCGTGTCACGTGCTTCGTCCATGGGCAGGGGTGATTCTAACAGAAGGGAGCCGATCGCGAGGACCCGAAGTCCACCCGTTTTCGAGCCCGCGCTAAACGTCTTGCTAGCTACCTTCTCTTCCCACTCGGCCCGTGAGTGCACGGACGAACGCGGCCCCCGCCTCACGCCAGGTCCAGCGTTCTGCCCGTGCCCGCGCCGCTTGCCCCATCGAGAACAAGCGCTCGCGGTCGACGGCCGCGTCGCGGAATCGGTCGGCCAGGGCATCGACATCTCGAGGGGGGACGATCCAACCATCGACTCCGTTCGTGATGCACTCCGGACCGCCGCCGCAAGGGGTGGTGACGACCGGAGTCCCGCAGGACATGGATTCTTGAATCACAAGCCCGAAGCCGTCACCGAGCGTCGGAAAAGCACACAGGTCGGCCGCTGCATATCGGGAGGGTAGCTCGCTCTTGGGGAGATGTGGCCAGTGGCGAAAGAGACCCGCGTATCCGTCCAGGAATGTCTTCGAAAGCCTGAGAGGACCTACCAAGTGCAGCTCCGCATCTGGAATGGCGGCACGCTTCCAGGCCTCGAGGAGGTACGGCGTCCCCTTTCGCAAATCGTGGGTGCCGACCGAAAGGACGGTGAAGGGCCCCGAAGGCCTCCGCTCCCGCTGCGCGAATGCTTCGACCGGAAAGCCATAGGAGGCGACGACTATGGGTACGCGGAGATCGAGACTCTCCAGCGACTGCTTGGTGAAGCTCGATGCGACCGACACCTTCGTCGCCAGCGCAAGCTCCTCGTCCTTTCGGCGCCGCTTCCAGGGAGGCTCGCTATGGGGCGGTCCAAGGGCCGCTCCTGGCCACCTCTGGAACTCTTCGCGCAAGATCCGTTCGATGGTCAGATAGTGCGGGAGAGGGAGATCCCAGATCGCTTCGAGTCCACGTCGTCGAGCTCGGCGAAAGGTCCAGAGAGCTGCATCCTCGTACGCATACACCCCGGTCGTCTCGCGCGGCCACGGCATGACAGATACAGCGGCATCATGACAAATGAAGATCGCCTCATAGGCCCGGACCTTCAGTCCGAACCGGGCGAGCACATTCGCTCCTAGTCGGGCACCAAGCTCGACCGCCGGAAGGCTGTAGAGCCGGCCCTTCGGGATGTCGGCGACGACACGATTCCTGATCACCGGTCGCTTGGTCGCCAGAGCTGCCGCTAACTGGCCCGACCAACTCACCTCACGGAACGCCCCTCCGGTAGCGAACCCCGCAAGGAAGCCCGCCCGTGCCAACGCCTGGGAAACTCCGGCGGAAACCGCTGCGACGTGAGGGTGAGTGACCAGGATGCTGGGCGAGGCTGACATGTCGACCTAGGGTCGTTTCATGGCGCGGCCACGGATTGCGCGCGCGGTCCCGTTCGACCCGAGTGACCGAGTGCCATGAGGTTCGCGATTCCCTCGTCTAGAGAAGGGATTGCTCGAATTCCGCGGCAAGCGTTGCGGCTGCGCTAGACAGCGGAGCAGAGGGTTCGCCCAAAAGTCGTCGTCGTGCTTCTTGGCGCGAAAACACTTCCAAGAAGAGGTCGTGGTCGTGATGGGCGGCGAGTTCTTCAGGACTTGTTCCTTGCAGCGCGAGCCGGTCGAACATCTCGGCGAGCGTGGTTTCGTCCTGGGTCGTGGTCGTTGAACCAAGGCGCCAATGACGGATGGCGCGGGCTGCGTCGGAGCCCTGCGGACCAATCAACAGAATCGGTCGGCGCGTCGAGACGTACTCGGGCAGGCGACCAGGGAGATAGCCCAACGAGGTCTGCGAGGTGTCGTCGACATTTGTTGCGACGAGGAGCACCGACGCCCGCTTCTGCAGGGAGGAGACCTCTGCCGGAGAGCAGTGTCGCGACTCGAGATAGTCGTCATCGTTGGCGCGCTGCCCCTGAGAATCCGCGGGGGCAGAGGAATGTCCAGTGAGGACGAACTTCTCGATGACTTTGCACCGACGAATGCTACGCGCGACGCATCGGAGGGCCGTGATGTTGAACGGCTTGACAGTCCCCGTAAAGAGTACGAAAGGCTCTGCTTTCGCACTGGTCGTGACCGGTTCCGTCGGCAAGGGAGCCGGGTTTGGGATCCATGTGACATCGCGGAATCCAAACGCACTTCGATAGTGTCCGCCGAGCGCAGGCGAAACGACCGCCAGGCGCGAGCGCGGCATCCGGGCGGCGAACCTCAGACCCAAGCGGACGAATGCGCGCTCGATGGGTCCCATGGCGGCCTCCTCCCAGGCATCGAGGATATAGAGCGTGTGGGGGATGCGGAGTCGATGCGCGGCCAGGATGCCCAGCAGGGCGAACGGACCAGCGTTCGGGATCGAGACCACGTGGTCGACCCCCTGCGACTTGAGAAAGCGTGTCACCCGAACGAGCGCGGCAGCGAGCCAGATACCTGAAAACGCGCCGAGCGCGGGAGCGAGCCCATAGCGATATCCCCGGAGCCGAGGGTACGGGAGATCGAGAGTCGGGGCCGCCAGGGGCGAGTAACCGTCGCCCGCGAAGGCGACGGTCTCGTTCATACCCGATACGACGACCAGATTCGGATCCCCCTGGAAGAGCCGCCAGACGAGCATCTGGGTTCCCCCGACCACCGGGGGAAGCAGGGCGGTGACGAGACCAACGCGAGACATGCTACTCCGTCTCGGCGGTCATTTGACGATCTCCCAGCGATGGTCCTGGGCGACGGTCGAGCGCGGCGCACGCGGCGGAAAGCCCGAGTGAAAGATGTCGCGCGGCTCGACCTCGAACACGACCTCCTGCGAACGCACCAACCACTCTGCACCGGTAATGGCGAGAGCTGCGCTAATGAGGTACTTGCCCCCCGACAGCACGAATTGCGGAAAGATGAGATCAATCTCGCCGGGGCCTTGGTTGAGCTCGATCTTGAAGGTAGTGTCGGGCTCCGTCGCGCAGAACGTGAGGGGTGTTCCTCCCAGCGTGGAGATGGCCACCACGACCGATCCGCCCAATCGAATGGTCCGAGGACACTCGTAACGAACCCGGAACCGCACCGCATCCCAGGTGCCGAGGCTGGTCTTCGGTTTCCCATCGAGAGTGAGGATATCGATGCGATCGATCTTGAAGCCGTTGTGGTCGACACCGAAGCGGATACCCCCGTCGGTGTTGTCGGCTCGAAGACTTTCCTCGTACGCGGAAATGATCTCGCCAGCCGGGCCGATCGCCTTCAATCGGCCCTGCTCGATGTGCACCGCGCTGCTGCAAAGCTTGCGAATGCTGTCCATGTTGTGGCTCACGAAGACCACCGTCCGTCCGCTGCCGCCGATGTCGTGCATCTTGCCCAGGCACTTCTCCTGGAACGAAGCGTCTCCCACGGCGAGCACCTCGTCGACGAGAAGGATCTCCGGCTGCAGGTGCGCGACCACTGAAAAGGCCAGTCGCATGAACATTCCGCTCGAGTAGTGTTTCACCTGAGTGTCGAGGAACTTCTCGACCTCCGAGAATCCAACGATCTCGTCGAACTTGCTCTGGATCTCAGCCCGACGCATTCCCAGAATGGCGGCGCTCAGGTAGATGTTCTCCCGACCCGTGAGCTCGGGATGAAACCCAGTTCCGACCTCCAGTAGCGAGCCCACGCGACCGCGCAGCTCCGCGAAGCCCTGGGTCGGCTCGGTGATCCGTGAGAGGACCTTGAGCAGCGTGCTCTTTCCAGCGCCGTTTCGGCCGATGAGCCCCAGGACGTCACCGGGCCGCACCTCGAACGAGATGTCTTTGAGGGCCCAGAACTTCTCCTTGGGCTTGTCTCTCCTGGTGAACAACCCCGCGATGACGTCGCGAAACGAAGCGTATCGCTCGTTCTGGCCGATGCGATACTCTTTGCCAAGTCCTTCTACGCGTATAGCGGCATTGCTCATGGCGGGCACTCAAACAAGATCGGCGAAATATTTCTCCGTTCGCCGAAAGTAGGCAAGACCGCTGATGAAGAGCAACACCACCGCCAAGACGGATCCGATCATCACCGAGCCTATGTTGGTGTGTGTGCCGAGAACCGCCCACCGGAAGCCCTCGACAACGCCGGCCATTGGATTCAGCCCATACACGACCCGAAAAGCAGGCGGCACGAGATCGCTCGGGTACGCGATCGGGGTGGCGAACAGCCAGAATTGGCTCAGAAAGGGAATCAGGTAACGCACGTCCCGGTATTTCACGTTTAGCGCCGAAAGCCAAAGCCCGGCCGCCAATGAGGTCAAGATGACCAGGGCGACAAGCGACGGCACCACGAGCAGTCGCCATGTTGGGGTTATGCGGTAGTACACCATCATTCCCAGCAGAACGAGAAAGGCGATCGTGAAGTCTACGAGAGCCGCGAAGACTCCGGAACATGGAATCACGACGCGGGGAAAGTAGATCTTGGTGATCAATGATTTGTTATTCACGAGACTGTTCGAGGAGTCGGTGAGGGCAGTAGAGAAGAACTGCCACGGCACCAAACCCGCGTATGCGAAGATGGGGTAGGGCAACCCAGCCGAGGGCATTTTCGCGAGGTGCCCAAAGAATATACTGAAAATAATCATGGCCATGACCGGCTGGAGAATTGCCCAGGCCGCGCCCAGCACAGTCTGCTTGTAGCGGACCTTGACGTCTCGCCACACGAGATAGTAGAGAAGCCCGCGAGCCGTCCAGATCTCCCGGATCCGGAGTGACACCCAGCCGGTCGTCGGCTCGATGCGGACGAGTTGCAGGAGTGCCGCGCTCGCGTCCGGTGCGACGCCATTCGGTCGCGCCGCCTCAGGCGCCACTGCGGCATCCAGCACGGTTGCCACTGGCTTCATGTCTGCACTCACTCATTGCTCCATCGTCGGCTTGATCCTATCGCCGGGCTTCGAGGTTCAGGCTCAGGACATGGGTCCTTCCGCCCAGCTCGATTCTGCGCCCCGACCAGTCGTCGAAAGTGGTGAGCTCGTCGGAGCCAGGCGTCCACTCGCGCACTCCGTGGAAGCCCGCCTGGTCGAGGAGGGCTGCAAGCGACTGCCGGTTAAATACAACCTGATGAAAATCGAAAGCATTCTGCTGGCCACCCATCAAGAATTGGCTGATCGACCCAATATCACGGCCGTGCTCCTCGTAGATCTCGACGATGCGGTCAAAGTCCGGTACCGACAAACGAAGTATCCCGCCCGGACGGAGCACCCGCCGCCATTCGACCAGCACACGCGGCACGACCCTCCGGGGGAAATGTTCGAGGCAATGACAGGCGTACACCAGCGCTGCACTACCGTCAGCGAACGGTGAAAGGTCATCGATCGGACGCACGTACTGCACGTGGGCTAGCGGAAACCCATCGACATTCACGAAGCGTGGATGGTCGACGGGGCCGCACCCGAGGTGCAGATAGAGCTCGGGCGCCACCGGAAGCGGCCGCTTGAACAGGGCACGCGACGCTCGACCCGCTGCGATTCTCAGAGGCAGGCGGTATCGGTCCGGAATCACCCGCTTCAACAGCTCAACACCGCTCATGCTATCTCAGTCTCGACCTCACGCTCAAAGTTCCGCCAGCGGGGTACCGTGCCAAAAAGTGTATCGGAAAGCATGGCAAAAACGGCGTGATGCTAGCTCACACTCTCTGGGGGTGCAAGACGGTCCGTCCTGAGCCGACGCAGACGTCCCGTCTCCTTCCTGGGGCCGAAGACCCGATCGGTGGCGATTCACGCCCCGACGGCTGGCAACGCCCGATGATGGACGTCCCCGACAGTCGCCCCGGGTCGACCGTCTTCGGGAGCCTCTGCCAAAGATGCGTCCCTTACCGGAGCCTTTCGGATCTTGCTCCTTCCGAACCCCTCTGTTTTACTGATGCCCCGACCCGTTTGCGACAACACCGTACTTCTTGAGCTTCTAATGACGCAATTTGCCTCCGAGGACGATCCGTTCTTCGCCGAAGATCTTTTGCAGATGGAAAAGGCCGTGAATTATCGTCGTTGGCAGTTCTCAATCATTGCCCCGGACGTGAAAGGCAGGGTCGTGGAGGTCGGTGGGGGTGTCGGAAATTTTACCGAGGATCTGGCCGCGATTGCGGAATCTGTCATCAGCCTGGAACCGAATCACTTTTGCTACGACCGACTGGCGCAAAAAACTCGATTTCTTGGAAACGTAACGACCTTGAATATAGCCTCTGAGTCCCTGCAGCAGCATATGCCTGCGGGCTATAAGGCTGACACCGTCGTATGCCTGAATGTGTTAGAGCACATTCAGGATGACGCGGCGGCGGTACGGATGTTTGCGAATCTTCTAGGACCAGACGGGACGGTAATCCTGTTGGTTCCTGCTGTACCAGCGGCGTACGGTCCCATTGACCGGCGGCTTGGTCACTTTCGCAGATACTCCCGGACTGGCTTGGCGGCTTTGGTCTCCAAAGCGGGATTTTCGATCGAAAAGATGCGCTATTTCAACCTGGTTGGTCTCCTGGGTTGGGTTTGGAACACACGATTCGCACCGCGCGAAAAGCAGAGCGACGGGCAGATATACTTTTTCGATCGCTATCTCGTCCCCTGGTTTTCTCGAGTCGAGAGCATGTTCCCTCCGCCCATCGGACAGTCCCTCCTTGCCGTTGGCCGAAAGAGATAGCAAATTCAAGTGGCGGCTCGAAAGTGATACGAAACCACGCGCAAACAACGGCGAAAATATTGTGGATGCTCTGGTGGGTGTGGGTGGCACTGATTCAGGTGCTGGTTGTTTACTCTTTCCTCACCCCCGCATTTCGCTTCTGAGATGCTCGCATTTTTGCTCGCCAATGTAGCGGTCGGAGTCTGGGTTCTCTGTATCGCGTTGGGCTTGGGCTTTCCTATCGCGGTGCGTTTCGCGCCGCGCGGAAGGGACGCCATCCAGTTGTCTCTTGCTTTCTTGCTAGGGACGACTCTCTTGGCCGATGTCTTGATGGCAGCTGGCCTCGGCGGCTGGCTGACGCCCCTGCCGCTCCTCGCGATTCTGGCTATTCTTTCGATCCCGCTGGTGGTGTGCGGAAGACGGATCTGGCATCGCCTGCGGGGGCTTTTGAACAGCCTGCGTTCCGCGTTTCTGCAGGCAACCCTGGTTGACCGCGTCATTCTGATCGCCGTCATTGCCGCCACGGCACTGAGCGTCGTGATCCCGCTATTTCCTGTGACGAACGCGGACGCGCTCGCGTATGCGACGGCGATGCCAGCGCGATTTGTGTCCGATGGCCGAATGCAGTTCTACCCTGAAAGTTTTGATAGCTCCACCTGGGTCCTGGTGGTTGAGACCGTGCATATGTTGGGGTACGGACTCGGTCTGAGACCTCTCGGCGTCTGGCTGGAAGTGGCAGCCCAGTTCATGCTGTTGTTTGCCATTGCCGACGCCTACGCTGTTTTTACCGGGAATGACGATCGCGTATCGGCGTTCGTAGCCGCCGCTGTGACGATGTCGATCCCCCTGATGCAGATGATGCCCTTCATGACCAAGGGCCATTTGACCGAGCTGCTGGCATTGGTCGTCTGCTTAACCCTGGTCTTGGAAGCTCCTGAAAAAGGCGGATGGCTGGGTATCGCCGCCAGTGCGGCCGTCGCGCTAGCCGTCAAGTACAGCGCGGTGGTCGGTCTCCTCGCACTCGTCGTTCCCGGCCTGCTGCTCGGCCTTCGTCGACAACCGAAATCTCTCGGATGGCGAGACGTCCTGGGAATGCTGATCGTCGGTCTGGTTGTCTCCTGTCCGTTCTACGTGCGCAACCTCGTGTGGACCGGCAACCCTTTTTTCCCGATCAAGATCCCCCTCTTTTCGTCTCCCTACCAGCTACGTGGATACGAGGCCGTGGTGCGGTCGGTCCGAACGGACTCCGGATATGGGCTGGGTCTCAAGGATCTCGCCCTCTGGTGGCTTCGAGCCTCTGCGGTTCCCGCAAGTGGGCTCAGCTTCTACATGGGCCCATTCTTTCTGATGTTTCTTCCCTTGGCGGCCGTTGTTTCGCCACGGCCCCGCCACCTTTACGCGGCGATATTGGGCTTCGTGAGTGCCAGCACCGTTCTATTCTTCTTGACCGGGCAGTTTGAACGTTACTTTCTGGCGGCCATCGTTCCAATGGCGTTGCTGGCCGTTGCCGGTTGGCGCGGATTGCAACGCAAGCGCCGCGTGGCCTTCTCCGTGGGCTACTTGGTGATTTTGGGAATCGTTGGGTTGACGCTCCCACTCAAGGCCTACGGGTTGGCGCTGCAGTTGCCCGCGTTGGTGTCGTCGGAAGGTGTGAGGCGCGTCCTTGTTCAAAACACGCCGTACTACGATGACTTTTTACGTATCCGCGAGGTTATTCCTGTCTCGGAACCGATAGTGTGCATGATTCGCACGTGTCAGTATTTGCAGAACTACCGGCGGGAGGAAGTGCTCACTCGCCTGGTCGAGCAGCAAGCGGGTGCGGGCAGGCCTGATCCGCGCCAGGTGTGGGCCACGCTTCGCGCCCAGGGGCTGAGACACATCTTGGTCGGCGCTCCGGAGAGCGTGAGTGACAATCCGAAGGGACCTACGACGATGTTGGGTTGGCTGGCCCGGTGTGGCGGCCAGTTGGTCTATCGCAACTCCCACGCGCGGTTGGGCGTTCGGGACCCGCGTAACGTGCGAACGAGCGATCTCGTCGTCATAAGGCTAGCCGACTCTCTGTCGGTCAGCGCGGCCCGGTTGGAGGACGGCTGTGCGGCGCCGTCATCATTTCCCTGACCTTTGGCGCGATCGCTGTCGCCGCGAGAGCAATCCCCTGAGCATTCCAGTGCGTATCGTCGCGGAAGTAGAGGTAGCGGTGCGCCGCAAGACCGTCACGGGCAGCGGTCGCCAAGACCGGCGTCAAGTTGACCACTGGAATGCCGCCCGCGCGCAGTGCGCTTTCCATCCCTTCGAGGATCGGATCGGTCCCGAACGGCTCCCGGGGGTGCTTGAGGAGCGGACCGTAAATCCGATACTGAGAAGGAATCAGGACCACCACCAGATCCATGTGATGGCGGCGGAGCATCGTCGCGAGTCCCCGGCAAAAACCGGCCGCGTCTGCGATGGCCGGGGGCGAGTACAGGGTCTTGATCTGGAAGGCCGCCAACAGCACGGGATCCCCATTCGAGAGCTCTTCCCGGACGACCAGATCCGCGAATCGGTTTGGGAAGACCACATCATCTTCCACGCGCTTGAACCCCTGATAGATCGTCAATTTGAGCGGCGATTGGGCCAACCAGGCTCTGACGGTGTTCCAGATCATGTGGAACTCGCGCGCACGTGGTCCGAACCGCGCCTCCCATTCGTCGGAAGGAGCTCCTTCTTGTTCCGGTCTCAACTCGCTCAATGAGGGGAGCGGCGCGCCGTCCGTCATGTCCATGACCAGAACGCCGTCCTTGAGTCCAAGTCGCTCCAGCATTTTTCGAAGCTGATGTTCATCGCCAATATCGCCGCGCGCCGCATTGTAGATGGGCTTATCCAATATCTGCCCGAGCCGTACGCTGAGGGTCTCGTCGTCGCTGACCCCTGAACCCACGGAGAACGACGTACCGGCCAGAATTCCCCCCCACGGCTTGGAAGGCGCTGCAGGTCTATTGCGCATTCCGAACTCATCGGTGGTGAAGACCTCTCGACGATATTGCCGGAGCGATCGGTAATTCCCCATCGCCGCAAGGTCGCCATAGGACCGATCGTTCGCGTACCGCCGATTGGGGGCCAGCATTCCGCCAAGGCCGGTCGGACGGCCTCGGGTCATCGCCTCCCATGCGCGGAAGGCCACATGATCGTACGAGACGAACCGACTCGCGAGATCACCGACCAGCGCCAGAGCGAGGATGAGCGGAGCCCAAAAACCCAATGAGCGACGGGAATATGAGTCGCCTCGCGGACGCATCAGAACTGGAAGTAAAGGAAGGGTGACATCGGCAGGGCGTAGGTCATCGCGAGGGATAGGGCGAAGCACGTGACCAGGCCGAACGTCTGGAGGGGAGTCCATTCGTGTGACAGTTCGAACGTGTTTGGTGCCCCCTGAACCACGACAGTCGCGATCGTCAAAATCGCGATCAATGTCAGCGCCCCGTGGAATGGTGCGCCCCTGGGCTGCCCTGCGAACATCTTCGTGAGAAGCGTTCCCGCCATCACGAACGAGGTCGATCGGAAGAAGACCCATCCGACGAGCGTGAGCACGAACATCGCGCCACGACGGACCAGACGAGGAAGGAGATCCCACGTCCGCCCGAAGGCCTTGTAGGCCACCAGCAGGAGGCCATGGTACGCACCCCAAATCAGGAAAGTCCAGCTGGCCCCATGCCACAGGCCGCCGAGGAGCATCGTTACGAGGAGGTTGCGATACGCGAAGCGACGGTTTCCTCCGAGGGGAATGTAGAGGTAGTCCCGCAGACAAGTCGACAGCGAGATGTGCCACCGGCGCCAGAAATCCGAGGGGTCGGTCGCCTTGTAGGGAGAGTTGAAGTTCTGCGGAATGTTGAGACCGAACAGGTATCCGAGTCCCACGGCCATATCGCTATATCCCGAGAAATCGAAATACAGCTGATACGTATAGCCGAGCATCGAAGCCCAGGCTCCCAACGTGGACAGGTTCCCGTAGGTTGCGAGCGCGGGGTCGATGATCGCGGCGATGCTGTCAGCCAGTACGACCTTCTTGATCATCCCGATGGTGAAGAAGGACCATCCGCGACTCCAATTCGCCTTCCGATCGACGGAGCCGATCCGCTCGAGATCCCCTTCGATCTGACGAAAGCGTACGATCGGGCCCGCCACGAGTTGACAGAACAGCGACACGTAGCAGGAAAATTCAAAGAAGTTGCGTGTCGGCGTGATGACGCGCCGGTAAGAATCGACGATGTAGCTGATGGTGTGGAACGTATAGAATGAGATACCGATCGGCAGGATGACGTGGAACAAGGGCACGTTCAGCGGCAGTCCGAGGTGCTGCGTTAGCCATCGTCCCGTGTCCAGGAAGAGGCCGGTGTATTTGAAGAAGACCAGGAGAGCGAGATCGGTCGCGACAGGGAGCACGAGACAGAGACGGCGACGACTCGGTGCCCGATCCCATCTGAGCATTCCGAGACCTGCCAGGTAACTGACGAGCGTCGAGAAGGCCATCAGCGCGCAGAATCGGTAGTCCCAGAACGCATAGAAGACGTAGCCGGTCAGCGTGAGCCACTGATAGCGGCGCTCACTCGTCTTCAGAGACCAGAACACCACATACGCGACCGGTAGGAACGCGTATAGAAAGGTCACGCTGTTGAAGAGCATCGCTTCGAGGCCGAGAACCCTAACATAGGGTCTATCGACGATCGAAGCTGGCGTTCGCGAAACCGGCTACCATCCGGCAAGCGCCGTGGTGGCGATGCCGAGCACGCGAGTCAGACGCTCAACCGGAACGGCGATGAAGTTTCGTTCGGGCGCCGCGCCGGCTCCCATCGGCGACGCGAGGGCGACCTTCTGCAGATTCCCTGGCGCGATGACCAGGATCTGATAATCGAGCCGCGCGAAGAATTCGTCGATGGCGGCCGCAGGGGCATCGGCCAGCGCTTCGAAGATCACGACCGGTCGATCGCGCGCGAAGGTGGCGGTCGCGCCCTGGAACACGGGTAGCTCCCAGCCCTCGACATCGACCTTGACCAGGTCGACGCCGCTCACGCCACGCTCCGTGGTCATCGCGTCCAGGGTGGTCATGGGCACAGTGATCGCGACCGAGTTTTCCACCCGGGCCGCATCGAGGCTCGTCAAGGCATCGCTGATCGACGTGAACAATTGCGTGTAGGCAGTTTCGGCTCCGAGTGCGGTGGGGAATACCTCGATTCCGCGCGCTCCGGAGAGCGCGACACTCTTGGCCAGCGACATCGCGACCAGCGGATGCGGTTCGAACGCCAGGATTCGTGCCTCTGGCCGAAGGCGAGCCGCCAGCAACGCGAAGATGCCGGCGTTCGCGCCCACGTCGACGATGACCCCCGCGTGTTGAGCCAGAGCCGCGAAGAGGGCGACGGTGCGAGGCTCGAACGCATCGAGCCCGCGGTAGTAGGCCACGCTCACGAGCGAGACCCATGGACGTGCCGCCATGGTGATCTCGGCTCCCGCGATCCGGACTTTGAAGCTGCGCACGAACCCCGGCAAAGCGAGGTGAGTCGCGCAGGCGTCACCGATCGCGGCCCTGACCCCCTCGGGGAGCATCTTCACGCCTGCGATTCGGTGCGCCACGGGGCCCAACGTCTCGGGCACGCCTGGGACTCGAGAGAAATATCGCATCAACATGGGCGTCTCGATGACTGAGAGTGCGCGCCGAGCAGGCTGGTTCGTACGCGACTCTCCGAAGCCGGTGATCGTGGCGGCGGATTATGGCACCAAAGTCCTCACCCGCAATGGTTGATGAGAAGCCGACCTGACGACGCCGCCGTTTCAGTGTCTGATCCACTGCCCGAGCAATGCCGCCCAGCGGTCGTTGATCAGCCGCTTCGAGAAGTGGCGCTGGTACGTCGTGAAGGCGGCATCTCGCCCGGCGCGGAGTGCCAGGGGGTCATCCTTGAGTGCAGTCAGTCGCGCGGCAACGTCGTCGGCTCGCCCGGGTTCGAGGACCCATCCTACCCCGTGCTCGCGAATCCACCGCGCGATACTGGCGTCGGCGGTGCCGGCGAAAATGAATGGGCGTCCAACCGCGAGCGCGGCGAAGAACTTCGACGGCACCACGATACCGGTGTACTCCGGCCGGAGGCTCCCGAGGTGAAAGTCGGCTGCCTCCAGTCGTCGCTGAATGGTGGTCTCGTCAGCGAATGGGGCGAAGCGGATGTTCGTGTCGTCAGGACGGATGGCGGCCTTCAGGGCGGGTAGGGTGGTGCCCGTGCAAGCGAAGCAGAGTGCGATCTCGTTGCCGGCGCGCTCACGGCAAGCCCGGGCTAGCTGAAGAAGGGCCTCGAAGTCGTGAGGCCGCGACATGCTGCCGGCGTAGAGGAGCCCTACCTTTGCGTCACCGAAGATCTCCCTTCGAACCTCGGGCTGAGGCTCGGCTGGGGCGGCGGGTTCGACCAGCGCCCAGGGGGTCATCGTCTCGCGATGGGGAGCGCCGCCATACTGGTCGAGACGCGTTCGCATGCATGGACCGAGGTCGACCACCACATTGCAGCGTCGATAGGCCGCGCTCATGAGCGTCCGCGCCGGGCCCGACAGGAAGCGCGTCGCATTGGTCCACTCCGCCTCGACCGCGTCAGGGTAGACATCCAGGCACCAGTGGAGGATCGGCGTGCGGGGGCGACTCAAGCGGAGCGGGATCGCCAGGGTGACTGCGAAAGCTGGATCGGATCCGATGACGATGGCGTCGAAAGGCCCGAGCCTCAGGGAACGCAGGAACCAGGCACTCACCATCCAGGCGCTGTTTCCCAGGCGCGATATCGGATGTTTCTGCGACCACGCGGGGCGGAATACGCGGTGGATCTCGACGCCGTTCCATCGTTCGTGCGAGGGGTAGGGTGCCGATGCCTCGGCGTGAGAGCGGTTGCAGGTCAGCGCCGTGACGTCCCACCCACGTTTCGCCTGCTCTTCCGCAAGGTCGGAAAAGATTCGGGCGCTGACGACCTGATCGGGGTGGAAGAAATGGTACAGGACGAGGAGCCGCGGGCGGGGCATGAGATCGGCTGATTGTAGCCGGCGGGGGCCTCCCGGAGGAGGTGCGAGACTCGTCGTGAGGATGCGCATCGGCAATGGTAGAGTGCAGGTGGCCCCGTCGGGCCACGTCGAGATTCGTGACATCATGGATAAGCGTTCGGAACGGCTGCCGGTCGAGGAGGTACAGCAAGGCAACAGGCAATGGTGGACGCGGAACACCATGTCCTATGACTGGCACAGCGAGATCTCCGCGCCCCGGTTTTCGGCGGGCTGGTTCGACGCCATCGACCGTCGGTTCATCGACAGCGCTCGCCTCTACGGCACCGATCAACAGCCATTCGATCGGGTCATCCCGTTCTCCCGCATCGCGGGGGCGCGGGTTCTGGAGATCGGCTGTGGCATGGGCCTGCACACGGAGCTCATGGCGCGGGCAGGCGCCGACGTCACGTCCCTCGATCTCTCTCCCACGTCGGTCGCGGCGACGACGGTGCGGCTCAATCTGAAAGGGCTCAAGGCGACGGTGGTCGAGGGCGACGCGGAGGCGATTCCCTTTCC
>Ga0265338_10006571_pt1 | contig 14755 bp, 26 predicted proteins | sample 42126metaG_FD_193579 | JGI IMG/M metagenome (GOLD analysis project Ga0265338, IMG submission 193579) | Rhizosphere microbial communities from Carex aquatilis grown in University of Washington, Seatle, WA, United States - 4-21-26 metaG | ecosystem: Host-associated > Plants > Roots > Rhizosphere... | reverse complement strand
GCCCCATTGCTGCTCCGGAGCGCCCGCACCCCCAGCTTCATCCCATCAAACGTATCCCCGTGGCGCCCGTTCACATCCGGTTCACAGACAAACTGCCCCTTCTCCTTCCGGACCAGGCGCCAATCCTCGCGCACGTATCGCTCCGCCGGCAGCCACAGATGATTGTCATCCAGTTCCCCCACCAGCATGCCACCCAGGTATTGCTTCATCGTAATCGGCGCCGGCTCGCCCGCCACCTCCAGCGTCTCACTGCCGACCACCAGCTCCACCGGCACCTCATCCGCCAGCTCCTTGCGCACCCGCTGCGCGAAATACCGCTCATTGGTGGCGTCCACGCACAGCCGGCGCGCGCGACCGCCCTCGGCCCGATGCCGTATGGTCTGCACCACCCGCCGGGCCCGTTCCATCGCCACATCCGGATCCGCCGTCTTCCAGGCCAGCATCGCCCGGCCCAAGAAATCATTCCCGCGTTGCTCCACCACCACCAGCGCGCTTGGATTGGCCGTCTCGCTCGTGGTAGTCGCCAGGTCCCAACCGAGTCCCACCGGACCGCCCGTCAGATTCTTCAAGAGCCATGCCACCGCCTGGTCAAATTCCAGGTCATTGTCGATATAGAAAAAGGAACACGAACCAATCCCGCGCCGCTGCGCCGTGTCCAACTGGAGCAAGCCGCAAGCCGCCGTGCCGCCCAGCACAAACTTGCAGCCATAATTCCGGTCCCAGGCATCCTTGTCATGCGAACGCTGCCTTGCGACCTCCGGCCCAATTGCTTCACCGGTATCGTCATCATAAAGGGGCACCCCATCCGCGAAAGCGTCCCACGCCGTGATGCGCAGCACCCAAACCCCCAGCTCACTCCGATACCAATTACCCACGGGATTCGGCGGCAAGTCAGCACCAATCGGCGGCGCCAGCAGTTCAAACGAATAGTGCGTATCATCCGGCGGTGGCGTCGTCGTGAAGATGCACCGGAACTCCGGATTCGAAGCGATGATAGGTGACACCGCCTCATAAACCTCCCGGAACTTCCGCACCCGCCCCACCTCATCCAAAATCAGATCCCCCGTCTCGCCCACGGCCTCCGCCGTCAGCGCCACCACTTTGGTCCGGGAGTACACCGACCGCGAGTGATACAGCCGGAACTCCAGCCGCGACGCCTCATACAACTCCGCAAAATCATCCGCCGTAATTCCTACCTCTGCGGTGTTTTCCCCTCTGCGGTGTAACTCTTTACCCGTTTGCCCGTCAGCCAGGCTAAGCAAAGTCTTGGCCTGCTCCGCCTGTTTGCCCATCATAGCAAACGCCTTCTGCAGCCCCTCCGCCTCCTTCCGGACAATCTCCCGACCCAAATCCAGCTTCACGCTCCCGAACACCACCGTATGCCCGGCCAGCTTCATCATCTTCTTGAGCGCAATCCGGGAGGCAATCGTCGTCTTCCCGTATTGTCTGCGCGCCAGCAGCCCCGCCACACGATGAGACTCCACCCCGCGCTCAAACTCCCGCTGCCCCGCCCGCACGCGGAATCCAGGAGTTGGATTTTTGCTTTCTGCTTTCAACTTTGTGCTTTGCCTCCCCAGTCCTCCCCGAACATCAGCTCCCCGAGCCGCTCGATCTTGTCCGTATTGCTCCCGCTCCCCGACACCACCTCGCGCGCTCGCTTGTCCTCGAACCACTTGACGAACAGCGAGCAAGTCTCCCGCTGAAACTTCTGCTGCTGCAGTCCGAGCGCCCTGGTCATCCGCTCCTCCGCCCGCTCCCGCAGCTTCAGCTTCTCCGATTCCAGCACCGCCTTGCTCCGTGCCGACCGAACCTTCACGAACCCGCCCAAATTCTGATTCCGAATCGACAGCAGCGAGAAAGTCCTCTGCCCCAGCTCGTCGAGCTGCTCTTCGCTCATCGCCGGCACTTCCGCCTTGAGCTGCTCCAGCAGCGACTGCGTCGTAACCTCGTCCTGTCGAAACTGCTCCGACAAATGCCACCAGGACCAAAAGTCCGATAAGGCAGTGCGCGAAGTCTTTAGCCCATCCTGCCTTAGCCAGGCCACGGTCTCCGGCAGCGAGTGCGCCTTCATGTACTCGACAATCTCCCCCTGCCTTTCCTCCGGCAGAGTCTTGAGCGGCGAATCCGTTCGTGGTTTTCTCGAGTTCATTCATTGTTGGAGACGACGTGACAAGTCTCAGCTCTCTCTTGAGCCTTGATTGCCGCCTTAATCAGCATGGTTGTTTCGGGAAATGGATTACCCACAAGCAAAAGCGCATCCATCTCCTGCAGCAGCGCTGAACGCGTTCCCTTGTCTTGGTGCTCGGATGCGGCGTCACCAGGCTGGTGGTCCATAGCCGCTTTGCTTTTCGCGGCGGCCATCACGTCTTGTGCCTCCGCTACGTTCGCCCCCGCCGTCCGAAAGGCGTGTCCCATGAAGCTATAAGGATTAGGTTCCAGCATTGGCGGTTAAACCCTTCCATCCAGAAAAGCCGTCCCTTGGTCCGTGATCCGCCACGCCCGATTCTCTCTCGACACCACCTTCAGCACCTCCTCCGCCAACCCCTTGCTGCACAAGTAATCGACCTGGTCCTTGATAACGTCCCCCTCCTGTGCCGTAAATCCGTACACCATGACCAAATGCCCCAGCGCCGGCACCCCCAGTCCAAACCGTGTGCGGTTAGCGTCCAGCACCCTCAGCAGTGCCACCCGAAAATTCTCCAACTCCTGTCCGCTCATAATGACTTCAATCCCTTCTCCACAATCCGGTTCAGCTTCGCATCCATCGACGCCAGCGATTGAGTCTGCATATCCGACGCCGCCTTCAGCCCCGCCACCTGCAGCGCCACATTGTTCACCTTCTCGTGCAGCTTCTCCGTATCGTCCTTCCGTTCTGTCCTTAGCTCCGAGAGCTGCTCCTTCAGGTCCACCGCCGATCGCACCGATTCCATATGTCGGGCGATGCATTCCTCTTTCCGGACAAACTCATGCGCCGCCCGAACCTCCAATGGTTGCGGCGAAATCACGCTGTGGGTCTTATCCCCGAACACCATCCGCTTCAGCGTGATTGCCAGAGCGACGATTGCCATCACCGCCGCAAACGACACCAGCCAATGCTCGATATCCCCCGCCGGCGGCGTCGGCACCTGCGCCATCATGAAACCTCTCAGATTGGTAATCATGCTCCTTTTCCTTCCGTCCCTCGAGTCCCTTGCCCCTCGCCCTTTGCCCCTTGCTCCTTGCCTCCCATGTCCTGGTACATCAGATCAAACGTCTGCTCGCTCTGCCCCTCCCTGAAATAGCAGCTATGGCCGCCCGCGAACCACCGCGTGTAAATCTCCGGCACATCCACCCAATCGCCGTTGTACGACTGCCACCCGGACCGTCCCAAGCAGCCATAAGGCCACATCGCCGCGCCCCAGATAAAATCCCGGAGCTTCCATACCAGCGGCTTCACGCAATGCGCGTCACCCGCCACCACCGCGTCATCCTTGCTTGAGTACGCCACCGCCCTGCCCAGATGCCCGGAGCATACCCACTCCGTGATGCGGTTCTTATCAAAGTGCGCCTCCAGCGCCGCCCCAGTCAGAATCATCCCGCCAATCGTGTAGCCGCGGGCAATCAGCGCTTTCGCCGTCAGCCAGGCAATCACCGTCCCATTCGAATGCCCGACAAACCAAAGCCCTGGTGCCGACCCGCCTTGCCCGGTTGTCTCCGGCTTGCCCAGCAAGAGCGCCAGCTCATTCGTAAGTTGCCGCGCCAGCCATCGGTTCTTAATCCAGTTAATCCGCGGAAACGGCAGCTCGAAATAATGCCTGGTAACGACATGCACCTCCGGGTCCCGGTTCAGCATGAACCGTTCGAAAGCGACGGGCCACGTCGGCGCCGTCCCCCCGTTCATAATCCCGTGCAATGCCGCAACGAGCAGTTTCATGTGTGGAATCCCGACTTTAGTCGATCCCTTCCCCCTTCTGCGGGCCCTTATCGACCCACCACCCCTTGATGCAGCGCCTGGTCACCAGCCCGTCCTCCCGCGTCACCTCCACAATGCAGCAACCAAGCTTCTCCCAATCCGGAAATTCTTTGTCCACGAGCGCCACCAACTCCTCCTGGCTCCCGCATTCCGGAATGATCTCTTCCGTCCCAGCCAGCGCAGCCGCAATTCCACTCGCTACATCCTTCGCAGGCTTGGTCGCCAGACTCCCGTATTCATCCTCCAGTCGATACGTCACTTGCTTCATGTCAGACCCTCCGTCAGGTTACCGATCCCGTTTACCGAGTACTCCGCCGCTGGTGGCTTCACCGGCGCCGGCGCCGTAGCGCATCCCGTCAGCAGAGCCGCCAGGATTCCGATTCCGAATACGCACCACGCAATACGCAATAGTCTCATATCACCCCCTCAAAAATCCCCTTCGCCTCATTCACATCGAACGATTCGCAAAGCCCATTCTGCGGCTCCAATCGCCAGAGCGTCAGCCCATCTGGATCCTTCGTGACGAACAAATTGATTGCATGCCTCGCCCCGACCGGCACCCCGGCCAGCGGGTCCGCGACCGTCGTGAAGCACCATCCAAACGCCAAATCGCATGTCACCCCGCCTTGGACCGTGGTCTGCCCGGCCACATTGGCAATCTTGGCCCAGATGCTCAGCGCCTGAGCGAACATCTTGCAATCCCAGGTATTGAGCGTGTACGTCGATACCTTTTGCTCCTTCAGCCACGCGACGAACGACGGATAAAGTTTGCTCACCACCCAAGACAAATCCGGAGTGGCATACAGCCCGCTCCCGACCACCATCCCGCACCCCGTCACGAGCCCATCACTGACCCGCACCCCCTGTGCCGCCAGGAAGGCCTTCAGCTCCGAATCAGTCAAAGTGGTCATTTGTCTCTTCTCTGTTCCCTCTGTTTTCTCCTGTGCAATTCAGGGCGCCTTAGCCGCAGTGCCGGCCGCCGATATCCCCGTCTGCACCGCCTGCTGGAACTGCGCCCCCAGTTCATGAATCATCGCCGCCTCCCCTGCGTAGCTCGACCCGATCACGTTCGAATTATTATTCGCCGTGATGGCCCCGATGGAGAGTCGCGCCGTCCCATTGCTGGAAACCTCGAACACCACATTGGTAGCGGTCGTATCCTTCGGAGAGGAATAGCTCATCTTCTGTCCGCCGATATTTGCCGAGACCGTAGTCGTCGGCACCGGCCCCTTAAACAGCGCGCACCCGGTCAGCGCCACCGCACCGAGCATAAGTCCCATTAGACCCATGCGTCTTATCCGTCGCATTTTATTCATTGTGTTTTTGGTTAGTCCCTGGTAAGAAAGGCCCAGTGGTCGCCGTGCTCGCGAGTTGGCATCGCGAGAGGAGGAACCTGAGGTAAGACGCCCACCGGGCCCAGAGTTACCAGAATTTGTTTCGCTGAACATCGCCAACATCGGCGACAGTTTTAGCGCACTCCAGGAGAACCCCAAACCCCTCCATTCCGTCCATTCCCTCCATTCCGGAAAATCTATCGGGCAGTCACCCCAAAACTGCCCAACCCGCACCCCAGCCGTTCTTTTACCCTTTGCGGCCTTTGTGAGGCTATCCTGCCCCGTTGCTCCGATCCCTCAAAAACTTTTCCACCGCCTCCCTCTTGACCCGCCAAAACTTCCTTCCGCTGCCACCGACATTGAACGCCTCGATCTTCCCCTCCTCGATCAGATCCAGCACATGCCGTTCTGTCACTCCCAGTTCGGTGGCCACCTGCGCCACCGTGAGCGTCTGTGGCCCCACCACCGGCCGCCCCGGCTTCACAATGAAAGACCCATCGCCCCGCGGCGTGACCACCGCTGGCGTAAACGAAAACGTGAACTGCTTGATGTCCTCTCGATTGGCCATTCAATTCTTCGGCAGCATTTTGTCCCTAATGATTTTGTCACTCCCCAAAAAACTTCAATGGTTTCAGTCGCGCCACCACCCGCCGCCCCTCCATCACGATGATATTCCCCGCCTCGTCCGAAATCGGCATATCCCCGATCAGCATCGCGTAATGCGCCGCCGTTTTCTCATCATAACCCAGCCCCTGAATCTCCCGCACCAACTCCAGAAATGCTTTTTTATCCATCATAATCTTCTAAGTCCATCCCAGCTTTTTAAACATCCCATCAATCGCCTCCGCCACCGGCTTGAAATCCTCCGCGCTCCACTGCCGGAACTTCTCCGCCTCAAACGCTAGCTTCAGGTCCTTGCGCAGCGCCACAAACCCCGAGCGCTCCGCAATGAATTGCGAATACGCCCGCGCCCACACCTCCGCCGGGTCCAGCAGATACGAATAATATTTCTGCATCTCCACCGACCACGTAGCCGCCAGCTTCGCCCGCAGCCCCCTGATTGCCTCCGTGCGTTCCGCCGCGGCCAGCACCTGGCGCATCTCCGCGTCCCCGGCCCGGCTCGCCAGCTCGCCCTTCGACCCGATCGCCTCCAGGTCCAGCAAGTGCCCCGTCTCATGCACCGCCGTAAACGTCGGCCATGGCCCGGTATTCCGCACCTCGATATGTCGCGGCGCAAGCCCGGCAGCCGACGGCTTGAGGCGCAGCACCCCGTACTCCGACGATATTCCATTCTGCAGCTCCACGCTCGGCAGACTGCCATCATCGTGCACCCGGTCAATCGCCGCCATGGCCGCATCCACCTGCTCAGCCAAAAGCCCATGCGTCAGATTCACGATCGCCTCCGACACCGGATTCTCCTTCGGAACGCCGGCTTCAGCCGACAGCTACGAAGGTTGCCACCGCATGACCTGGTCCCGCTCATCAATCACGAGCTGGTCACCAAGGTCCGTCTGCAGCTTCTGGAGCAGCTCCGGCTCCAGCCCCGCTGCGGACGCCTGCAAATTCTCATTAAAATTCGTCACATCCGGCTGCAGCTCCTCCCCTGGCTTAATCAGCCCCATCGATTCTGCCACCGTGCGATCCTCATCCACCACATCATGCCCGCACCCCCAAGCCCATGGCCCCCAAGGCACGCCGAAATTCTCATTAATGACCGTCGCCCAAATCGGGTCCGTCTTGAGGTAAACCTGCCCCTCATACTTCAGATGCGATTCCCGTTCCTGCTTCACCTCCTGTACGCGGATGAACCGCTGCGCCGGAAATTCATTCAGCACATCCGGCTGCATCCCCTGGCGCCAATACCCATAATCATCCGCCTGCCGCGTCACCGTATTAAAAACCAGCGACAACCGGCGCTCGCTGGTGATATCCCGCAGCCCGCCCTCTTCCCCTTCGAGTGGTCCCATGCCTTCTTTGAGCGCAAACGCCCGCAGCTCCTCCACAAACTGCGCCCGGCTGCCGGCCTTGAGCATCGTCTCCCCATCCGGCAGCGTCTCACGCGCGCCGTCCAGAAAGTCCCCCATGAAGTCCTTGCTCCGCTGCAGAAAGCGAATGCTCTCGACCTGGCTGGAAAACATCGCCCGTTCCCTGAGAGCCACCGGCACATCCGCCCATTCGCTGGACACCATAGCCGACCCAATCGGCGAGCGCTCCCCCAGCTTCTCAACGGCTTCCCTGAATGGCATCGGCTGTACAAATTGCATAATCAACACGCAGTCAGCAGTCTTTCTCCCTCATTACTCGCATTATTCCCATTCCTTCCATTAGTCTCCTGAGTCCCATTAGACTCATTCCCCTTTCCGGCCTGCTCCGCCTGGTTCCACTTGCACCAGTATGCGAACGCCTGTGCATTCACCTTGAACAGCATCTCAGTCTCCGGACGAAATGTTTCTCCGCATACAGCGCAATTAAACTCAAGCCACTCCCATGCAGGATCGAAAACCAAGAGCTTCCTGAAATCTACGAAATTATCCCACGCATGCTTGCACAGCGGGCATTGAAAATTCAGCAGCCGCTTATGGGCCCGCAGATTATCCTGCTGCACCTTGCGCCGTCGCAGGATCTCAATCCGCTTCTCCATGCGGAAGATGGCATGCTTCAAATGCCGGTTCTCCGGCAACTGCCGAGCCGCATCCACCAACGTCGTTGAAGCCTCAAGCAAGGTCATCTCAGTTAGCTTCGTTTGCTTCAATTGGTCTCCATGCCACAGGCTCAGCAATCCCAATAAAGCAGCCTGTCCCATGCTCTGGCTCAATAAACCACCCTTCATATGGCGGTTGGTCCTCGCCGCTCAAATCGCTAGCCCAGTGTGCACGGTACACTTTGCCGTCGGCCATCTGCACCTCTACCCAAGTGGCGTTCAGCGGTGCAGTCTTAATTGTCTGCCAGTTATTCTCTTTCATTCAAGTTCGTTCGCGGTTAACCCCTGCCTTACCAGCGCACAAGCTCGCTTCGCATCCGGATGCTCTCGGAAGCTCAGCCAGTCCGGAGTCCACTTGTACGAATCCCACCGGTTCAGGAACGCCCGCACAAACGCATCCGGCCTGCTCGCCAGCCATTCCCCCACCCACCATTCCTCGTCGCCACCGTATGTGAACGGTCTTATCCGCATCCCCCAAAAACCCCAAGCAGCGGCGTCGATGAAATTTCCGATTGGCCGGTCTCCCTCAAAAATCCAAACATCAGCCGCATGCGGCTTGTCCAACTCGCCCCATTCAATCGTCACATGCTCACCACTGCGCCCGAACGCCTGGCACCAAACCCCGAACGCCGCGGCGTACGAGTGCCGGCAAGGCAGCCGACGGTTCTTGCACATGTGCATCACGTACTTCCGCCGGCACTCATCGCACCAAATCCCAGTCGTGATCATACCCGGAAAACTCCCATCGCCTTATTCGCCTCTAGCTGGCATCTGTTAATCAGCTTCCTGCCAGCGGCGGTGTATTCCGAGTCCGTTATCAACCCATGCAAATAAACCCAACTCAGCGAGTCATGAAGCTTGTCTAAGGTCCTCAACTTCTTTGGCGGAATCAGCAGCCCCTTGAGCTGCGCCGACAACTTGGGACACAGCGGCCCAATCTCGATAGTCCGCCACGGAACCAACTCCGTTCCTTTCGTTCCCTGCTGTTGAATTCCAGCGCTCATAACTCAGCACGACTTTCCCAGGTCGCAAAATTTGTAAATGATTTTTTCCAGCTCCCGAATCCGGTCCAGCCGATTGCAAGCCACATTAGCCAGGCACTGCACCAGGTCAGCCGGCGTAGGATGGTCAGGCGGAAGATATTGTGGCTTTGGCCATGCCGGCGCCGCGATGCGATGCAGCATCGCCATCTCCTCAGCCTTCAAGTCTGGCCGGGCCCGTTTTTGTTTCTGTTGATTTTCAGTTTTCATGCCGCTTTCCTGCTGTAAAAAACCTTATCCGATTCCACCACTCTTCCCTGCAGCGCCCCCACCGCCTTCAGCACCTCATTGCGCCACCAGTTGTATTCCTCCTGAGTCATGCTCTGCACGAGCTTGTAGCCCCTCTGGTGCCCGCACACGCGCCCCTCCGAAGCATCCGCAAGCCCCCGCAACTTCCGCTTCTCATTCTCCGTGACCGGCCGAAAGACCTCCTTCAAAATATCGGCAGCCGTAATCCAATCCCGTCCCTGCAGGAACTGCACAAACCACTCCACATTAGCCGACCCCGCCGCCTCTTTATAGAGCGGCAGCTCAGCCTGTTCCGTGGTCCGTGTTCCGTTCATAACTCGATCGGCCCATCCTTGGGGATATGCACCGGCTCATACCTCTCCGCGCTCTCAATCCGGAGAGTCACACCGTTCACCGTCGCCACCCAATCGCGACTGGTATCATCCTTCGTATAAAATCTCGGCTTTACCCGGCTCCACTTCGCCTCCGGCCATAGTGCAGCAATCACCTTGGGGCCCGCCACCTGTCCGCGGTAATGGCTGTGCGACAGGTTTATGGCCGGGTCCAGGTACTCCACGCGCCAGTACATCCCGGCCAGCGTATCCTCGTGTGCCATGATAAACAGCTTCAGCAGTTTGAGCACCTCTTCCCGCTCCCGAATCGTCTTCAGGTTGTCCTCAAGGTACTTCGACGCCTTTCCCGACCCATCCGCAAATATTGTTATCTCGCTCATAATTTGCTCTCTGTTCTCTCCGTTACCTTCTGTTTAAAACGGTTCCATCTCCGGGTCCCGTTCCCTGGTCCCATGCTCAGCAGCCATTGGTCTTGCCGTCTCCGCCTTCCTGTTCTTGACCTGTTTGAGAATCCACCTGATCTGCTGCACATCCAGGTCCTCCCAATAAATCGTGTGATACGCATTCCGCGAAATGGCGCACAGCGTCCCCTCCGGCGCCAGCTTCTTCAGGAACTGCACCAGCGCCCGTTTATCCGCCTGGTCCGGATTCAGCCAATCCATCACCGCGTCCAAGTCCTCCGGTTCCGACAGCAGCCGAAACAGCACCACCACCCGGTTAACCTCGTGGTTGCTCAGATCCTCCGAAGACTTATCCCGCCCGAAGCAAACGATATGGCAGGCATGCCGCAGGTCCTCGGCAGTGACGCCGCGGTGGAGCTGCTCCGCCCTGATGAACGCCGCCTGAGTAACCCTGAGGTATAGCCCATAAGCCAGCTCCGGCCACCGCTCACAATCGGCAGCCTGATTATCCAGATCAGCCACGAGCCGCCCCTTAGCCATCCGCCAGTCATTAGCGCTTGCGCACCGGTTCCAAGCCGGGAAGTAAAAGAATTTGCGTTGCTTCTCAGTCATTCCCCCTCCTTTTGTCCCTGAGACGCCGGCCCCTGCCTATTAAAGTTCATCCAGAGCACTTCCGTCCTCTGCACCCGTCCACATTGTCCGCCCGCTTGGGCAACCTTGCTCACCCGGTGCCATCCTTCATACAGGCCATCATACAACTCGGAAGGATAGCCACTCAAAATCACCTTCCCTTTGACCTCATGCAACAACTTGGCGAGTGCGACGTGGTCGCTAGTCCCAAGTTCGAACCGGTATTGCTTCCGGTTAGAGTGGGGCCTCGTGCTTGACAGGTAAGGCGGGTCCACATAAAAGAGCGTCTGCAGATCGTCCTGTTGCCGGATACACTCAAATGCATCCCGGCATTCAATCACCACTCCCTTCAATCGCTCCGTCACCAGCCAAAGGCATTCAGGGATATTCACCCAGTCCATCGCGTGCGGACGCCCCGTCTGTTTACTTGCCGCTCTAAAGCCCGTCGAATAATCCCGGTTATATGACCCCGAACCAAATCCTTGGAAACTCCGCACAATCATTCGTCGCGCTTGCTCGACGCCATCTTTCGTCTGCTCATAAGCCTGCTCAAAGTCCATCCGCCCAAATGTGGTTCTCTCCAACATGTCACAAAGACGCAGGCAGTCCTCGCGCGCCCTCAGCACCCGAAACAGATTCACCACCTCCCCATCCAAATCGTTATAGACCTCGCAGAAGCTTCGCGGCTTCCTCAGTAGTACCGAGCCCGCGCCAGCGAATGGTTCCACGTAAACCTCGTGTTCCGGAAAATGCGAAATGATCCAAGGTGCCAGCAACCACTTTCCGCCGTGATAACGGAGCACCGGCCGGCTGACGCCATATTCCAACTGTGTCATGACAACACCACCTCCGCATGCGCCGCCGCCAGTTCGACCGGCACCGAGTTCCCGATCTGCGTCGTTTGGTCCTCTTTGCTCCCTGTAAATTGGTATGACCCCGGAAACGAGTGCGCCGCTGCCAGTTCATGCGGCTGCAGCATTCGCGTGCGGATATCCAGTTCGGCGACTTCCCGGCCACTCTTGCACTCCACCAGCATGAATCTGGCTTTAGTGGTTACGGTATCCAGCGGCTGGTCCACTCGCTTGCATCGCCCGGTCTTGTAATACTTGAGGATCAGAGGTTCCACCAAGAGCATGTTCTGTTTACTTACGACCGTCCCCAGTGGCTCATTCAATGAGCGCACGTAACCGCCATTCCCACCCGTCTGGTCAGTTTGGATAATCAACGGTTCAACGAGGGCAAAATTCTTTTGTGTGGTTATCGTCCGAAGCGGCTCATCCAGAGATTGCGTACGCCGCTCTATTCTTCCTCTTGGCTTTGGATCCTCGCCGTGAGCCATCTGGCAAATAAACGATTCGACCAGGGCAAAGCGGTTGCTCGTGTCCTGCGTCGGCAGCGGTTCAGTTAGGGAATGCACCCGCTCGGAATTGTGACCCCCATGGTAAGATTGGAGAAACGGCTCAATCAGCCGTAAATGCCCGCCACCTGCCACCACCGTCGGCAACGGCTCATCTACCGATTTAGCCGTGCTTGAAATTTGTCGTTCACTTGTCCCATTCAAAATCACGAGGAACGGCCGCGCATTTTCTCCGCCGAACTTTTGCAGCCCAGCCGCGATTCGCCGCATCGTGTTCTCGCACAGCGGCCGCTTCCGGTCAAAAATGCTTTGGCCCTTCAGCTCCCAATCAATGCACTCTCTTGCCGTTCGCCACGGCCGCGCCCGGCCCGCCCCGTGCGTCGGCTCTGGCCATACCACCGGCCGGCCCTTGCGCGCAATCAGCATCAGTCGCTCCCGGCTCGTCGGGTCACCAAAATTGGCTGCCCGCTGAATCCGCCAGTCGCGCTCATAACCCAGGTTCGCCAGCGTCGCCAGGAACGCCCGCCAGAACTCCCCGCGGCGTCGCGGGTCCGGTCGTCCCTTGCGGTAATATTTGCCCTGCCATCGCCTCCCCTTGGCCAGCAGCGGCCCCCAGTTCATGAACTCCCTGACATTCTCCATCAGGATATTATCTACCCGGATGTCAGTCGCCCACCGGATCAACTGCCACGCCTGGCTGCGCGACTGCTCATTGCAAGACCCACCGCCCCGAGCATTGCTGTGATACCGGCACTCGCACGAAGCCGCCAACAAATCCAGCCCGTCCGGCGCCAGCTCCAGCGGATGCAAATTCTCCACGCTCTCGCAAAGGTGCGTCACAAAGGGATGATTCAGCGTGTGCGTATTGACCGCCGTTTTCCAGTGATTGACTGCCGTCAAATTCAGCTCCCGGCCCATGCGTTCCCGCACCGCCTTAATGATGCCGGTACTTGTGCCACCGGCCCCGCAAAACAAATCCACAATGTTGAAAGCCTGTTTCATCGGCCATTCCTCCCCAGCCGATAATACCACTGCCGCCGTTCCCGCCTCGTGAGCCCTGCCAACTGCGGCCAATGCCGGTACGTCCGCTTACTCCCGCGCACCAGCCGCATATACACCCGATGCCGTTCCCGGCCCACGAGCCCCGCCAGCTCCGGCCACTGCCGTTTCGCCGGCTTCATCCCCCGCGAATTCAAACCCACCGCATGCCACCGCGCCCGCCTCCGACGCGACGCCATGGTTGACGAGTACTTCACCACCCGGAAATCCGGCCACCGCGCCCACCCACGCGACAGCGCAATCCGCACCGTCATCCGCACCCGTTCCCCCTCTGCGGTGTTCATCCCTCTGCGGTGTAATTCCGTTTTCATCCGTTTTACTTCAGCCTTCAGCCTTTAGCCTTCCCCGCCGGCCGACTCGCCATCACCCGCTGCAGCTTCAGCACCTCCGCCTGGCAATCCCGCGCCGTCTTCTGCGCCGCCAGAGCCGCCCACGAGCACGTCAGAAAATGCTCCTGCAACTCCTTCACCGTCCGTTCCATCCGCTCCATGCGCAGCGCCGCATCCAGCGCAAACCCCGCCGGCAGAATGTCACACACCGGCCGGTCCGACCCGAAAGCGTCATGCACCTCGGCCTTCGTGACCCTCTTAATCTTATTCTTACTCATAATCATCCTCTCCGACTTCAGCCTTCAGCATTTAGCTTTCAGCTTGTTCCTCCAAAATCACCTCGACCATATCCGTGATGAGTTTCGCCACGAGCTTATCCACTTCGCTGTCGGTGGCCTTCACCTGCACATGATCCCCGGCGCCTTCCACCGCGCACGCGATCTTGGCTAGCTCCGGCCCCGTGAGCGTTTTGAGCCCGTCCTTATTCACATTCTCCTTCGTGCGGATCAGCACCTCCTCCCGGTCACCCAGGTACTTGCGGATCAGCTTAATCACCGTCTCCTCGTCCTCGAACACGATCTTCCCGACGGCAGTCCGGAAGCCGACCTTGATCCCGTGCAGCGTCAGACACTTGGGCTTCACGAACAGCTCCGGCGCCGCCTCGATATTCGAGCGCAGACTGCTCTCCTTCTCCGCCGCGGATGCCGCCAGCTCCTTGATGCCCCGGATCCGCCGCTTCTTGACCCCTTCGAGTTCCTCCTGCAGGGCAGACAGCTCCTCCTGCAAAGCAGCCCGCGCCGCCGCATAAGAAGCCGCCCCCCGTTCAATCACGTTAATCGTGATCCGCCTCTCACCACCCGTCACACTCTCAATTTGACTAATCATATTATTGTTGTTTTTTTATCAGTCCTATTCGTCCCATGACTCCCATTCGTCCTATTTCCCAAAACAGTTCCACCCAAACACCACCAGTCGGCACACAAGGCGCGCCACCACGCCTACCCCCACCAGCACATAAACCGCCACGATCAGCGTTATGAGCCAGTTCGCCGCCCGGTCCATGCACCGCAGCCGCTCCGCCTTCATCGCCGCCCGAATCTCCTGCAGCCGGCTGTCCGTTTCTTCATCCGCACCCAATTCCGTCAACTCACTCTCAATTCGTTGGTTCATAATTCCCTCTCGATTACTTGGTTTGCTTCGTTGCCTTCTGTAACTGCAATTGTTTGAGCTGCTCGCACCGCCGGCAATTGGCCGGCCCGATATCCGCCTGCCACGACGTGACCCCCTTGCCTCCGCGCCCGCCCCCGCACACCGGTTTCCCATCCGCCCGCACCTGGTGCACCTTCCCGCCCCCGCGAACCGCCAGATTCA
>Ga0265338_10006570_pt1 | contig 14757 bp, 13 predicted proteins | sample 42126metaG_FD_193579 | JGI IMG/M metagenome (GOLD analysis project Ga0265338, IMG submission 193579) | Rhizosphere microbial communities from Carex aquatilis grown in University of Washington, Seatle, WA, United States - 4-21-26 metaG | ecosystem: Host-associated > Plants > Roots > Rhizosphere... | reverse complement strand
CCGAAGTTGCGGCCGCCCTGATAGGCCTCGGGATCGTAGTTGTAGGTGAGCTCCACCATCGGGGCCTGGCCCTGCTTGGCCTGCTCCACGTCTTCGGGGGCGCAGAGGAAGCAGAGGGTGAAGCGGCCGCCGGGGTTGTCGATGCGGCGGGCTTCCACCAGCCCCAGCTTGTTGCAGTAGAAGTCGATCGCCGCATCCAGATCGGTGACCCGCACCATGGTGTGGAGATATCGCATCGGTGGTTTCCTCGTTCGGCGGCGGCGGTTGTGCCAACTCCTTAGCGCAACAGGCGCGGCGCCGCCGAGAGCCTTGTTGGTCTCAAGCGGCGCGGGTCTGGCGACGCCAGAGGGCGGCGTACTCGGCGCCGGCAGCCAGCAGCGCCTCGTGGTCGCCGCGCTCGACGATGCGGCCGCGGCGCATCACCAGGATCTGGTCGGCATCGGCGATGGTGGAGAGCCGGTGGGCGATGACCAGGGTGGTGCGGCCGGCGCGAACCTTGCGCAGGGTGGCCTGGATGGCCGCTTCGGTGGCGCCGTCGAGGGCGCTGGTGGCTTCGTCGAGCACCAGCAGGCGCGGGCCCGCCAGCAGGGCGCGGGCGATGCCGACGCGCTGGCGCTCGCCGCCGGAGAGCTTCAGCCCGCGCTCGCCGACCCGCGTCTCCAGCTTGTAGGGCAGCCCGTCGACGAACTCGGCCAACTCCGCGGCCTCGATGGCGGTCCAGACCTGGGCCTCGTCGGCGTCGGGGTCGCCGAAGGCGACGTTGGCGTAGAGGCTGTCGTTGAAGAGGGCCACTTCTTGCGGCACCAGCGCCACGGCCCGGCGGATGGACGCCTGCTTCACCTCGCGCAGGTCCGCGCCGTCGATGCGCACCGCGCCCTCCTGCGGATCGATCAGGCGCATCGCCAGGCGCACGCTGGTGGTCTTGCCCGCGCCGGAGGGCCCGACCAAGGCCGTGGTCGTGCCTGGCGGAGTGCGGAAGCTGACCTCGCTCAGGCCCATCGACCGGGCCGAGTGCCGGTAGCTGACGCGGTCGAACACCAGCTCGGCGCCGCCGGCGGCGGCGGGCGGCAGGTCGTGGGCCTCCGGCGCGTCCTGGATCTCGGGCAGAATCGAGCGCAGCTCGACCATCTGCTCCATGTCGATGAAGGCCTGGCGGATCATCCGGTAGTTGCCGCCGACGTTGCTCAGGGGCGCATAGACGGTCTGGATGAGCAGGATGCAGGCGGTGACCGCGCCGGCGGTCATGGTGTGGTGCACCAGCTGCCACCCTGCCAGGAACACCACCAGACAGAGACCGAGGTTGAGCACCAGCGACTGGATGGCGTTGAGCAGCTGCAGCGAGGTGTTCGACTTCACCGCGGCCCGCGCATAGTCGCCCATCGCCGCCGAATAACGGCCGACGATCCGGTCCTCCGAACCGAAGGACTTGATGGTCTCGAAGTTCATCAAGGCGTCTACCGCCAGGCCGGCGGCCAGGCTGTCGGCCTCGTTCATGGCGCGGCGATGGGTGAGACGCCAGTTGGAGATGTTGATGGTGATGGCGATGTAGAGGACCACGGTCAGCACCGCCACCAGGGCGAGCGGGCCGTAGTAGCGGCTGGTCATCACGTAGCAGGCCATGGCCAGCTCGAAGAGCGTCGGGCCGAGGTTGAAGACGACGCTCTGCAGCAGGGTGTCGGTGGAGTTGGCGCCGCGCTCGATGATCCGGGCCACCGTGCCGGTCTGCTTGCCCTGATGGAAGTTGAGCGACAGGGTCAGGGCGTGGCCGAAGGTCTCCTCGGCCGAGCGCGCCACTGCCTGCTGCGAGACCGGGGTGAAGATGGCGTCGCGCATCAACGGCGTGGCGTTGGAAATGAAGCGCAGCACCACCCAGCCGGTGGCCAGGCCCAGGAAGACGGTGAACAACACCTGCGCCGTGCCCTTGCCTTTGCTGGCCGCGTCAATGGCCTGGCCGATCAACACCGGGGAATAGACGCCGGTGGCCTTGCCGATCAGCACCAGCATGAACGCCGCGGCCAGGCGGGTGCGCAGGCCCTGAGCGCGGGAGCGCATCACCAGCCGCGCCAGCTCGGCCATCGAACTCCAGAAGCTGAACTTGCTGGGTTGGGCGGCGCCGGCGCCCGGGTCGCCGATGTGCGCGCCGCGAACTGCCACGCCAGGATGGCTCAACGCGACGGCCCGATGGGACCGAGGATGACAGTGGTCTGTTCGCCGCCGCCGGGGGTCAGCCAGTCGATCCGCCAACCGCCGCCGACAGGTGTGGCAATGAAGGGACTGGCGGCCAGCGGCGCCGGCGGGCTCAGCACCGCGTGAAACTCGACGCTGGCCTCGGCGCCCGCCAGTTCGAAGTCGTGGTCGCCCGAGGTCAGCGGCTGGATCGGCAGCACAAACCGGCGCCGCGCGTCGGTGACGGCCTGACCGCGCTCGATGCCATCGACGCGCAGGCTGACCGTCTCCCCAGGCGATGCGATGCCGGAAACAGTCGTCGCGCGCTGGCTGTCGTAGTCGACGATGCGGGGGGCCAGCCCCACGCCATTTTCGCCCAGCTGCTCGCTGCCGCCGCCCGCCCGCAGCCGCGCGGCGACGCCGCCTGGGGCGACGAACAGGTAGCCGTTGGCCTGAACCACGCGCCCCTGCTCGGTCATCGACAGACTGAACAAACGCGGATCGGCCGACGCCGGGATAACCAGGCGCCAGGCGCCGTTGGCGTCGGCCGCGGCGAAGGCCGGGGCGCCCGTGGGGGTGGCGAGGCGCACCGTGACACCCGGTGAGGCGCCGCCGCTGAGTTCGATGCCCCCATTCGCGGCTGGCGCGGCGCCGGTGAGCTCTGGCGGCGGCCGATAGTCGAGCTCGCCGGAATTGCTGTCAGGGCTGGCGTTGGCCGCCGGCGCGCTGGACTGGCCGCAGGCGGCGAGCAGCGCCACGGCGGCGATGCCCGCGAGGCTCAGCGACGACCTGACGACTTGCAACCGCGGGCGCTCCGTCCGACTATTCACAAATCAAATCGTCGCACACCGAAGCGCGCCAAAGCGCGCTTTTTTTCTTGGAGCGGAGGGAATGTCGAGCAAATCCAGGCAGCTGGATTCGGTTTGCGTCTATTGCGCGTCGTCCAACGCGGCCGCGCCGGAGTTCCTGGCCGCCGCCGATTCGCTGGGGACGATTCTGGCCCGGGAAGGCCTGCGCCTGGTCTATGGCGGCGGCGGCGTCGGGCTGATGGGCGCCTGCGCCAAGGCCGCGCACGCCGCCGGCGGGCGGGTGCTGGGCATCATCCCGCATTTCCTCACCTCGCACGAGCGGCCGCTGAAGACGGTGGAGACTATCGTCGTCAACTCGATGCACGAGCGGAAGATGATGATGTTCGAGGAAGCCGACGCCTTCGCCATCCTGCCCGGCGGCATCGGCACGCTGGAGGAAGTAGTGGAGCTGCTGTCGTGGCGAAGGCTCGGACTGCACGCCAAGCCGATCGTGTTCCTCAACCTGAACGGCTTCTGGGCCCCGATGTTCGAGCTCTTGGAGCACATCCTCGATCAGAACCTAGTGCCGCAGGAATTCCGCGAATGCTGGCGCTCGGTGGACAAGGTGGAAGACCTGCTGCCGGCCATGCGCGACATGCCGACCCTGGCTTTCATGACGCCGCCCGGCGTCGAGGAAATGACCTGATCCCGCGCTTGACCCGGCCCGGCCAAGGGGCGGACTGTGATCGCGGGCGTTTGGCCTCGGGGTTCTGATATGTCGTGGCCGTCGGTCATCTGGATGACCCTGGCGCTGACCCTGATCATCGCGGTGCGCTACCTAGCTGTGGCGGGCGCGGTCCACGCCCTGGTCTGGGTGGCGCCACACGATCCGGCGAGCCCGCGCCGGCTCAACCGCGACGCGCCCAAGCCGAAGCTGATCTGGCAGGAGATCCGGCTCTCGCTGCTCTCGTCCTGGATCTACGCCCTGCCCGCGGCCCTCGCCTACGAGGCTTGGCGGATGGGCTGGACCCGCGTCTATCTCAACGTCGACCAGTATGGCTGGCCCTGGTTGATCGTCAGTGGGCTGATCTATCTGGCGGTGCAGGACACTTATTACTACTGGATCCACCGGGCGATGCATCACAGCGCCCTCTTCCGCTGGAGCCACGCCGCCCACCACCGCTCGCGCCAGCCCAGCCCCTTCGCCTCGTTCGCGTTCAGCGCGCTGGAGGCGGCGGCCACCGCCTGGGTGTTGCCGGCGCTGGTGTTCGTGGCGCCGATCCACCCGGCGGTGATCCTGACGCTGCTGACGATCATGACCGCCGCAGCGGTGCTCAATCACAGCGGCTGGGAGCTGATGCCGGGCTGGCTGGTGCGCGGGCCGGTGGGCGACTGGCTGATCACCGCCACCCACCACAGCCGCCATCACACCCACATGACCACCAACTACGGGCTCTACTTCCGCGTCTGGGACCGGCTGATGGGCACCGACGCCATGCCGCAAGCGCCACCGCGCCTGGCGCCGGCGGAGTAAGGACGCGCGTCATCCGCAGCCTCTTCGCCACCCAGATCCTGGAAGCCTCGCTGGCTGAGGCGCCAGACTTCGCCACCTTCAACGCCGAGCTGGCGCAAGCGTGCGAGATGCTGGCCGCCGAGGACAGGGCCGGCCAGGCCTGGTGCCGCGAGCACGCCTATCCCGGCTACACCTCCTACGCCTCGCTGGATGATTTGCCCCGGCGCGCCAGCGTGTTCGGCGAGCTGAAGCGGCGGCTGGACCGGCATGCCGCCGCCTTCGCCAAGGAGCTGGCCTTCGACCTGGGCCCGCGCGGCAAGCTGAAACTCGACAGCTTGTGGGTGAACGTTTTGACCTCCGGCGGCGTGCACTCGGGTCATATCCATCCGCACAGCGTGCTCTCCGGAACCTACTACGTCGCCGTGCCACCGGGCTCGGGGACGCTGCGCTTGGAGGACCCGCGCCTGCCGCTGATGATGGCGGCGCCGCCCAGACGCACCGACGCGCCGGCCGACGCCCAGAGCTTCGTCACCCTGACTCCCGAGGCGGGCACGCTCTACGTGTGGGAAAGCTGGCTGCGCCACGAGGTGCTGCCCGGCCGCACCAGGACGCCGCGGGTGAGCCTCAGCTTCAACTACGCCTGGAAGTAGGCGAGAACCCGCCCGACGCTCGTTGAAACGAAAGCTTTGATCGGGGATAAGGCCCCATGCCCAAGGAAACACAACTTACGCGCGGATTGAGACGACGTCTCATGTATGTCGAAAACAAGGATGGCGAACTCGATGGCGCGCACGCGCGGATTGGCTGGGTGAGTTTCTCCAAGACCGGCAGGACGGTCTATTACCGCGGCAGAGAGTTGGCGAAGGCCAATGGCATCAACGGCAACTTTGTGGACGTCGCGACGAGCGATGAATACTGGGTCTCCGGCATCAAGAGGCGCGCGTCGAACGTGCATTGGGCGGAGAGCGGCGTCTCCGTAGTCATCGATGCCGACGCAATGGACGAATATCGAAAACAGAAGTCAGCGTAACATTCGCACTGGCCTCCTTGACGACGCCTGAGCGATGGATGTTGCTCAGACCGCTTGACCGGCGCACCAGCCGCTGGCCCAGGCCCACTGGAAATTGTAGCCGCCGAGCCAGCCGGTGACGTCCACCACCTCGCCGATGAAGTAGAGGCCGGGCGTGGCGCGCACGGCCATGGTGCGGGAGTCGAGGGTGCGGGTGTCGACGCCGCCGACGGTGACCTCGGCCGTGCGGTAGCCCTCGGAGCCCAGCGGCTTGACGCGCCAGGCGTTCACGGCGGTCGCAACCTCGTTCAGCACGCGATCAGAGGCGTCGGCGAGGTTGCCGGTGGCGCCGTGGGACTCGGCGATCAGCTGGGCGAGCCCGCGCGGGAGCCATTGGGCGAGGACGGTGACCGGCTGGGTGCGGCCGTTGTCGGCGCGCGCCTGGCGCAGCACCCCGAGGACGTCGATGCCCGGGGCCATATCGACGACGATCTCCTCGCCGGGACGCCAGTAGGAGGAGATCTGCAGGATGGCCGGGCCGCTGAGGCCGCGGTGGGTGAACAGCATGGCCTCCTCGAAACGGGTCCTGCCGCAGCTGACCCGGACGTCCAGCGAGACGCCGGCGAGGGTGCGCAGGCGCTCCAGCAACGCCGGCTCGAAGGTCAGCGGCACGAGACCGGGACGCGTCTCGATCACGGGCACGCCGAACTGCTCGGCGATTTGGTAGCCGAAGCCGGTGGCGCCCATCTTGGGGATCGACTTGCCGCCGGTGGCGATGACCAGGGACTCGCAGGCGATGTCGCCGGTGGCCAGCGAGACGTGGAAGCCGTCGGCGGACTTCGCCACCGCGGACACCGGCGTCGCCAGGCGCAGGGTCGCGCCGGCCTGGGCTATCTCGGCCTTCAACAGCTCTACCACTTGGGTCGCGGAGCCATCGCAGAACAGCTGGCAGAGGGTCTTTTCGTGCCAGGCGACGCCGTGGCGGGCGAGGAGCGCGATGATGTCCGCCGGCTGGTAGCGGCTGAGCGCCGAGATGCAGAAGCGGGGGTTGGCGGAGAGGAAACGGTCGGGGGCGGTGTGCAGGTTGGTGAAGTTGCAGCGGCCGCCGCCGCTGATGCGGATCTTCTCGCCCGCCGCCTTGGCATGATCGACCACCAGCACGCGCCGCCCACGCCGGCCGGCCTCGATGGCGCACATCATGCCCGCGGCGCCCGCGCCGATCACCACCACGTCGAAGCGGTCCAAGCCGGTCTCCCCTCGCCGCGCGGTGTAGGGGAATTCGCGCTCGCCCGCGACCGGCCCGGCGCCTACAACGCGGCCATGGCCTGGACCCGCCGCTATGAAGAGCCTGAGCCCCAGCGGGTGAACCGCTGGCTGGCGCAGAGCGGCGTCTGCTCGCGCCGCGAGGCCGAGGACCTGATCGGCCGCGGCCTGGTGTTCATCGACGGCGCGCGGGTGGATGACGCGGGCCGGAAGATCGAGCCCGGTCAGACGCTGGTGCTCAACGACGCGGCCGAGGGCGCGTTGCAGGCCAGCCTGACCGTGGTGCTGAACAAGCCGGTGGGCGTGGTGTCGAGCCAGCCTGAGGGGGAGCAAGTGCCGGCCGTGCGGCTGCTGACCGCGCAAGCGCTGCGCGGCGAGAGCCCGACCATCCCGGACCGCAACAGTCGCCTGGCGCCGCTGGGCCGGCTCGACCAGGATTCGCACGGCCTGCTGGTGCTGTCGGAGGACGGGGTGTTGGCCAAGGCGCTGATCGGGCCCAACTCGACGCTGGACAAGGAGTATCTGGTCCGCGTGACCGGTCCGATCACCGAGGCCAAGCTGGCCCGGCTGCGTCATGGCCTGGCGCTGGATGGGCGGCAGCTGAAACCGGCGAAGGTGACCCTGGCCGGCGAGCAGCGGCTGCGTTTCGTGCTGATGGAGGGCCGCAATCGCCAGATCCGGCGCATGTGCGAGCTGGTCGACTTCGGGGTGACCGACCTCTACCGCCTGCGCATCGGCCCCTTGCGGCTCGGCGATCTGCCAGAAGGGCGCTGGCGGGTGCTGACCGCCGACGAGCGCGCCGCCTTGCTCAAACCGCGACCGCGAGCCTGACCGCTAGCCTAGCCCGTGGATACGCTTGGCGGCTGTGACGGTGTTCTGCAGCAGGCAGGCGACGGTCATCATCCCGACGCCGCCCGGCACGGGGGTGATGTAGCCGGCGACGTTGACGACGCCGGGAAAGTAGACGTCGCCGACCACCCGGGTCGCGCCCTCCGCCGCCTTCACCGGATCGAGTGATGGCACCCGGTTGATGCCGACGTCGATGACCGCCGCGCCGGGCTTCACCCAGCTCCTCTTGACCATCTGCGGGCGTCCGATCGCCGCCACCAGGATGTCAGCCTCGCGGCAACGGTCGGGCAGGTCGACGGTCTTCGAGTGGGCCATGGTGACCGTGCAGTCGGCGCGCAGCAGCAGCTGGGCGATGGGCTTGCCGACGAGGTTCGAGCGGCCGATCACCAGCGCCCGCTTGCCGGTGAGGTCGCCCAGGGTCTCGCGCAGCATGATCATGCAGCCCAGCGGGGTGCAGGGGGTCAGCGCCGGCAGGCCGCTGGCCAGGCGCCCGGCGCTGGCGATGGTGAGGCCATCCACGTCCTTGGCCGGGTCCAGCACTGCCAGCACGGCGCTCTCGCTCAGAGGCTTCGGCAACGGCAGCTGCACCAGGATGCCGTGGATGGCGGGATCATCGTTCAACTGGCGCACCAGAGCGATCAGCGCGTCCTGGGTGGTGTCGGCGGGCAGGCGATGGGTGACCGAGTGCATCCCGGCGGCGCGGCTCTGCTCGCCCTTGGAGCGGACGTAGATCTGGCTGGCCGCATCGTCGCCCACCAGCACCACCGCCAAGCCGGGCTTGAGGCCGTGATCGCGGACCAGCTCCGCCACCTCCGCCGTCACCTTGGCCCGCAGGCCCTCGGAAAGCGCCCGTCCGTCGATGATCTGCGCCGCCATTCGAATCCTTCTCGCCGATTTCGCGCCCCGCCTACGCCCGGCCCGTCCGCGAGGCAATTGTACTCCGCCGGGCAAACGCTCTAGACCCCGCCCATGCCGCAGTCTCAGGCCAGCGAAGTTGTGACGGCCAACGTGCTGATCGTCGGCGGCGGCCTGGCGTCCAGCCTGATCGCCATCCGACTGAAGCGCACGCGGCCCGACCTGAAGATCATCGTGCTGGAGCGCGACACCCGCATCGGCGGCGAGCACACCTGGTGCCACTTCGCCACCGACGTCTCGCCGGCGATCTCGGCCTGGCTGGGGCCGCTGATCGTGCACGAATGGCCGGGCTACGAGGTGCGGTTTCCTGGCCATCGCCGCGTGCTCACCACCCACTACCGCGCCATCACTTCCGGGCGGCTGGACAAGGTCACCGGCGAACTGCTGGGCGAGGACGCGTGGCTGGGGGTCGAGGCCGCCGAGGTGCGCGCCGACACCGTGAAGCTGGTGGATGGGCGGAAGCTGGCCGCGCCGCTGGTGATCGACGCCCGCGGGCCGCGCCGCTCCAGGCGGCTGGCGCTGGGCTGGCAGAAGTTCCTCGGCCAGGAAGTGCGCCTCGCCGCGCCGCACGGAATGACCCGGCCGGTGGTGATGGACGCCACCGTCTCGCAGCTCGACGGCTATCGCTTCCTCTACCTGCTGCCGATGGGCGCCGACCGGGTGCTGATCGAGGACACGCGCTATTCCGATGGCCCGGCGCTCGACCGCGGCCAGATCGAGGCCGACATCGCCGCGTACGCCGCGGAGCAAGGCTGGAGCATCGCCGAGGTGCTGCGCGAGGAGACCGGGGTGCTGCCCATCGCGCTGGCCGGCGACATCGACGCCTACTGGGCCGAGGCGGAGACCAAGGCGGCGGACGTCGGCATGCGCGCGGCGCTCTTCCACCCCACCACCGGCTATTCGCTGCACGACGCGGCGCGCCAGGCCGAGCTGATCGCGTCCCTGCCCGCCCTGCACACCGCGGCCGTCCGCGAGGCGCTGGTGGCGATGTCGAAGCGGGTGTGGGGTGAGCGCGGCTACTACCGGCTGCTCAACCGCATGCTGTTCCGCGCCGCCGAGCCCGCCCAGCGCTACAAGGTGCTGGAGCGCTTCTACCGGCTGCCGCAGCCGCTGATCGAGCGGTTCTACGCCGGCGAAGCGACCATGCGGGACAAGGTGCGCATCCTGGCCGGCAAGCCGCCGGTTCCGATCGGCCGGGCGCTGGGCTGCCTCTCGGAAGCGCCGCTGCTGGCCGAACGGGCGGCGGCGGCGTGAGCGCGCGGGTCGCGGTCATTGGCGCGGGGTTCGGCGGGCTGGCGCTGGCCATCCGGCTGCAAAGCGCTGGCATCGCCACCACCCTGATCGAGGCGCGGGACAAGCCGGGCGGCCGCGCCTACGTCTGGCACGATCAGGGCTTCACCTTCGATGCCGGACCCACCGTGATCACAGATCCGGCCTGCGTGGAGGAACTGTTCGAACTCTCCGGCCGCAAGCGCGCCGACTATGTCGAGCTGCTGTCGGTCTCGCCCTTCTACCGGCTGCTGTGGCCGGATGGTTCGCGCTTCGACTACGTCAACTACCAGGCCGAGCTCGACCGGCAGATCGCGGCAAAAAACCCCGCTTATGTCGAAGGTTACCGGCGTTTCCTGAAGTTCTCGGAGGCGGTGTACGACGAGGGCTACAAGCGGCTGGGCCACGTGCCGTTCCTGAAGATCACTGACATGCTGGCCGCCGCGCCGCGGCTGATGCAGCTGCAGGCTTGGCGCAGCGTCTACGCCAAGGTCTCCGGCTTCGTGCAGGACGACCAGCTGCGCCAGGCGCTCAGCTTCCACACCCTGTTGGTGGGCGGCAGCCCGTTCGCGGCGTCGTCGATCTACGCCCTGATCCATGCCCTGGAGCGGGATGGCGGCGTCTGGTTCGCCAAGGGCGGCACCCACGCCCTGGTGCGAGCGCTGGCCATGCTGTTCGAAGACCTCGGTGGCAAGCTGGTGGTCTCCGATCCGATCCAGCGCATCGTCACCGAGGCCGGCCGGGTGACGGGCGTGGTGCACGCCGACGGCAGCTTCGAGGCCTTCGACGCCGTCGCCTCCAACGCCGACCTGGTGCACACCTACGGCAAGCTGCTGGCGGGCGACCGGCGCGGCCAGGCGGTGGCGCGCGGTCTGAAGCGCAAGCGCTTCAGCCCCTCGCTGTTCGTGCTGCACTTCGGCCTGAAGCGGCCGCACCCCGAGATCGCCCACCACACCATCCTGTTCGGGCCGCGCTATCGGGGGCTGATCGACGAGATCTACGGCAAGAATGCCCTGGCCGACGATTTCTCGCTCTACCTGCACGCGCCAACGACCACCGATCCGGACCTGGCGCCGCCTGGCTGTTCGACCTTCTACGCCCTCTCGCCGGTGCCACACCTGGGCGTGGCCAACATCGACTGGGACGTCGAAGGCCCGCGCTACGCCGACCGGATTCTGGAAAGTCTCGAGGCGCGGGCCATCCCAGGGCTGCGGGCCGATCTGGTGACCCGCCGCATCTTCACGCCAAAGGATTTCGAGCGCGAGCTGGGCGCTTGGCAGGGCTCGGCCTTCTCGCTGGAGCCGGTGCTGACTCAGAGCGCCTGGTTCCGCACCCACAACCGCGACGACGTGATCGACAACCTCTATTTCGTCGGCGCGGGCACCCATCCGGGCGCCGGCGTGCCGGGCGTGATCGGCTCGGCCAAGGCGACGGCGGGGCTGATGATCGAAGATCTTGGAGCGCCTGTTTGACCACCACCGACCTCGTCGCCTCGAGCCGAGAGACCATCCGCAAGGGCTCCAAGAGCTTCGCGGCCGCCGCGGCGCTGTTCGACGCCGAGACGCGGGCCGACGCGGAAATGCTCTACGCCTGGTGCCGGCACTGCGACGACGTGATCGACGGCCAGGAGCTCGGCCACGGCATGGCGACGCCCGACGCCGCCACCGCCAGCCAGCGGCTCACCGCGCTCTACGCCAAGACCCGCGCCGCCCTGGCCGGCGAGCCCACCGACGATCCCGACTTCGCCGCCTTTCAGCGGGTCGCCCTGCGCCGCCACATCCCCGAGCGCTACGCCACCGAACTGCTGGACGGCTTCGCCATGGACGTCTCGGCGCGGCGCTACGAGACCATCGAGGACACCCTCGACTACTGCTGGCACGTGGCCGGCGTGGTGGGCGTGATGATGGCGCTGGTGATGGGCATCGCGCCGGACGACCTGCCGACACTGCGACGCGCCCAGGATTTGGGGCTGGCGCTCCAGCTCACCAACATCTCTCGCGACGTGGTGGAGGACGCCGGCAACCAGCGAGTTTACCTGCCTGCTGCCTGGCTGACCGAAGCCGGCATCCCCGAGGGCGAGATCACGGCGAAAAAGCACCGGCAGGCGCTGTTCGGCGTCACCCAGAAGCTGCTGGCGACGGCCGAGCCCTACTACGCCTCGGCGCTGGCCGGCCTGCCTGCCCTGCCCTTCCGCTCCGCCTGGGCCATCGCCGCCGCCCGGGGCGTCTATCGCCAGATCGGGGTGATCGTGGAGCAGCGCGGCCCCGCGGCCTGGGACAAACGCGCCTCAGCCAGCAGCGCCATGAAAGCCTGGCTGGCGCTCAGCGCTGGCTGGACCGCCCTTGGCAGCCGCGGCAAGCGCGCGCCGGAGCGGCCGGCGCTTTGGTCGAAGATCTGAGGCTGGAGCTTCGCTAGCCGGGATTTAGCGTGAGCCAGAGCCCTGGAGGGCGACCTTGAGTGCTGGCCCGGAGCCACCGCTAGGCCACGAGGTCGTTCTCGCGCGGAGCGGTAAGCCCCTGTTGCGCGGTCGCCGAGGCGATGGCCTCGAAGAGGCGGGCGGCTTCGATGGGCTTGGCGACGAAGCCGGTCATGCCGGCGGCGTAGTAGCTCTCCACCTGATGGGTCATAGCGTTGGCGGTGAGCGCGATGATGGGCGTGGGCGCTCGGCCGTCCTCGGCCTCCAGGCGGCGGATTTCCCGCGTCGCGGTGAGGCCGTCCATCACCGGCATCTGCACGTCCATCAGCACCAGATCCCAGCCGCCCTGCCGCCAGGCCGCCACGGCCTCCTCGCCGTTGCCGACAACCACCGGTTCCAGGCCGATCTGGCCGAGCAGGGTCTTGAGCACCAGTTGGTTCATCGGGTTGTCCTCGGCGGCCAGCACTCTCAGGCCCGGCGCGTCCAAGGCGCACGGGGTCGCGGCGGCGTCGATCGCCGCCGGCTCGGCGTCGGCGACCCGCGGGAGCGGAAGCTGAACCTCGAACCGACTGCCCTGCCCAACCGCGCTCTCGACGCTGATCTCGCCGCCCATGGCCTGGCAAAGCTCGCGGCAGATGGCCAGGCCCAGGCCGGTGCCGCCGAAGCGGCGGGTCATCGACGAGTCGGCCTGCACGAACTTGTCGAACAGCCGCACGATCTGATCGGGGCTCATGCCGATGCCAGTGTCCTGCACGGCGATGCGCACGCCAGCGTCCTTGGCGCCGATGTGCACCCGCACCTCGCCCTCGCTGGTGAACTTCAGGGCGTTAGAAACCAGGTTGTAGAGGATCTGGCGCACCCGCCCCGGATCGCCCCGGTAAGCCCCCACCGCCTGCGGATCGATCTCCAGGTCGAAGTCGAGTCCCTTGTTTACCGCCATGGGCTCGAAACTGCGCTGCACGCCCAGCGCCAGATCTTCGAGGCTGAAGGCGACGCTCTCCAGCTCCAGCTTTCCGGCCTCGACCTTGGAGAGATCCAGGATGTCGTTGAGAATGGTGAGCAGGGTCTGGCCCGACTGGCCGATCAGCTTCAGCCGCTCGTGCTGCTGGGGGGTCAGGCTGTCGCCTTCCATCGCCTGCACCATGCCCAGCACGCCGTTGAGCGGAGTGCGTATCTCGTGGCTCATGGTGGCCAGGAACTCGCTCTTGGCGGTGTTGGCCGCCTCCGCGCCCACGCGCAGCGCCACCAGTTCGAGGAACACCGTGGCGTTGGATAGCTGCAGCGCGCGGGCGTTGGCGACGTAGCTCAGCCCGAGGAAGGCGAAGACCCAGGACGACAGACCGTGGCCCAGGGCGAACAGGTTCCAGAGCAGCGCCAGGACGGACGCCGGCGCTGTCATCAGGAACATGGTCCTGCGGAGGCTGTGTGAGGCGGCGATCACCAGCAGCACCCCGGCGCTGAGGATGACTCCCAGAACCGCTTTGTCGTGCCCGCCGAAGGGCGTGAAGAAACAGGGCGCTGCCGTAATGTTGCAGGCGACCGCGCAGATCAGGATCAGCTGGTGCTCCAGCCGCTCGATCCGAGGTTCCTCACCGGAGCGAAGCGTGGGCTGAACTCTTGCCCACCAGACCACCATCGCCAGTTCGCAGACCAGGTAGCACGCCGCCCAGATGGCCGCGCAGGCCCAGGGCCAGACGTTGAGATAGCCGGTCAGAGCGGCGATGAAGCCGACGGAACCCAGCCGGGTGGGCAGGTGATCGCGGAAGGTGCGGAGATAGTACTTCTCCAGCGTCTCACGGTGGATCGGCGCGGGCATTGAGCAGCTTTTCCGGGTGAGGCTCGGGGGTGTCCGCGATGGCGTTCGATCGGCGAGGCGGGCGACGCGGTCGCGCGCCAGCCGCTGTTGCCGTAGCCACTTTGACCGAAGAAGGTGTTGAAAGTGCAAACGCACTTATCTTCACCTGCACATTTCGGGACTCGGGGGCCAGATTTTGTCCCGCCCTGCACACTCCGGACGTCTCCTCAGGCGTCGGAAGGCGGCTGTTGGCAAATAGTACGTACCGTACTATACGCGACGTATGAAGCTGACGACACTGGACGCGCTGCTGCTGTTTCTGGTCGCCCAAAAAGGTCAATCGGGCTACGACATCCGCCAACTGATGACGTCCACGCCGCTGGGGCTGTTCAGCGACAGTCCGGGGGCCATCTACCCGGCGCTGGCGCGGCTGGAGACGCGGGGACTGCTGACCAGCGCGGCCGAGCCGGATGGTCGCCGCAAACGGCTCTACCGGCAGACGGAATCCGGACGAGCTGAGCTGGGCGCCTGGCTGGCGCGACCGGTCGATCTCGATAGCGTGACGCGGCGGCCCGAGGCGCTCGACCTGCGCTACGTGATGATCGCCGAGACGCTGGGGCGGGCGCGGGCCATGGCCTTCATGAGCGAGCTGGCCCAGGTCGAAGCGACGCATCTGGCGGACCTGGAGGCGTTCCAGTCCAGTCCGGCGCGCTCGATGGGCCTGGCGTCTCAGGAATCGATGGAACTGGGCATCCGCATCCTGCGGGCTCGACT
>Ga0265338_10006569_pt1 | contig 14757 bp, 17 predicted proteins | sample 42126metaG_FD_193579 | JGI IMG/M metagenome (GOLD analysis project Ga0265338, IMG submission 193579) | Rhizosphere microbial communities from Carex aquatilis grown in University of Washington, Seatle, WA, United States - 4-21-26 metaG | ecosystem: Host-associated > Plants > Roots > Rhizosphere... | reverse complement strand
CGCGCATATCGCGACATAATGTATTTATTTCATCTTCTGTTAAATCTCTTTTTTCCATGTTGAATATTCTTTTATCGACAAGAAATTAAATTATTTTATAGCATCATGCTACTTTTTGAAATTATCCCCAATTTTTAGTTCGTTTTGATTTATTACATTAAGCATATACTATATTACGTTCTTAAATATTTAAAATAGTCATTATGATTTAGTTTGCCATATACTTCTCTTAAACGTGATAATATTTGAAATTCAAAACTACTTTTTTTACGACAAACCATTAAACGCATATTTAATTACAGACTTTAGCTTTTACGTAACATTCAATGTTATGTGCAACATTTTACCAATGATGAATTAATTCATATAAATATAGTGATGTTCTTTACGTTTAAAATACAATAACAGTATTTCATCAAAAATAAGCTTAAGAATGAGGTGTATTCGTATGGAACATACCATTTAATTAAATCTGTGTATCAAATCAATTTAGAAGTGATACACATAGATTTTTTATATTTTCTCCCATGTTTCAACTGAACCATCAACCATAGTAAACAAAGGATGAGCATCGAAACCGTTTAATGTTTGAAGTTCATAAAATCGTTCCGGACTTCGTTGTTCCAATTTTTGGAGTAAATGTGAAGTTTCGAAAGCAAGTTGCCCACATTTTATTGTTAATGTTTGCGGTTTAAAATGCCAATCAATCTTCGATTTATCAAATGAATAATGTCTTTCATTTGCTTCCTTATAAACTTCCGAAAGGTATTGATTAATGGCATCAACAGGATTTGAACTTAATCGAAATCTCAAAAGTTGGGGATGGTTGCTATACGCTATAGACTTACCTTCTAATACTTGTTTTGCCAACAAGCTTTCTCGCCAAAGTGCTACCAAGCCTTTTGAATCGAGATATTTGGGGTGTATTGACCAGATTCGCATACTTATTTGAACAAAAAGTAAATATTCTAATGCATTTTGACGAATCGACCGAACAAAAAAAACAGTAATTTTGAAAAACATTTAAAGCAAAATAATATGACATATAAAGCATTAAACAACCGATACGATACAATGAAGTATAATCGTTGCGGAAATAGTGGCATTAAACTACCTGCAGTATCTCTAGGATTATGGCACAACTTTGGAAGTGTCGATGTATTCGAAAATGGAAGAGCAATTGTTCGTAAAGCTTTCGACCTTGGCATTACCCATTTCGATTTGGCAAACAATTATGGTCCGTCAGCAGGTTCGGCGGAAGTTAATTTTGGGAATATATTAAAAGCAGATTTAGCAGCTTATCGCGACGAACTTATAATATCAACAAAAGCAGGTTATGGTATGTGGCCGGGTCCGTATGGCGATTTCGGTTCAAAAAAATATTTAGTTGCCAGTCTCGACCAAAGTCTTAAACGAATGGGATTGGATTATGTCGATATATTCTATCATCATCGTTGGGATCCTGAGACACCGTTGGAAGAAACTATGGGTGCACTTGAAACAATATACAAACAAGGAAAAGCGTTATATGTTGGTGTTTCTAATTATACTGCCGTTCAAACAAAAAAAGCGGTAATGATTTTAAAAGATAAAGGAATTCCGCTTTTAATAAATCAACCTCGCTATTCTATGCTCGATCGTTGGGTTGAGACCGATGGTTTACTTGAAGTGTTGGGCAATAACGGTGTAGGGGCAATCGCTTTTTCACCTTTGGCTCAAGGTTTATTAACCGATCGTTACTTAAAAGGAATACCACAAGATTCGCGAGCTGCCAAACCTAATAGTTTTTTGAATCCGAATAATATCACACCCGATTTATTAAAGAAGCTTTCTGCATTAAACGACATAGCTCAAAAACGTGGACAAAGTCTTGCTCAGATGGCTATATCATGGTTATTGAAAGACAAAAGGGTAACATCGGTATTAATAGGAGCAAGCTCGGTTCCTCAATTGGAAAACAATGTTGCAAGTATAGATAACCTTGAATTTAGTTCCGAAGAATTACTACAAATAGCTAATATTATTAGATAGTTATATTCCAATTATAATCGACGAGCCCAGCGTGATGCACTGGGCTCGTCGATTATAGAATCAAATAGAATTTAAGTGTCGAACTTATTTTGTCAATCACCATTAGTTTAGTAATTTCGCCACACATTTTTTCAATGAATAATAGCTTATCGTTATGGAATACAATTTTAGAGAAATAGAACAAAAATGGCGTAAACATTGGGCTGAAAACAAAACATATAAAGTAGAAATCGATTCTTCAAAACCAAAATATTATGTTCTCGATATGTTCCCTTACCCCAGTGGGGCAGGTTTGCACGTAGGACACCCACTTGGATACATTGCTAGCGATATATATTCACGTTACAAAAGAATGAAAGGTTTTAATGTATTGCATCCTATGGGATACGATGCTTTTGGTCTTCCTGCCGAACAATATGCTATTCAAACCGGACAACATCCCGCTATCACCACCGAAGAAAATATTACTCGCTATCGCGAACAGTTAGATAAAATAGGATTTTCGTTCGATTGGAGCCGCGAAGTGCGAACCTGCGAACCAAACTACTATAAATGGACTCAATGGGCATTTATTAAGATGTTTGAACATTGGTATAATAATAATTCTCAAAAAGCCGAAGCCATTACAGAGCTTGTTAAAATATTTGAAAAACAAGGAAACCAAACGGTTAATGCCACAACTAATCAAATAGATTCGTTTACGGCTGCACAATGGAATAATTATACCGACATACAAAAACAAGAAACATTATTAAACTATCGTCTTGCTTATCAAGCAAATATTATGGTAAATTGGTGTCCTGCATTGGGAACTGTTTTAGCCAATGACGAAGTGAAAGACGGACTTTCGGTACGTGGTGGACATCCTGTTGAACAAAAAGAAATGAAACAATGGTGTTTGCGAATTTCGGCTTATGCACAACGTTTACTCGAAGGACTCGACCGTATTGATTGGAGCGAGAGTATTAAAGAGGTACAACGCAATTGGATTGGTCGTTCTGAAGGTGCCGAAATGAAATTCCCCATAAAAGAATCTGATATTGTTTTAGATATTTTCACAACGCGTGCTGATACTGTTTTTGGTGTTACCTTTATGGTGTTAGCCCCCGAAAGTAAATTGGTAGAACAATTAACAACAAACGAGCAAAAAGCGGCAGTAGATAGCTATTTGGAAGAAACTAAAAAACGTACTCAACGCGAACGGATTGCCGAAGTGAAACGAGTTTCGGGAGTATTCTCGGGTGCATATGCAATTAATCCGTTAACTAACGAAGAAATTCCAGTGTGGATAAGCGATTATGTTCTTGCTGGATATGGAACAGGTGCCATAATGGCTGTTCCTGCACACGATAGCCGTGACTTTTCGTTTGCACGGTTTTTCAATTTACCAATTATACAAGTAGTCGTTCCATCGGGCGAACAAGCGAGCGATCCAAACACTTGGAGCGAATCGAAAGACTCAAAAGAAGGAACGATGATTAATTCTGGGTTCATCACCGGATTGAACGTTCCCGATGCTATTAAGAAAACAAAACAATATGTAAAAGAAAAGGGAATAGGAACGGTAAAGATTAATTTTCGTTTACGCGATGCAATTTTCAGCCGTCAACGATACTGGGGCGAACCTTTCCCGGTATATTATAAAGATGGACTTCCGGTTATGCTCGACGAATCAAAATTGCCATTGGCATTGCCTGTTGTCGATAAATATTTGCCTACCGAAGATGGTCAACCACCATTGGGTCGTGCAAAAGACTGGCAAACAGAAGGTAATCCTTTTGAATTAAGCACAATGCCTGGCTTTGCTGGATCGAGTGCATACTACTTACGCTATATGGATTCCAAAAACGATTCAGCTTTAGTATCAAAAGAAGCTGTTGAATATTGGCAGGATGTTGATCTTTATTTAGGAGGAAACGAACATGCAACAGGTCATTTGGTATATAGCAGATTCTGGAACAAATTCTTGTTCGATATAGGACTAACACCCAAAGACGAACCATTCAAGAAATTGATAAATCAGGGAATGATACAAGGACGTTCCAACTTTGTATATAGGATAAAAGGAACAAACACTTTTGTATCATATAACCTTCGAAACGAATACGATACACAAGAAATTCATGTTGATGTAAATATCGTTACAAACGATATACTCGATCTTGAAGCATTTAAGACATGGAGACCTGAATTTAATACTGCCGAATTTATTCTTGAAGAAGGTAAATACCATTGCGGATGGGCGGTAGAGAAAATGTCGAAGTCGATGTACAATGTTGTGAACCCCGATTTGATAGTCGAAAAATATGGAGCCGATACTTTACGTATGTACGAAATGTTCCTTGGACCATTGGAAATGTCGAAACCATGGGATACGAGTGGCATTGAAGGAGTTCATAAATTTTTACGTAAGCTTTGGAATACATTCTTTACTAACGATTTACTGTTGGTATCTGATTCAGAGCCAACAGCTGAAGAATTGAAGATGCTACACAAAACCATAAAGAAAATTACTTCCGATATCGAATCATTTTCATTTAATACATCAATAAGTGCATTTATGATTTGCTTAAATGAGCTTTCTGCGTTGAAATGCAACAAGAAAGCAATACTTGAACCAATAGTTATTTTAATTGCACCGTTTGCTCCACATATTGCAGAAGAATTATGGCATCAATTAGGAAATACAACTACCGTTTGTGATGCTATATTTCCTTTATTCGAAGAGAAATATTTGGTTGAAAATTCAATTAATTATCCTGTTTCATTTAATGGAAAAGTACGATTTAACCTTGAAATAGCAGCAGGAACTTCTACATCCGAAGTTGAAGCAATTGCAATGAGCAATGAACAAACAGCAAAATGGCTTGAAGGGAAACAACCGAAAAAAGTAATTGTGGTTGCCGGTAAGATTGTGAATATTGTAATATAATTAAAAGAGGGTATCCAATTACAAGATACCCTCTTTCAATATAATAATAAAATTATTCGCCTGTTACAATAACTTTGTAAGTAGTTGAGAAAAGACCTCCTTTTACGCAAACATCAACCGTTGCTACTTTGGTTATACCACCTTTTTTTGCCGCAGTTGCAATACCTAAATCGGTATGACCGAAAGTGAATCCCATAAAGATTTTTCTTTCAGCTACACCGGTTTTCGATCCGATTGTATTGCTGGTTGCAAGACCTGGATAAGTAACACTACATGAAGAAAGTGCTAATGCACCTATAATACCTGTATATAATAATATTTTTTTCATCGTTTTCAATTATTTAGATGTTACTATTAATTCTTTCTTCGAAAAGAAAACATAACTTGTTGTTTTCTCATCGATTGTTGCAATCGCTCCAGATATTTTTCCTTTGTTTGCAGCATCTTTTACGCCATAATCACCGTTTAAATAAATTGAACCAAAAAGTACAACTGATGATGATACTCCAGTTTTAGTTCCAATTGGAGCAATTGATACGGCTACCGGTAATGTTATTGCACATGATGCTAATAAAGCCGAACATGAAGCAGCAATAATTACATTTAAAATTCTTTTTTTCATAATTCTCATTTCTTAAGATTATTCACCATATACTTTTGTGATTGTTTTAACTGTAAAGAAAGCCTTTTGCGTTATTTCTACAGCTCCGATTTTCGTTATTTTACCAGCTTTAGCAGCGGCTTGAATACCAAAATCACCAGTTCCAACCATATTCGATTTCGCTACTCCGGTTTTCATTCCAATTGGATTACCGGTAATCTGATACCTTTGCGATATAACACAGGATGAGAATCCTAATAAAGCAATTACGGGAAAAAAGACTAACAATTTTCTTTTCATAGTATAATTTATTTTAAGTTTAAAAGTCAAAACAAAGAAAGAAAAAAATATATAAATACACAAATCATATACATGATTTATTTATTAACATACTAAACATTAACTGCATTTTTAATGTTTAGGCAATTACGCGATTTAGCTCAACATCGAAAGATGTTCAATCTAATAAATACAGATCAAACTATCTTTACCTACTCCTAACAGCTATTCACCGATTTATTATTAAAAGCACACTACAATTACTATACCTTTGTTAAACATAATTTAAAATAGAAACGATGGAAACGAAAAGTTTTTTAAGAAGGGCGTTGATAGGTCTTCTTTTAATTACAGCAGGAGCACTTTTATTGGGATTTAATATGAATTTAATTCCAAATGAATTACGGGCTTACTTTTTTACTCCAAAAATTCTTCTTGTCATTTTTGGTATCGTTACAATAACCAAAAGACAGCATATCTTTTTTGGAACCATTTTGTTATTGGCTGCAACACTGCTCTATTTTCCTATGTTTACCAATATCCCTATTGATTTTACAAAACTATTTTGGCCTATTATTCTAATATTAGGAGGAATATTTGTTATTACACACCGACATTCAAAAAAACATTGTTATAAAAAAGACTATAAACATTCACATTGGTATCAGATGCATGATCCTAATTCGGAGTATAATAATTTCAAAAAAGAACGCGATCATTGGAAAGAACAGAATTTCGAACAATCGGAAGTACACGATAACTTTATAGAAGATGTGTTATTCTTCTCGGGAGTTGAGAAGAAAATCGATTCCAAAGAATTCGAAGGAGGTAAACTTGTTTCATTTTTCGGAGGGTTAAAAATTGATCTCACAAAAGCTGAATTAGCTTCAGGTATAAATGTTCTTGAAATTGTTATCGGTTTTGGTGGATGCAAACTGGTTATTCCTAACCATTGGAATGTTAGGGTCGACACGGTTTCAATATTTGGAGGATTTGTTGATAAACGTATTGTAATAAGCAATTTAAATACCGATAAAACATTAATCATTAAAGGTATTGCAATATTTGGAGGCGGTGAAATAACATCAATATAATAGGCAATGAATCATCCTATAGTTTCAAAACGGACTAATTTATTCCTGTATATCATTATTAGTGTAGTATTTGGATTGTTTCAATACATTTTATTACACTATTTCTTTAAGCTCGACGATATGTTAGCCTCAATAGACAGTGCCGTTTATTGCATATCGTTTTCATTTATAGGGCTAGCTATCTGGTTTATGGTATATTACAACGATATTGAAAAGAACAACATTGTTGTATTTACTGTTTCGCATCTTATTTCGTCAACCATTGCAGTTGCTATTTGGATTCTCAAAAGCAGGTTTCTTGTATCATTGTTTATTGAAGACAATGCTCAATATAGCAATTTCCTTAATAAATTTCTCTATCTTAGGATTGTTCAAGGTTATTTAGGATATATTATAGCTGTGCTTTTCTACTATGTTTTGATCTTTTATCAAACAACCATCGACAATCGTGAACGCGAAGAATCGTTTAAATTGTTGCTACGCGATGCCGAATTGAAAAGCCTTAAATCGCAGATAAACCCGCATTTTTTATTTAACAGTTTGAATTCCATCAGTTCGCTTACCATGTTCGACCCCGAAAAGGCTCAAGCTATGATTATCAAACTATCGGAATATCTACGGTTTTCATTACAATTCAAACCAAACGACAAAATAGCGTTTATAAAAGAAATTGAAAACATTAAACGATATTTGGAAATAGAGAAAATACGATTTGGGAAACGTCTGGCTATGAATTTTGACATATCAAACGATTGTAATGAAATACTTGTACCCACAATGATACTACAACCATTGTTCGAAAATGCCATCAAATATGGTGTTCATGAAAACACAGAAGAAACACTTATAACGGTAAAAGCATTGAAAGAAGACAATCATATTACATTCTCCATTTCTAATAATTACGATCCAGAATCGTTGGGGTTAAAAGGTCAGGGTATTGGATTAACAAATATAAGAGAACGGATGCAACTGGTTTTCGGCTCATCCGAACTTATACATATTCAGAACATAAACAACAACTTTACCGTACTATTATATTTTCCGGATTTAAATGTATCACAATAAAACTGAACCTATGATTACTGCTATAATCCTTGACGATGAAGAACTAGCCCGTCAAATCACCAGACGATATCTCGAACAATTTCCACAAGTTGAAATCCTCGCAGAATGTGCCGATGGATTTGAAGGAATAAAAGCCATACAACAACATAAACCCCAACTGTTGTTTCTCGACATTAAAATGCCTAAACTTGATGGATTTGAGGTATTGGAGTTGATTGATTCCAAACCTGAAGTTATATTCACTACGGCCTACGATGAGTTTGCAATAAAAGCTTTCGAACGTAATGCAATAGATTATTTAATGAAGCCATTCTCGCGCGAGCGGTTTGCAGTTGCAATAGAAAAAGCAATTGCCCGTATAGAAACTGAAGGTAAAATACCGGCAAAGATTGATGAAGCACGCGAACAAATAAACAACGAAAATTTAAATAGAATTGTAATACGCAACGGTTCGAACATCAAAATCATTCCTATCAACACGGTTAACTATATTGAAGCTCAAGACGACTATGTGATGATATATACAAGCGAAGGTAAGTTTTTGAAACAACAAACAATGAAGTATTACGAAACCTGCCTTGATCCAAATACCTTTATTCGTGTTCATCGATCGTATATCGTAAAAATTGAACAGATTAAACAGATTGAACCTTACGAAAAAGATTCTTTTATTGTCAAAACACTAACGGGGGCGAAATTGAGTGTCAGCAAATCGGGATATAAAAAACTTAAAGATATTTTGAATTTCTAGTGATTCAAATAATCTTATGGAAACATAAAAAATAAGAATATCTTTGTATTGTAATATTTGGCATAATAATAGTTATGTTGAATAAGACATAAATGTACAAAAAAACGAATTAAAAATGAAAACCGTACTTAAGAACATATTCATAATCAGCATGCTATTTATAAGTATACAAGGATGTGTGCCAATGTATTATAGTACTCCCACCCAAGGAAGTGTAGTTGTAGAACAACCTCAATGGGCTCCATCGTTCGACAATAGGAATATGATCCAATATTACTATTTTCCCGATTGGGGAATGTATTACGATGTCCGCAATAGCGAATATGTATATATGGACGAAGGTAACTGGTTTTTTTCAAGACAGGTGCCAATGCGTTATGCTTCGTACGATTTTTCGAGTGCATACGTTGTAGGTCTTGATTACAATGTTCATCAACCGTGGATGCATCATTCCTTATATGCATCACATTATCCGCCTTACTATTACAGAACCCACTATAACAACAATGTTGAAAATGGTAGATATGTAAGAGGATATAATGAAAATGGACAAAGAGCGTATTATGGTTCTTCCAGTCAATACGATCAACAGCGTCAAGCACCTGCAGCAAATCAAACACAAGGGCAACCACGACGCGTTGAAGGGCAACCGCGTCAACCCGAACAAAATCAACGACCCGGAGTGCAAGTTCAACAATCGAACCAAAGCAACCAACCAACACCTTGGAATAGATTTCATGATGGTAATGACTTAAACAGACCATCAAATCCGGAACCACGACAAGAGCAACCGGCACAGCGTTCACAACCGGTAACCTATCAACATACTGATGTAGGTCAACCAGTAAGGGTTACCCGTCAAATGATGCCTCCTCGTAATAATGCAGGTCAACCGCAAAATCAACAACAATCAAGACCTGTACCTCAACAACCGGCTCAACAACAACAGTCAAGACCAGAACCTCAACAAAGAGAGGGTGGACAACAAGGGGGGCAACCTAGAAGATAATAGATCTTAGGAGATGATAGAAATAGACTTTTAGCGTAATATAAAATTTACAGATTGAATATGTCTATTGTATTTCATATTTCTAGTTATGTAAACGTTTTTCAACAGCCCCTAATTAAACCGACAAACGGTTGAACAATGAAAACATTGCCCGAAAGATTCGGCTTTGTTTTTAATCTCTTCGGGTTTAATTCCCCAGCTCTGCTGCGAAACAAAAATAGTTTTCAAGCAATACCTCGTCGGCTCTGCTGCGAGGTCATTTATTAGCACAAGCATCAAAACACAGACCTACTATCACAATACTTTGGCAATATCACTCAAAGCCATTTGTAAGGATGTTTGTGTGAGAATGTCTATAGACTTGCTAATATTTTCTCTAACTATTATTGTATTCGTAACAGATGAAATTAATGCAACAAGGCGCTATTTTGTGTGCATTGGCAATCCTATCAGGAGCCTTTGGAGCCCACGCAATCAAAGGAAAGATAACACCCGAACTGTACGAAACATACCAAACGGCAAGCTATTATTTTCTAATTCATGCCATTGCAATAGTGGTTTATGGGCTTTTTTATAGGGGAAATAAAAGAGAAACATCGCCTTGGCCGGGATATCTTTTTATGCTTGGAATCGTATTATTTTCGGGCAGCCTCTACCTAATCGTAGGTACTGGAATAAAAAGCTTTGGAATGATCACACCATTTGGTGGACTTTCGTTTATCGTAGCATGGATAGGCTTTGGATTACAATCAAGAACATTCATTTAATCCCACTTACAAAGCTTTTCGTTCTTTCAAATCGGATAGTTCCTTTTTTAGCAATGCATTTTCCGACGACAATTCAATAATTTTATCCAACAAATTAATACTAACCGTGTGCTCGTCAATCGATTGTTTTAAAAACGGAGGCGTATGCACCGGAGGTAGATCTTTTTTTAGCATATGCTTCGTGCTATGAACGGATGTCGTATCTTTCTTATACAACGACTGAGGTTCTTCAACAGAACCTAAAGAACGCTCTTCTTTAAACATAGCCCCCTCGCCTGTCAATAACCAATTAGCATCTATTAGTTTATATTTATTAAGTATTTTCTCAATCAAATCGAAACTTGGCTTGTTTTTACCTTTATATATATTAAACAAAACTGCATCTGAAATACCTGTTTCTTGAGAGAATTTATATCTAGTAAGACTATAGTAATCAACAATCTGCACAATTCTTTCATTTATATTCAACTTTTCTTTACTATTCTCTTGCATTACTATATATTTATTTATTATATTTGTATGTATTTAATTAATATAGATTATAGCTAACATCAAATATACAACACAATATGAGAAATGCAAATATATATGCCGATTTACAAAACGACAGATGCAGAATATCTCCCTACAACATTGGCTATACCATGTACTATGTTTCATTGCAAGCAACAGCCGAAGCAACAGAAACCACTAGAGCAATCCATGCTCGTACCTCAAGAATCAGAAACAATAGATGCTTATTACAAAACAGTAAACCGTACGACATAACCGTTAGCAATGCCTGCATACATCTTTCTAATAAAAGACACAGTATCAGACAGAAAAGAATATCACTGCCACACAACAAATGGAACGAACATTGCGTTATTATCAATATCGCAACAACAGAAACCAATAAACCGAATGTAACCACAAAGGTTAACGAAGGATACCACAAAAGATCACAGAGTATAACAGCCATAAAAGTAATATCACATCCTTTGTGTTTCTTTGCGAAAAACCTTCTTCGCCTTTGTGGTTCAATGTATTTAATGGTGTATCACAGCTGACCTATTAAAATAATTTAAACATAAACAGATGAAAAAAGATACGATTGATCTAAACTTTATAAACTATTCCACAGCCGCTCTTATTGAGTTTGCAGAGCAGATTTATAAAAACATGAAAAACGATACTCGGTTTTCGAAACTCAACTCAATACTTCTCGATATGGAAACCTACAGAATCAGCCTTCAATATTGCAACAACGTTACGTATAGCCAAAACCCTCAACTCTACGCATTGACAGAGCAAAGAAAAGACGACCTCCTTGAAGCTCTGATAATAGTGGCACGATATGTCAATCGTATTGCCGATGGCGAAGCTTCGGTGATTACCGCTACCGGATTCCTTGTGGCCGAATAAACAACCATCCTTAGCTTTCACCCTACGATAACCGTTCGGATAGACTTATCTTGCTTTGAACAACCATTTCAGGACGTTCATTTATTCCTAATGTATGTTCCCTAAACGAAACGACATTGATTAATTAATTACAACATATAAAAAGAGACAATTAAGCATCTCCCCCGAGCTTGGGGGTATCTCCACGAAGCTTGGAGGCATCTCCACAGAGCTTGGAGATATCCCCATCGAGTTTGGGGTCGTCTCCACGGAGCTTGGAGGTACCCTCTTATAGTTTGGGGGCATCTCCACCGAGTTTGGAGGTACCCCCACAAAGCATGGGGGCATCTCCACAGAGCTTGGAGGTACCCCCGCAGAGCATGGAGATATCTCCTAACATTATGGGGATACTTGTTAATAGCCCGAAACTCGGTACCGAAAATGGTGAAGCAGTGAACTGTTGTATTTACAAACATCACCGAAATGGTACTATCGAACAATAATCGGATGAATCGTATCGTAATCGTAGCACAGCTTTAGCGAAAAGTGTACTATAGAATTCCCATGAATCGAGCATACAACAATGCCTGTGAAGTATTTTCCAGTTGGGTTTTGTTGAGAATATTTTTCCGGTGGTTATTTACAGTATGAGAACAGATATACAAGCGTTTTGCAATAGTTTTACTATCAAGCCCCTGCGACAGTAACTGTAAAATCTCTATTTCGCGACATGATAATAGCGGGTGTTTGGAAAATAGAAACGATTCTTTTGTTTCCATATTTATAATTATGGGAGTACGCAACAGGCAATCCGATTTTTTACAATCAATAATGAATAGTTTCATAATCACTACCCATATCTTACCAACATTATCGAGCTCACCAACAACAAATTGATGCAAAATACGATGGTAATAGCCACAACTATCGCGCATCCGGCATTCGTATATCAATTTATAGTGCATGCTTTGGCTGAGAGGCATGTCTTTTATACATTCATAGGCTTGCATTTCTGTTTCGAGAACAAAACAGAGATCGTCGGGATGTATTAATGCTTTGTACGAATGCATGCTAAAAATCTTATTCGAAAAAGAAAAGACATCGTTTGACGAACAATCTAAAAAGAACAACTCATCTTTATTCATATCATAGAGTGCCACTTGATTAACATCGGTAAACGATAGTTGTTTCAATGCTACTTTCGAATGTTCGAACGCAATATAATCGTCATCGGTCAACAGAAGTTGTCGCTTAAATAAAATAGTATATTGTTGTAGTAGCTTTTCCATAGCATAATAAAAATGACTATAATGGTCATTGATTTTTGAAATATGCGAATGTAACTTTGTATTGAAGGTATTTAGTAATTCATGTAACAGAATTTCGCTAAATAAAAATAATAATAGACAATATTATATTATAGTACTAGAAATGTAATATTACGTCAAATATAACAAATAAAAAGGAGGTGTATTAAATTTATGACAAAAAATAATAACAAACCGAAAAAAACAGCTTCGTTCTATTGTCAATGGAACATTAACATATCTTTTTGTTCCTTTCATTTATAGCCGTTTTGTATAGTCAAACGGTCGAAACTCATTGAGGGGAAAGTGCTAAAGCAAAAGTACCGGTTTAAAGAGCTATTCCCGCATAAGTCTTGATAACGCCACAGGCTACAACCCAATGGCTCTATCGGGAACAATGGCAAAGAAGCAAAACAGTGTTCAATTAATTTATTCAAAGTATACATTTAAAAAAATAGAAATCATGCCAAAAGGAGTTAGAATTCCACGGGGAATTGATCATTTCAATCCCTATATTACCAATACAAACAGCTATTTATTGGCAGGTACGCCAACAAATGCAACACGATTGGGAATTACAACTGACGAGGTTACCCAATGGACGGCATTTGTCACCAAATGGATACCCTTATATCTTCTCTATACCGATAAAAAAGGTAGTCGTACAACAAACGTTATAGATCGACTAAGAGGGATCATAAAAAAATGTGTCAATTTAGATAAGGACAATCATATCTTAGATCGAATAGCTGCTTCGAGCAATGTAACGATAACCGATATGGAAACCTTTCACATTAAAAAAGGTGAATTGCAAAAAGGAAAACACACGCTTCTTACAGCAAGTATGATTGAACCGATATCGGCAAAGATACTCGCATTAGGCGGTGGTTCAATGTTAATAAAATGCTACAGTAGCACTGCCAAAAGAGCCGCTATATTTGCCGATGCCGATTCGGTGCAGTTTTCGTTTATGGTTGGTTCGGTTCCTCCAACGTCGGCACTGGTAACAGGTATGACTAAGGATGTATCGACCAAAGGTAGGTTTAAATTGGAGTTGGGTACCGAAAATGCTGAAAAACATTTGTATATCTATTTCAGATGGTATAGCACCAAGTATCCCCAACATGCCGGTCCTTGGACTTCGTTGCAAACTTCGTTAATACTTTAAATAATGGAAAATAGTGAATGGTGAATTATGAATGGTAAATGGTGAATGGTTTTAGCCACAAAGACAGAAAGACTCGAAGAAACACAAAGTTTAATGATGAGAGTTAACCCATTAATCAACGTAAATACACGTCCTCAATGCATTCCCCTCCTTTGGAGGGGTGTCCGGCAGGACGGGGTGGTAAATGGTAAATGGTGAATGGTGAATTATGAATGGTGAATTATAAATTACGAATGGTGAATGGCTGTTCCATTTATAATTTATAATGGCTGTAGTTTAATATTGCGTTGTAAAACATAACTCAATAAATGAACTCATCAATGTAGTTGTATAATCAATATAAAAAGGTTTTTCATTTAAATCCTTT
>Ga0265338_10006568_pt1 | contig 14758 bp, 17 predicted proteins | sample 42126metaG_FD_193579 | JGI IMG/M metagenome (GOLD analysis project Ga0265338, IMG submission 193579) | Rhizosphere microbial communities from Carex aquatilis grown in University of Washington, Seatle, WA, United States - 4-21-26 metaG | ecosystem: Host-associated > Plants > Roots > Rhizosphere... | reverse complement strand
GCAATGTCAGCAATTTTGTAGCTGAGCATCTCGCCGTTGGCGGTAATTTCTACTTCTTCACCTTCTTTTTTGCCAATAACAGCTTGGCCAATCGGTGATTCGTCGGAGATTTTGCCATTCAGAGGATCAGCCTCAACGGTGCCAACAATCTGGAACTCTTTGGTCTTGCCACCAGTTTTGAGCTTAACAAACGAGCCCAACTGAACCAATCGCCCACCACGGGGTTTAGCTATAAGCTCAACATTTTGCAGAATATGCTCAATCTCGGCAATACGGCTTTCGGTCCGTTCCTGCTCCTGTAAGGCTGAAGTGTATTCAGCATTTTCACTGAGGTCGCCAAATTCACGGGCACTTTTGATGCGCTCGGCAATATCACTGCGTTGGGCAACTAGATTATCGAGCTCAGTTTTGAGCTCTTGGGCACCTTCTTTGGTGAGATGAAACTGCTTTTTCATACTATTTCATTCCTCCTCTCGCGGATCAGACTCTGTCACAGTCTTGCCTTAAGTTAGCGAACTTTACTTGGATTTGATAGCTTGGAGTATATCGTTTGCGCCTAGTAAACTTGTCTTGTCAGATGTGCGATGCTTGATTTCATATTGCTTCGCTTGAATCGTTTTGTCACTAATTACAATGCGATACGGGATACCGATCAGGTCGGCATCGACAAATTTCTGGCCGGCGCGTACATCTCGGTCATCATATAGTACCGCAATCTCAGCCGCAGTCAAGCGTTTATACAGCTCGTCGGCGGCCTTGGTGGCATCGACATTATCGCTCAAGCTTATGAGATAGACCTGAGCCGGAGCCACTGCCTCTGGCCAGACCAGCCCTTTATCATCTGCAAAGCACTCAGCAATTACTCCCATCAACCGGCTAATGCCGATACCATAACAACCCATAATGACCGTTTGCTCTTGGCCATTCTCGTCAGTAAAGTTCAGACCCAGCGGTTTGGAGTATTTGGTACCAAGACTAAAAATATTGCCGACTTCGGCGGCTTTGACCTCTTTGAGTTCGTCCTTGTGTATGCCCAGTTCCTTGAGAACTTCAGGGTTATAGACCTCTTTGTTGACGGCAATCTTTTTGCCTTCATGCAGATAGATGGTGTCCTCCCCGGCTTCGGTCAGGGTCTGGAACTCATCACTAAACTTGGCGAAAATGCCGCCGCTGGCAAATGTTTGGTATGTGATGTCACCCAGACCAAGTCGCTTGTAGACCTTAAAGTAGGCTTTGCGTATATCGTCATAGATCTGGTCGTGCTCCTTTTGAGTGCGGGCAAAGCTATACATATCCTTCATCAGGAATTCCCGGCCGCGCATAATACCGCTCTTGGCCCGCAGCTCATTACGGAATTTGGTTTGAATTTGGTAAGCCAACAGCGGTAAATCTTTGTATGAGTTAACATACTCCGACAAGATGCTAGTCACCGGTTCCTCGTGGGTAAGCGCTAACCCCAGCTCGGTATCGTTGGCTAGTTTGGTCTTGAACCAATCGTCTATGACACTGTCACTCCAGCGCCCGGTCCGCTCCCACAATTCTTTGTTCTGAAGTGTAGTTAGAAACACTTCCTGACCACCCACTACATCCATTTCTTGGCGCACTATCTGAGCAATGTTATTGAGCACCTTAAGCCCTAGCGGCAAATAAGCATAGACACCGGCCATTTCTTTGTGTACAAAGCCAGCCTGAATCAATAACTGAGCATTGCGTGATTCTTCGTCAGCAGGTACTTGCTTGCGTGTTCTGGTAAATAATTTTGACATTCTCATGTTAGGTTCTCCTCTTTACATATTATCTTACATTGTTCCACCGAGAATGGCGAAAGTTTGCTACTAGCCTGGCAACGCGTACTTATTATCGCGTCTGTCGTCATAGTCATGAGTCTCCAGACCGCCCATACCCGGCATTCGCTCTCGCGATTGGGTCCGAATCCATAGCAACCTTCTGCGCCAACCAGACCTCACCTGATTGAGCGCGATTCTGCCAGCGTGATGCTCAATCCTGCGAGCCGCTACCTCCAACTTAGCTGGATACCACTGTTCCCCTTCCTTGGTTAATAGCTCAACTAAATTGCTGCCAAACAGCGCCACCGCTTCTTCGTCCAGCGCGTTGGCCCACACCACTCCACCCCTGAGTTCTGATACGGGCATGTCACCCGCAACTACCGCTTCCCGAAACTTATCGGCTCGTAACTCTGCCTGAATTCCCGCGTCCCAACCCAAATCTACTACTCTATGAGCAGCTGCTAGTCGCTCCTCATTTTCACTTACTATTTCAATATTATTCATTTCAAAATTCTCCAGAATCAACACAAGTAAAAAGACGGCCCGGAGGCCGCCTTGTGATGATTCGTTTGCTTAATTTAGGACAACGTTAACACAGCCTCCGGTGACACATGGGGGCTGGCGGTGTGATACAACTAAATGATTTATATGAAATCATGAACCACAATATATCATTACATCACCTTAAACACAAACAAGCTCAGGAAGGCGATGCCGTTTTTGAGCATATGCAAGCCTATGGAGGCCCACAAGCTACCGGTTTTCTCACGCAGATAAATAAGTACAAGTGACAGCACAAAAGTATCAATAGCTGCAATCCATAATAAGGGAGCGCCACTACCCGCCTCTAGATGAGCCGTCGCAAACAAGGCGCTGGTCAGCAGTACCGCCCAGACCTTGGGCAGACCCTTCTTAAGACCGCTATACAGAAAGCCACGCACTAGTATCTCTTCGGCAATTGGCGGCAACAGCACCAAGCTAATAAAGACTGGAATAAGAGCAGAGCCGTGGGCATTACTAAAGCCCAGCTGTTGTTGCTGATTGACATTGATATGCACGGCGTGCTGGATAATACTCACCGCCACCACATAGATAGCGAAGTAGACACCAAAACCAAGGACGACATAGCCGAGGTCACTGAGTTTAGGCTTTCGCTTAAGCCCAATAGTTTGGAAACTTGCCTGGCGGCGCTTCAAAAACCACCATAATAGCCCAAGCGTTATTGCCTCTACCACCAGCACTAAGAAAAATTGGCCATTGATATTTTGATTGAGCCAGTTATTGGTTTGCTGTTGGCTCCAATGCTTGGTCAACGGATAGATATAGACCAAGGCACCACCTACCAGTTGCGATACAAAATAAATAGCTAAAGTGATGCTAACTGCGTCCAGCGGTGACCAGTTTATACTACCTGGTTTGACATCACCTTTGGGTCGCATAAAAAAACAAACAATACCAAAGACGGCCAATAAATAAAACGGCAGGCCCCAACTAAGCACCCCTATCATTTAGTAGAACCGCCGGATATCAACGATGGTAATCAGCACAAAAAGTACCATCAACAGCGCAAAGCCAGTACCATGGATGAGATCCTCGGTTTTTGGCGTCAAGCGCCGGCGAATTATCCGGAACAGATAGGTCACAAACAGCCGGCCGCCATCCAGCGCTGGAATTGGCAAGACATTCATAATGGCCAGAGTAAGTGAAATAATGGCCACAATCATCAAGATAAATTGGTACCCTAGCAGACTGCCGGTCTTCAAGATTGAATAAATACCGACCGGCCCAGTTACCTGAGCACTGGCCTGGCTAGTGTTACCCCTAAACAAGGCACTGAGCGCGTGCCCTAGTCCCTGGAGCGTCAGAGCCGTAAACTGACCAATCAAACCGCCCGCCACAATTGGTGCTGACCAAGTGGACCGCAATAGTGTGTATTCTGACGGTGATATACCTAGATAGCCTTTAGGATTGGCACTTTTCTGGCTGGCCTGCACTACGGCTGCCGTACGCAGGGTCAGATCAAGCGTTTTGTCTTTGCCATCACGCTTAATGGTTAAGGCTACTGGCTGACCAGCTAGTTGTTTGGTCAGATTAGGTAAGGAGTCAGCACTTTGGACCATCTCTGGTGACGCGCCTTGCTTGCTGATAGATAACAGTTGATCGCGCACCTGCAGGCCAGCGTGACTAGCCGGTGAGTTTGGCTCGACAAAGCCAACTAATACCTGGTTTTGCAGTGTTTTGGTATCACGCTTAATAGTAAATTGATTATCAACCAACTTGGGAATCCCCACCCAAGCCAAGATTGTTAGTAGCACAAAAGCCGCTAATAAATTCATGCCCACACCCGCCAACATAATCTTGGTTTTGGCACGCAAACTGGCCGCACCCAAGCTACCCTTGGTGGTATCAGCATCATGCTCACCCTTCATGCGCACAAAACCACCCAGCGGCAGTATATTGAGAGTTAGCAGCAAGCCGCTTTTGAGCCGCTTACTCCAAACCCGTGGTGGAAAACCAATACCAAACTCTTCCACGTCAACACCATTACGACGGGAGGCAATAAAGTGGCCAAACTCGTGGACCACCACAAGCATGACAAACAGAAACAGGCCAAGTATAAGTAGCAAAATTGACATCTTTGTAAGTATAAAGGTTTTACGAACCTGGTTCTAGTGATTAAAGTTCTTATACCCTCGCTATAAGCAGTGCGACAACTTTATCTTGCCGGCAATGATATAATTCACCCAAATGAATGCTCATCTACACTCTAAACGAACTGATTTCCTGATTCTCATTGGATTAGTAGTAGTTGGCTACATTTACTCCAGACTAACAACCGGATTATATATTGGTAGGGACCTGTTTGGCGCCATTATTTTCTGTCTGCCAGGCACGATCTATTTGGGTTTACGAGCACCAAAACCGTGGAAGAAAATTCTGCTCAGCACACTTATATTCGGTGTGGTTTTTGGCAGCTTTTTTGAGTTTTTGCAGCAATACAATCTATCGTATGTCTCTACTTCTACGGTCTTCCCCAAGATCTTTGGGGTCTTAGCAATTGACGCTACCCTTTGGCATGTCTTTATGGCCACCTTCGTTCTGACCTTTTACGAACATTTCATCAACAGAGACAAGTATAAGACGATCTCTAGGCGAGCCTTGCCTGTCTTAATCATTGGACTTATCGTTTTTTTGGTTACCGTCATACTCTATTACGTGCATCCCTCCTCCTTACACTTTAAATACGCCTATGTTGATTTCGGCACGCTGGCTGTTTTGCCTGTTTTCTTATTGGCCTACAAAAAGCCCCAGTACATCAAAGACATGACACTTATCGCTCCCTTCTTTTTGTTTTTATACCTAGTTATTGAGTGGGTAGGCGTTCCCCGGCATTGGTGGATCTATACTGGGCATGCTTATCTTGGTTTTGTCAGCATACAAAGTTTGAGGTTTCCACTTGAGGAGCTTTTGTATTGGATGCTGCTATATCCGGCGGCCCTGGTTTCTTATTACAAGATATTTATAGACCGGCCAACGAAAACTTAACTTTAAGTGCCGAACCTTCGTTGACGTTTAGCAAAGTCGGCCAGAGCCAGATCTAGGTCTTCTTGATTAAAGGCTGGCCATGACTTTTTAGTAAAGTACAGTTCGCTGTAGGCCGCTCGCCAGAGCATAAAGTTACTGAGACGCTGTTCGCCAGAAGTACGAATAATTAGGTCGACGGGTGGAATGTCCGGCGCGTATATGTTAGCGGTTATTAGTTCACTATTAATATCTTTGGAGGGAATATTTTGGGCAACAATTGCCTGTACGGCTGCAGTAATCTCTTGCTGTCCTCCATAGTTAAGACACAGCACTAGTGTCCCTTTTTTATTGGCTCGCGTCTTGTGCTCGGCATTATTAATAGCTGCCAGAACTGACTTATCCAGCCGGTCTCTCGATCCAATAAAACGCACCCTGATGCCAGCTTCGTGAAGCTCGTTGACTTCACGATTAGCAAACCAGGTGAGTAGTTTCATGAGATACTTTACCTCTTCTTGACTACGGTCCCAGTTCTCGGTTGAGAACACGTAGGCTGATAGATACGTTACCCCTCGTTCTACGGCTGCCTTGCCAATGACTTTAAGGTTCTCATAGCCTCGGCGGTGTCCTTCTAGTGGCGGCAAGTTATTAGCCTTCGCCCAACGCCGGTTGCCATCCAAGATCAGCCCCAAGTGCTGCGGAATAATTGACTGCCTAGTCATAGACTAACTCTTTTTATAAATTTATTACTTCTACACAACTTGTCGCTCCTGCGGTGGCTCAGTTCCAAGTTCAGCCGCGCCCAGCCTTATAGCCGTCACGGCTAGCATACCACCCGGATCTAGCCAGTGGTTTTCATTCATCCATATATTACCGGGGTTCTTATGGTGATCGAGGTGGCTGCCTTCGCCTAAAGTAGCTTCGGTAGTACCAATGTTGAGATTCCTGGCATAATTGCCATTTTCATCTGGTTGCGGGCCGTTTATAAGCGCTTTAGCCATTGAGCCCTCACCGGCATGCGCCAAGGCATTAATAACCCCGCCAGCCAGTAGTACACCGCCTACATGAGCACTCCAGGTCTTGGCGGCTTTTTTTACATTACCATGCTGCACACCTAAATAAATACCATATAAGGCCGTTAGCCCCAAAGCCGCTCGATCAAATAAAACTTTGTCTAGCTTGTCTGGTGCTAATCTAGCAGGAATATCTTCGGGAGCAAGCTTACGCTTTGCCTTACGGTACATTAAGGCGTTACCTACTAAAACTTTTGCAACACCAAAACGACCATTTTGAACCGGTGAATGTGGGTCTTCGGGTCCGTCTGTATCATCATGATGTTTCAAATGCACTCCTACCCATTTAGGTCTCATACCTGATCCAACCCAGGTAGCTGTTCGGGCCACAAGCCGGGGTGCTCGCTTAAACTTGAGTGCCCTATGGGTCTCGCCACGGTGCAGAAAAACAGTCGAAATACCAACCATAGTAAGAATACCGGCGGCCGCGGGCCCATACGTATCACGCATTTCGACAAATTTAGAGTGGTTGGGGTTGGCCATGAAAGAATTAAACCGTCATAATCTCTTGTTCTTTGGCGTGAGCCAATTGGTCTATTTCTGTTTTGTGTTTGGCAACTAAATCGTCTAGTTGTTTTTTAACTGAGGTGAGATCATCCTCGGTCAGGGTTTTGCCCTTTTTGGCTTCCTCGGCATCATGCAGCGCTTCATGCCGGGCGGCCCGGATGACAATCATACAATCTTCTATCTTAGTTCCAAGGAGTTTGGCCATTTCACGGCGACGCTCTTCTGTTAGTGGCGGGATCTGGATGCGCACTACCCGTCCATCATCCATCGGATTGAGACCAAGCGATTGGTTGTCGCGAATAGCCGTCGAGATGGCTTGCAAATTACCTGGATCAAAAGGAGTTATTTGTAGTTGTTGTGGCTCAGGCACCGTGACACTGCCGACCTGAATCAGGGGCATAGGCGAGCCATAAGCCTCCACCATGACACCGTCAAGCATACCAGGATGGGCCCGTCCGGTCCGAAGCTTCTTAAGCTCATCGCCAAAATGAACAACAGCTTGCTCAAACTTGGTTTTAGCGGATTGAATAATTTGTGCTTGGTCCATTATAGTTATTGTCCCTAATTAGATTGTTCCATCTCCAGTATACGCCCAGCAGCTTCTATCGCATCGTATAAATGTACCGCCTTGACGGCGGCAATAGCTATCGCGAGACAAGCGGTGTTATCCGCCTGCTCAGTATTATTGGCCACCAAACTAGCAATAAATCGCTCATGCTCACGAGTCTGATAATCTGTCATTTTGGCAGCAATATCACTATTAGAAAACACCGACCGCCCTCCCTTTTGATACTCAAGCTTTGGCTGTGCGAGCCAATCCTATATCAAACAATACGTTACTGGATCTCGCCGAGCGCCATTCGGCTAAAGCGGCGAACTACAATGTTTTCACCTAGTTTGGCATTATGCTCTTTTACAAATTCGCCTACTGTGATGTCCGGATTTTTAACAAATGGCTGGTCCAGCAGGCACTTTTCGGCAAAGTGTTTGGCAAGCTGGCCATCAACGATTTTCGCCATCATATCGGCTGGCTTGCCTTCGGCTTTAGCTTTGTCGGTAAACTCCGCTTCGACTTGTTTGCGATCGGCCGCCGGCACATCATCTACCGATACATATTCCGGCGCGCTGGCGGCGATGTGCATAGCCAGGTCTTTGACCAGATCCTTAAATAGATCATTACGAGCCACAAAATCGGTTTCGCAGTTAACCTCTACCAAGACGCCAATGCGGCCATCGTGATTGTAGTTACCGACGAGTCCAGCCCGGGCCTCGCGTTCACCGCGCTTTTCGGCCTTAGTTAGACCTTTTTTACGCATAGCGGCTAGAGCTTTGTCAAAGTCGCCACTCGTTTCCTCCAGCGCTTTCTTGGCATCAGTCAGACCGACACCAGTTAGATTCTTGAGCCGTTTGATGTCCTCAATCTTGATGATAGCCATATTATTTCTCCTCTGTCTCTGCCTTATCTGGTTTATCGGCTGCTTTGGCATGCTTAGCTTGACCAGCCTCAATAGCTTGTTTTACATAGTCTGCAATTAGTTGAATGGTCTTAATAGCATCATCATTGGCCGGGATTGGATAGTCAACTAGGGAAGGATCGGCGTTGGTATCTACAATGGCGACCGTTTTAATGGCCAGTTTGCGGGCTTCGCGCAAGGCGTTGCCTTCGTGTAGAATATCGACAATCAGGATAGCGCCAGGCCGGGCCTGTAAGTTCTTAACGCCTCCGTACAAGAAGTTCATGTGATCGATTTCCTCTTGGTAACGTTGTAGTTCCAGCTTGCTATATTTGGCCGCGAGTTGGCCAGATTCCATCTTGGCTTCTAGATCCTTGAGGTGTTTTATGCGGCCGCTAATAGTCTTTTGGTTAGTCAGCAAACCACCTAACCAGCGCTCAGTAACATAAGGCATGCCAGTGTCATCAGCCAACTGTTTGATGATGTCTTTGGCTTGGCGTTTGGTACCAACCAGCAGAACCTGCCGGCCAGTTGCCACTGTTTGGGTGAGAAACTCCAGAGCATTCTCAAGGTTGGCCACAGTTTTAGTAAGGTCAATAATGTGGATGCCCTCACGTTTGCTGTGAATATAGGTGGCCATTTTGGGATGCCAACGGCTAGTTTTGTGGCCAAAGTGGGCACCAGCTTCTAATAATTGTTTGATATCGACTTCGCCAGTGGCTGGCTTACGGGCCGGCTTAGCTTCTTTTTTTACTTCTTCAACTTCTGGTTTTTCAACTTTAGTTTCTGTCTCGACTATATTTTCCTCAACCACATCTTCAGTAGATGCCATGCGCGAATCCTTTCTCGTCGTTTTGGGTGCTCAATTGTTCCTGCACGGATACAACCAAGAGGATCAAACCCCAAAACTGCTTAATTTGTTACCGACTTAGTCTAACAGATTAGGAAGTTTATAACAAACTATTCTGGTATATTTAACATCTGTTTTTCGACCACCGTAAATGATCCTAGTTTTTTGTATTTTAGTGTCTGTGCTCCCGTAAAGTCAAAACTTACATCATTTCCTTCTAAATTGTCTGGATATATTTCAAAGTTAATAGCACAAACGTCGACAGGTACCACATTCGCACATACAATTCCTCCCATCTGTACGCATCTATAAACATCGTTAAAAAATCTTCGAGCCTGTTCTGGTGAGTGTGCCCAGCTAGGAAGTGAACGTGTTGCTAAAATTAGATCGAATGATTCGTCTCTAAAAGGTAGTACGTCACCACTTGCTTGAACCCAATTTTGCTCATCAGTGGGATAATCTACTTGCTCCGGCAAGAGTACATCAAGACTATGTAACTTGCCTACTTTGTCTACAGCTTTCCACAATGTAGATTTGCCGGTTCCTATATCAAGGATTCTTCTCCTTGTAGAGATCAGATCTGACAATTGTTCTAAAGACATTTGATGACTTTGAGCTATTGCTTTTGGCGAACGATCCATTAGCATACTTCGGAAAGACGAACCCCTTCGCTCTGCTTTCGGTACTGGAGGAGTATCAGCCACAACGAACTCGAGCTCACCTTCACTTACTATTTTAAAGCGATACTCTTTCTTCTCGGCCGTCATTATATAGTATATTATACCATTAAAAATAGTTTTTATCTAACGATGGCTTGACCAGAGGCCAACAGATGTGTATACTTGGCCATTGACTATGAAGACAGGTATTCATCCAGACAACTATCGCGCCGTGGTGTTTGAGGATCTCAACAATGGGACCCGTTTTTTGACGCGCTCCACTGTTGTGACCGAGGAAAGCATCAAGTGGGAAGACGGCAATGAGTATCCTCTAGTTAAAGTTCACATCTCTAGTGCCTCACACCCCTTCTTTACGGGTGAGGAGCGCATTGTTGATGTCGAAGGCCGGGTAGATAAATTCAAAGCCCGTGCTGCTGCTGGCCAGGCCGCTCGTGAAAAACGCACTGGCGCCGTCAAAAAGCACGCCCTGCGCAAACAAGCCAAGCAAGACAAGCAAGCCGAAAAGAATCCACAGACCGAGCAATAAGGAATCGAGTGAAACTATCATCAGAATTGAACAGATTCTGATGATTTTTTATATACTTAAGGAAGCGCCATGAACTCCAAAGAAGAACAACTGAGGCAAGAATACGAAGATCTGCAAGCCAAACTGCAAGATCCGGCTATTTTTAGCTCCAAGGAGTATCCCCGATTAGCCAAACGCCAGCAAGAGCTCAGCGATCTGGTAAAACTTTTTGATAATAAGCTGGAGCTGGAGCGACAAAAGTCTGAGGCCGAGACTATGATTAATGACAATGATGATATGGCCGAACTTGCCAAGAGTGAAATAGAGGACCTAGACCGGAAACTGTCTGAGCTTAACTCGCAGCTGTCTACTCTTCTCACCCCCAAAGATCTGAACGATGAAAAAGATGTGATTATAGAGATTCGGGCCGCTGCCGGTGGTGATGAGGCTAGCTTGTTTGCTGGTGACCTCTACCGTATGTACAACCGTTGGTGTGAGCGCCGTGGTTACAAAGTTGAACTGGTTAGCGAGAGTCCGAGTGAGGCTGGTGGATTTAAAGAAGTTATATTTGCCATTCACGGAGCTGACGCTTATCGCAATCTGAAATTTGAAGCCGGTGTACACCGTGTCCAACGAGTACCGGTAACAGAGAGTCAGGGTCGCATCCACACCAGCACCATCACTGTAGCCGTTATGCCCGAGGCCGAGGAAACGGATGTAGAAATTAAAGATAATGATCTGCGCATAGACGTTTTTCGGTCTGGCGGTCATGGTGGTCAAAGTGTGAATACCACCGATAGCGCGGTCCGCATCACTCATCTGCCGACTGGTTTAGTCGTAGCTAACCAAGACGAAAAATCCCAGATTAAAAACAAAGCCAAGGCTATGAGCGTGCTCCGTTCACGTTTGTTACAGATGAAAATTGACGAAGAAATGCAACAGTCATCAGATGCTCGCAAAAAGTTAATTGGCTCTGGCGACCGCAGCGAAAAGATTCGCACCTATAACTTCCCTCAGGACCGCATTACCGATCATCGCATTGGCTACAGCCGCAGTAACATTCCTGGCGCCCTGGACGGCAACATAGACGACATCATAGAAAAACTCCTAGCCTACGAACACGAGCTATTGACACATGACAGTCAGTGATTGGCTGATTGAGGCTACTCAGAAATTAAGTACAGCTGGCATCGGAACAGCTCGTCTTGATGCTCTAGTTCTACTAGAAGATGCCACCAGTAAAGACCGTGCCTACCTGTTAGCTCATCCCGAAACCCGCTTGCAAGGTCCCGCCTTGCAAAGGTTGAATGAGTGGATTGAGCGGCGGACAAAACATGAGCCACTGGCTTATATACGTGAGAAAACCGAGTTTTACGGCCGTGACTTTATTGTTAATAAAACCGTCCTAGAGCCGCGCCCAGAGAGCGAAACCATGATCACCCTCCTAAAAGAGCTTTACGAGATTGCACCTTGCATCAAGGTGCAATCTCGTAAAGCTAGTGCTCGTCATCTTGACCTGTCTGCCGACAAGGCAGGCCGAAGTGGAGAGATCTCTCGGCAAGCTCGAGATAACATTCTAATAGTTGATATTGGTACGGGAAGTGGTAGCTTGGCCATAACAGCAAAACTTGAAATACCTGATGTTAAAGTTGCAGGAACAGATATAGATGCAAGTTGCTTAATCATTGCTCGTCAAAATGCCAAGAAGCATGGCGTTAATGTGGAGTTTCTTGAAGGAGATTTGTTAGAGCCCCTACTGACTAACAGTCATTCACTAACAATTATTCTGGCTAACTTGCCCTACGTCCCTGACAATCACACTATTAACCAAGCAGCTACTATGGAGCCGCGCCTGGCTATCTTTGGTGGAGCAGATGGATTAGATCTATATAGACGGCTTTTTGAGCAATTTAACAGAGGTAACACCCGAGCACAATTTGTGCTCACTGAGTCTCTTCCCAACCGGCATAAAGAGCTAGCAAAGATTGCCAAACAAGCCGGATTTGAGCCTCAAAAGACCGATGATTTCATCCAAGTATTTAGAGCTGAGAAATAAGAGCAGAGAGCTAAGTTAAGATAGGGAAAGTGGTTTTCTCTTCCCTTTGCTCTCTTATCTTTGCTCTGCCTAGCTAGTGGGGGCCGCAGCCAAGGTGGCTTTGACGGTGATGGTTTTACCACTGCGGATGACAGTCAAAGTGACAGTATCGCCAACATTATAGCGGCCTAATAAAGCTGTCAGGCTATCGTTAGCGTCAATGGCAGTATCATTAACCTTGGTAATAATATCCTTCTCTTGCAGACCGGCCGCGGCGGCTGGGCTACCAGCAATGATAGCGGGGCTACCATCGGTACCCGGGGCGATGTAGGCTCCATTATTAACACTCAAGCCCAACTGGCTGACAATGTCAGGTGTGAGTGATACGTAGCGAATACCCAGATATGGTCGTAGCAGCTTGCCCTGCTTCAATACACTAGTAATAAGGCCGTTAACATCGTTAATAGGAATAGCGAACCCTATGTTTTGAGCATCGCCGGCTAGAGCAGTGTTGATACCAATCACTTGCCCGCTCGTGTTAACCAGTGGCCCACCGGAATTACCCTCATTGATAGCCGCGTCAGTTTGGAAAAGATCCTCCAGAGTTTCGGAGTCACTGGCATCAGATTGGTCACTGGCCTGTAAGCTACGCCCACGGCCAGAGATAATCCCTTGGGTAACAGTGTTCTGGAACTGTCCCAACGCGTTGCCAATAGCAATCACCACGTCCCCGACCTGCATCTTGCTGGAATCACCTAATGTAACTGGAGTTAGGGTCTTGCCTTTTGCGTCATTAATCTTGAGAAAAGCGATATCCAGAGGGTCACTGTCGGCAGTTTCACCGATAAGTGAAACATTGTCGAGCTCAGTGCCATCCGACAACGTGATACTGAAGGTCGGACTGCCGGTGGCTTCTACTACGTGACGATTAGTAACCACTATACCGTCGCTGCTGATAATAAAGCCACTGCCAGCGGCCTGTTGCTGAACGGTTTGCCCCATGCCAAATAGATCGGTCTGGGTAGATTGACCCGTAACGTTCACTGATACCACACTGGGGCCTACATCCTTGGCAATGCCACTAACCAGTTCACTCTCACTAGAAACCACCTGCTGTTTGGCGGTTGTAGTCAACGACGTCAACGGCGCATGACGAGCTTCCAGCCAGCCACCCAAAAAGCCAAAGCCCAAGCTCGCGGCCACTACCAACGCAACCAACAACGGTAATTTGCGAACACGTACTCGCGGCACCTTAAATGATGAACGACTGGGCCGGTGAATACCAACGGTAATACTGGCTGGTTTTGGTTCCTTAGTCTCGTCGTTCTGCTCTGGTTTCATAGTCTCTTCCACCCCCGCTCATTACTTAAACCGCTTTATCTCCCCAATTTGAAAACGTTAACAAAATAATCACAATGGCAATCATGACAAAAATCAACTGTCGTCGCAGCAAGACCGATAACCTATCTGTTTGGTCCAGATAATACACACCGGCCAAACTAAAGCTAATAACACTGAGAAGCAACGTAGGTTGAGCCACCAGGCCATAAAAAAGCAGCCAGTGCCCTAAAATCCAAGTTAAAGCTGAGGCAAAGTAGGCCCAGGCATCTGATAGATAACGCGTCAATGGCTCATCAAAACTGGTGAAAAAGTGCCGAGCCGCGCTATAGCAAATTAGCCAAGCCAGAATCATCAGTGCGAAGGTAGGTGCCGCTCCCCAGTTCAAAAAGATAGCCGTCAGACCAACAAATTGAGCGATTAAAGCTTGGGCTGAGACTCCCAGTGTATCTGAGCGCGGCTTAATAACCAGTAGCCAAACACCGTAAAGAACTGCCCACAACAGCTGGAACAAGGCCGAACTAGTACTTAGCATAAAGATTAAGAGTGACAGACCAACGATAATATCGACACTGTTAGCCCGGATATTGGCCGGCCAGTGACGGGGCTTAACAGCCAGCATACGCCATTTGCTAAGTAAAATTAGCGCCACCGCCAACTCGACAAAGTGCAAACGCACCAACACGAAAATAAAAGCTGGCAACAGGCCCATTAGCAACATGTGTACTAGGTGAGAAAAACCACCAGTAGGTTTGATTTTAGCACTTAGTGATTGTGGCTCAGCCATGATTCATTACCCTCTTATCAGCGCAGCTTTATTCCGGCGCCAAAACTCTAGCTTGGTAGCACAATATATCCGTAACATTACCTGGGCTATTATAGCAAAGATTGGCTGAGCCCGAACTGAAACTAGAAAACTAGAGCAGAGAAAATAGCCCACTCTGAGTCAAAGCAAAAAACTTCTCTGCTCTCTGCTCTCTGCTCTCTGCTCTCTGCTCTCTGCTCTC
>Ga0265338_10006567_pt1 | contig 14760 bp, 11 predicted proteins | sample 42126metaG_FD_193579 | JGI IMG/M metagenome (GOLD analysis project Ga0265338, IMG submission 193579) | Rhizosphere microbial communities from Carex aquatilis grown in University of Washington, Seatle, WA, United States - 4-21-26 metaG | ecosystem: Host-associated > Plants > Roots > Rhizosphere... | reverse complement strand
GTTGTCTCGCAACAGATAATGGTCGCAGAGATTTCGCAGGCCGCCGAGGCTGAGCAGGTCGTCGCGGTCGGGGCGAAGCCGGGCGGCGAGCTCTTCAAGATCGTAGTCAAGCATTTCCGGCGCGAGGAGCCGCAGGAATTCGCCTTCGTTGACGAACGCGGCAAACGTCGCCGAAGCGCTGCGCTGGAGCTGGCGGAAAAGCTGGATGCGCTCATCCACGACGGCGCGCACCGGCGGATCGGGACGGCGTTCGCGGGCGGCGCGGGCCTGTCTGCGGCGCTCCCTGTAAAGTATATACGCGCGCGCGACCTCGACGTGCCCCGCCAGCATCAGCCGCTCCTCGACCGCATCCTGGATTTTTTCGACCTCCAATTCCTCGCCGCGAACGGCGCGGCTCAGGATGCGGGCGACGACGGCGTCGGCGCATTGTTTGACAGCGGCCTGGGCGACCGGCGGCAGTGCGTCATCGCCGCCAATGCCGGCAACGGCCTTGAAGGCGCTTTCGATGGCCAGGAAAATGCGCGCCTCATTGAAAGGGTCGAGGCGGCCGTCGCGTTTGCGGACGACAAAGCGCTTGCCGTGCAGGGGATCGATCCCCGGCATGGCTAATTGATCCTCGGGGCCTTCGGGCATCGAATTACAACAAGTTGTGTGCGTGCAGACTCAGCGCCCCCACTAATAGCGCCTGTAGACTGAAAGTGTCAACCACGCAGTTTGGATGTTTCGATGGGCGACGAACGGCGCAAGATCCGCCTGAACGCCCCCAGTGCTTACCACAGAGCCAGCGTCCGAACGCTGACTGCTGGTGGGTGCTTTCTCATGGCGCGGATGTGCGATGCACGTATTGACTGGCCCTTCCTTCGCCCGATAGCCGACAACCCCTTTCATTGCATTGCACAGGAAGTAGAGCTTCAAGACTTAGCGGCGAATTTCTGTTGCAACCAGTTCAAAACGGCCGTTTGGTCGTCAATAGTTGCACGGCGAACCTGCGATAAGAGAAAGACGCGATCTGGCTTCGGCAGGGCGGTGTTCTGGAGCCCTTCGTTGCAATTTGTGCAGACCGCCCGAAGATTGCTGGGAGAATCATCGCCGCCCTTGGATTTGTCCTTAATGTGTCCCATCGTGAGCCGAATCGTTCTGGAAGCGTGAAAGGGATCTTGGTCCCCGGCGGCCACTCCGCACATCTGACAAGTATAGCCGTTTCTCTCAAGGACGAATGCTCTCGTTTCCTTTGAGATCCCCCGCGCAAAAGCAGGGAGCCGTTTGCTGGTTGCGATAAAATACTGCCCGGGTTTTAAATCGGCGCGGTCTTTGTGCGACAGAATTTGATACCCTTGTTCGTCGCGGAGTTCCCTGACCCGGCGAGCCCATTCTGCTTTCCAGCCCGAAGCCTCCTGCAGTTCCTTGCTGTCAATGATTCGACCCTTGTTAGCGAGCAGGAAATCGAGGATCAATTGCTTGGAGCCCTTTTTCTTGTTTGGCATGGGGTTATGCTGGGTTGATATTTTTCGAGTAGCCTCATTTCGGAAAGGCGGGCTGAACCATTGAGCGGTAAACGCTGCCGGTTGAACGCGCGGCGAATTGCCAGACCAACGGCGCGGGCCACGAGTGGAGGAAAAGCATTTCCTATTTGGCGATAGGCAGAGGTCTTGCTGCCCATGAATTCCCATTCATCGGGAAAGCTCTGAATTCGCTTGACCATAGAGATCGTCAGTCGCGGAATGCCATCTTCAGGAAAAGCGTCGTCGGGCGCCTCATCGGCGATTCCCATACCGTCAACTCCGAGTTGCCGCCATTGGCTTTTAGCGCGAGTCGGGCCAAGGTCCGGCCCCCCGTGCTTTTTCGAGCCGCCCACAAGTGTTGGAGCAATGCCCATTGCACGGCCAGCCCAGGCTTCGGCTCCCGGCCATCCATTTGCTCCCATCAAGTCAACAAGCGTTTCGCCGACGCAGCGGCCAGGTCCGGACGGTTCCGGCCACTCGAAGAATTCGGCATCGCGTGGATTTAGGGCAACGAGAATGAATCGCGGACGGAGTTGAGGGACGCCATAATCTGCCGATTGGAGAACCCTCCACTCTGGCTGGTAGCCGAGCTTAGCCAGCTTGCTTAAAAGATTATGGCGGTATTGAGCGAACTTGGCCGCTGCAAGCCCGGGAACATTTTCGAGAAGAACAGCCCTTGGTTTGACTCGTTGAACAAGCGAGAGAGCCGCCGGGAACATGTCACGATCGTCGTCTGGGCCGAGTTGCTTCCCAGCTATGCTGAATGGAGGACACGGAACGCCGCCTGCAAGGAGATCGATTCCAATAAAGTTCTCGCCAGCGAATGATCGAATATCCTCTTGAAACGTGTTCCAATACGGGCGGTTTCGGCGCAGAGTTGTGCAGAAATGCGGTTCATACTCGACCAGCGCTTCATGATGGAATCCAGCCATCTCAAGCCCCAACGCCTGGCCACCTCCACCGGCACAAAGTTCGATTGCGGAAAAGCTCATTTTGTCGACTGAGTTCTACCGATTCTCGTCTGCGGACGCGAGCGCCGATTTACTCCGAGGGCGCGTTTGATTCGAGCGCCGGCGGCAACCGGCGCTGAAAGATGATGTTCCCACAAGCGGACTACAGTCCATCCGTCTTTCCGAAGCATTCGGGACACCGCCGAATCCCGGCTCTTGTTCCTTGCCAACTTCTTTGCCCAATAGTCGGGATTAGTTTCCGGTTGCCGACCGTGCTTCGGACACCGGTGCCAAAAGCATCCATCGACGAAGACCGCAACGCGCTCGCGTTTAAAAACGAAATCCGGGCAGCCAGGGAGTGGCAGATGCCGGCGCCAGCCGGTGATGTTTGCAGCGCGCAGAATAGCGACTAGCTTCACCTCGGTATCTCTGTTTCCACGCGACCGAATTGCCGCCATCACTTGGGAGCGCTTCTTTTTGGAAAACACATCAGCCACTCGCGGACTATAGCAGCGGAAGGTTCTCCGCGTCACTGCCGAAGACCATGCGCTTCGCACCCAGGAAAATGCGCGCTTCGCTGAAAGGGTCCGAAGGTCCGTTGCGTTTGTGGACGACAAAGCCCTTGCCGGGCAGAGGTTAGATCCCCGCACGCGCCGCTCAAGCGGCCCCATAGTTGGGCGCGGCGGCGCCGGAGGCCAGGCGGAACCAGGCGCGGAAAATGAGAAAGGTCTTTTGTAATTTGCTAAGGCGCGTGGGGCGGGGGCCAAAGACGTTGAAGCGCTGATGTTCGAGCTGTCGCAGGAGCCGCCAGTAGACCGAGCCCATCAACTCGGCGGCGATCATGGAGCGGCGGTCGGCGTCGGGCAGGGATTGGCGGGCGCCGGCGTAAAAGGCGCGGGCGCGCGCGGCGACGGATTGGCCGAGTTGCGCGAAGCGCTCGGAGTATTGGAACTGTAGAATCTCATCCTGGCTGACCCGGAAGCGCTCCAGTTCCGAGAGCGGCAGGTAAATGCGGCCGCGCTCGGCGTCGGAACGGACGTCGCGCAGGATGTTTGTCAACTGAAGGGCTTTGCCAAGCGCGATGGCGTAGTCGCGGCAGCGCGGATCCTGGTAGCCAAAAATTTCGACGCTCAGAAGGCCGACAACCGAAGCGACGTAGTAACAGTATTTCTCGAGATCGGCGAAATCGTTGTAGCGCTTGACTTCGAGATCCATTTCGCAGCCGCGAATCAATTCATCGAAGCGCTCGAAGGGCAGGCGGTATTGCTGGATGAAGGGCTGAAGTTCGCGATTGACGATGAACTGCGGATCCTTGCCGGCGCAGGCGAGGCGGACGTCTTCGCGCCAGCGGCCCAATTCGGCGCGGCGGGCTTCGGCTGGAGCGGATTCGTTGTCGGCGACGTCGTCGACCTCGCGGCAGAAGGCATAAAGCGCGGACATGGCAACGCGCTTTGGTTTTGGGAGCAGGACGAATGCGAGCGCGAGGTTGGAGGCGCTTTTGCGGGTGATGTTCTGGCTGTGCTGGGTCATGCGACCTCAGCCTTCCTTGGCGGGCGGCGGGGTTTCCTTGTCGTCGTCGGCGCCGACGTTGATGTTGAGGCGCTGCATGCGGTAGCGCAGGGCGTGGCGGCTGATTTTGAGCTGCTCGGCGGTCTTGGAAATATTGTAGCGATTGTTTTCGAGCGTGGAATTGATGAGCTGGCGCTCGAAATCGGCCATCAACTCGTCGAGAGATTCGTTGCCGGTGGCGGTGATGGGCTCGGATTTGCGCAAGCGCCCCTCGAGATGAAAATCGGGCAGGCTGCCGGGCTGGACCTCGGTGGAGTTTTCCAGGATGACGGCGCGCTCGATGACGTTTCGCAGCTCGCGAACGTTGCCGGGCCAATGATGAGTGAGCAGCTTCTGGCGCGCCGCCGTGCTGAGGGCGCGGATGTGCTTTTTCATCGCGTTGTTGTAGTGGCGCAAGAAGGTCTCACCTAGGGAAATGATGTCGTTCCCGCGCTCGCGCAACGGCGGCGGGCGAAACTGGACGACGTTGAGGCGATGGAACAAATCCTCGCGGAAATTGTTCTGGCTGATGGCCTCGATGATGTCGCGGTTGGTGGCGGCGATAAGGCGGACGTCGACGTGCAATTCCTCGTTGCCGCCCACGCGAGTGAACGTGCCATCCTCCAAAAAGCGGAGCAGCTTGGCCTGGAGCGGTCGGCTCATGTCGCCGATTTCATCCAGGAAAATCGTGCCGCCGTGGGCTTCCTCGACGCGGCCGAGTTTCTGGCGGACAGCGCCGGTGAAGGAGCCTTTTTCGTGGCCGAACAATTCGCTTTCCAGGAGATTTTCGGGGATGGCGGCGCAATTGATGCGGACGTAATTGGCCTGGCGGCGCTCGCTCAAGCTGTGCAGGGCGCCGGCGATGAGTTCCTTGCCGGTCCCGCTTTCGCCGAGGATGAGAACGGTGGCGTTGGCGCCGGCGACGATGCGAATCTGGTCCTTGAGTTCGCGCATCTTTGGCGAGTCGCCGATGATCTGCTCGATCTGATATTTCTCGGTGGTCTGGGCGCGAAGGGACGCGTTGTCGCGCAAGAGCCGGAAACGCTCCGCACAACGGCCGACCGCATGGAGCAATTCCTCCGGAGCAAAAGGCTTGGCCAGGTAATCAATGGCGCCGGACTTGATGGCCTCAACGGCGAGCTTGGGCGTGGCGTAAGCGGTGATCATCAGGACGGGCACGTCCGGCCAGCGCTTGGCCGCCATGCCCAGAAACTGGTAACCGCTCATGCCGCCCAGGCGCGCGTCGGTGATGACCATGAAGAACTCCTCGCGTTCCATTGAGGTGAGGGCTTCCTCGGCGGACTCGACAAGCCGCATGTCGTAACCCTCGCCCGCAAGAATGGCCTTCAACGAAAGACGCATGTTCTTTTCGTCGTCCACGACCAGGACAGGAGGCAGCGGTATCATCGCGAGAGCTTCATTAAAATTCTAGGGGGGAATTCTATCGTGAACCGGGTGCCTTTTCCAAGCTCCGAATCGACCTGGACTTTCCCGCCATACATTTCGACATTATGTTTGACGATTGCCAGGCCCAGGCCGGTGCCCTTATCGCGCGTCGTGAAATAGGCCTCGAAGATGCGCCCGATCTTGTCGGACGCGATCCCGGGCCCGCTGTCGCTGATGCCGATGGCGATGCAGTCGTCGGCGCCATACCGCGCGGCGACATGGATCTCGCCCTGGCCATTCATGGCTTCGCGGGCGTTCTGAAGCAGGTTCACCAGGACGTCGGAAAGATGGCGTTTCTGCATGAGCAACGCGGGCAGCGCGCCTTCGTAAGCGCGATGAATTTTGACCTGGTATTTGGCGGCGGTGGGAAAGACCTGGTCCAGCGCATAATCCAGTTCCTCCGTGACGTCGAGGCGCTCGACGCGGCCTTCGGCCAATTGAGCGTAGCCCATCAACTCGGTGATGATCTGGTCGGCGCGGTCCACCTCCTCGCGGATGATGGCGATTTGCTCATCGACAGCGGCCTGGCTCTCCTGGGCGGCGCGCTTGAGGCAGAAGGCGGAGTTGGTGATGATGCCCAGGGGGTTCTTGAGCTGGTGGGCGATCTCGGCGGCGAGGCGGCCAGCGGTCTGCAGCCGTTCCTGGCGCACGGCAAATTCGGTCGCCTCCGCCTCGGCGCGTTTCTGGCGCTCGAAGAGGAGCTGGATGCCGTAGCAGCAACTGGCCCAGAGCAACAGGACGATAACCCGTTCGTAAGGATTCTCCTGGCGGACGATTAGCTCAGCCTTCAGGCGCCGGAGTTCGTTGTTGATCTGGTCAACGTTGAATTGGTCCAGCACGGCGCCCACAATGAAGGCGAGGCTCAACAGGCAATTGAGGAACAACTGCGGCAGCGCGACGGGAATGGCCAGCGCATTGTGAACGATCAGGACCGGCACGACCCAATAAACATAACTATCGCTCCCATCGGTGAGGAACGTCAACCCGGCCATCAACAGCACGTCCAACAGGCCCACGCCAAAAATCGTCCATTGCAGGGCGCCGAGGCCGATTTGTTTGACACGAAGAAAAACAATCGCGACCGTGAGGTTGATCACAATGTAGGCCGCAAAGAGCCCCTGAAGCAGTTGCAACGCGATGGCGGTCGGGGAGCCGGGATTGTCCTTCCAATGCGAAAAGAAAAAGAAGTAGGACAGGATGACTGCCAGGACGCCTTTGAGCGGCAGAATGATGTCCTTCTCCACCGTCAGGATTCGGGCCGCGCGCTGGCTGGGTTCGACCGTTGGCGCCGCCAGCAGGCGGGTAATTTTGTGGACTGTCGCGCCGCCGGGGAAATGTTGGGAGTCGGACTTCACTTCGGGGAAAGAAGGGAGAGTTGGGCCGCGACGCGCTTGGCGATGTCGTCGACGGGCCAGAGGCGGCCAATCCCTTCATAGCCGCAGGAAAGCATGCCTTTGTCGGGCCCGATAAACCGGGCGCCGCGCTCCTTGAGGATGCGCGCGTTGTGTTGCGTCGCAGGGTGCAGCCACATTTTGCCGTTCATGGCCGGCGCGATGAAAAGAGGCGCCTGCGGGTTGAGCGCCAGCGCGATGCACGTCAGGGCGTCGTTGGCCATGCCGTGCGCCAGTTTGGCGATGGTGTTGGCCGTGGCCGGAGCGATGAGCATCAGGTCGGCGCGATCGGCCAGCTCAATATGCGCCGGTTTCCAGCCTTCTTCTTCGTCGTAAAGATCGGTGATCACGGGGTTGCGCGAGAGCGTCTTGAACGGAAGCGCGGTCACGAAGCGTTGCGCGTCGGCGGTCATCACCACGCGGACCTCCGCGCCGGCCTTGACCAACAAACTCGCCAAATCAACCGCCTTGCACGCCGCTATCGAACCCGTCACACCGACAATGACAACCTTGTCGCTCATGCGCATTGCTGCCAGTCTAATGCCGAAGGGCCCGGTGAAACAAGAGGGGAAAAACGCGGCCGGCGATTCGTCGGACAGGTTTCTTGGCAGGGCGACCATCCCGGCGAGTCGCGGAACGTTCCGCTTGACTGTAAGCGCCGGCTCTGCCAGCTTCCAACGCTAATGTGCCTTAGCCCAAACCAATCTCCGGCCGCCCGGCTGCTCAGAACTCTTGCCGTGATGCTTATCGTCCTTGGCTGGGGCGACGCCGCCAGCGCCAGCCAGCCGCCGGAATTTGCGGATGCCGTTCGCGCGATCCGCGCCGTGGGGCCCGAAGGACGCGGCAACGCCGACGCCACCGAAGCCTGGCGCGTTCTGGCTGCCGGCGACGCCACGAACCTGACGGCGGTTCTTGAAGCGATGGACGGCGCGAATGATTTCGCAGTCAATTGGCTGCGCGCCGCTTTCGATAGCATCGTTGGGCGGACGCTCGACGCGGGGCGCTCCGCGCCGGTCGCGGATTTGGGATTGTTCGTTCTGGACACCCGCCACAATCCGCGCGCGCGGCGGTTGGGCTTCGACCTGATGGCGCGGCTGGACGCCGCCACGGCGAACAAGCTCCTCGCAGGAATGCTCAACGATCCCGCCCTGGAATTGCGTTGCGATGCCGTGCAAAAGGTGATCGATCAGGCGGACCAATCGCTTTCCTCGAGCAATGCGGCGGGGGCCACGCTGCTCTATCAACAAGCGCTCAATGCCTCGCGCGACGTGGACCAGATCGACCACATTTCCAAGAAACTCGAGGGCCTCGGACGCCCGGTGGACTCGCTGAAGTTGTTCGGCTTCCTCACCCAATGGCGCATCATCGCTCCATTTGACAACACGGGAAAAAAGGGATTCGACACCGCGTTCCCCCCTGAACAACAGATCGACTTTGCGCAAGAGTGCGACGGCAAGACCAACAAGGTGAAGTGGCGCGATTACGTTGTCTCCGACAAATTCGGCAAGGTGGATATGAACGACGCCTACGGCAAGCTCAAGGAAGTCACGGCGTACGCCGCCACGGAGTTTGTCTCCGATCGCGACCAATCCGTCGAGTTGCGGCTGGGGACCGGCAATTCGTGGAAGGTCTGGCTCAACGGCAAGCTGCTGTTCGGACGCGACGAGTACCACTACGATTCGGAGATCGACCAGTATTCGATGCCGGCCCAACTGCAGCGCGGCCCCAACACGATCCTGGTCAAGATCTGTCAAAACGAATTAAAGGAGGATTGGACCGTGGATTGGGATTTCCAACTGCGCGTGACCGATTCCCTTGGCGATCCCATCCCCTCCGCCGCAATTGCGAAAGCCGCCACACCGGCGACAAATCCACAATGAATCCTTCACTCTTCATCGCATTGATTCTTTTGACAGGCCCGTCGTTGCGCGCCGCTGACTGGCCCCAATTCCGCGGCCCATCCTGCAACGGAGTTTCTGACGAAGCAGGCGTCCCCGCCACGCTGGACACCAACAAACTGGCCTGGAAGGCGGACCTGCCCGGACGGGGGCTGTCCAGCCCCATCATCATCGGCGACCGCGTGTTTGTCACATGCTGCAGCGGGCCAAAAGAGCAGACGCTGCACGTCGTCTGTTTCCGCGCTTCCGATGGCGCCAAACTTTGGGAGCGGCGCTTTTGGGCCACGGGACGCACCGTCTGCCAGTCCAAAACCTGCGTCGCCGCGCCGACCCCCGCCAGCGACGGCAAATACATCGTGGCCATTTTCTCCTCGAACGACGCCGTTTGCCTGGACATGGATGGAAACCTGATCTGGTATCGCGGCCTTGGCCGGGATTATCCAAACGCCAGCAACAGCCTCGGCATGGCGTCGTCGCTTCTGATCTCCGACGGCGTCGTCGTGGCGGAGGTGGAAAGCGAAAGCGACAGTTTCACGGCGGGGCTCGACCTTGCCACGGGCGTAAACCGGTGGAAGCTGGACCGGCCGCGAAAATCCAACTGGACCTCCCCCATCCTCCTGAAAACCGGCGTCAAGGATGACGCCGTGCTGCTTTCCACAATGGGCGCCGCGGCCATTGACGCGGCCACTGGCAAATTACTCTGGGCAGACACAAACGCCTATTCGGCGATTCCGTCCATTGCGACCAGCGGCGACCTTCTCTTCGTTCCGATTCGCCACGGCATGATGGCTCTCCAATTGGGCCTGCCCGGCGAACAGCCGCGGCAATTGTGGCAAACCCTGCAACTTCACGCCGGCACCGCCAGCCCGGTTGCCGTTGGCGAAAAAGTCTTCGTCTTAAATGACACCGGCGTCTTAAGCTGCGCCGCGGCGGCGACGGGAGAGCGGTTGTGGCAGCTTCGTTTGAAAGGCCCCTTCAGCGCCACGCCGATCATCGTGGGGCATTTTGTGTATTGCGTGAATGAAAGCGGCGTCGCGCAGGTCGTGGATTTCTCCAAGCCTGAAGGCCAGGTCGCCAACGAGCTGGAGTTGGGGGAGACCATCCTCAGCACGCCTTCCATTTCCGGCGGGGCGATTTATTTCCGCAGCGACGCCCACCTCTGGAAATTCGGCAAAACCTCCGGATAATCGTGCCAATTGGCCCATCCAATTCGGGTCTGGAAGCCATCCGCCGCTTATGAGATGGCTGTTACGCCTTTTTTTTGCGAAAGGCGCAAACGCAGGCGCAAAAACATCATAGAATGCAGTAGAACGTGTGCTGCCGACTTCCATTTACGCTAATGATCGCGGCTGCCTTTCAACTCGAACAAAGAAAACCATGAAAACAAAACCAACCCTCCAGAGGCTTGCTCTCGCGGCTCTGCTCCTGGCCGCCGCCTTTTGCGAATTTCCCAACGCCCGCGCCCAAGGCACGGCTTTCACTTACCAGGGCCGCCTGAATGATGGCGCCAGCGCCGCCAACGGCGTCTACGATCTGCAGTTTTCACTGTTCCCCCTCTCATCGGGCGGCAGCGCGATCGCCGGCCCCGTCACCAAACTTGCCGTCGGCGTCACCAACGGCCTGTTCACCACGATCGTCGATTTTGGCGGCCCCTTGGGAGGCGGGAGCAACTGGCTGGAGTTGGCCGTCCGCACCAACGGCGCCGGGAGCTTCAGCCCGGCGCTGGTTCCGCGCCAGCAATTGACGCCCGTCCCCTATGCGGTCACGGCGGCCAATTTCACCGGCGTGGTGTCCGCAGCCCAACTGCCAGTGGCGGGCGTGACTTTGTCCGGAGCGTTTTCCGGCAACGGCGCCAGTCTCACGAATGTGAACGCGTCGGCACTCGGGGGCCTTGCCCTCTCGAATTTCTGGCGGACGGGCGGCAACACCGGCGCCAATCCCACCAACGGCGCCTTCCTTGGCACGACCGACGGCCTGCCGCTCGAATTGCGTGTCAACAATCAGCGCGGCCTGCGCCTGGAACAGGTCAACGGTTTCATTGACAACTCCGTCAACGTCCTCCTCGGCTCCGTCAACAATTCTTTGGCGCCGGGTGTCTTTGCCTCGGCTATTGCCGGTGGCGGCAGCGCCCTTTCCCCCAACAAGGTCACGAGCGATTTCTCGGTGGTGGGCGGCGGCGGCGGCAACACCGCCAGCGGCTTGGTTTCAGCCGTCGGCGGCGGCGCGAACAATCAAGCCACCAACAGCTATTCGACCGTCGCCGGCGGATTCGACAACCTTGCAGGCGGCCAATATTCGGCCAGTCCCGGTGGCGGCTTTAATAGCGCCGTCGGCGACTATAGCTTTGCCGCGGGCTTCCACGCCAAAGCCCTCCACAAAGGCAGTTTCGTTTGGGGCGATTCCACGGCAGCGGACTTTTCATCCACCACCAACAACCAGTTTCTCATCCGCGCCGGCGGTGGCGTCGCAATCAATACTAACAATCCCAATGGCGCCGCGCTCGCCGTTAACGGTTCTGTCAGCGCCACGGCCCTTGTCACGTCGGGATCTATTGTCGCCTTTGGATCGGTCAACTCAGGCGGAGGCTTCTTTGGTCCCGTTGCAGACAGCAGCCTCTCCGCCAATGTCGCCCTGCGTTCCGGCGGAAACGCCTTCTCCGGGCAGCAAACCGTTTCTTCGGGCAACGTCGGCATCGGCACAACCACTCCTGGCGCGCGTCTCCACGTCGTTGGCAGCGGTTTCTTCGGGAACGACAGCGGCGTCCTTCCGTCAAGTGTCGGCGCTGGCGTCCGCATTTTTCGCGACAGCGTATATGGGGTCGGATCCATCTTCGCCTATAATTATGCCGCCGGCTCCCCCACCAATCTCACCTTGCAAGCCCCGGGAGGGAATGTCGGCATTGGCACCACCAGCCCGACGGCAAAACTGGATATCAACGGAACCGGCCATTTCTCGGACAGCGTCGGTATTGGCACGACGACACCTGCGGCGACATTAGATATCAACGGCACCGGGCACTTTTCGGGCAACGTCGGCATTGGCACGACCACGCCCGACAATGCGCTGACGGTCCAAACCGGCGCCGGCTTTGGCATCGAGCACACCGACGGGAATGTTCGATTGGCCACCTACATTGATTCGGGCGGCGGATGGCTGGGCACCATCTCCGATCATCCGTTGAATTTCTTCGTCAACAACGGAAACAACGCCATGACTATCGGAACCGACGGCAATGTCAGCATTCTCGGAGAAATCACCAGCACGGCCATCAACCTCGTGAGCGATCGCAATGCCAAGGAAAAATTCAAGCCCGTCGACGCCCGAGCCGTGCTGGACAAGGTCGCCCGCCTCCCCATCACCGAATGGCAATACAAGAAGCAGGGCGACGCCCGTCACATTGGCCCGATGGCCCAGGACTTCCACGAAGCCTTCGAGCTTGGCCATGATGACAAACACATCACCAGTGTCGACGAAGACGGCGTGGCGCTCGCCGCCATCCAGGGCTTGAACCAAAAGGTCGAGGAAAAAGACGCCCGCATCCAGGAATTGGAAAAATCCGTGGCGGAACTCAAGGAAATGGTCGCCAAGCTCGCCCGCCAGCAGAACGGAGGCGCCCAGTGAGCAGGCGCGCTGCCCTCGTTCTCTTCGCGTGCCTTGGGTGCTGCTCGCTGGGTGTCGCCGCGCCTTTGCAATTGTTGCAAAACCATGTCCCGGCGGCGGCGGCGCGCCTCCAACCCATTGGCCGCCTGTCCGCCTCCAACCGCCTTGAATTGACCATCGGCCTGCCGTTGCGCAATCGCGCTACGCTGGATCAATTCCGGAAGGACATTTACGATCCCAAAAGCCCCTTCTACCACCACTACGTGACACCCCAACAATTCGGCGCGAGCTACGGCGCCTCGCCGGCAGATTACCAGAAGGTGATTGACTACGCGCGCAAGAACGGGTTCCAGGTCGCCACCCTCTACAGCAACCGCCTGATGCTTGACATCTCCGGCACGGTGGAAAACGTCGAAAAGGCCTTTCACGTCACCATGCGTCTCTATCCGCATCCCACCGAAGCCCGCCAGTTCTACGCTCCCGACGTCGAGCCGACGCTGGATTTGGATGTCCCAGTCGCACACATAGACGGATTAGATAACTACGAAACGCCGCACCCGCTCTATACGCCGGGTTGTTGCGGCACCGGCCCCCTGGGAGGCGACTTGCTCACAACCTATGCCGGCCACGATTTCTTCTACGCTTATGTGACGACACACGGCTTTAATAACTCGCCATTGAACGGAAAGGGACAGAACGTCGGCCTCCTTCAGTTCGCCACCTACGACCAGTCTGACATCACCGCCTATGAACACGAGTTCAGCTTGCCCAACGTCAATATCAGCAACGTGGCCGTGCATGGCGGAACCACCAGTGTGAAAGGCGAGGCCGAGGTCTGCCTGGACATTGAAATGGTCATCGCGATGGCGCCCCATGTCTCTACGGTCTATGTTTACGAGGGAAGCAACGCCGTGCAGATCCTGGGGCAGATGGCTCAGAACACCACTTGCAGCCAGTTCAGCTCTTCCTGGCAATGGGGCGGCTCGGGCGTCAACGAGGAAACCCTCTTCATCCAAATGCAAACACAGGGTCAGTCCTTCTTTCAAGCCGCCGGCGACACCACTGCTTACACTGGAGACATCTCCTACGCCTCCGACAGCCCCAATGTCACCGTCGTGGGCGGCACGGTATTGGACATGACCCTCAACTTCTGGGACAGTGAAGTTGTCTGGAACGACGGCAGCTATACCACCAACCACGGCGGCGGCTATCTGGGCGGCGGCGGCGGCATCAGCACACGCTACTCGATTCCCTCCTATCAACAAGGCGTCGCCACCAGCGCCAACCTGGGCTCGTCCACCATGCGAAACATCCCGGATGTCGCCGCGGTCGCGCAGGACGTTTGGGTGACGCACGGAAGCGGACAGAGCGGCTCCTTTGCCGGCACCAGCGTCGCCGCCCCTCTTTGGGCCGGCTACACCGCCCTTGTCAATCAGATGGCAGCCGAGGTCGGCCACGCCCCCGTCGGCTTTCTCAATCCTTCCGTCTACGCCATTGGCGCCGGCAACGGCCCGGATACCTACGCCAACTGCTTTCATGATGTCACCTCCGGCAACAACGAATCCCCGAACAGCCCGAATGCATTCCCGGCTACAACCGGCTACGATCTCTGCACCGGTTGGGGCACGCCCACGCCTGCGCTAATTAATGCGCTCGCGGGGGCGGCGAACGCTTATTATGTGAACTTCGACCCCTCGGTTATTGACGACCCCTTTCCAAATGGCGACCAGGCCGATCCCTATTACTACCTGGTGGACTCTTCCTATATCGTGGACAAGCCCGGCGCCTTGGGCCGCGTTCCCCCCGGCGCCAACATTATTTTCCTGAAGTCAGGCACGGAATCCAGCAGCATCGTCAGCGGGACGGGCGTCTCCCGCGTCGCCCAATGGGTCCGCCTCGGCGTCGCCCCCGGAGTCGCCGTCCGCCTCGCTCCCTGACCCCCGCGGGGTCACATCTTGACATTTGACATTTGGGTCCCGGCGTTGCGTCGCAATCCGTCCCGAGCGCCTGGTCCCCAGGCCTTCGCGCGCTGCGCCATCCTGGAGCCTCCCGGAAGGCAACCGGAGCAACAGGCCCGATTGTCAAATATCAAGATGTGACCCCAGTGGCGGCTCTAAACACAGAAGTCGTAACCTTGCGGTTACGACCTCTGCGATGTTATCCGATTTCGATGCCTGGCGTCAGCTTATGGAGGCAGAACCGGGTTTGAGGTTCCCCACCAATTCGTCCAGCGAGAGTAGTTGACTGTGCTGGTGATGTTGGGGTCGACGTCCCTGATGATCGTGTTTGGCGTCGTCTGATTCAGGAGGAACTTGTTGATGAACGCTCCCATTTCGCTGTCGATTGTGCTCGTCGTTGAGCAGTGAGCATGGCTGCCCACAATGTTGTACCCGAAGCGGTCAGGCACTCCGAAGCCTGTATAGAC
>Ga0265338_10006565_pt1 | contig 14765 bp, 19 predicted proteins | sample 42126metaG_FD_193579 | JGI IMG/M metagenome (GOLD analysis project Ga0265338, IMG submission 193579) | Rhizosphere microbial communities from Carex aquatilis grown in University of Washington, Seatle, WA, United States - 4-21-26 metaG | ecosystem: Host-associated > Plants > Roots > Rhizosphere... | reverse complement strand
CGCTGCCGTCGGTCGCGGTGATCGCGGCATCAGCCGTCAACAGCCGCGCGACGCTTGCGTTCGCGGCGGCTTCCGTGGTGTGCGGTTTCGTCCTGCTCCTTCCGACGGTGCTGGTCGACCTCCTCGTGGTTCCTGCCGCGTCGTCGCACGCCAACTTCCAGATGAGCAAGCTTCCGATGCTGACGGCGTGGCGCTTCGTACGGCACATCGTCCCGCGCTTCGCGACCGACCGAAACGGCATCGACGTGATCTGGGTGCGCCTGGTCCACCACGGGGGCCCGGCCGCGCTCCTCGTGCCCCTTGCGCTGTTGTCCGTCACCGCGTGGTGTTTCACTCGCGCGGTTCGCACCCCGACGACCGAGCCGGGCCCTGGCAAGATCTCCACATGGTCACCAGGTGGGACTTGATCGACGAACGTGAAGGCTCGGCCGGATTCCTGATGGTCGTCGCGCGCCGCTATCGGCTGCCCGACGGCACGCGAGGCGAGTGGGACATCTTCGGGCCCGATCGCTCGGTCGCGGTGGTCGCGATCACGCCCGGCGGCGAGGTCGTGCTCGCCCGCCAATACCGGCCCGGTCCCGACCGCATCCTCGACGAGCTGCCCGGAGGTGCGGTCGACCCGGGGGAAAGCGTCGAAGCCGCAGCACAGCGGGAGCTCCTGGAAGAGACCGGCTACGCGGGCGCGCTCGAGGTCGTCGGGCAGACCTGGCTCGCCGGCGCCGCGCGCACGCGTCGATTCGTCGCGATCGTTCGCGACGCGGCGAGGGTCGGCGAGCCGCACAACGAGGCGGGGGAGTTCTGCGACGTCGTGCTCGTGTCACTCGCCGAGTTCCGCGACCACCTCCGCGCGGGGCAGCTGACCGACGTCGACCTCGGCTACCTCGCGCTCGATCACGCGGGCCTCCTCGGCTGATCCCGCGCCGCGCACGCGCCGGCGATACGCGCTCGGCGTCTCACCGACGAAGCGGGCGAAGGCCCGGGTGAACGCGCTCACGCTGTCGAAGCCGACGTCGACTGCGACGCCCAGCACGGTGCGTCCGGGTTCGGTGAGCAGCGTCATCGAACGGAGCAGGCGGCTCTCCAGGACGTAGCGGCGCCATGTGATACCGGTGGCCGCGCCGAACTGCCGGCGGAGCGTTCGTTCGGAGACACCCACCGCGGCACACACGGCGGCGACGGTGACGTCGGCCAGGTGGTCGCGCGTGTAGTCCATGACGGCGCTCACGACCGGATCACTGCTCGTCGGCAGGCAGAGCGGGGCCTCGTGCTCGAGCCACTCGCCGGCCAGCAGCGCGAGCGCGTCGAAGAACGCGTCGGCGGTGGGGTCACTCGCGTGGCGATCGATCGGCCACCGAGTCGCGTACACCAACATCTCGCGGATCACCGGCGCCGCAGCCAGGATCCGCACCCGGTCGCCGGCGAGCGGAACCATCGCCGGCTCGAAGAACACCGACACCGAACGAACGCGCTTCAGCGTCGTGCGGTGTGCGACTCCGGCCGGTATCCACGCGGCCTGTTGGGGCGGGAGCAGGAAGTGCGCGGTGCCGGTCTCGACCTCGGCGACACCCTCGAACGCGTACTCGATCTGGTGGAGGTCGTGCGCGTGCCAGCCCGTCACGATGTCTTCGCCCTCGTAGCCGAAGCTCCCGGCCCGCACCGGCGTCCCGCCTCGCATGTCGACCATCGCGACCGGGCGGGCAACCGTCGTGGCCGCGGCGGGCAGATCTTTGGCCGGTCGCGCGGAGACGGTCACGGGCCCGATCGTAATAGTCGACCCATGAGTCGCAACCGGGAGAGTCAACGATGAACCGTGCCCACATGGAGTTCTGCTCGAGCCCGGGATGGCGGGCCATGATCGAAGAGCAGATCCTGCCGCCGGTGTTGCGCGATCACGACCTGGGCGCCGACGTCATCGAGGTCGGGCCCGGGCCCGGGTTCACGACCGACGTGTTGCGACGTCGGGTGGAGCACCTCACCGCGGTGGAGATCGACGAGGTGTTGGCCGAGCGCCTGGCGACCCGCCTCGCCGGCACCAACGTCGAGGTCGTGTGCGCCGACGCGCGTCACACCGGCTTCGAGGCGAGCCGCTTCACGGGCGCGGGCTCGTTCAACATGCTCCATCACGTGCCCACGGCCGAGGCGCAGGACGCGATCCTGACCGAGCTGGCGCGGGTGCTGCGGCCCGGCGCCGTCCTCGTCGCGGCCGACGCGGTGTACAACCCCGACCTGCTCGCGTTCCACGAGGGCGACACCTACAACCCGATCGATCCCGACGGGTTGGCCGAACGTTTGCACGACGCGGGTTTCGACCGGATCGACATCGAGCCGTTCGAGTTCGGCTGGATGTGCTTCGCACGCGCTCGCGGTGCGTGACGCGACGCAGCCCCCGGCCGGAGCCGGGGGCTGCGCACGTTCTCCACGAGGTCGCGGGTCAGATGACGACCTTGCTCCCCGGATAGAGGGTCACGACGTTGCCGGAGTTGTAACAGACCGACTCACTGAACTTCGAGCCCTTCGGTATGCCCTTGAGCGCGGCGCCCGTTCCACCCGTGACACTGCCGGTGCTGACGACCTCGGCGAGCGAGCCTTTCGGGCACTTGTTGACCTTGGGCCCGGACTTCTCGCTGATCTTCAGCAGCGTGGTGCCGGTCTTGTTCCATGTGATAGTCGCCGTGATCGCGTTGGTGTTCTTGAAGTTGATGACCTCGGTGCCTTTGCCGCCGGTCGCGGCCGGGTTGGTGCACCCGGTCAACGTGGTCGTGGCCTTGAAGGTCTTCACGTTGGTCACCGTCTTGGCGCCCGTGCACGCCGTGCCCGTTGCGGCGGAGGCTCCCTGAGCCAACGGAACTGCGATCAGCGAGCCCGCCGCCACCGCGATGACGAGCATTCGGACAGGTAGGAAACGACTCATTGAAATCCCCCTCGGAGACTCGGAATGGAAGCTAGAAGACGTACTTCGTGCCGGGCTCGAGTGAGGCAGCCGACGTCTTGGTGTTCACGCAAACGGACGCGGTGACCTTCGCGCCCTTCTTGATCACCTTCGCGGCCGCGCCGGTACCGCCGGTGACCGTGCCCGTGCTCAAGATGTGCGATGTTCCGGCCGGGCACTTGCCCTTGCTCGTCGTCGCCTTGTAGGCGATCTTCTCGACCGTCGTCCCCTTGCCGCCGGCCCAGGTGGTGGTGCTGACGAACGTCTTGAGGTTGGTCACCGACTTCCCGGAGCCGCCAGTCGCGCTGACCGGCGTACAGCCGGAAACCGTGCTGTTGCTCATCGAGACGCCGTTGACCGTCTTGGGCGGCGGCGACACCAGCTTGCTGCACGTCGCGCCGGCGGTGGCCGCCGAGGACGGCGAGGACAGCGGAATCGCCGTCAACGAACCGATCGCCACCGCGACCGCGAACAATCGAATCGGAATGGTCCTGCGCATCGAGTCTCCCCCCTGAAGAAACCTGACAACTGTGTCAGGGAAACGGTATCTCAACCCGTGCCCCGGCGCCCGTGACCGGTCGCGCGCCGAGATTCCCCCTAACGTCGTTCACCGCACGGATACCTCCGGTCGACCGGAGCAGAACGGGAGCAAAAGGACATTGCGGGGCGGGCGGCTGTGGGTATCGATCGGCGCCGCGGTGGTGACGGTCACGCTCCTCGCAGTGTTGGCCGGAAATGACCGGCATGTCGCGAGGGTGCCGACGTCGTTCGCGCAGATCCACAAGATCCAGCACGTGATCATCGTGATGCAGGAGAACCGCTCGTTCGACAACTACTTCGGCACCTATCCGGGTGCCGACGGGATCCCGATGTCGCACGGTGTGCCCACTGCCTGCCTGCCCGACCACCTCGGCAAGCCCTGCATCCGGCCGTTCGTCGATCACGACGACGTCAACGGCGGCGGGCCGCACAAGTTCGCGAACGCGAACTCCGACATCGACCACGGCAAGATGGACGGCTTCGTGCACCAGGCGCGTGACGCCGAGCCGACCTGCCGCTTCTACGGCGACCCGGCGTGCGAGGCGACGTTGCGATTGAACGTCGCTCCCGACGCCGTCGGCTACCACACCGGCAGCGATCTCCCGAACTACTGGACCTACGCCCGCGACTTCGTGTTGCAAGACCACATGTTCGAGCCCGACACCTCGTGGAGTCTCCCGTCGCACCTCTTCCTCGTGTCGGAATGGGCCGCGCGCTGCACCACCCACGACGACCCGAACTCGTGTCGCAACGTGTACGAGAGCCCCGCGCTCCCGCCGGAGGGGTCCGTGTTCCGTCGCAGCCGGCACGACCCGATCTACGCGTGGACGGATCTCACCTACCTCCTCCACCGCGCGCACGTCTCGTGGCGGTACTACGTCGCGTCGGGAACGCAGCCCGACTGCGCGAACGGCGCGGCCGCGTGCGCGCCCGTCGCCCAGGGCGCGCAGACGCCGGGCATCTGGAACCCGTTGCCGTACTTCGACACCGTCCACGACGACGGCCAGCTCGGCAACATCCAGCCGGTGAGCCAATTCCTGGACGCAGCGCGGCGCGGCACCTTGCCCAAGGTGTCGTGGGTCGTGCCGTCGCAACAGGTGAGCGAGCATCCGCCGGCTCGGATCAGCGCCGGAGTCGCATACGTCACGAGCTTGATCAACACCGTCATGAAGGGGCCCGACTGGAAGTCGACTGCCATCTTCCTCGCATGGGACGACTGGGGCGGCTTCTACGACCACGTGGTACCGCCGGTCGTCGATCGCAACGGCTACGGCCTGCGCGTTCCCGGGCTCGTCATCAGTCCGTACGCGCGGCGCGGGTACGTCGACCACCAGATTCTGAGCTTCGACGCGTACGACAAGTTCATCGAAGACGACTTCCTCAACGGTGAGCGGCTCTACCCGCTCACCGACGGCCGCCCCGATCCTCGCCCGACGGTGCGCGAGAAGGTGCCGATCCTCGGCGATCTCGTGAAGGACTTCGACTTCGAACAGTCGCCGAACCCTCCTGTCTTGCTCCCGCTACACCCCAAGACCACGCTCGTGCGCTGACGCGACGACGCGGGCCACGACTGCATCGACTCCGTCGTGACCCGTGTCGAGCGTGAGGTCGGCGACGTCGGCGAACAGCCGGTCACGCTCACGCGCCTGATCGGCCACGAGCCGAGCCGGATCCTGGTCGCGGAACGGCCGCGTCGAGGAGCCGGGGAGACGAGCGATCAGCGTCGCCGGATCGGCGCGCAGCCAGACCACCCACGCCGATGCCTTCAGCGCGTCCCGCACCCCGGAGTCGGTGACCGTCGACGCGGCGGCCGCGATCACCGAACGATCCACCGAGCCGAGCGCGTCGAGCAGTGTCGCCGCCTCGATCCGGTGCAACGCGTCGACGCCGTCGCGCGCCGCGACCTCGGCCGCGGACGCGCCGGCGACCTCTTGGAGGAGTGCGTCGTTGTCGACGAACGGTCGGTGTAGCGCGAGCGCGACCCGCGTACCGACCGTCGACTTGCCCGAACCCATTGCGCCGACGAACACGACGTGGCGCGGATGCGGGTCAGGCACGCGCCTCGACGATGTCGTCCTTGGTGAAGTAGGTGCTGTCGGCCTGCGCGCGGAAATTCAGGTAGCGACAACCCGCGGGGCCGGCCCGGAATCCGTAGAGCGTGTTGCCGGGGATGAAGAACGACGATCCCGGCCCGCACACCCGGCGGCCGAAGTGCAACTCGCCCTCGACGACCGCCACGATCTCGTCGTCGGCGTGGGCGTGGGTGCTGATCTCGAGCCCGGGCTCGAGCTTGATCTCGAACAGTTGGAGCTTGCCCGGCAGCCCGTGGTGCAGGCGCACCGACGTGTCGGCGACCTCGGCGGCCGTGAGCCGCTCCTTGAGCGCATCGGGGTACACGTCGGCCGGCTTCAGGAATTCCGCGTCGGCCGGATCGAAGAACCTGATTGCAGCCATAGCCGGAATTTACAGTGCCGTTCATGCGTTACGCGCTGTACGCCCCGCCGTTCGGGACCTTCGGCGACGTCGGGCTCCTGGTGGAGCTGGCCCGGGCCGCGGAAGGGGCCGGCTGGGACGGCTTCTTCCTCTGGGATCACCTCCTGTACGAAACCGACGTGCCGTTCGTCGACGCGTGGATCGCGCTCGCCGCGATCGCGGCCGCGACCGATCGGATCCACATCGGGCCGCTGGTGACACCGCTGCCCCGACGCCGACCGTGGAAGGTCGCGCGCGAGTCGGTGACGCTGGACCACCTGAGCGCCGGTCGTCTCGTGCTCGGAGTCGGACTCGGGATCGACTACTGGCGCGAGTTCGGCGGCTTCTCCGGTGAGGCCGCCGACGATCAGGCGCGCGCCGAGTTGCTCGACGACGGCATCGAGATCATCGACCGACTCTGGTCGGGCGAGGTCGTGACCTATCGCGGCGCGCGGCTGGGCGTCGACGGCGTTCGCTTCCTTCCGGGCCCACTGCAACGGCCGCGCATCCCGATCTGGTCCGCGGCCCTCTGGCCGCCCCGATCGGGTCCGGTGCGGCGGGCAGCTCGCTGTGACGGCGTGTTCCCGTTCCGGCCCGACGGTCCCCTCACGCCGGCCAACGTACGAGAGCTGCGCGCGGCCGTCGCGGCACAGCGGACGGACGGCGCCGATTTCGACGTGTGCCTGCACGGCCCCCGCGAGCTCGTTGCCGAGTTCGCGGCGGCCGGCGTCACGTGGTTCATGGAGTCGTGCTACGCGGAGCAGCCACTCGCGGAGGTGCGGCGCATCATCGACGCGGGGCCGCCCCGCGAAATGTGATGTGATGTCGCGCATGCGCGTCACCATCATGCTGGCCGATGCCGCCCAAGAGTCGGGTGGGAAGCTGTTCATCCTCGGAGGAGGGTGGTCGGTCACCGGGCCGATGATCCCGCCGAGCGCGATCGCCCTCAAGATCGACGTCCCGTGGGACCAGGCCAACCGCCCGCACCACTGGCGGCTCGAGCTCATGACCGAAGACGGCGAGCCCTTCGAGATCGAGGGCCAATCGCTGCGCGTCGAGGGCGAGTTCGAGGTCGGCCACCCGCCGGGCGCCGCGCCCGGTTCGTTCATCGACGTGCCGATCGCCGTCAACTTCGGCTCGTTCCCGCTGACGCCGGGTTCGCGTTACGTGTGGGAGTTGAACATCGACGGCGAGACCAACACCGACTGGAATCGCGAGTTCTTCGTCCGCGCGGAGTAACCGCGGGCGACACCCGTCTCATTCGCAACCCGGCTTGTGATCGGGCCAATTGGGAGATATACCGTCGTCATGGGGACCCGGCGGACGATCGCTTCTCTCGTCGCGGTCGCGTTGCTCGTCACCGTTCTCGGCGCCTGCGGCAGCTCCTCGAAATCGTCGGCCACGGCCAAGGCTCGCACCGCGGCGCAGGCCAAGGCCGCACGCGCGAAGATCGCGGCCGCGAAGCGCCGCCTCGCCGCGGCCCGGGCGCGCGTCGCCGCGCAGCGCCGTGCGCTCGCGGCCGAGGTTCGCCGCGAACACCTGCGAGCCCGCGCCCGGGCTGCGGCCGCGAAGCGCGCCGCGACCTCGACCACCTCGACCACCTCGACCACGGTTCCGGGCGTCGCGACGCCGACCACCGCACCTGTCGCGGTGAAGCCCGGACCCTCGCCTCCCAAGTCGGCGGTCACGATCGTCGCCGCCGACGCGGCCGCGATCCAACAGGCGATCGACACAGTCAACGCCGCGTTCGCGAAGGGCGTCGCCGCCGGGATCGCGGCTTCGGAGTTCGCCAACTACTACGTCGGCGCCGGCATCTATTCCGACGGCGAGTGCTCGGCGTTCGAAGCCGGGCGCGGCCTCGGCATCGTCGCCGACCGGCTCGTCGTGCACCCGGGCTCCATCGTGCCGACCCCGGGTTGGGTCGATCCGGTGCTCCACGGAACGCCGAAGGGCCGGGTCTACGGGTTGACGATGACCGACCTCCAGATCCAGATCCAGACGAAGCAGACGCGCGCGCAGTCGGTGACGACGCATGCCACCGTCGGCGCGAACGGACGGGCGCAGCTCTTCTTCCGCTGTCGTTAGCACCCCCTCGTCTCTCATTCGGTTTGACCACCTCTCCCTATGCATGGACCACCCGCGCGCGAGCGGCTAACGTCACCGTGCGTAGATGAACTGTCCCGGGGCGCGCGGGATCGTCTGCCCAATGTGCGCGTCGTGGACAGAACTGGCAACGCACACGGGAGGCGCGGGCGAATGCCGAGACCGCATGGCGACACAACAGCGGCGGTCCTTCTCGGTGCGTGGACCGATTCCGACACGGCGATGCAGATCGTCGGAACGAGCTTGGGCATCTTCGGCGCCGACCTCCTCGATCCCGAGCTTGCACTGTCGAGCGAGACACCGTTGCGCAACGCGTTGTTCGACGTGTTGCTCAGCCTCGTCGAGGGCGGCGCGCTCGACATGCGCCCAACCGACGACGGTCTCTACGCGTTTCGCTGGCGACCCGACTACGCAGTGGCCGGACTCTCGCCGGAGACATCGATCTCGATAGACCTCGACGCGCCGTCGCCCTACATGGTCGAGCTGATGCAGATGCGCCGCGAACGCGACGAAGCGCTCGGGCGCGCGCACTTCGCCGAGGCGCTCGCGCAAGAACGCGAACAATTGATGCGCCTCGCCGACGTCCCGGTGCCGGTGCCCGGCTCCAACAACCGCGCGCCGGGCAAGGTGCGCGACGCGCTCGACGAGCGCGAGCAATCAATCCTCGACGTGCTCTACGCATCGCGCGGACCGAACGCGCAACCAGCGGCCGAAGAGATCGACCTCAGCGAGGGCGCGACCATCGACCTCGTGTCGATCGAAGTGGAGTCGATCGAGATCGAAGCCGTGGCCGCGCCGCGTGCCACGAAACCGCGGGCGAAGGCGGTCAAGCCGAAGGCCGCGCCGGCCAAGGCGACCAAGCCGAAGGTTGCAGCCGCGGCCAAGACCAAGACCCCGGCGGCAACGACCGCAACCGCGGCGAAGCCGGCGAACAAGCCGAAGGCCGCGGCGACCAAGGCGACGAAGCCGCGAGCCACCAAGACCAAGGTGAAGGCCGAACCGCCCGAGTCGAGCGACGTCGTCTACCTGACGCCTCCCGTGCCGGAAGCGCCGACCGACGACACCGTCGACGAGCTCGAGCACGATCAGATCGACGACGAGCCCAAGCCGCGCCGGGCCAAGTGGTCGGGGTACACGCTCGACAAGCCGCGCATGCACCTGTCCAGCGTCGATCGGATCGCCGACGAAGGCTGACGGCCCGCGACCGCTCGCTGCCGCCCCCGGCGGGCCCGCCGCCGTGACTGCGACAAGATACGAACCGTGACGACTGCCTTCGTCCTCTCGGGCGGTGCGAGCCACGGCGCGGTACAGGTCGGCATGTTGCAGGCGCTCGCCGAACGCAACGTGCACCCCGACCTCGTGTTCGGCGCGTCGGCGGGAGCGTTGAACGCAGCCTGGGTCGCCGGCGACCCCGCACTGGAACACCTCGACGCGCTCGCCGCGGTCTGGATCGCCCTGCGCGCCCGCGACGTGTTCCCGTTGCGCCCGGTCACCGGACTCCTCGGCTTTCTCGGGCGCCGCGACGCGCTCGTGTCGTCGTCGCGGCTGCGAGCGCTCGTCTCGCGCAATCTGCACTTCGCCCGCCTGCAGGACGCGCCGATCCCGCTCTGTGTCGTCGCAACCGAGGTGACGACCGGCCGCGAGATCGCGCTCACCACCGGCGATGCCGTGGAGGCAATCGTCGCAAGTGCGACGATCCCCGGCGTTCTGCCGCCGGTCGACATCGACGGTCGCACCCTGATGGACGGCGGCGTGGTGAACAACACCCCCATCTCCAACGCGATCGACGCGGGCGCGACGCGCATCTACGTGCTCCCGACGGGATACGCGTGCGACCTCGAACGGGCGCCGCGCAACGCACTCGGGATGACGCTGCAAGCGATCTCGCTTCTCGTGCAACAGCGGCTCATCACCGACGTCCACGAGCTCCAGCACCACGTCGATCTCCGGGTGCTCCCGCCGCTGTGCCCGCTCGACATCTCGCCCGCCGACTTCTCCCACGCGCGCGAGCTGATCGAACGAGCCCGCGCGCGCCCGGGCCACTGGCTCGACTCCGTCGACCTCACCAAGGACCGCGGCGCCGACCTCGGCCTCCACGACCACGGGTAGTTCGTACTCGGCCGGGCGCGGAGAAGCGGCTTCCGACCGGGGGAGGAGTCGGAAGCCGCTTCTCGGGTTGGGGGTCGCGGGGGTTACATGTTGGGGCACTTCACGTTGCTGCCGGCCACCGGCATGTGGCCGGGAGAACCGGTGCCTCCGGAGGGGCCGGCGGTGCCCGAAGACGAGGAGCTCGTCGTGGGTGTGGTCGAGGAGCTCGTCGCCGCGTGGGCAGCAACGCCACCGCCCAGGACGAGGGCGCCGGAGACGGCCAACGCCGCCGCGGCTTTGTGGATTGCTCGCATATTGCTCACCTCCCTCCGGGAATCGCTTCCGTTGTGGTCTGACAAGAGCCAGTCAAACGGACGCGACTGGGCGACCGATAGGAGATGCGCAAGAACCGATCAAGAAGATCGGGGCTATAGGTTCCCGGCCTCGCGATCGGTTGCGTACGTGGGGGAGTGGGCCGTGAACCCACCGTCGACCCGGAGGGTCTCGCCCGTGACGAACGTTGCGTCGTCGGAAGCGAGGAAGACGACCGCCCGGGCGATCTCCTCGGGATATCCGAGCCGCCCGACGAGATGGCTCTTGCTGTAGCGCCGTAGCCGGGGGCCCATCGGGCCGCCCAACGCGTCCTGGGCCTCCTTGTCGACGACCACGCCGGGCGCCACCGCGTTGCACCGGATGCCGCGGTCGCCGTACGCAGTTGCGACGTACCTCGTGAGTGCGACGACACCGGCCTTCGACGTTCCGTAGGCCGCGAGCGACTCGCTGCCGTAGAACGCCGCGGCCGACGCGGTGTTGACGATCGAGCCGCCACCCCGTTCGAGCATCGCGGGAATCGCAAAGCGGCATCCGAGCATCGGGCCCGTGAGATTCACGGCCAAGACGCGCTCCCAAGTCGCGAGATCCATCGTCGCGACGTCTTGATCGACTCGGTTCTGGTCGAGCGCGGCGGCGTTGTTGTGCAGCACGTCGAGACCGCCGAATACCGACACCGTGTCGGTGACCATTGCCTCGACCGCCGCCGGATCGGCAACGTCGGCGACCTGCGCGCGTGCGCGCCCGCCGCCGGCCTCGATCTCGGCGACGACCGCGCGCGCGGCGTCGGCCGCGATGTCGGCGACGGTGACCGCGGCGCCTTCGGCGGCCAGCATCCGCGCGGTTGCGCGCCCGATGCCCGAACCGCCACCAGTCACGATCGCAACCTTGTCGGTGAATCTCGTCACGCGCGCTCCGTCCTCGGGGAAGGACGCAGTCTTATCGCGCGTCGCAGGTCATGACGGCGACAGTGCCCCGGCGCTCCGGGCTTCGGCGCCCGCCCGGTGCTGCTCGGGCAGCAACGTCGCACCCGCGAGCAACGCCAGGAGGAGACCGGGAACGATGAACAACCAGGGAATGGGGCGGAGCGGGATCTTGTCGGCGTCGGCAAAGGTGCTCGCCAACGCAGCCTGGCTGTCGCTCAACGCGTGCGACTTCGCCGACGTCGATCGCGCCCACTCGTTCGCAAAGCCCGAGAGCGTCGGGAAGGCCCGATCGAAGTCGGCCGCGGGCGCCGCGGCCGAGAACGCGGGCTGGAGCTTGGTGCGCACGTCGGAGGCCATGCCGTCGAAGAGCTTCGTCGCCCCGACGGCTTTCTGCCCGGTCGCGGGCGCGAGCCCGACCCGACCGAGCTTGGTCACGCGCACCGCGGCATCGACCTTGCGCGGGATAGCGATCGCGAGCGGCGCGACGACGATCCCGATGCCGACGATCGCCAGGGCCGCGCTCGCCAGTCGCGTCGGCCGCAAGAGCGCGGCCGCGCCCACCGCGATCAGCAACACGCCGATGCCGATGAACAACCACGGCGCGCTCGAGAGTGGGAGCCACGACGTGGGGATGTCGGACGCCCGCGCGTAGTCGGCGCGGGCCGCTTGCATCTGACCGATGACCGGCCCGACGAGCGCGACGACTCCGGGCGCCTGCTGATCGAACGCATGGATCCCCGGCATGGTGCGGGAGACGTAGGCCGCGAAGGCTTCGTCGTTCATGCCCAGCGCGTGCTGCAGTCGGGGTTCGGCCTGCGCATCGAGTTGCGCACCGGCCGCCTTCACCGCGTCGAACTCGTTGCTGAGATCCGCGAGCCCGCGTTCCGACATGAGCGGTTGGTAGTAGTCGGCGATCTGCTGCGCGTCGTGCGAACGACTCACGACGTGCTCGGCGACCGTGAAGCCGATCAACACGATTCCCACCACGACAGCGAAACCCGGCCGCGACACGACGCATGACGAACATCCCTCCAGCCTCGAAGTTGGGGGTTGTTCGCTCCGTGCCGCACCTCGGATCAATCACGTGACGCGGCGATAGCTTCTTACGATGACGACATCGCAGGAACGGGCCCGACACTTTCTCGCACTGCACCACGAAGCCGAGCCGCTGTTGCTCCCCAACCCGTGGGACGCGGGCTCCGCGCGGGTGTTGGCGTCGCTCGGTTTCGCCGCGCTCGCGACGACGAGCTCCGGCTACGCGGCAACGCTCGGCCGGCTCGACGGCTCGGTCACTCGCGACGAAGCGATCGCGCACGGCGGAGCTGTCGCCGCCGCCACCGACCTCCCGGTGAGTGCCGACCTCGAGAACGGCTTCGCCGACGATCCCGCGGGCGTGGCGACGACGATCGGCCTCGCGATCGACGCCGGCCTCGCAGGAGGATCGATCGAGGACTACTCCGGCACCGACCTGTACGACGCCGATCTCGCGACGGCCCGCGTCGCGGCGGCCGCCGAGGTCGCGCACGGCGGCGACGTGCAGTTCGTGCTCACGGCGCGCGCCGAGAACCACATCCGCGGCAACCCCGACCTCGCCGACACGATCGCGCGGTTGCAGGCCTATCAGGCGGCCGGCGCCGACGTGCTCTACGCGCCCGGCCTGTCGGAAATCGGCGACATTCGCCGCGTCGTGGCGGCGGTCGACCTTCCGGTGAACGTGCTCGCGCTGCCGAACGCACCGACCGTCGCCGAGCTCGCGGCGGCGGGCGTGAAGCGGATCTCGGTCGGTGGTGCGTTCGCGTACGTCGCGATCGGAGCCGTCGCGGCAGCCGCGCGCGAGCTGCTCGAACAGGGCACCTACGGGTTCTGGGCCACGGCCGGCCCGGGCGCGGGCGTCGCCCGCGTCGCGTTCACCAGCTGAGCGACTTCGCGGCGAGGAACCCGCGCACATCGGGGAGCGCGGCCGGATCCTGCGCGAAGAATGCGTGGCCGCCCTCGTAGACCTCGAACCGCGCGCCGGGGATGCGCTCGGCGATCGCTCGGCCGTTGCTCGGTGGTGCGATGCCGTCGAAGCGACCGCTCGCGACCAACGTCGGGCTCGCGACCCGCGGCAACCGATCGAACACGTCGTGATGGCTGCGCGCCGCGAGCTGCTCCGTCTCACCGCGCAGCTGCTCGGTGGTCTTGCCGGTTGCCCGGCGCGCCGACATCATCTCGGCGAGCGCACGATCGCCGGGGTGCTCCGCCAACCACTCGGGCGTGAAGCGCGTGTCGAGGAGATGCGAGCCGAGTGCCGACCGCTCCTCCTCGGGGAGCGCGGCCAGCTCGTGGAGGGGGTACGACGCGCCGCCGGCGCCGCCGGGAGAGGTGCAGAGGAGGGCGAGCCGCTCGACGCGCTCCGGCCACGTCACCGCGAACTCCTGCGCGACCATGCCGCCGAAGCTCACGCCCGCCACGTTGCAACGGTCCCAGCCGACGTAGTCGAGCAGCGCCCGCGCGTCGGCGGCGTAGTCGGCCATCGTGTACGGCCCGGCCGGGATCTCGGTGCGACCGAGACCTCGCTGGTCGTGCACGAGCACCTCGAAGTCGGTCGTGAACAGCTTGATCAGCAGCTCACTCGTCGCGATCGACGCGCCCGAGCCGTTGAAGAAGGCCAGCCGCGGCCCCTGCCCCCACCGCTCGAAGTACAGCTCGATCCCGTTGACCGCGACGGAAGGCACGGCGCGAGGTTAAACAAGGTGAGCGCGGAACGCGCCGCTTGCGCTCCCGGTCAGACCCGCCGCCCGAGGAAGCACAGGAAGCGGGTCTGCTCGTCGGCTCCCGGCGGCGGTTCGATCTTGGGCCCGAAGCTGCCGGGGCCGCGAATCGCCTCGTCGGCCGGCTGGAGCATGGTGAACGCGTACGTGACGCCGGCGGGATCGAGGTGCTCGTCCTGACCAGTCGCGCGGGAGAGATCCCAGGTGTGCACGAGCGTGTCGCTGCAGAGGAGACGGCCGATCAGGTCCTCGAGGGGCATCGGTGCGAACCGGCCCGACACCGGTGCCGACGCCCGCCCCGGGTCGGCCAACGCCGCCCGGATCTCGGTGGTCGCGTCGTTCCACGCGCCGGCGAGGTCGGCGTCGGTCGCCGGTGCCGGCGGTGCGCTCGCGTCGAGCCCGGCGGCGACCTGGCGGTGCACCGACACCACGTGCCCCACGAGGTCGCGGACGGTCCACTCCGTGCACGGCGTGGCCGCCGCCCACGCGGACTCGTCGCCAATCCCCGCCACCCGAGCCGCGAACCCGTCGGCGATGCGCTGGTAACGCTCCGAGCTCTCCGACATCCTCCCGAGGCTAACTCCGGGCCGAACCGTCGATGCGTCTCACGACCACACGGCGTGT
>Ga0265338_10006564_pt1 | contig 14767 bp, 16 predicted proteins | sample 42126metaG_FD_193579 | JGI IMG/M metagenome (GOLD analysis project Ga0265338, IMG submission 193579) | Rhizosphere microbial communities from Carex aquatilis grown in University of Washington, Seatle, WA, United States - 4-21-26 metaG | ecosystem: Host-associated > Plants > Roots > Rhizosphere... | reverse complement strand
GATGCATAACGGTGGCCGGATGAGCGGCCTGCATGGCGGCTGAACCTACAAGATGGGCTACGTGGCCGACTTGGCCGCGCAACGCATGCTCCGGCGCCGGCCTATCATCTGCATAATAGTCAGTGGGCGTAGAGGCAATTGGTTGGATCATCGGCTGGGGCTGGGCAAGTGCGGTAACCGTAGAGCTCATCACCTCGGCCGAACCGGGCATTACCCCGCTCTGCTGGTTACGAAATTCCATCACTCTACGCTGCACGTAAGAAGTTAAGTCTCTAAGCTCTTGCTTATACTTAACAGAGCTGAACTTGTGAGTTTTGTTCATGGTAAACACCGTGACGGTGGCATTATAAACCTGAGAGTTATAATCGATTTCCGAAATCATGTCATAGCGCGTGTCTTCTATGGTCATGAAGAAAGTACGTTTGTCTATAAGTAGCAGGCGCTGGTCGGTAGCCACCAATAGCGCGAAGCTCCCGAAGTAACGGCCACAAGCCAGGGCGATGATTATCTCGTCGTCCATCAATATTTTTTCCATTTCGCGGACTTCGGCATTGAACCAACGGCTGGGTCTAAAACCGAGTTCCCCTAATCTGGCTTCTATGACGCTTGGGTGCACCATGGGCGGCCTCCTGCTTTGCACTTTCATATTGCGACATCCTCACTATGAATGCAGTAACTTTGAACACGCTGAAAATAAGACTTTTATCACATTTGTCTAAAATGGCTCTGAAGTGGGATAATTGACCCATGCTGGCTAGCGAGAAACAAACGGCGGCCTTAGTGAAGCTGTTTAAGGGTGGCACAAAGCTCACCTACAAAAAGGGTGAGTATATAATTCGGCCGGGAGAGGCGCCAAGCGCCGTTTTTTATATAGAGTCAGGCTTAGTCAAAGCCTTTAATATCAGTAAGTACGGCGAGGAAAACTTGCTGATTATACGTAAAGAGCGAGAGATTTTCCCGCTAATCTGGGCCATAACCGGCCAAGAGCGGGATATTATTTATCAAGCCATGTCGCCAACTGCGGTCTGGCGAATTAGCCCGGAGATTTACCTGTCGTTTCTACATACCCACCCGGCGGCCCTGCCGCCGCTGTTGGATATGGTGACCGAGATGTACCGTATCCACTCCGAAAGGCTACTTAACTTAGAATATCGAACAGTGCGTGAGCGGTTAGTTTCTTTCCTTTTGACGATGTCAGTACGGTTCGGCAATGAAACCGCCGACGGAATAATTATTGAGGTACCGCTCAGGCACCAAGATATAGCCAGCTCAATTAACGCCAGCCGCGAAACCGCCAGCCGCGAGATAGCCGCATTAGAACGCAAAGGGTTAATTGCCAACCACCGTTTATATATCGTGCTGAAAGACGTGCCTGCTCTGCAGGCTTATTTATAAACCATAAATTCAAGGTGTTTTGACGGATACCAGAGTACAGGGGTGGGCGCGCTCGATAATTCCGCGCGCCCACCCTGCTAAATTCCCTGCCGGCTATAGGTCCGCTGATGTGACAGCGATTACCGAACCGGTCGATAGATGACATGCACGAGCCGTGTTAGGCCAAGGGCCGAAGCCCAGGCCAGATGCATATGCCCGGCGGGCCGCTTCCATCTGAGCCCAGGCTGGCCAGTTATTGGCCGCGCCCCATTGCCGCATGAAATCTGGGCCATATCGGAACTGAAACGCCAGATCCATCTGGAGCCCACCGAAGTAACCGTTGCCGGTGTTGTCGTTCCAGGCTCCTTCGTGGCCGTGGATGCACTTGAGTGCTTCGCGTAGCCAGCTGGGGAACGTGATTCGCTGAATCTGCACAGCTACTCGAGCCAGACGATGTTCGTGATACCGCAGCAGCGCCCGGTTATTTCGAACCGTACGGCGCCACTTCTTGTCCGGGACTTTCCACCACACCTTGTAGCGAGGAGCCACAAGTAACCTGTGGTTGGTGATGAACCTGACCGTCGTCAGTGACTTGTGCGCGATTGCGCAGTAGTACTGGAGCTTAGTGCTATTGGCGGAGCTAAGGCTCCGTTTTACTGAAGTGAGCTGATGTTGCTCACAGTTGTGGACCGCCGTCGCGGCCACGGCGCTCTGGGCATCCGCCTGCTCTGGCTGGGTTACAGCCAAAAGTGCGGCAGCAGCACACAAGGCTGCGGTTATGCAAAAACGACGAGTCATCGTCGTCTCCCTTCTGTCGAGGTGCTATAGGCCTAGGGCTTATTGGTTTTTGGGCACCAGGGTTGAGTCGTCGAGCCGGTCACTTACAGACCGTTTTTGACTCGGTGTGCGAAATTCCCATATTCGTGTAAGTCTTACTGACTAACTTTATGAGAAATACAATTCGTCGCACACCACTCTGGTATCCGTCCCTGCCACAGTAACACTCCACCCCTGTTTTGTCAATCTACTTATGCCTTGCGCAAGATGTAGAATCGTTCCAGATTGCCCTTAGCCCCAGCTACATTGCTATCAGCTTTGTTTTTAATGATGAAACTGTCTTTTATCCAGGCTTCGAAGTTTCTGAGAATCCGGCGGCGGATGGAGTCATTTTTTATCACGCCTTTATTGATGTCTTTGGCGGCGGCCTCGAACTGCGGCTTAACCATGGCTATCACTTGAGTTGATTTGTCGCTTAGACTAGAAATTTTTGGCAGAATCTGACGCAAGCTGATGAAGCTGACGTCAATCACGACAACATCCGGTTTTTCATCGGTTTTAAAATCCCGAATGTCGGTTTTCTCGTGCAGTTCTATCTTGGGATTAGTCCGCAAACTGGGGTGCAGCTGGTTGGTGCCAACGTCGACGGCAATTACCTTTTTGGCGCCGTGTTTCAGGGCGTAATCCGTAAAGCCGCCGGTGCTACTGCCCACGTCCAAAACCACCTTGTCGGTAAAATCCAGCCCCAGCTTATCGGCGGCGCCGGCCAGTTTCAGCGCCGCTCGGCTAACGTATTGCTCGCCTTTTTCTATGGCAATTTCATCGGTGGCCGCCACCTGGTGGCCGGCTTTGCTGATCACTTGGCCGTTTACTTTAACCTTGCCCAGTTTGATATAACTTTCGGCTTGGGAACGGGTAGCCACCAGGTGGCGCTTGGCTAGTTCCTGGTCTAACCTGGACTTGCTCATTTAAGAATCGCTTTGGCGGCCACAATCCGGACTTCGTCTTGGCGGCGGGTAGCTTTGAATAAAGTAACTGACGATATGCGCAGTGCTTGATTCTCGTCAATCACAAAACCGCGGCGCTGGGCGATATGCGGCACAAAATCATCGCCCACGTAGGGGTCGCGCTCGGCCCAGCGGGCGCCGACCGCCCCAAACCAAGACAGGGCCAGCTTGTGCAGTTCCATGAATTTAGCTTGTGGCTCCAATATGCTGACCGGCACGTCTTTATTGGGGCCAAACATCGCCCGCTGGGCCGCCACCGCGTCAAAGGCCTCTTCATTGCCAAAGTGTTCGTAAAACCAATTTAAAAACGGGCCTTCCTGAGTTTCCAGCGCGAACCACGGCAAGACAGTAATATGCAGTGCGGTCGGTTTGAACCTGGCTCCCACCGGTAAGTCGTCCAGCAGGTAGGCGATTAGATAGCGATATTTATCAGTCTTTTTGTCGTTCACGGTAGGCTCCGGTGGTAGTATCCACGCTGATTATATCGCCCTGCTTAATAAAAGCTGGTACTTTAACGGTAATTCCGGTTTCTAATTTAGCGTCTTTGGTAATGGCCGAGCTGGTGTCGCCCTTAACCGCGTTTTCAGTATAAGTAACTTTTAGCGGCACATTTTTGGGCAGTTCAACGCTGATAATCCGGCCGTCAAACAGCTGGGCGGTAACGTTATCGCCCTCTTTAATATAGCCGGCTTTGTCTTCCATGGCTTCGGTTTCTAACTCAAACTGTTCGTAGCTGGCCGGGTCCATAAAGTAGAATTTGGCACTATCGCTATATAAATACTGCATTGGCCGGTTAGTAACATCGGCGCTATCTACCTGGTCGTTGCCGTGGAAAGTTTTGGCCAGCAGCTTGCCGTCAATTAAGCTCTTGATTTTGACGTTAACTGTGGAGCCGCCGCGGCCCATGACCTTTTGACTGTATTCCACCACCCGGTACGGCACGCCATCTAGCTGGAAAATTGTGCCCTTTTTGAGATTTGTTATCGATAAGGCCACTTATATTCCGTAATACCTTTCTAAGGCATCCTCAGTAGCCGGAGTTAGCTCTCCTTTAGCTTTTGCCTTCTGTAGATCCCCCTGCCGCATTCGTCTTAAGACACTTTTAAGAGCTACCACCGGCAGACCTTTTTCTAGCCACGCCTCGAATATTTCTCCATTTATAAACACCGCTTCACCATCTCTGTCGGACACGACATGTACCATTCCCTGTCTGAAAAACTCATGCTCGGATAGTTCAAGAGGTCTTGCGGTTTCTTGATTTTCCCCAACACCGACCTCTTCACTTGTCTCTCTAACTATTGCTCTCAGTCCGACTCCGCCATCCTTTTCATCTTCAATCATGCCCCCAAACCCTCCAATAAGACCAGTGGCTCCGTTATCTTCTGCGCGATATTGCAATAAAAAATCTTCACCTTGGCGAAGGATTACAATTGCAACATCTAACTCGGGTAGTTTTGCGATTTCCTCTCTGTTTAGATTGTGTTTCATTTCAGCTCCGCCTGCAACTGGTCGATTTGGGCGCTTAGGTGGGCTACGTCAATCGGGCCAAAAACATTAAATTCGCTGGCTTTTAGAATATGCTGGCGGGCTAGCTCCAGGTATTTCTTGGCTTTTTTGGCGTTAGCTAATTGCTCGTCGCGCATTTCGGATGCTTCATAGTCGCGGCTGTAAATCCGGGCGTCGTTTAGAACCTGGTCCAGGGCGGCCACGGCTTTACGGGGCTTTTCTTCCAGTTTGTGCTGGTCAACACGACGCAAAATCATAGTTATTTGGTTTTCTAACTGCTTAACCGTCACCGAGGGCGACTGGTCAGCCATTTGAAACAAAAGATAACAAAGCGATATGCCGGGCGCGCTTGATGGCGCGGGCCAGCTGGCGCTGTTTGCTCTCGGGCAGGCCGGTGCGCTTGCGCGGTTCTATCTGGCCGTATTGGTTAACGTAGCGCTGCAAGGTTTTAAAATCCTTGTAGTCAAAATAGGCTACGTCGGTCCGGTGTTTAAATATCTTTGCCATTTATTCTCCTTAGAAAGGGATGTCGTCTAGGTTAATCGGCTCATCGCCGATGTCCTCTATGACAACGTCTTCTTTCTCGTCTTTTTTAGCTGATTTTTTAGGGGCTGGGGCCGAATCGGCCGGTTCGTCGGTGTTAACTGGGGCGCCACCGCCTCCGCCGCCAGGGCCGCCTAAGAATGTCACGTCTTGGGCGACCACTTCGACTTTACTGCGTTTAACCCCGTCTTGTTCCCAACTGCGGCTCTGCAGACGTCCGCTAACTAGTGCCGGGCGGCCTTTGGTCAGGTATTGGGCTACGCGCTCGCCCAGCGGGCCCCAAGCTACGATATCAATGAAGTCGGTAGACTCTATCCAGTTGCCTTCGGCGTTTTTGTAACTGCGGTTCAACGCCAGGCTAAAGCTGCAAACGCTGGCGCCGTTAGGCGTAGTGCGTAGTTCCGGGTCGCGGGTTAGGTTACCCATCAGAGTTACTTGGTTAAAACTTCGTGCCATGTCTATATATCCTCGCTTATTCTTCTATTCTACTACCGCGCCGGGGGCGTCGGTGGCTGGTTTCTTCGTCTTCGGGCTCGTCATCGTCGTCGCGGTCGCCGCGCTCGGCGGCCTTTTTGGCCTTGTCGGCGCGCAGGGCGTCGGCCTTTTCGGCGGCTTTGAGGTCCGGGCGGGTAATCAGAAACCGGATGATTTCATCTGTAATATTAAATGTTTGTTCAACCTTGGCGACATTGTCAGCTGGAATCTCAACCGTATAAAAAACATATACGGCAAATTCTTGCTTGGCAATAGTATAGGCCAGCTTGCGCTTGCCCCAATTGTCGGTCTTGGTGATGTTACCGCCGTTATCGGCAATAATTTTCTTAACGCGGCTCTCGGCTTTGTCCAGATCTATCTCTAAATCGGGGTGATAAAGCACCGCTATTTCGTACTGGTTCAAAAGACCTCCTTCGGTTTTAAGCCTACGCGCCTAATTGCCGCAAGCTGAGTTGTTAGTACTAACATTGTACAGCAATCGTATCTGTTAATAAAGGTTTAAAGCAACTTAGGCAAGCTTTAAAAAGAAAAGATTTTAGTTGGGCCGTGCGGCCCGGGGTTTCCCCCAGGCCGCACGTGCGCGATCAACGCTGGCCGGCCAGCGCTAACGCTAGCCACCCTTGCTGATCGTGCCCCCTCCGCGCTGAATCGCGGCCCGGTCGCGCCGCTTCATGTAGACGCCGCCGGCAGCCGACATGATGGCCGCGATGATGATGAGAATCACGACCGCCTGAATGCTCAGGCCGTGAGACGCACCAGCTCCAGTGCCCACACCGGCTGCGGCCAAGAAACCGCCTCCCGTCTTGTACATTTAGATCACCTCCCCTCCTCTACCATTGTGAACTTTGAGCGAGAGTCTCCCTGATGCCACGGAACACCCAACGGTGCCGCAACAAGATGCCGTACGCCATCTCCGGTACGAGCAGAAAGCCGATAATCATCGACTTCCAACCCATGGAGCGGAGCCCCAACCCTGCGAACAGAGAGAGGACTCCGAGCGTCCAGAGACTTTTGACGGCGATTGTGCCGCCAGCACCCTCCGTCATGGTGTAGACCATCAAGCCAAGCTCGGCGTACATCACCGGGATTTCAATCAGCCCGGTAAGTACCGCAAGGATGCTCAATCGAGTTTCCTTGCGCCAGCCGCGTCGACGCAACTCCGTCATGGTGCCGCCGACCCAACGCGACCGCTGAGCCAGCAGAGCCGGCACGGTCGTCATCAGGTCGGTGTGCGCCACGCAGTATGCGTTGTTGGTGCACAACCAGCCGTGGCTCTTGATCTCCAGGGTCGTCTCGAAGTCTTCGACTCGGTTGGTCTTTTCCTCGAGATACAGCGTCCGTCGGTCTCTCAGGACATCGTAGATGGCCTGAGCCCGGAACATCGAACCGGCGCCCGACAACGTATGAATGTTGCGCCGCAAACGCGTCTTGCCATAGCGGGCATACTCCGCCCGCTGGAACCACGTCAGCATCTTGCCCATGGCCGCCCGCTTTAGGACGGCCACGAGAACACCGGTTCTAGTGGCCCGGGACCGACGCATCAACCGCACCGGCCAAGGCCTGGGCTTGCGGGCATCGAACCAGACAGTACGACCCTTGACCCTCGCCGAGACCCGGTGAGCCCGGTAATTGCCTTTTTCGAGCGTCTCCCGGTCCGGTGGCGCTACATCGCGCCACCGGGGCCACTTGACTAGCCCTTTCTTGCCACGACAGACACTGCTGAGCCCACCAACTTCTGGCAGACCGCACATAGCGGCTACCGAGTACTCGATGTAGTACTCGTCGAGAATCGTGTCGGCGTCGATGGTCAGGATGAATCCGGGGAATCTCTCCTGCTCAAGCAGGTAGAAGATGCCGGCATTCAGCGCCCCGCCCTTTTTGTGGACGTTGTTGACGCTTTCCAGCACCCAAATCTCGTCGTCCCTGCGGATGACGTGGGTTTCCCACGCCGACCAAGCCACCTCGCAAGTGTCGTCGGTGGAGTTGTCCGACACGACGACGATCAAGTCTGGCGGCCGAGTTTGCGTGACGAGCGACCGGATGGTGTCTCCGATTTGCTCGGCCTCGTTCCAGGCAGCGATAACCACCGCCACCTTGTTCTCGTCAAGAGGTGGAAGTTCTTCAGGACGCGGCGGCACAGCAGCCGCCGCGTCCTCCAGCCAGAGGCTGGGTTCTGCGACAGCACTCATGTGCCCTCATCCCTTCTTTTTTGTATAACTCGTATTTGTCCGAAAAGGTCCCACCCGTCCCGACAGATACGCGTTATGTTGCTTGCCTAAGTTGATAACGAACAACGAACCTTCTGAACTCAATCAGAAGAAACGTGAGCGAATTCTAGCACTTTTATCACCTTTTGGCAATAGCCCTAACCCCTTAAGCTTAGCTTTTTTTGCCAGTTTGTGTTAAAGACGACTTTTAAGCCGCCTTTAGTTCTCTATCCACTCCTGTTTGTAAAGCCTGCGCTACCAGCCTTGAATCGCCAAGCGGTCTTAAACCAACACCGTCCATTAAAATCATTCCGCCAACACTTCTAAAAGTCCCCCTCCTGGGGACCCCTAAAGGATAAAAGAAGTCATCGCCGTTAAGTTTTTCTGCGGCAACACGATGTAATGTAAAGTCGCGTAAATGGATAGCCATCCTCATTAAGGCGCTAGTGACAAAATAATCTGGAAGTACCCGAGGATTTTCTAGAGACGAGAAGGCTTTTCTTCGAGCTTCCGTTAACATTTTTATTTTGTCAGCTTTACTTAGAGCCTGAATTTCTGTCGGTGGTTCGTAATATTTTTCTTCCCATTGTGTTAATTCGCGAGGGGTTTGTAGTTCTTGAATCGCCACTGTTGCGCCCCCAACGATATCAAGATCGAAGTAGTCCATTAGTGTGCTATCTCGTGTTTCAGGTGGTGGCGGTGCTACCGTTTCTTCCTTTTCCTTATGCATTAATTTTTCCAAAAAATTTCTCATTATAATTTGGCTGTACAGAGAGTTTCTAAGTCGAGCGAGCCTTTCATCTCTTTCTTGACTAGGAACACATAGCTGGAGGTAGTCTGGCTCCTTGAACCATAAGTGCTGATGCACATACCGAGTTTCGGATGTATCTTTCACATAGGGTCTAACGGGAACAATCCTAGGGTCATCTATCAGATATGGTTCGTAGCACCCTAGTGCAATTAATTGGCTGGGTTCCCTCTCGAACGGAAATCGCTCAGTTGCCCCCGCTTCATAGTTTGGCTCAGTTTCTACAATTGCCATATATTACCCAAGGATAAAAAAACCCGCGCTGGTTACAGGCGCGGATTCATGTTGTCCGGATTCAAAAGACGGAGTTAGGCCTAGTCTGCCTTGAGCCATAGTGTTTTTCTACTCATCTTTATTTTTCCTCTTAAGCTTAATATAGAAAATGTCCGCTTAACATGCAAGCCCAAAATGCTTACAGTTGCACAAAGCGATAAATTATCGCACTATTAGCTTGGATCGGCGCTGTTCGCAAAGCGCGGATTATGATCTTCGACAACTCATCCCTCAACAAATCGAGGAGGTAAGCGTAATGCTCGAGACAGTTTTCACCAATCTCGCAGACCTCCTGGATTTCTTTGGGAGGCTGCTGTTCTGGCCGTTCAGCTGGCCGCTGCATCGGATGCACCGGCATCTCGACGAGCTCATTCTCGAGCGCCCCGGTTTCTGGGGCGACTTGTGGCGACTGTTCCACCGGGAAGACTGGCAAAGAAGTGCGAGGTTCAACGCCCGAATCTGGGTTGTTGGCTTCTCAATCTTCTACCCCGTCGCTCGACAGCTGGGCCACGCCTGGTGGATCAACCTAGGGGTGACACTCGGTCTCGACCTCTGTGTCTACTTCTTCCACAAGCGGCGGCTATGGCCGGACCGGCACGTCAGCATCACCCACAGTTGTGCCATCTGGTACAGCTTCGGGGCTGTGACCTTCGCGATCAATCTGACCACCGCCTGGCTGTTGCTAGAGCACACCGACCTCGGTAAGGCCCCTTCAAAAGGCCTGCTGGCAGTTGTCGGCGTACTCGTCAACCCCTGGGTGTTCCGTTTCAGGGACAAAGTGGCCATCCGTGAGGGCGGTTCGAGGATCAACACGGCGTGAGGTCCGGGCGGCAGCGATGCCCCGGGCCCGCGCCTCTTTTTTTATTTAAGCTTTACTCGTCCGGCATGTCGTCGTAGACATCGCCGTCCGGATTAGCGTCGGCCGCGACTGGTTCGGCGTCACCGCTACCAAAGACCTCTTCGGCGCTACTGACTAATACTTCGCGCGGCCGGTTGGTGCCGTCGCTCATAGCGATGATGCCCCGCTCTTCCATAACATCCATAATCCTCGAAGCCCGGCCATAGCCGACCCGCAGTTTGCGCTGTAACAGGCTGGTGCTGGCTTTGCCGGCGGCTACCACCACTGTTACAGCGTCTTTGAGGGTTTCATCATCATCGCCGCTGGTGTCGGTACTGGCAATCACTCCGCCCTTACCTAGCTGTACTGGCTGGCTAATCACTTCGTTATCGTAAGTCGGCGGGCGCTGGCTACGCAGAAAATCGCACAGTTTATTGGTTTCATCACCGGTTATTAAAGCGCCTTGGATACGCAGCGGCCGCGGCAAATCGGTAGTCTTGAACAGCATGTCACCCTTGCCTAGCAGTTTTTCGGCGCCGGGCTGGTCAATAATAATCCGGCTGTTAACTTGGTCTTTAACCGCGAAAGCAATCTGGGCCGGCACGTTGGCTTTGATAATGCCGGTAACAATGTTGGCGTCAGGACGCTGGGTGGCCAGTACTAAGTGGATGCCAGCAGCCCGGGCTTTTTGGGCGATGCGGGCAATCAAGGCTTCGACGTCGCGGCTGGCCACCATCATCAAATCGGCCAACTCATCAATCACAATCACGATGTGCGGCATGCCTTCTTCTTTTTTGAGAGCGTTGTAGCCCTGGATATCGCGCTGTTTAACTTCGGCAAAAGTTTTGAGACGGCGCTCCATTTCGGCCACCGCCCACTTAAGCGCGCTGATGCACTTTTCGGGTTCGGTAACCACCGGCGCTAATAGATGAGGAATGTCCTCGTACGGCGCCATTTCCACGTGCTTGGGGTCAACCAAAATCAGCTTTAAATCAGACGGCGTGTTGCGATACAAGAAGCTGGCCAGCAGCGTATTAATCATTACCGATTTACCGGATTTGGTCTGGCCGGCAATCAGTAGGTGCGGCATTTCTTCCAGGTCAGCCACCATCGGCATACCGGCGATGTCTTTACCAACCACAAAGTTCAGCGAACCTTTAGTCTCACTCCACTCCGGGCCGCTAAGTAGACCGCGCAGTGTAACTGTTGCGGCTTTAACGTTAGGTACTTCAATACCCACCGCCCGTTTGCCGGGGATTGGCGCTTCCATACGGATGCTGGTGGCCGCCAAATCTAGTGCCAGGTTGTTTTCCAAAGCAGTTAATTTGCTGAGTTTAACTCCGTTAGGCGGCTTAAGAGTGAACTGGGTTACTCGGGGGCCAACGTTAGCCCCCTCTACATCAACATCAATGCCAAAGTTGGCATAAGTATCTTTAATAATCTCGGCGTTGCCTTTTACGTCGCCGGCGTCGGCCTTATCTTGCCGGGTGCTGAGCAAATCCAGTGATGGAAATTGCCAAGCCGGGTCTTTGGCGGCGGTTAGCGCGGCGTGCTCGGTGTTGGGCGCTACCTTTTCGGCGCTGGCGCGCATACCGGGCATTCGGGCTTGGTGGTGTTCTACCGGCACGCCCTCGTGCAGCTGAAAGCCGGGCGCCATTTTACTTTTGAGCGAGGCTAAATCTTCCTCGCCGGTGTCTTCTTTAGGCTCGCGCTTGAATATCTCAAACAGTTTCACTAACGAACGCGGGTCGATGGCGAAAGTGAATAAGAATGAAAACAACGTTAATAAGAAGAAAACGAGTGAGGCCAAAAACTTGCCCATAGAATTGGCCAGAACGTCGCCAACCGATTGGCCGATATGGCCGCCGTGGCCGTTAGGCAAAAACGCCGTGTGCAGCCAGCTGGCTAAAAACGTCAGCAAGCCCAGGGTGCCTATCATGTTGGGCAACGGGATACGCTGCTCTTCGTTAATAAACTTTAATGCGCCTAGGTAAATCAATGCGATTGGCGCGGCAATCGTAGCCCCGCCCAGCGCCCACCAAAAGCCGTGCCAGACATTGTGCGGAATCGGCGCGCTAATAAAGGCGCCAAACAGCAATACCACCCCGAAGATAATAAGAAATACCGCGGCGACTGCCCGCCAGAATCCGGAGTTGCTCTTGGTCTTTTTATCGGCCTTTTTTCCGGGCGGCCGGCCCGGTTTTCGTTTTTTAGCCATTACTAATAGATTATACCTTAAGCGCTAAGGTATTAACCTACCTTAACGTTGTTGTAATTATAACACGTTTATGCTTACCGTGTCAAGCAGAATACTTAACTTGTTAAGTATTCTCTACTAGCTAGTCTACTCGAGCGTCCTGATTTAACAGGCGCTGGCGCATCTGCGCGAACCGGCGCTGTTGCTCCAAAGCGATTTCCTCAGGGGTTTTGGGCGCTTCCGGAGCTTGACCGTTAACCACTGGTTTGTGGGCGTCGTTGTTGGCTTTCTCGCTACGACCTCCAATCACATTCACCACTGGGATGACGATCGGGCTGCGCTGGGTCTGCTCGTACAAGAAGTGAGTAACGTAGTCTTTGAGCTCGGCTTTAAAGCGGTCTAGGTCTACCCGCTTGAAGCGTTGCTGGACGGCCCGGCGCAGTTCGTTGCGGAAGGCGTTCATGAGCTCTTCATTATCTTTCATGTAAATGAACCCGCGGCTGATGATATCCGGGCTGGTCAGCAGCGCGCCGTTCTTCTTGTCGATAGTTAACACTACTGCGACCAGGCCTTCTTCGGCCAACAGCACACGGTCTTTGACTACGATGCTGGAGACAATCGAGCCGGTTTGGTCCACCAAAACGGTACCGTGCGGCACCTCGCCGGTTATTTCAATCTTGTCCTTGGTTAGCGATATGATGCTGCCGTTTTCGGCATTAACGCAGTTTTTGCGGGGAATGCCCTGCTCTACGGCAATGTCGATGTGGCGTTTTTTGGACCGGTACGGACCCCAGATGGGGATGAAGAACTTGGGCTTAACCATGTTGATCATGTCGGCGTATTCTTCCATGCTGGCGTGACCGGAAACGTGCAGCGGCCCGGAGTTATCTATCATGTAGGTCTCGTGGCGGTAAACGTGCACGCCCTTGCGCATCAAATCGTCTACCATCACTCCGATTAAAGCGTCGTTACCGGTTTCCGGAATCGGCGTGCTGGATAGAATTACGGTGTCTTGGTCTTTAAGACTGACGTGCTTGTGGTCGCCCATGCTCATGCGCACTAGCGCGGAGTTAGGCTCGCCCTGGCCGCCGGTACAAACCACCACTACGTCCTGGTCTTTAAGGCTTGGCACAGATGCAATCGGCACGAAAGTCCCTTTGGGGATTTTCATAAAGCCGTTGCGAACCGCCATCTCCAGGGTGGAAATCATACTGCGGCCGTCCAGCGCGATTTTGCGGTTATTCTGCACCGCGGCGTTAACTATCATCTGAATGCGGTTAACATTGGTCGAGAAAATTGCCACGAAAATCCGCCCGGGAGCATTTTGCATGATGTCTACAAAGCTTTTTTCGATAGTCGATTCACTGGGTGTGCGGCCGGGGCGCTCGGTAGTGGTACTCTCGCTCATTAGCGCCAGCACACCTTCTTTGGCCAGTTCTTCCAGCCTGGTAACATCCGTGCGCTCGTGGTCCAGCGGGTTGGGGTCCAAGCGGAAGTCGCCGGTGTTAATTAGCCGGCCGACCGGTGTGTCTATGGCGATGGCAGTACTGCCGGGGATGGCGTGCGTAACTCGAATGAGCTCAACGAAGAATTCGCCTAGTTTCAATCGTTCGTGGGTGTCTTCGTTCATGATGACGGTTTTTAGCTCAAAGCCATCGGGCATCGGCAGACCGAAGTTTTCAAAGATTTCCTCTACCCGGCCGATGGTAAAGCGGCTGCCGTAAACCGGTACGCCGGGGTATTTGGGCAGAATGTGCGGCAGGCCGCCGATGTGGTCCAAGTGGCCGTGACTTATCACAAAGCCCTTTAGTTTGGACTTGATTTGGTCCAAGTAGGTGCTATCGGCGATGCCGTAGTTGATGCCGGGTAGGTCTACGCCCAAATCGTTGCCGCAGTCGATGACTATGGCGTCGTTTTGGTATTCGATGACCAGGCTGTTTTTAGAACCGCCGCCGTCAAAGCCGCCCAGGCCGATAATTTTCAAGCGTGGGCTGTCGTCTATGACGTTGGCGCGGCGCGGCTTATCGCCTTGCTTAGAGGCGGCATCCAAGTACTGGCTGGCCACCCGGTTGGCGTCCTGCACGGACATTTTTTGAGCGCGCAGCGCCGCGCCGCGGCTAATGTTGCGCCCGGTGGCGCTTTGGCCGCGATTTTGATTGCGGTTGTTGCCGGGCCGATTGCTCGGTCTGGCTGGCCCCGGTTTAGGGGCTGGTTTATTGTTAGTATTTTTTGATTGTTCCATCTATAAATTTTCCTTTCTTATTTTTAGAGTTTTAATAGATTTCTATAAATTATATGGCGGCCAGCACGCGCGGGATTCGGGCAAAATCGTCTATCAGCGTCTGGCGCATACCGCCGTTATACAAGGCCGCCGCTGGGTGAAACAGCGGCAGGTAAACCTGGCCTTTATACCTCTTTGGCTGGCCATGGACTTTGCTAATTTGCAGGCCCGGCAACAGGCTATCCATACTGTGGCGACCTAGGGTCACCACCAGTTTGGGGTCTATAACCTCCAGCTGGGAACGCAAAAACGGCAAAAACGCGGCTTTTTCATCGGGTAGCGGGTCGCGATTGCCGGGCGGGCGATATTTAACGATATTAGTGATGTAAACATCATCCCTGGCCAGATTAATGCTAGCCAGCATTTCGTCTAAAAACTTGCCAGCGGCGCCCACGAACGGCAGGCCCTGGATGTCCTCGTTCTTCCCCGGTGCTTCGCCGATAAAAACCAGCTCGGCATCG
>Ga0265338_10006562_pt1 | contig 14770 bp, 10 predicted proteins | sample 42126metaG_FD_193579 | JGI IMG/M metagenome (GOLD analysis project Ga0265338, IMG submission 193579) | Rhizosphere microbial communities from Carex aquatilis grown in University of Washington, Seatle, WA, United States - 4-21-26 metaG | ecosystem: Host-associated > Plants > Roots > Rhizosphere... | reverse complement strand
GCCCTGCTGGGCAAGCGGCAGTTCTTTGAGTGGCGCCACAAGCGGTTCGACGGCGGCGAGTTCGACGCCGAAGTGACGCTGACCCGCGTTGCCGCGTCGGGCCAGCCCCTTCTGTTCGGCGTCGTGCGCGATATCACCGAGCGCAAGGTGGGGGAGCTTGCACTGAAAGCCTCGCGCGACAAGTTTGCGGGAGCATTCAACGCCAGCGTCGACGCGATGGTCGTCGTCTCCCTTGGCGAGCTTCCCGGTGCGAGCGTCATTCTGGATGCGAACAAGGCCGCAGAGAAGATATTCGGCAGGACCGTCGACGGCGTCGTGGGCAGGACGATATCGGAAGCGGGCCTTGTCGCCGACATGACGGTGCTTTCCGAGCTTCGCAGCCAGCTGGCGAGCGACAACAACGTGCATGAGTTTCCGATAAAGCTGCGGCGGCACGACGGCGTCCTGATGGATGTCGAGATCAACGGGTCGGTTTTCCATGCCGGCGGAGAGCGGCTTTCTCTCATCGTGGTGCGCGACGTCACGGAGCAGAAGGCCGCCGAGGACAAGATCCAGGAGCTGAACGTGTCCCTGGAGACCAGCCTGCGGCAGCTTCGTGCCATCGCCGACAATATCCTCGTCGCGATTTCCTACCAGGACGCGGAGGGGCGCCTCCGGTTCGTCAACCGGACCCTGGGCACATGGTTCGGCATGCCGCATTCGGAGATGATCGGCAAGCGCGTCCAGGACATGGTATCGCAATCTTATCTTGACGCCGTCGAGTCGATACGCGCGCGCCGGGAAACGGGCGAACATCGTTTCGAGGCAACGCTGCCCTATCCGGACGGACAGACGCGCGCGGTCGAGATTTCGTACGTGCCGGATCGAACGGCCGACGGCACGCTGCTGGGGTATTTCACGCTCGCGATCGACATGACCGACCGCAAGGCCGCCGAGGAGCAGCTTCGCCAGTCGCAGAAGCTTCAGGCGATCGGGAAGCTCACCGGCGGCGTGGCGCATGACTTCAACAATCTTCTGGCGGTCGTTTCGGGAAATCTCGAACTCGCCAATGAAGCGCTGGGCGGCGGCAACGACCATGTCAGGAATCTGCTGGAGCCGGCGCGGCGCGCGGCGGAACGCGGCTCGACGCTGACCCGCAGCCTGCTGTCCTTCGCCCGCCAGCAACCGCTCAGCCCGGCAGTCACGGATCTGAATGCGCTGGTGCGCGATACCACGGAACTGCTTCGCCGCACCTTGCCAGCCAATATCCGAATAGAGTTTTCCGGGGCCGCGGGACTTTGGCCCTGCGAAGTCGATCCGGGACAACTGCAAAACGCGCTCCTGAACCTTGTCGTGAATTCGCGCGACGCGATGCCCGATGGCGGGCGGCTCATGATCGAAACCCGCAATGTCAGGATCAAGGAGGAAGACGCCGTCGCGTCGTCCGAGCTAACGCCCGGCCAGTATGTGCAGCTGGCGGTGTCCGATACCGGCATGGGCATGCCGATGAACGTCGTGGCGCGCGCCTTCGAGCCCTTCTACACCACCAAGGAAGTGGGCCAGGGCACGGGCCTCGGTCTCAGCATGGTCTATGGTTTCGTCATGCAGTCCGGCGGGCACATCACGATCGACAGCAAGGTCGGCAGCGGCACGACCGTGAAGGCCTATCTGCCCCGCTGGGTCGGCAGTGCGGAACAGTCATCGTCGCATGCCGTACACGACGCACCCTTGTCGCAGAGAGAAGTCGTTCTTGTCGTCGAGGACGATGGAGACATGCGTTTCGTCGTCGTGACGATGCTCCGTTCGCTGGGCTACGACGTCCGCGAGGCTTCAAGCGGTCCCAAGGCCCTGGATGCGCTGGACGCACAACCCGAAATCGCTCTGCTGCTCACCGACGTGATGCTGTCCGGCAGCATGAACGGCCGCCGTCTGGCCGAAGAGGCGCGGAGCCGGCGGCCCGACATTCGCGTGCTCTACATGTCCGGTTACACGGAGGATGCGATCACGCATCAGGGCCGGCTCGATCCCGGCGTTCACTACATTCAAAAGCCGTTCCGCAAATTGGATTTGGCTGCCAAGATTCTCGAAGCGCTGGACAAGGCCTAGCGGCGGCCGGTCGCGCTGGACGCAGGCCGCGAGCATCGTGCCTGGCGCCGCCACCGCTAGCGGGCCTGCTGCTTCAATGGATGCAGGTAGCCCGATAATTTTCGCAATTGCTGATTTTATTGAACAGGTTCGTCGCGGGGCGCGGACCCATGTAAGAAGCGAAACCGCCTTGGGTCCTGGCCGCACGCATCGAGAATTGCGAATTTGGCTATTACGGCCAGGGCCCGTGCATTCATAAGCCTCGACCCCTAATGGGATGCCCTTGACGAACAGTCAAGTTATTGCGGCCTCGATCGGCTGGGCGGTGAGGCGTGTGCCGCGCAGGGTGCCATTCAAATCCGTATGCCCGCCCCAGGCCATGGCCGCACAGATGATGCTGGCAGTAGGTTTGTAACATTCATCGCTGCCGATATGCTTTAACACGCAAGAGTATACCGACCGATAGCCCTTACTAATGTCCGCTTTTGGCGCAAAGCGGACATTGTAGAACGTTGCAAATTCCGATACCGCGTATGTTTCGCTCCCAAATGGGCGAGCGGCGTGAACCGCCACTGCTGTTGACGCTCATGCGGACAAAAGCAGCGCTTGGCGGCGAATGACTGTCTCTCGAATCCAGCGTCGGACCCTTCGTATTCGCGTTGTCTTTTGAATGTCCCGGCGCGCTGAAATCCAGAACGTTCGCGTGATCACAGAATGCTTTGGCAAAACGCGAACAAGTCTTGGTTCTGCCATGCCAGCCATGAAACATGGCAGCACGCCGATGCCGGTGCCGGCGCGAACGATCTCGAGCTGTGCCTGGATCGAAGAGCTTGAAACAGTGGGACTCATGCCTGGCAGTATTTCGTCGAGATAGCGAAGTTCATTTGCATAGAGCAGATCGTCGACATAGCCGATCAAAATGTGCTGGTGAAGCTCGCTAGGTTCCTTCGGCATGCCTCTGAGAGAAAGATAGGTTCGCGAGGCATAGAGGCCCAGCCGATAATCGGTTAGCCGCTCGACTGCGAGACGTTTGTCCTGTGGTGCGGCCAGCGTGATGGCGATGTCTACCTCGCGGATCGCCGGTGACAGAAATCCCGCATTGGCGATGATCTCAATATCTATGACGGGCGCCCGTTCTATCAAGGCCGGCACGGCCGGCGCCAGTATCGCGCTACCAAATCCTTCCGAAGTGCTTATTCGCACGCGTCCGCCGCTCGAACCATGGCTAATTTCGTTGACGAGACGTTCGCTGGCCAGCTCCACGCGCGAGGCCGACTCTAGAAGCTGCCGTCCGGCAGCTGTAAGCGCGCGACCGGTGGGTCCACGTGCCATCAGCGTACATTTCAGCGCGCCTTCGAGGCGTGCAATGCGGCGGGCAACGGTCGTGGCGTCGAGTCCTAGGGCAATCGCGGCACCTTGATAGGAGTCGTGACGCGCGACCGCCAGAAAGACCCGCAAATCGTCCCAATTGTGCATGACCGACGCTATCCTGCAAATTTGCAGTTCACAACTGGACAATTTGCAGGATGGCCGGATGCTGCACGGTGCTATGTAGATTGCGATAATTCGAAATCTAGGTTTGCACAATGAAAGACTACGGACATTTCATCGCCGGTGAGGCGGTCAAAGGCAGCTCGGGCCGCTTCGGCGACATCTACGATCCCTCCATCGGCGAAGTGCAGGCCAGGGTTGCCCTCGCAAGCCGGGCCGAGATGCGCCGCGCCGTCGAGGTCGCGTCCAAGGCGTTCCGCGAATGGTCCGCGGTCAATCCGCAGCGCCGCGCCCGCGTGCTGTTCAACTTCAAGGCGCTGATCGAGAAGAACATGGACGAGCTGGCGCGCCTGCTGTCGTCCGAGCACGGCAAGGTGGTCGCCGACTCGCGCGGCGACATCCAGCGCGGCCTCGAAGTCATCGAATTCGCCTGCGGCATCCCGCATCTGCAGAAGGGCGAATACACCGAGGGCGCCGGTCCCGGCATCGACATCTATTCCATGCGCCAGCCTTTGGGTGTGGTCGCCGGCATCACGCCGTTCAACTTCCCCGCGATGATCCCGATGTGGATGTTCGGCGTCGCCATCGCCTGCGGCAACACCTTCATCTGCAAGCCGTCGGAGAAGGACCCCGGCGTGCCGATGCGTCTGGCCGAGCTGATGATGGAGGCCGGCGCACCCGCCGGCGTGCTCCAGGTCGTCAATGGCGACAAGGAAGCGGTCGACGCGATCCTCGAGGATCCGGATATCCAGGCGGTGAGCTTCGTCGGCTCCTCCGCCATCGCGCACTACGTCTACAGCCATGGCACGGCGCACGGTAAGCGCGTGCAGGCGATGGGCGGGGCCAAGAACCACGCCATCATCATGCCCGATGCCGACCTCGATCAGGTGACGAACGAGCTGATCGGCGCCGGCTATGGCTCGGCCGGCGAGCGCTGCATGGCGATCTCGGTGGCCGTGCCGGTCGGACAGAAGACGGCGGACGCGTTGGTCGCCAAGCTGAAGCCGCGGGTCGAAAGCCTGCGCGTCGGCATCCCGACCGATCCCGATGCCGATTATGGCCCGCTGGTCACCGCTGCCCATCGCGAGAAGGTGAAGGCCTATATCGATCAGGGCGTCGCCGAAGGCGCCAAGCTTCTGGTCGATGGCCGGGGCTTCAAGCTCCAGGGTTATGAGAACGGCTACTACCTCGGCGGCTCGCTGTTCGATCATGTGACGCCCGGGATGAAGACCTATGAGGAAGAGATCTTCGGTCCGGTCCTCCAGATCGCCCGCGCCAAGGACTTCGACGAGGCACTGTCGCTGCCGTCGAACCATCAATACGGCAACGGCGTCGCGATCTTCACCCGCGACGGCGACGCGGCGCGCGAGTTTGCCAGCAAGGTCCAGGTCGGCATGGTCGGCATCAACATCCCGATCCCCGTTCCGCTCGCCTATCACACCTTCGGCGGCTGGAAGCGCAGCGCCTTTGGTGACGTGAACCAGCACGGCCCGGAGGGCGTGCGCTTCTACACTCGCGTCAAGACCGTGACGCAGCGCTGGCCCAAAGGCGGCGTCCGCGAGAACGCAAGCTTCGTCATCCCCACGATGAAATGAGCGACGACGCCGTTTTCGGCGCGACCCGGCGCGCGTGGACGATATCGACCAAATCCGGTGGACGGCCGCGACCGTCCCAGCACCAAGCAAATCTGTCCCAGCTTTGCCTTGCACGGTCCATGATATCTTGTTAGGTTTGATAAAATATACATAATCCTAGAGAAAATATTTCATCCCGAGGGAGGATGTAGTGGCCACCGCCGGTACGATGAAGTTAGCCGATGTCGAGATTTCCGTTCGTGACTACGAGCTCGGCCTGATCGAAAAAGCCAAAGCCCTCCGCCCCTTGCTGGAGCGCAGCGCGGCTGCTCAGGAAGCGAAAGGGGAGCTAAACCAGGAGGTCATCGACGCTCTCGGCGCAATGGGTGCTCTCAAAATGTGCCTGCCGCGTCGGTGGGGCGGATCCTGCACGACGGCGGAGACGATGGTGGAAGTCGCTATCGAACTCGCCAAGGGTGATCCATCAACAGCTTGGGTGATGTCGATCATCAATTCCGTCATTTGGCTGGCGTCGAGAATACCTCCCGCAACCCAACGGCTCATATTCGCAAACGGTGTTCCCCGCATGTGCGCTCCGGTCTTCAGTCCGACCGCGCGGATCGAGAAACGGGGCGACAAATACACGATCACGGGCAAATTGGGTTACGGGTCCGCGTCGCACCACGCAGAGTGGACGATCATCAAGATTTCGGACGACAGCGGCGCCCTTTACGGCGTCGCGGTGCCGATGAGTCAGATGCGGATCGAACGCACCTGGCGGGTCGCCGGCATGAAAGCGACGGGCTCCGACACCTTGGCATTCGAAGATCTTGTCGTGGACAAGGAGCAGGTCTTCAACCTGACCGAGCTCTATGGCGGCACGATAGACATCGCCAAGGAATTCAAGCCGGAAATGACGGATTACTTCCAGAGCTGGCCGATGTTGCGTACCAAGATGCTGGGCGTTCTGATCGGAACGGTCGAAGGGCTGCTCGAATACGTCGTCGCTCAGAGCGATCGGCCGATCGTTCGCACCAAATATGCCCGGCGCGCGGATTCCACCGTGTTCCAGGCGCGGCTCGGTGAGGCCGCGGCGAAGATCGCATTTGCGCATGCCATGACCAAAGTCATGGCACGCAAGCTCGACGAAATCGCCTCTGCCGGCCGCCTGCTCTCGTCTTCGGACCGGGCGCAGTTCCGGGGGCAGACCTCGGTCATATCCGAACTGCTCGTCTATTCGGTTGAAGTGCTGATGAATCTTGCTGGCTCTTCCGGCTATATGGAGAACAGTCCGGCGCAGCGCTATTGGCGCGACTTCAGCGTCGGCATGCGGCACGGCATCTTCAATCAGGATATCAATTACGAAGTCTTTGGAGCGTACATGCTTGGCGTCGAGCTGGACGTGGTGGACCCCGAGATTTTGTAGGTCGGGATCGAGCGGGCCTTGTCCGAGATCGACCGGCGGCGACGGATGTCCCCGCCGTGTCGCGACCGTCATCGGCTGCGCGGACCAACCAACGTCCGGCCCGCACCCGCGCAAGGCTGGACGATAGATCGGAACGTCTATGAACACGACAAGCTCTCCATGGACAATCCTTTGCATCTGTCTGCTCACCGCCGCTTTCGACGGCTTCGACAATGAATCGCTTGCGTTTGTCGCAACGAGCCTCGTGCACGATTGGGGCTTGCACGTCTCGGCGCTCGGGGTCGTGTTCACGATCGGTCTGGCCGGTCTGATTGTCGGTTCGTTGGTCATCGCGCCGTTCGCCGACCGTTTCGGGCGAAAGCAGCTGATGGTCCTTGCAGCGCTTTGGGTTGCGTCCGCCACATTCGCGACGTCCCTCGCAAACACCATCCCGCACCTCGCAGCCATTCGCTTCTTGACCGGCATCGGGCTGGGCGCTCTGATCCCGCTTGTGGTCACGGTCTCGCATGAAGCGGCGCCGCTAGGACTGCGCTCGACCTTTGTCACTGTGATCATGGCGGGTTTTCCCGCCGGCTCTGCCGTCGGTGCGATGATCACCGCTTGGACGCTGCCGCGCTATGGCTGGGCCGTCCTCTACGTGGGAATGAGCGTCGCCGGGCTTATCATAGCGCTGGCGGGCGCTCTGGGGCTGCCGCGCGATGCGCGCGCAAGCAGCGGGCCGCGCCTATCGGCGCCCCCGATCCTGCCCCTGTTGCGCGGGTCGAATGCGGCGCTGACGCCGCTCTTGTGGCTGCTCTTCATCACCGCGCTCATCGTCGCTTATCTGTTGGCGAGCTGGCTACCTTCACTGCTGCAACGCGAAGGGTTCAGCGCAGCGCAGGCCGTGATGGCGAAGGGGTATTTCAGTATGGGGGGTATCGTCGGCGCGATCGCTCTCAGCTTTTTCATCGCGCGATACGGCGAGATCGTTCTGGTTCTGTCCTATAGCTGCGCGGCGGCGGGAATTTTTGCCTTCGCGTTTGTCGGTGGCAGCGAGACGTTGCTCTTCGGGCTGAACATGGCCGTTGGGTTTCTGGTGTACGGGGGATATGCCTGCGCCAACGCCCTGGCCGCGGCGCTCTACAGTCTGGAGACGCGGGCCACTGGCGTGGGTTGGGCGCAAGGCATCGGCCGTGTCGGGGCGTTCGGGGCACCGGCCCTGGTCGGAATAGCGCTCCAGCACGATTGGACCAATTTCGCGATATTCGTACTGATGACAGTTACGACCTTGGTGGGCGTCGCCATCGCGATATCGATCCTGCTCCTGAAACGCGACATCGCAATCGGTTCGGCCTCAAAGGCCTAGCGGTTGCTCCCTAGGCAAAAGCCGGCATCACGTGCCGACTGAAGAGGTTTGCCGATTCCACCGCCTCGCCAACGCTCAGATCGCCGAACGCGAACCAGGAGACGATGTAGTTGATGCCCGTCGCCGCGACCTCGTTCTGGACATAGCGCCGGACGGTCTCTGGAGTTCCAGCGCAGCCATTGCCAATGGCCTCCAATTCGTCCCAGGAGGTCGGAAAGAGCGCGCCGATCGCGGGGACGAGCTCGCGCACGCTGGTTCCGCGGTCCTTCCAAAGCTTCTCGAAGCTGGCGACCCAGCGGGCATAGGCCCTCCGGGCGCGATCCTTGGCGATCTTGTCGGTCTCGGCCACGACGATATGGCGGCTGACGCCCATCAAGGGAATGTCCGTCTCGGATTTGCCGAGAGCCCGCCATTCCTTGCGATAGCGGTCGGTCACCTGCCGGGCGCCCTCGTTGAGAGCCAGGGTGACGATATTGACGTCATTAGCGGCCGCCCATGCGGTCGAGTCGGGATGTTGCACGCCGTACCATAGCTCCGGATGCGGAGTCTGCAGCGGCTTGAGCAGCATCGGAACATCTTCGTACTTGTAATATTTGCCCTCGAACGAAAGCGTCTCGTTGTGCAGGCCGTGCATGATGCATTTGAATGCTTCGTCGTACATCGCCTGGGTATCGCTCATCTTCACGCCATACAGCGCAAGTTCGAACGGAGAGGCGCCGCGGCCAACTCCGAGCATGAGGCGGCCGCCGCTCATGTGATCGAGCATGCAGATCTCCTCGATCAGGCGAAGCGGTTCGTAGAGGGGCAGAAGGAAGACGAGCGGCCCGATTTTCATCCGCGAGGTCCGCTGCGCGACCGCCGACACGTAAATTCCCGGAGACGGGGCAAAGCCCAAGGGCGTGCTGTGATGTTCGGCGACGTGATAACCGTGAAAGCCTGCGCGATCATAGGCTTCGACGATTTTCAGCCGGTTTTCGAGATGATCGCGAATGCTCACGCCGCTGCAGTCCACGTGATCGAATATGCCGAACTTCATAGTGCGTCTCCAAATATGCCCGCGCGGGGCGTGCGCTATTGGTGTTTTTCGTCTGCGGGTAGCCGGTCGATGAATCGCGCCACTTCCATGGGCGGTCCCCATTGCGCCAAAGAATCGTCCGATACCTGATGGAATTCGACCTTATGGTCTTCGCCGACCAGGTCGCCGTCGGTGAAGTGCTCGACGACATTGCCAGATGGATCGAACCAGTAGTCGAAGATCTGGCTGCCTAGAATGTGCCGTCCAACACCCCATAACGGCTGCCAGCCGCGCGACCGGAGGAATTGATGTCCCAGGAATTGGGCATCGACATCCTGCACTTCGAACGAGCTGTGATGCACGTTGGCCGCACGGGCCGGGAACAGGGCGATGGTGTGGTGATCGGTCCAGCCTCCGCCGCCCGCGCAATGAAAAAAGCCGCCGAGCGCATTGTCCGGCGTGCCATCGAATAGAATGTCGGACGGACGCATGCCGAGGCGGCTTTCCAGCCATTCCGCACTGCGCCGGTAGTCCGCGGTGGTGAGCGCGACATGGCCGAGGCGAAGGACGGCAGCGGGTTCCTGATTTGCGCGCTGCCAATTGCCCAGCCGCGCTTTCTCGCGCGCATGGTTGAACGCAAGCGGATCGCGCATGGGCAGGGGCGCCACCGGCGCGATGCCATGCACAATCTCGAATTGAAGCCCTTCGGGCGAAGACAGGCGCACGCGACGGCCGCCGCCGGGCCATGAAATCGTCTCGATGGGTCCGCTCTCGGGAAACCGCGCGGCCTCCTCGAGGTCGGCGAAGCTCCGCGCCTCCATGCCGATCACGCGAAGGCCGGGGCGGTCCGATGCCTCGGCGACATAGACGTAAGGGTCTTCGCCAGCGCCGCGGAGGAAGACGCGATCCTCGGTCCGGCCGGCCGTCACCAATCCGAAGTCATGATAAAACCGTTCCGCCGCCCCGACGTCCCGATGCCCGAACACCACGTATTTAATGTCTAGGACGGCGACCATTGGCGAACTCCCAGGATGCTCTTTTGTTACATCGAAACCTACATTCCATATAAAATCAACCGTCTTACCGATGATATTAGTGAAATGCGTTGCTGAACCATAGCTACAGCTCGCATTATGGCATACGATCTATAACTTCATATATTAGACGCGTTGAAATCGATAATATTTTTGGCGAGACTGTGGAGCGCGTGCTGTTCGTGGCATGCGATGGAGGATTCATGGCGGGTGCATTGCAGGGACTTCGCGTCGTCGATTTCGGCCAATATCTGGCCGGACCGCTGGTCGCCATGATTCTGGCCGACAACGGCGCCGAGGTGGTTCGCGTCGATCCGCCCGGCGGGCCGCGCTGGCAGCATCAGGCCAACGCGATCCTCCAGCGCGGCAAGCGCAGTATCATGCTCGACCTGAAGGCCGAAACTGACGCCGATGTGGCGCGTGCCATGGTCGCGCGCGCCGATATCGTCGTCGAGAATTTTCGTCCCGGCGTGATGGCCCGCTTGGGCCTCGGCCCACAGGCGGCAACCGCCGAAAACCGGCGTCTGATCTATTGTTCGCTTCCGGGCTTCGGCAGCACCGACCCGCGTGCCGCGGTCGCGGGCTGGGAGGATGTCGTCGAAGCGGCGGCGAGCGTCTACACAGCTGCCGGATATCAATCGGTCTCCATGCAGACGAGGGGCCCCGGTCCGAGCTTCAATCCCTTGCCGATAGCATCGACCTTCGCGGCCTTCATCGCGACCAACAGTATTCTTGCAGCCTTGCTGGCGCGCCGGCGCTCCGGCCTTGGGCAAACAATAGAAGTGCCCCTCTTCGACGCGACCTTCGAAGCCTTGGGCTACAAGATCCAGAAACTGCCGCCCGGCACGCCGACGAGCCCGTTCAATCTCGCGCAGGATAATGTGTATCAGTGCGCCGATGGTCGGTGGGTTTATCTGGTTCTCGCGACGCCCACATTGTGGGCGCGCTTCTCGCACGCTTTCATGGATAAGGCCTGGTTCGACACCGGTTTGGCCGACAATGCCGCGCTGGCCGCCGATCCGGCCCTGGCGCACGAGGCCGTCCGCCGCCTTACGGTTTTTTTCCGCACGCGAAAGGCCGAGGAATGGGATCATGACGTGAACGCGGCCGGCGTTCCGCTAACCGTGTGCCGCACCAGCCAGGACTGGTTGCACAGCCAGCAGGCCCGCGAGTCGGAATGCGTGATCGCGCTAGACGATCCGGAACTCGGCAAAACCGTCCAGGCCGGCTATTGCGTGCAGCTCAGCGCCACGCCGCCGCACGTCCGCCATGCGCGGCGGGCGCTGGACCGGGACCGCAGTTCTGTTCTCCGCGAACTATCTGAGCTTCCACTGCGGCAATCGCAGTTCGGCGACGAATCTTTGTCGGTCGCCCTCGACGGCGTGCGCGTGATCGATGTCTCCCAGATACTCGCCGCTCCGACTTCCGCCAGGATTTTGGCCGAGTTCGGCGCCGACGTGATCAAGGTGAACCATCCGGCGCTGCCGCATTTCGGAGTCCTGCACACCAACAGCGGCAAGCGGACGGCGCTGGTCGATCTTGCGCGCAAGGAAGGTCAGGAGATCGTTCTTTCGCTCGCGCAGGACGCTGACGTGTTCTTGCAGAATTTTTCGCGCGGCACGGCGGAACGGCTCGGCATAGGAGAAGCCGATATCCGCGCCAGACGGCCGGATGTCGTATATGCCTCGATCAGCGCGTATGGCTACAAGGGCCCGCGCGGCGGCTTTCGCGGATTCGAGGCGATCGGCCAAACGATCACGGGCATGGCTCTGCGGACGGCCGATAGCACGCCGAGATTGCAGCGCTTGGTCCTGAACGACTACGCGACCGGTCAACTCGGCGCGATGGCCATTCTGCTCGGGCTTTACCATCGGGCCGTGACGGGCGAGGGTCAGCATGTCTCGTCCGCGCTGACCGCGGCGGGCACCTATCACCAGCTTCCTTTCATGATCGACTATGCGGGACGCGTCTGGAACGAACCGACCGAAAGCAATCCCAAAGGATGGGGGCCGCTGGACCGGCTGTACGAGACGTCTGACGGCTGGCTGTATCTTGCCGCGCCGGGAAAAGACGGCCGATCGAACGTCATCGCCTGCGAAGGGCTGGAAGATCTCGCATCACCGAGCCAGCCGATCGAGGAAGCGCTGACCCAGCGATTGCGCACGTTGCCGGCGGATGTGTGGATCGACAGGTTGCGGCGCGCCAGGGTCGCCGCGCATCGCGTGATGGATCTGGATTCCGTGGTCGAGGACGCGAACGCACGCGCGCGGGGTCTCGTGGTCGTCAGAGATCACCCCGGCATCGGCCCCGTGCGATCGGCCGGTCCCGTGCCAATCTGTTCGCGCACCCCGGCGCGGCTTAGCCGCCCCGCGCCGCTCCCGGGCGCCGATACCGAAGCGGTCCTGCGCGAGGCGGGCTATGGCGATCGTTATATGCAGCTGCTGCGGGACGGCATCGTGGCCGAGCGATTGCGGCCGGGTACGCATCTCTGGCTTTAGGAAGAGGATATGGACGTCGATCAACTTCAGCATGAAATGAAGCGCGCGATGCGCCGTCTCGCCAGTGGCGTGGCGATCATCACGACGTGTTCGGGCCCATCGCGGTTTGCGATGGTGGCCACCGCGGTGAGCAGCCTGAGCCTCGATCCGCCGTCGCTGCTCATCTGCGTGAATCGCGCCGCTTCGATCCTCCCCATTCTTGCTACCGGCACACCATTTTGCGTGAATGTCCTTGCCGCCCATCATGAAGACGTCGCGCGACATTGCAGCACTGCGTCCGGAGAGGTCCGCTTCGCGAACGGCCGCTGGGTCCGGCATGTAAACGGGGTTCCCTATCTCGAAGATGCCCAGGCGGCGGTGTTCTGCATGGTCGACGGCGGATTCGACTATGGCAGCCATCGCATCGTCATCGGACGGGTCTCGTATCTCTCCGTCGCGCGGGACGTATCGCCGCTCGTTCATGTCGACGGCCGGTATGTTCACGCCAATCCCGCGCCGGCCGCGTAGCAAGGCGCCAAACTTGAACAGCCGGCGCGCGGCGCGATCGCTAGCGGCGTGGGAAGACGACCGGCAATGACGGGATGCCGGCGGCGCCGGCTCCGATGAACCGCGGCTCGATCGGCTTGTCGTTCGCCAGTTCGATATCCGGATAGCGCGTGAGCAGAAGCTCGAGCGCCACCTCCAGTTCGGCGCGGGCCAGCCGTGCACCGGCACAGAAATGGGTGCCCAAGCCGAACGTGAGATGGCTTCCGGGTCGGTTGAGGCGAAATTCGCGCGGGTCGTCGAACGCTTTGGGATCCAGATTCGCGGCCTGCCAGCACATCAGCACACTGGTGTTTTCCGGCAGGGTTTGGCCTTGGACGGTCACCTCCTTCGTGACCCGGCGGAACAGACCGAAGAACGGCGTGTGCAGACGCAGGCTTTCATTGATGGCCGCCGGAATGAGCGACATCTCCGCGATGAGCTGTGCGCGAAGGTCCGGACGGCTCAGCACGTCATGAAAGAGACTGGCAAGCGCCACGCCGGTGGTTCCGCTGCCGGCGGACAGCATCGTGCCTACCAGGGTTCCGAGTTCCTTCTCCGTCAGAAGCTGACCGTCGAGCTTCATGTGCGCGAGCTCGGTGAGCGCATCGTCCTGCGGGTTCTCGCGCCGCTTCTGCGCCTCGTTCCAGGCGAAATTGCAGATCTCCTTGCGATGAGCGGCGAATTTCTCGTGATCATGCGAGGCCGCGTTCATGACGCGATGGTGATAGAGCACGAACTCGCGCCCCTTCGGATCGTCGATGCCGAGGAGCAGGAAGATCGCCGCTGCGGGGATCACATTCGCCAGTTCGGTGACGAGATCGCCTTTGCCGCGCTCGAACATCCGGTCGAAGATCGCGTTCAGCTCCGGCTTCAGCTTCTCCTTCACGGCGGCCGCCGAATTCGCGTTGATCACACGCGTGTAGAATTGGCGCCAGGCCGCCTGTTCGGGAGGGTCGTAGTCAAGCGGCGGCGTGCGAAACTGATCTTCAGGCCGCTCGGCGAGAGGGCGCAGGGCAGAGGGCGCCGAGGAGAACACCTGCCAGTTCATCATCGCGCTGCGGACATCTTCGTCGTTTAGCAGCATGAAAAAGCCGCCCTGGCGGTCCGAATGCGGCACGGGACATTTCGATCGCGCACGATCGAAGAGCTCCAGCGCTTCGCCGACCGGCTGCTCGAGGTCCGACAGGCTGAAGGTGCTGAGCCTGGCCGCCAGTGCGTCCCGATCAAAATCACTCATAACAATGTCTCCTCCGGCAATCGCTGTGCTCGGCCGCGATCTGCCACGAAATCATATAAGATCATATATATTTTCTTGAAGATGACAATATTATCGATAGTCTGAGGTACGGTTCGCGGCTAGTTGGCACCGAAGACCGGAGGAACGGCTATGGCAGGAGCGCTGGAAGGACTGCGTGTTGTCGACTTTGGGCAGTATCTTGCCGCGCCGCTGACGACGATGATGCTGGCCGATCACGGCGCGGAGGTCATCCGCGTCGACCCACCTGGCGGTCCTTTATGGACGCATCACGCCAACGCCATCCTGCATCGCGGCAAGCGTAGCATCGTCCTCGATCTCAAGGCACCTGCCGACTGGCAGACGGCGCGCGAATTGGTGGGGCGCGCCGATATCGTGGTCGAGAACTTCCGGCCGACCGTCATGGCGCGGCTCGGCCTCGGCGCGGACGCGATGGTCCGCAGTCATCCGAGACTCATCTATTGCTCGATACCCGGATTCGGCGCGAGCGACCCGCGCGCCGGACGCGCCGGATGGGAGGGCATCCTTGGCGCGGTATCCGTG
>Ga0265338_10006561_pt1 | contig 14771 bp, 13 predicted proteins | sample 42126metaG_FD_193579 | JGI IMG/M metagenome (GOLD analysis project Ga0265338, IMG submission 193579) | Rhizosphere microbial communities from Carex aquatilis grown in University of Washington, Seatle, WA, United States - 4-21-26 metaG | ecosystem: Host-associated > Plants > Roots > Rhizosphere... | reverse complement strand
AGCCGGAGGAACGCCGGCTGGTGGACGACGCCTTCCAGCGGATCACCGGGCAGCACGGTGGCAGCTTCACCGTCCCGGTCACGCACCGCGACGGCCACCGGCTGTGGATGTCCGGCAGCTTTAACGAGATCACCGACCGGGAGGGCACGAGGCTGGTCGTGGGAACATTCCGTGACGTCACCGCCGAGCACTACGCCATCCAGCGGGAGACCGCGCTGGCCGCGCTCGGCCAGGCGCTGGCCCGGGCCGGCACCATGGCGGAGACCCTGAACGCGGGCCTGGGCGAGCTGCACCGGCTGTGGAACGCCCGGCGCGCGGTCGCGGCCGTCTGGTCCGGCGCCGCCGAGCCGCTGGTATCGGCCAGCGATCCCGACGTGAGCTGGGGCTCGCTGCCGCCGACGACCCAAGCCGGGCTGACCCTGCTGCGCGAGCGGCCACCGCTCACGCCCGCCGCCGAGCAGGGCGGCGCGGGCGTCAGCCTGGAGCACCCGGAGGGAACCCTGGCGATCTGGGTCGAGCTGACGGCCGGGCGCCCGCTCAGCACCGAGGACCAGACACTGCTCACCCTGCTCGGCAGCCGCCTCGGCCAGGCGCTGCAGCGAGCGCACCAGAACGACGAGCAGCGCCAGACCGCCCTCGCCCTGCAGCGCGCGATCCTCGGCCCGGCCCAGCTGCCGGACGGCTTCAGCGCCCGCTACGAGCCCGCTTCCCGGCCACTCGAAGTGGGCGGCGACTGGCACGACATCACGCCGCTGCCGGACGGCCGGATCGCGATCGTGGTCGGCGACTGCGTCGGGCACGACCTGGGCGCCGCTACCGTCATGGGGCAGCTGCGCAGCGCCTGCCGGGCACTGCTGCTGCAGGACGGCAGCCCCGCCCGCGCGCTGGCGGCGCTGGACCGGTTCGCCGCCTCCGTCCCCGGCGCCGACGGAACCACCGTGTTCTGCGGGGTCCTCGACCCGGAGACCGGGCGCCTCACCTACTCCGCGGCCGGCCACCCGCCCGGCATCGTGGCCGACCCGGACGGCGGCGCTGTCCTGCTCGAGGGCGCCCGCGCCTTCCCGCTGGCGGTCACCGCGGACATCGAGCGGACCGAGGCCAGCTACCTGCTGCCGCCGCGGGCCACGCTGCTGCTCTACACCGACGGCCTGGTCGAACGGCGCGGGCACGCGCTGACCGACGGCATCGCGCAGGCGGCCGCCGCGGTCGCGGCCGGGGGCGAGGACCCGCTCGAAGACCTCGCCACCGGGCTGATGACGCGCCTCGCGCCCGGTGCCGGGTACCCAGACGACGTGGCCATGGTGCTCTACCGGCACCCGGCACCGCTTGAGCTCGCCTTCCCGGCTGACACCGGCGAGCTCCGCCCGGCCCGGGCCCGGCTGCGGAGCTGGCTCGACCGCTGCGTCCCCGGTACCCTGACCGCCCAGGACTCGCTGGTCGCGGCGGGCGAAGCGGTCGCTAACGCAATCGAGCACGGTCACCGCGAGCGCCCGGGCGAGGTCCGGCTGCGGGCCTCGGTGACCGCGCAGCGGCTGCGGATGACCGTCATCGACACGGGCAGCTGGCTACCGCCAGGGCCCGAGCCGACGCCGTTCCGCGGCAAGGGCATCGCGCTGATGCGCGCCATGATGGATAACGTCAGCATCGACGCCGGCCCGGCCGGCACCACCGTCACCATGGACGTGAGGATCTCCCGTGACGACGCCTCTTAAGCTGTCCGTCCGGCAGGACGGCGACGGTACGGCCGTGATCAGCGCGGTCGGCGAGGTCGACATGACCAACGCGGACGCCTTCCGCAGCGCGCTCGCCCAGGCAGGCGCGGGGGACGGCCGGTTCGTGGTCGACCTCAGCGGGGTGGACTACCTGGACAGCGCCGGGCTGACCGTGCTGCTGCCGCACGCCTCCCGCATCAAGATCATCGCCACCCCGGTGCTGGCGCCGGTGCTGGCCGTCTCCGGCCTGGCCGAGGTGACCAGCGTGGTGCCCGTGCCCTGACCGGCAGGCGGCCGCTGGCCGGTCAGACGGCGGTGAAGTAGTCCAGCGGCGAGCTGCGGGAGCGGGCCGCCTACAAGCGGGCCAGCCTGGCGGCCGCGGTGACGGCCGCCCTGCGTGAGCGCGGGGTAGCCGGACCTTCGGCTGACCTGGCCGCCGACCTCGGCGTTCGGGCTTTCTACCAGGCCTTCGAGCGCTGGGTCGAGCCGGGCAGCCGCGAGTCCTACGGCGAGCTCGCCCGGCGCGCCCTGGACGAGCTGCGGACCGCGGTCGCCACCCTCGCCTAGAACTGGCTGCCGGGCTCGATCGGCTCGACTTATCGGCCGGCCCGCGCCCGGGCGATGACCTCCTCCTCGGTGAGCGGGGCGGCCGGGTGGTAGCTCAGGCACATCGGCGTCGCGGTCTTGATGAACTTCGTGCCGTCGGTCCCGACATAGAACTGGCCTCTTGTCAGCCGGGCGATGTCGGGGACATCACCGCCCTTGGCCTTGGCGACCTCGCGGGCCGCGCCGATCTGGACCGGGCTGCTCAGCCGGCCGTAGAACTGCGTGGCCGCGTTGCCCGGTATCTGGTTGTGCAGCGCCTTCGGCGCCTGGGTGGCGAACAGCAGGCCCAGGCCGTACTTGCGGGCCTGCGAGACCAGCCGGCGGGTGCTCTCGCTGCACGCGGTGAGCTTGTCCGACGGCACCAGGTCCTGGGCCTCGTCCATCACCAGCAGGCCGCTCAGCGGACGCCCCCTGGCTGGGTGCTTCTTGATCCAGGAGAACAGCGCCATCTGAAGCTGGTTGACGAAGCCCTGCCGCTGCGCGGGGTCGGGCAGGCCGATCATGCTGATCACCGAGACCCGGGCGCGCTTGCCCGGCGGCGGGGTGAGCAGTATTCCCGGGTCCACCGGCTCGCCCTCCCCGGCGAACAGCGGGTCGTTGATCTGTGCCACCCGCAGCCGCTGGGCCAGGGTCGCCGCCGTGGTACCGGCGTTCCGCAGCGAGGTGATGTCCTCGGGCAGCTCGTCGAGCAGGTCCACGAAGCCGGCCAGGTCACTGGCACCGGACTTGGCGTAGTACCGCAGTGCCTCGCGGAGCACTGCCGTCTCCTCCTCGGCTCTCCGCCCCGAGCTCACCACCCGTGGCCGGATCGCGCCGGCCGCCGCGTCGATCGCGGCGTCCAGGTCATCCTGGTCGTCCTTGACGGCGGCGAAGTCGGGCAGCGGCCGGAAGGTCAGCGGCCGGCCGCTCTGGCGACGCGGCGTCCAGACCACGACGTCGGTTTCGGCTAGATACTCGGCCGCCCGCGGGGCGTCCCGGTCGGACCACGCCCCGGGCGGCTCCGGCCACGCGTCCCCGAGCCGGGCCAGGTCGTTGCCGGGGTCCAAGACGATCGAGGACACGCCCCGCAGCGCGCACTCCTCGATGACACGCCGCAGCAAGACGGTCTTGCCCGACCCGTTCCCGGCGAACAGTACCGTGTGCATTCTCAGTACGGCCAGGTCCAGGCTCACCAGTGTCCCGGCCGGAATCCTCGCGCCGACCCGGAAAGACCCCTCGGTGTACAGGCCCGCGGTTGCCTCCCCGCTCAAGGGCGCCCGGGCCGTTCGGTCCGTCTCGCGGATTGGTTCGAGATCTCCCGCCTCGTCGGCGGACTGAGACGTCGGCGTTTCCGGCGGGACGACATCGGCCAGCGCCAGCCGCAGCAGGTCGGTGCGGTGGGCGGGCTGGCGGGCGACGAGCCAGGGGTTGAGGTCGGGGTGCCGCTCGGCCAGCATCGCGCGCAGCGCGTCGAGTGTCTTCAGGTCCCCGACCGTGGCCGGGATGGTCAGGCCGCCCCGGGCCGTGAAATCGGCCCGCTCTGCCTCGGTCTTGCGGCCGTTTGGCCAGGGGGTGCTGCGCAGGACGAAGAGCTGGCGGTTGGCCGTGCCGGAGTCCAGGCCGATCGCCTGGGTCGCGTTGCGGAGCCGGCTGAGGACCGATTTCGCGTTCTCAGCCGCGATCGCCCGGAAGGCCCAGCGCCGCTGCGCCTCGGTGCGGTCATCGGTGATCATCCGCAGCTCCGCGTGCAGCGCGGGGTTCTTGCGCGGATGCTGCTCACGGATGAAGGAGAGGCTGTCGGCCTCGCCGCGCTCACGGATCCACGAGTCAAGCCCGGCGTCGAGCAAGTCTGGCATCAGGCCGTCCTCGGTGCCCGGCACCAGCGCCGCGGAAACGTCGGCGGTGTCCCAGAGCTCGCGGAACTGGGCGTCCAGGGCGGTGAAGTCGGCCTCCGGCCGGACTTCGCCTTCGGCCTGTGCTCCATCCGCGACGTCACTGAGGTGGCCAAGCTCCGTCACTGAGTCCTGCCGCAGGCACTCGCGGACGTGCGCGTCGATCCGCTTCAGCAGCGACCGCGCGGTGTAGCCGGTCGCGTCGCTAAAGGCACTCGGCCGGATCGGCCAGGTGGGATAGGTCGGCCGGAACCCGGCCCGCGCGTAGTCCACCGCGAACCGCTGCGCGATCATGTGGCGGCCGATGTCGGCGGTCGGGATGTTCTGCATCTGGCACGGCGGGCGGAACCGGTCGAGGGCGGGCCCCACCGCCGTGTCCCGCACGTATTCCCAGCTCTCCGGTAGGCAGGAGATAATCGTGAAGGTGCGGAAGGTAGTGTCGCGCAGGTCCATCAGCCCGGTCGCCACCTCGGCGACCATGCTGGCATTCTCGTCCTTGCCGACCTGGTCAATCAGCGCGTCGATCTGGTCAACCGCCACGACGGTGGGCCCGGACAGGGCCAGCAGCCGTGACACCTGGTTGATGACGAACCGGGCCGTGTTCGGCCTGTTCCTGATGCCCCAGGAGCGCCGCTCGGCGTCATCGACGTCACCGCCGTCGAGGTAGGAGTAGCCGACTTCCGTGTGGCCGGACTCCGGCGACGCGAGCAGGACCAGGGCGCGCGCCGTGTCCAGGCAGGGTGGAAGGAGCGAGGAGTCCAGGCTCCGCAGCGCGGCGATGAAGGCGGCGACGTCCGCCGGGCTGGGCGGGACGACCCCGGTCACCGCGTCGCGGACTGGCTTGTCCATGCCTGCCTGGTCCGCGAGATCGGCGAGCAGCCGGCCGAGCTGGTTCCGGCTGCCGTCCTTGAGCGGCAGCAACTGCTGGACGAACGCGGTACGCGCCTCCTCCCAGAACGTCTTGCGGGTCAGGTCGCCCAGCAGGAAGAAGTACCCGCCCGCCGCCTGGACCAGCTCGCGCGCCCAGCCAAGCAGGTGCGTCTTCCCCACTCCGCGCTCGCCTTGCAGCGGCAGGCCCAGGGGATTGGCGCGCTCGGTGCTGGCAGTGGCCTCCTCAATGCCCTGGCGAATCAGGCTAGTCGCCTCCGCGTGCAGCCCCTCAACGTGATAGCGCGCCGGGCGCCAGACGCCCTCAAGCGCGCTCGTCCAGTTGAACGTAAGCGATCGCAGCGCAATCCGCTCTTCTTCGTTCACGATTGTCATCCCTGCCTAATCGAAATCATGTGCTTGGCCTCCCCGCCGATGCGAAGCGCTGATTCCCGATCGGCTTGCGTCAGGGCCTGCTGATTAGACTGCGGGACCAAATTGACCTGCTGCGCACGGTACATTCCCTCCAGCGAGGAGTCGAGCTCACCGCGAGTAACATCGCCCAGTTCCGCGCGCAGTTCCCTTAGCTTGACGAATTTGCCCGGCTCACTCGCCAGCCGCAGGTAAGCCGCCCTAATAAGCTCCGCTATATCGACAGGCCTCGCTGCCCCCGCCGGGTCGCGTTGCTGGAAAACGTCGGCGAGGCTCTGCTCGGAATACTCCAGGTACCTCGCCAGCCCGCCGAGGACCGTGTAGAGTGCGCCCTCCATGCTGCTCGCACTGCCCTGCTGCCCTACCGAAGCGTGGGTGGCACACCAATCCCAGCCAGCATCAGTAAGCTCATGCGCGTACGCGCGGCCCACCCTGCGGCTTGCGACCAGCTTCCAGTCGTTGAGCCTCCGGCGTTCTTTCCCGTCCAGACGGAATCCCGCCCGTTCGAACAGATCAGAATTCGATACCTCACGCGCCTCCGCCATGAGCGCGAACAAGACAGCCCGCTCCTTGACAGAAAGATCATCACCCTGCATTTGCCCCGCCTTCCTTTTATGGACGGCCCGGCTGCGAACGAGCGGCCGCCATTCAGATCGATGCGCAAGATGCATTAAACGCCCCAAGGGACGTTATCGCACCCGAAGCCCGGCATCAACCGGACAAATTTCTGCTCGCGACAGCAAGACCACGCGACTCGCGATATAGGGCAATGCCACTAAGTTAAGGGATCTGCGGTGCCGACGAGATTCACGTGCGTCACAAGAAATGCTGCTGTCGCGGGAAAATCGAAACTTTTCATGACCACGGGACCGGGGCTTCCGTGGGGCGACCCCGCCGCGGGGACGCTCGCCTAACCTGGCAGCAGTGCTTCCCGGCAGCCAGCACTGCCGCTCCCCAGCCGCCGCTGACCCGACTGGCCAGCGGGCCAGCGGCCGTCACGGCTGCGGCTCGTCCGGTCGCTCCCGCTGCCAGCGGTCCGGCGCCGCGGGGCTGGCCCCGCTCGGGTCGCTGATCAGCGTGCAGCCACTCGACGACGGCGGCAACCCCACCCCCGCCTGGTCACTCAAGGTGCACATCGCGCTGGTCGCGGCCGCGCTCACCGCCGCCCCGGCGGCGGCCGTGCTCGCCCTCGGCGCGGCCGGCCACGACACCGCCGTGAGCTGGGCGGGGGTCGCGGTGGCAGTGACCACCGCGACCGCGCTTGCCATCGTGCCCGGCCGCGCCGGCACCAGCCGGCTGCGGGCCCGCCAGGTCGACATCCTGCGGCTGCTCGCCGCCTGGTGATTAATTACCTGGGGCCGGTGGCCGTACCCCTTAACTCGCACCGAGCAACTCGGTGATCTGTGCGTAGAACGCGGCGGGGTCGCCGGCGAGCGATGCCTTCACCATTGCGGTCCAGTCATCGACGATCACCTCGATCGAGCCGGCGGCCAGGCCGTCGAGCGAGCGCCGCGGCACGTCGCGGGGATCGATCTTGGGTCCGTCGTAGCCAGCCATGAGGTCCGTGTCGGCGGCGCCGAGCAGAACGCCTTGGACGAGCGTGCCCTGAGCCGCGAGCTCGAGACGGACGCCGTTCGTCATGTTCCACCCCGCAGCCTTGGCGGCGGCGTACGAGCTGGCGCCCAGGCTAGCGAACCACGACAGCGCCGACAGGATGTTCACGATCGCGCCTCCGCCGTTGGCCGCGAGGACGGGGCTGAACTCGCGGATCACGTCGAGCGTGCCCCAGAAGTGCGTGTCCATCTCGCGGTGGATCTCGTCCAGGTCGCCCGTGACGAGGGCGGCACCGGTCGAGATGCCGGCGTTGTTGACGAGGATGGTCACGTCCCGCGCGGTCGCTGCCGCCGCGATGACGGACTCGTGGTCGACAATGTCGAGTCGCAGCGGCACCACCCGGGGGTCGTCGAAGTCGAGGCTCTCGGGGCGGCGGCCCGTCGCGTAGACCTTGCTCGCCCCGCGCTCGAGCAGTTCGAGCACGAACTGACGGCCGATACCGCGGTTGGCTCCGGTGACGAGGGCGATCTGGTCGGTGACGTTCATGGGTTCCTTGCTTTCCGCGTAGGTCTCTCGGGTTCGGCGAGCCGCGTCCGGCTCGGCGTCGGCTACCCTAAAACTTCACATTGGCGTCAAGGTCAAGTCGAGAACCGCGAAGCCGGAGTCGAGGAGGACGCAGATGCGGATAGGCGAGATCGCACATCGGGCGGGGGTCAGCACCAGAGCCCTCCGGTACTACGAAGAACAGGGCCTGCTTTCCTCGGAACGCACCCACGGCGGCCAGCGAACCTACCCCGAGTCAGCCGTCGAACGTGTCCGGCTGATCCAGCAGTTCTTCACCGCCGGCTCACGGATCACTCCCGTTCTACCGGATGAAATCCGACTGCCGCACTAAGCAGCCTGCCGGACTATGCGCCCAACCCGGACAATTCACTCAGCACCGTGCGCCAGGCAGCATTCATATCGCGCTACGGTTTTCCGGCCCCCAGGCGGCGGACCTCTCCCTTCCCGCCGCACCGGCGGCAGGCACCCCAGCGCTCGCTGTTGCTGCCGCATTCTTCTTGCTAACTCCGCGCTGCCAAACCGGCACCAGTGAAGCCGGTAATTCGAAATGGTTTTACGAAGCTAATTCGATGCCGGTAAAACCATGAAGCCTTATGGATTACATCGTTTCAACACATGCGAACACTTACTTATATCAATCATGATTGGTTTTCACCGGTCCGGTCCGGCCCTGGCTAAGCGGCGGCGAGCACGCCCACCCGGCGGTCGGCCGTCAGGCGGCCCGCCGCCGGGCCGAGGTAGCTGCCGGACACCGGGGCCACGTCGGCGTAGTCGCGGCCGGTGGCGACGGTGACGTAGCCGCCGTCGGTACGGCGGCCGTTGCACGGGTCGAACGCGATCGCCGCCGCGTGCCAGCCACGGGGCATGATCACCTCCACCCAGGCGTGGGTGCCGCCCTGTCCCAGCAGGTGGCCGGACACGTACCGGGCCGGGATCCGCAGCAGGCGGCAGACGGCCAGCATGACGTGCGCGTAGTCCTGGCAGACGCCGCGGCCGCCCGCCAGCGCCTCGGCCGCCGTCGTCCGCACGCTGGTGACGCCGTCGGCGTAGCTGAGCGCCCGCGCGACCGCGTCGCTGACCCGGGCCGCGACCTCCTCGGCGGGAGCGTCGCCGGCCTGCGCGCGGACCTCGCCGGCCAGCGACCGCAGCCGTTCGTCGGGCTCGGTCAGCCGGGTGGCGCGGAGCAGCCGCGGGCTGTGCAGCGCGTCCGCGGGCAGCAGGGCCGGCCCGTCGTCGCGCACCCGGTCAATCACCGCCGCCAGCCGGAACTCGATCGCGCTGGCCACCCGGTCGGCCCGCAGCCAGGCGACCAGGTTGCCGTCGGCGTCCCGGCGGACCCGGCGGCTGACCCGGGCGCCGTCCACCTCGAGCCGCCAGCCGCGCAGGTACTGGCAGCCGTGCCGGGCGGGCGGGACGATGACAAGCCGCTGCCGCAACTGGCTGACCGGCCCGTCGTAGTCGTAGCGGAAGCCCTGCTGCAGCACGTACCGCAGCCGGCCGGCCGCGCCCAGGTCAAGCCCGCGGTGATCGAGCAGCGGGGCGCTTAGCACCGCGGGGTCGAGCATCACCCCGGCACCCCCTGCGCCTGCACGGTCATCTCCTCCGCCTGGACGGTCATCGACTCAAGCAAGGGACCACCGAACGTGGTGGCCATGGCGACATCGGAGGCGTCCCGGCCGCGGCCGATCACTACCCGGCCCTTGCGCGGGGTGTTGTTGCGCGGGTCGAACGTCCACCAGCGGTCGCCCAGCCAGACCTCCATCCAGGCGGCGAAGTCCATCGGGGCGGGGTCAGGCGGCACGTCCATGTCCGGCAGGTAGCCGAAGACGTACCGGGCGGGGATGTTCAGCGCCCGGCAGAACGAGATCGCCAGGTGGGTGAAGTCGCGGCACACGCCGCGGCCGGCCAGGTTGACGTCGACCGCGCTGGACAGCGCCGTCGAGCTGCCGTACTGGAAGGTCAGGTGGCCGTGGACGTAGTCGCAGACAGCACGCACCCGGCGGTAGCCCGGCGGCAGGCCGCCGAACCGGGACCACGCCTCGCTGCCGAGCACGTCGGGCAGGCAGTAGCGGCTGGGCAGGGTGTAGATCAGCGTGTCGTCCGGCAGCGCGTCCGGTGCCAGCTCGGGCGCGTCCTCGTACACGTCCTCGGTCGCGTCGCGCACCTCCGCCACCGCCTGGTAGCGGAAGGCCGACTTGCCGGGCGGCAGCACCGCCCGCGTGCAGGGGTTGCCGTACAGGTCGGTGTAGCCCCGCATCACCATGGCCGGCTCGGCCGACCAGCGAGCGTCATCGATCGACACCAGCGGCGACGGGGCCGGCTGCACCTGGAACACCACCGGCGTGGCGATCTCGGCGACGTAGGTGAACTCGCACCCGATCAGCAGCCTGCGGTTTTCCATGGATTCCATCATCAGCACCTAATGTTTCCGAGGGGTTTCCTCTACTTGATCGTGATCAGCCGCTTGGCGGCAGGCGGGAAAGCCGGCTGTGCGATCATTACCGTATGGCCGATCCGCGCGCCGGGCAGCCCGCTGCCCCCGCTGACCTCGTCAATGTCGCCAAGCTGGTCACCGCCTATTACACGGTGCACCCCGACCCGGCCGAGCCCGCGCAACGGGTGTCGTTCGGCACCTCCGGGCACCGCGGCTCCGCCTTCACGGCGACGTTCAACGAGGATCACATCCTCGCCACTACCCAGGCGATCTGCGAGTATCGCGCCACCAAGGGGATCGACGGCCCGCTTTACCTGGGAGCCGACACCCACGCGCTGTCCGAGCCCGCGACCGCCAGCGCGCTCGAGGTGCTCGCCGCCAACGGGGTGCGGGTGCTGGTGGACTCCCGCGGCGGCTACACCCCCACGCCGGCCATCTCGCGGGCGATCCTGGCCCACAACGCGGGCGCAGGCAAGGAAGGCCCGCAGGCGGACGGGATCGTGGTAACCCCGTCGCACAACCCGCCCGCCGACGGCGGCTTCAAGTACAACCCGCCGGACGGCGGCCCGGCCGGCACCGACGTCACCCGGGAGATCCAGGACCGGGCCAATGAGCTGCTCGCGGGCGGGCTGAAGGCGGTCCGCCGGATGCCGTACGCGCGGGCGATGGGGGCCGACACCACCGGGGCATTCGACTTCCTCGGCAGCTACGTGGCGGCCCTTGACCAGGTGGTCGACCTGGCCGCGATCAGGGGGGCGGGCATCCGCATCGGCGCCGACCCGCTCGGCGGCGCCAGCGTCGCCTACTGGGGCGAGATCGGCGAGCGCTACGGCCTGGACCTGACGGTGGTGAACCCCGCGGTCGACCCGACGTTCCGGTTCATGACGCTGGACTGGGACGGCAAGATCCGGATGGACTGCTCGTCGCCGTACGCGATGGCCAGCCTGATCAGCCGGCAGCACGAGTTCAGCATCGCCACCGGCAACGACACCGACTCCGACCGGCACGGCATCGTCACCCCGGACGGCGGGCTGCTCAACCCCAACCACTACCTGGCCGTCGCCATCGACTACCTGTACCAGCACCGGGACGGCTGGCCGGCCGCCGCGGCGGTAGGCAAGACCCTGGTCAGCTCGTCGATGATCGACCGGGTGACGGCGGGCCTCGGCCGCCCGCTGCTCGAGGTACCGGTCGGGTTCAAGTGGTTCGTCCCCGGCCTGCTTGACGGGTCGGTCGCGTTCGGCGGCGAGGAGAGCGCGGGCGCGTCCTTCCTGCAGCGCGACGGCTCGGTGTGGACCACCGACAAGGACGGCATCATCCTGGCCCTGCTCGCCTCGGAGATCACCGCGGTCACCGGGCAGACCCCGTCCCAGCTCTATGCGGGCCTGACCGACCGCTACGGCGCGCCGGCCTACGCCCGGGTGGACACCCCCGCCACCCGCGAGCAGAAGGCCGTGCTGGCCAAGCTGTCGCCGGAGCAGGTGCCCGCCAGCGAGCTGGCGGGCGAGAAGATCCTGGCCGCGCTGACCACCGCCCCCGGCAACGGCGCGCCGGTCGGCGGGCTCAAGGTCGTCACCGAGACCGGCTGGTTCGCCGCCCGCCCGTCGGGCACCGAGGACGTCTACAAGCTCTACGCCGAGTCGTTCCGCGGGCCCGGGCAGCTGGCCGCCATCCAGGAAGAGGCGCGGGCGATCGTCGCCGAGGCCATTGGCGGCTGACAGGCCGCGGAGCTGAAATACCGGGGAGCTGACATGCCGAGGACAACTGGCAAGCCCGGTGTCAGCGTCACCTCGCGCGCGCTGGCGGTCCTCGGCAGCTTCGATGCCGGGCACCGGGCGCAGACGCTGACCGAGATCGCGCAGCGGGCCGGGCTGACGCTGCCCACCGCGCACCGGCTGACCGGAGAACTGACCGCCTGGGGGGCGCTGCGGCGGGACGGCCACGGGCGCTACGTCATCGGGCGGCGGCTGTGGGACCTCGGGCTGCTCGCCCCGGTGCAGACCGACCTGCGGGACGTGGCGTCACCGTTCCTGCAGGACCTGTACGGCGCCACCCTGGCCACCGTCCACCTGGCGGTGCTGGACGGGGCGCGCGCCCTGTACCTCGATCACGTCTCCGGGCACGCGTCGGTCCCGGTGCTGAGCAAGACCGGCAGCCGCCTGCCGCTGCACTCCACCGGCGTGGGCAAGGTGCTGCTGGCGCACGCGCCCGCCCCGGTCAGGCAGGAGGTGCTGGCGGCGCCGCTGCAGCGGTTCACCCCCTACACCGTGATCCAGCCGGGCCTGCTGGCCAGCCAGCTCAGGCACGTCACCCGGGACGGCTACGCCACCACCACCGAGGAGATGAGCCTCGGCGCCTGCTCCATCGCCATCCCGGTCAGCGTCGGCGGGCACACGGTGGCGTCGCTCGGCATCGTGCTGCCCGACCTCCGCCGCCGCGCCCGCCTGGTGCCCGCGCTGCAGGTAGCCGCCCAGGGAATCGCGCGGAGTTTGCGCAGAACCTGAGCCGAGGCTGGCCGCTGCCCGCTGCCCGCTGCCCGCCAGGCTGACTTCCGGTCAACGGAAGTGCCAGGTGGCGGGGCTGCGCGGGCCAGCTCTATAACATTGGCTATGCGCACTGACGTGGCCATCATCGGAGCCGGGCCGGCCGGGCTGCTGCTCGCCCACCTGCTGGCGGCCGACGGCATCGCGTCGGTCGTCATCGAGACCCGGAGCAAGGAGTACGTCGCCGCCCGGATCCGGGCCGGCATCCTGGAGAGCTCCAGCGTCGAGCTGCTGCGGGCGGCCGGGCTCGGCACCGGGATCGAGGCCCACGGCGACGAGCACCGCGGCATCTACCTGCAGTGGCCGTCCGAGCGGCACCACCTGGACTTCACCGAGCTGGCCGGGCGCAGCGTCTGGGTCTACGGGCAGACCCAGCTACAGGCCGACCTGGTCGCCGCCAGCGAGGCAGCCGGGCGCACGGTCCTGTACGAGACCTCAGGCGCGGCGCTGCACGACCTAGACACCGACCACCCGTTCCTCACCTTCGTCGATGCCACCGGGACGCCGCAGCGGGTCGACGCGGTCGCGGTGGCGGGCTGCGACGGGTCGTTCGGCCCGAGCCGGGCCGCGTTGCCTGCCGCCCGGACCAGCACCTGGGAGCGGGTCTACCCCTACTCCTGGCTCGGCATCCTGGCCGACGTGGCGCCGTCGACCGACGAGCTGATCTACGCCTGGCACCCGGACGGGTTCGCCATGCACTCCATGCGCTCGGCCACCGTCAGCCGGCTGTACCTGCAGGTCCCCAACGGCACCGACACCGCCGACTGGCCCGACGACCGGATCTGGGCCACGCTGGCCACCCGGCTCGGCCACGGTCAGGACGGCTGGACGCTGACCCCCGGCCCGGTGGCCGACAAGAGCGTGCTGCCGATGCGGTCCTTCGTCCAGTCACCGATGCGCCACGGGCGGCTGTTCCTGGCCGGCGACGCCGCCCACACCGTCCCCCCGACCGGAGCCAAGGGCCTCAACCTGGCCATCGCCGACGTCGCGCTGCTCGCCCCCGCCCTCGGTCGGCTGATCGGCAAGAACGACGGCGCGCTGGCGGACGCCTACTCCGACACGGCGCTGCGCCGGGTCTGGCGCAGCGAGCACTTCTCCTGGTGGATGACCACCATGCTGCACATCTCGGGCGACCCCTTCGACGCCCAGCTTCAGCTCTCCCAGCTCCGCTGGGTGACCTCGAGCACGGCCGGCGCGACCGGCCTGGCGGAGAACTACGCGGGCCTGCCGATCGGGTTCTGAAGCGTTAGGAGCAACATGACCATTTCTGCGCACGGGCTCTGGCGGGCGGACGCGGGCGAGTTCGAGCTACCGGAGTACGAGCACCCGGCCGCGGGCAACCACCCGCCGGCGGACGACCCGGGCTACAAGTCGACCGCGCTGCGCCACCCTCGCCAGCCGCTGGTGCTGCTGCCGCAGCGGCTCACCGAAGTGACCGGGCCGCTGCTCGGCGACGGGCTGATCACCATGCAGGACGCCGACCTGACCACCCAGTGCGGCGGGGAGCCGATCGGGCAGCGGATCATCGTCTTCGGCCAGGTCCGCGACTCCGGCGGGCGGCCGGTCCCGGACACGCTGATCGAGGTCTGGCAGGCCAACGCGGCCGGCCGCTACCGGCACAGCCGCGAGCACCACCCGGCCCCGCTCGACCCGCACTTCGACGGCACGGGGCGGGCCATTACCGACTCAGGCGGCCGCTACCGGTTCATCACCATCCAGCCCGGCTCCTACCCGTGGGGCAACCACCACAACGCCTGGCGGCCCGCGCACATCCACTTCAGCCTGTTCGGCCGGGCGTTCACCCAGCGGCTGGTCACCCAGATGTACTTCCCGGGCGACCCGCTGCTGCGCTACGACCCGATCTGGAACTCGGTGCCCGACGCCGCCGCGCGGGCCCTGATGATCTCCGAGTTCTCGATGGAGGAAACCCAGCCCGAGTGGGCGCTGGCCTACCGGTTCGACATCGTGCTGCGCGGTCCCCGGGCGAGCATCTTCGAGGAGGCCCCCGGTGCCTGAAACCCTGCCTGAGACACTGCCTGAGCTGGTTACCCCGTCGCAGACGGTCGGGCCCTACTTCTCCATGCGGCTGCCCTGGCCGGACGGCCCCTACGTGGTGCCCGCGGGCAGCCCCGGGGCGGTCACCATCTTCGGGCGGCTGTACGACGGGGCGGGCCAGCCGGTGCCGGAC
>Ga0265338_10006560_pt1 | contig 14773 bp, 14 predicted proteins | sample 42126metaG_FD_193579 | JGI IMG/M metagenome (GOLD analysis project Ga0265338, IMG submission 193579) | Rhizosphere microbial communities from Carex aquatilis grown in University of Washington, Seatle, WA, United States - 4-21-26 metaG | ecosystem: Host-associated > Plants > Roots > Rhizosphere... | reverse complement strand
CGCGTCGAGGCAGTTGTAAACCGTGGCCATGGAAATATCCGGCATGGAATGCTTGGACCGGATGAACACCTCTTCCGCCGTCGGATGATCGCGCTTCTGCAGGAGCACGTCATAAACGTGCTGCCGCTGCGGCGTGAACCGGAACCCGCCCGTGTTCAGGCGCTCGGTCAAACCGTCATCCAGTTTTTTCTCGACCACGCTCATGACACCGGCAAAATAAGAACGAAACCCCACACTGTCAAGATTTAGAATAATTCTAAATTAAGGCGCGGCAGCCGCCGAGGGCCATTGAAACGGGGTCACTTCTGATAAACGTTCACGCGGGCGGGCGGGAGGTTCAGCCAGACGATCTTGGAGGCCAGCCGGCGGAAGTGCGTGGCGCTTTTGTGGCGTCGGCCGCCGAGGTGATAACTGTATTGGACCCATTTGCCGCCACTGTGCAGGATCGCGCGGATCTTGTTGATCAAGGTTTCGGCTTCGGCAGGCGTGAAGTTCAGCAGCGGCAGGCTGGAAATGACGGCGCCGACGCTTTCCACCGGTTCGTGATGTTCCCGCAACAGGGCGTCCAGTTGCCACGCGTCCCCGGTGATAATATGGGCGCTGGGAAAACGCTGGCGCAGCCGCCGCGCCATGTTGGGATTTCGTTCGATGGCAATGAGCCGGTCCTCGCGGAGGCCGCGTTTGATGAGCGCCGCGGTGACCGCGCCGGTGCCGGGGCCGAGTTCCAGCACGTAACTTTCCGGGTCGGACGGGAGCCAGCGCGCCATGGCGGCGGCAAGCTTCGGGGAACTGGGTGCGACCGCGCCGGTTCGTTGCGGATTGGCGAGCCATTCGCGCAGGAACAGGGTTGAATCTTGCAACGTCGCTAGGAGTCGTTTAGCCATTCAGCCGTAATGCTTGGTTTTTGAGCGAATCACTTGCTTTCGACTCGTAGAATAAATCACTGGTGCACGCACAGCCACAGAAATTTCAAACAATCAATGGCTGGGTTTTGGTGATTTTCCGGAACCCGTTGGCCCCTCAAGCTTTTTGCGCGCAGCCTCGCGCCGGGTTGACCAGTCATCCCAGCTCTGCTCCCAGGCTTCGCCAGTGAAATTCGTCTGCGCGGATGGCCAGAGTGCGTCGAGCGTCTTCAACCCGGTTTCCGCACCCTTGCGGTCGTTCCACTCGAGCTGTGACTCAATCAGGCTCAGGTGGTTTTCCGGGTAATCGGGAGCCAGTTGGACGGCCTGTTCCAACCCTTCGCGGGCCCGGCGCCGGCTGCCAATGCTCACGGGCCAGCCGGGCGCATCGCGATACAACAGGCCAAGACTTCGAACGGCGCCGGCATGATTAAAATGAGCGTCGAGTTCCGATGCGGTTTTGAATTCGCGCTCGATTTCCCGAATGAGCTTGTACGCGGCGATGGAAGGCGCCTCCGCCCGGGCCAGCTGGCCGAGATTCATGGCCAGGTAATAATGTCCGGGAACCGAATTGGACTCGCGCGCCAGCAATTGCCGGCAGGCGGCGATGCCTAGATTGGCCACGGTGGCGCGGCCGGTCTCGTTGGTGGCGAAATCGGCATAATCAAAACACGCGGAGGCAAACTGCCAGGCGGCCGTGGCATCGTTGGAACGGGATTGAAACGCCGTTTGGGTGCGATGAAATTCCACCCCGGCACGATCCGCGAAAATTTGGCGCAACGAATCGCCGGCCAAAAGGATTTCCACGATGGCGGTGAGAAGAACCGCGGCGATCAGCCGGCCCGGAGCCGTGCGCCGGTTCAGTGGATTAACAATTGGCATCGTTGGAATTAAAAGTTGCCATCGCTTCGGGCTGATTTATACTGGGCAAGTGAGATTAAATTGGAAATTTCCGTGTCTGGCAATGCTGGCTTTTATGCTGCTGGCGGGCACGGGATGTTCCGGCATCAACACTGGCGGGTCGGTTTCGCCCGCCACGTTCCTCCTGCCGGGGCTGATGAAGGCTGATTCCCCGGCGGCGACCAATGCGCCGGTGGCGGTGACGGTTTCGGTCCAACAACTCGCGCTAGCCCGATAAAAATCTATGCGATTCCCATTTGCGCTGACAAAAAAAATTGCCAGTCACATCATCAAACACAAATTGCGCCGGACGCCCAAGTTTGCAATGGTGCTCCAGCTCGAGCCGCTGCACACGTGCAATCTCACCTGCACCGGCTGCGGCCGCATCCGCGAATATTCCACGTCGCTCAAGGACATGGTGCCGCTGGAAAAATGTCTGGAGGCCGCGCGGGAATGCGACGCGCCGATGGTTTCCATCTGCGGCGGCGAGCCATTGATTTATCCGAAGATCGAGGAATTGGTGAATGGCGTTCTGGCGCAGGGCCGCATCGTTTATATCTGCACGAACGGCATGTTCATGCGGAAAAAAATGAAGGATTATCTCGCCGCGATTTATTCGCCGGCGCTCGAGCCGAAGTTGAAGAAATTGCTCGACCAGAAACTGATTTCCGACAAGGACGCCGAGACGATCCGCAAGTCCGATGCTACTGCGCGGAGCAAGTCGGTCATTCGTCCAACGAAATGGATGTACTGGAACGTGCATGTGGACGGACTGGAATTCACGCACGACCTCATCGTCGAGCGCGAGGGCGTGTTCTCGGAATGTGTCGAGGCCATCAAGATGGCGAAGATTCTGGGGTTTCAAGTCGCGACGAACACGACGGTCTATCGCGAGACCGACGCAAAGGAAATCGGGGACATGTTCGAGTTCTTCTCCTCGCTCGAAGTGGACGGCCACACCATTTCGCCCGGCTACGAATACGACGCGGCGAAGAAGGACATGGTAACGCGCCTGGGCAAGCAGCCCGAGGATTTTTTCCTCACGCGCAAGATGACCCGCGAGAAATTTGCCAAGATTCAGGAATGGGGCGAGCGCTTCACGATTTTTGGCACGGTGACTTACCAGGAATTTCTCGCCGGCAAACGCGAGCTGACCTGCACCGCCTGGGCCATACCGACTTACAACATCAAGGGCTGGAAGGCCCCGTGTTACCTGATGACCGACGGCCATTACAACGGCTATCAGGAGATGCTGACGAAGGTGGACTGGAACAAATACGGCGTGGTGGACGGCGTTGCGCGAGATCCACGGTGTGAGAATTGCATGGTCCACTGCGGTTACGATCCCAGCGGCGCGCTCAGCCCGAAATTCAGCGATAACTGGAAGAACATGAAATACAACTTCGGGGCCAAACCGAAACCGTTTCCCGCCTCGTCGGAACTGGCCAAGCGGGCGTTCAACGGCGTGACCATCGGCAAGGGCCATCTGGCCGAGGCCAAAGCGGCCATCAACTCGCCTGCCGCTGGGGCGCGCGGTGCGTTTTCACGAAAGGATGAAGATCCTCACGAGGCGCACGTCGGCAGCCACTGTGGCACCAGCGACACGTCCGAGCGCGACGATCTGCTGGCGAAGATCAAGGATGCGAAGAAGGCGGAATAAACGGTTTCATCGCGGAAATTTTTCGGAATTCAAATGGGCAAGACACTTTATCTTTCACCTCCAAGCTTTGACGGTTTTGACGGTGGCGCCGGGGCGCGTTACCAGACCGTGCGTGAAGTCACCAGTTACTGGTATCCGACCTGGCTGGCGTTGCCAGCCGCGCTCACACCGGGTTCCAAACTGCTCGACTGCCCGCCGCACAACATCGGCAAGGAGGAATGCCTCCGCATCGCCCGGGACTTTGACCACGTCATCATCCACACCAGCACGCCGTCGTTGAAGAATGACTGCCGGGTGGCCGAGGCCATCAAGGCGCAGAAGCCCGGCACGAAGATCGGCTTTGTCGGCGCGCACACGATGGTGTTGCCGGCCGAGACGCTCAAGGCTTCGCCCGCAATTGACTGGGTGGGCCGCAAGGAATTCGATTACACCTGCAAGGAAGTGGCCGAGGACCGTGATCTGGCGACGATTGCCGGGCTTTCCTACAAGGACAAGGACGGGAAGATCCGCCATAATCCGGAACGCGAACTGATCGAGAACCTCGACACGCTCCCGTGGGTGGCGGACATCTATCGCCGCGACGTGGACGTGCAGAAGTACTTCAACGGCTATCTCAATCACCCGTACATGAGCCTATACACGGGGCGCGGTTGTCCGGCGCAATGCACCTTTTGTCTCTGGCCGCAGACCATTGGCGGGCACAAATACCGCGTCCGCTCCGCGCAAAATGTCGCCGACGAGATGGCCCATCTCAAGAAACTGTTCCCCGAGGTGAAGGAATACTTTTTCGACGACGACACCTTCACGGCCAACCTGCCGCGCGCGCGGGAGATTGCCAAAAAAATCGCGCCGCTTGGTCTCACCTGGTCGTGCAACAGCCGCGCGAACATAGATTACGACACCATCAAGAGTTTCAAGGACAACGGCCTGCGCCTTTTCCTGGTCGGCTATGAAAGCGGGAACGACGACATTCTCACCCGGATCAAGAAGGGTGTGACCACGGACGAAATGCGTCGTTTCACCAAGGCGTGCAACCAGGCGGGCGTGATCATTCACGGCACATTCATTCTCGGGTTGCCCGTGGAAACGAAAAAGACCATCCAGCAAACGATTGATTTCGCGAAGGAACTCGACGTATTCAGCATCCAGGTAAGCCTGGCGGCGCCGTATCCCGGCACGGAACTGTACGAGCAGGCCCGGCAGAACGGCTGGTTCGCAAAGAAGGAAAAGACCGATCTGCTGGGCGGGGAAGGCTACCAGAGCAGCACCATCGAATATCCCGGCCTGAGCAAGGAGATGATTTTCGAGGAAGTGGACCGTTTCTATCGCACGTATTACTTCCGCCCGAAACCGATCCTGCGCATCGTCAAGACCATGCTGGAGGACAAGGACGTTCTGGTCCGCCGCGTGCGTGAAGGCTTTGAATTTTTCAAGGGCCTGCGCCAGCGGAAGATTGACGTGGCCGCCGCGCAGACGGCTGCGTAAGCCGGGACTGGTTCCCCAGCGTGTTCAAGAACGGTTTGCAAGTGCAGAGTCACTGATGCCGCCTCCGGGTGTTGTTTACAAAAGCCGGGACTGTTCATGGCGGTTCCGGGGACCGATTTGCATTTTTCCGACGACCACCGCGCCGTCTTCAACCGCCAGATTTTCGGCATCCACGTTGCCAAACAGGCGCGCGGTGGCCCGGAGCATGACCGTTCCCCGGGCGCGCAGGTTGGCGGCCAGTTCGCCGGCGATTTCCGCCGAATCCACCTGGACCGGCTCCGCCCAGCGGAAATGCTCCTCCGCCGGGATGATCAAGCGCGCGGCGGTCAGGCTGCCTTTGAGGTCGGCGGTCGAGTAAATCGTGAGCGACCGTTCAACGGTCAGTTTGCCGTGAAATTTTCCGCGGATGACGGCGTCGCCCACGACGGATTCCGTGTTGAAGACATAGCCCTTGAGTTCAACGGTGAACCGGCCCTTGGTTTTGAAATTTTTGGCGACGGCGGTGGTGATGTGATAGTCGTGCAAATCCACGTAGCGGCTGCACCGCTTGCACATGGTGGACTCGGCGCTGGCGGGCACCTCCAGCTCGGTGCCGCACTCGAAGCAGGTGACGAGCCGCTGCTTCGGTGCGCGTTCGGGCGCTTTCCGCGCCGGGTTCAGAATTTCCTGGATGCGGAGATGCTGCCCGCAGCGTTTGCAGATGGTGGAGTAGGCCGAGCGCGGCTCCGCCTGCTGGTGGCCGCAATGCGGACAGGCCAGCAGGACCCGGTCCTGGTTCGTTGCCGGCATTCAAGATTCGCTGGGCCGAAGAAAATCCGCGGCGTTCAGCGTTTGGCCGGTTCGGGAAATTTGGGCGTCTCACCCGGACGCGGCAGCGGCGGCGTGGGGGAAACCTTGTTCGGATTTACCTCGGTCTTGCCGACAAAGGTCACCCCTTCCTCGATGACCAGCTTGACGGAGCGGATGTCGCCGAACAGCTCGGCCTTGGCCTTGATGTCAATTTTCTCCTTGGCGCTGATGTTGCCGTTGACCTTGCCGCGCACCACGACCGACTGGGCATTGATGTTGCCGTTGATGACCGCGCCATCGCCCAGGGTCAATACACCGTCCGTGTGGATGTCGCCGTCCAGCTTGCCGTCAAAGGTCAGCTCGCCGGAGAATTTGACATTGCCTTTGATTTCAACGTCCGAGTTCAGGACGTTTTTGGAAGTATTCGTGTTCATGTTGTCCATTGTTTTTCCTTTTTCAGTTCATAACTAGTGCATCCGGTGGAAGGCGTCAAAATGTATTCGCGTCATTTTTTGACCGCGGCAACGCGGGGCGGCTGGTCGGTAGCCGGAACGCGGTAAAGGTGGACGGCCCACGGATCGAAATGATCACTGAAGGAACCGTTGGTGGCGGTCAGGGTCCGGTTTTCATCGAGCACTTCCACGAGGCCGTTTCCTTCAATCCCCGTGAGCGTGAAGGTGGCCTTGGTTGCGCCGTCGCGCATGCCCACGGCAAACAGATACGTTGCGCCACCAGAATGTTTAATCATCGCGGCCACCGGCACGTTTGTATTTTCCAATTGGACCGTTGCGACGGCTTGGACGGCGGGGCTGTTTAGCACTGGTGCCAGTCGCATGATTTGTTGGTTCAACCGGGTCACGGCGGCAAGCATTTCCGGGTCGTCCAGCAGCGCGGCCGGGTTGGATTTTGGTTTGAATTGGTGCACGAAGTAAATCAAGCCGCGCGAGCCATGAATAAGTGACATCCAGGCTTCGGCACGGACCTGTTTCGGTGTGGGCTTTTTTTTGGGATTGGTAATCGCGGTACATTCAACGCAGTTCCAAACCGTTTTTTTGCCGCGGCTCCATTGGCCCAGCCGTTCCAAGCCGCTCGCGACGAACCAAAGCTTCCCGCTCACCGCTTCGTTTTCACTGTTCACCGGGTAAATGTCAAACGACGCAATGTCACAGCCCTTGAGGTATTCGGGATAATCTTCCGGATGATGATTCCGGTTGCCCCGGCCATACCAGTCATCCCACGCCGCGGCCTGGCCAAGATCCAGGAGGACGGGGCGCGAAGCATCCAGCGCCTTCATCCGTCGGTAATCCCCGATGATCGTTTCCGGTGAAATGGGCGAGCCGAAACCAAACCGTGCACCCAACGACTGCCCGTTGTCGGGTTCATCTTTTTGCATCCAGCCGATGATGTTGGTATCGTTCAGATGCTGCAGGGCGATTCTGGTTTGTTCGCAGATGACCCACATGCCGGCTTCTTTCAGCGCCGCCAGTTGTTCCTCGGTCGGTCCCATCCACAGACCGACGTAAAGATTGATGCCGGCCTGGCGATATTGGTCCGCCTTGGCCGGATCCTGGAGCCACACGCCAATGGGAAAGAAGTTGGAGTCAGCCCAGGGACCATTCGTCCACCTCACACCAGGAGTTTCCGCCACCGCTACCGGTTCTGCCAAAGCCAACGAAACGCCGGTTAGCCATGCTGCCGCCAGCACTGGACAGATCAACTTCTGCCACCGGCGCCGGCGCGGGCTTCCGAAGAAGGAGGGCGTTTCAACTTCCATGCCGGCATAGTGTTTAGCCGTGCTCACGGATGCGAACAAGCAGAGAAATCGGTTTTCAGCCGGTCAAACCGCGTCGCAAGAGGGGTTCGTCAAAGTGTCGGCGGATTAACAATGCCTGTCACGGTTGACGGACGGCTGCCGGTTGATTATCGCGCGAAACTGATTTGATTCTTCAGTCTAAATTCTGCATTCTGCCTTGGTTGTGAACATCCCCGAACATCGCAAGGCGATTGACAAGCTGGATGCGAGCATTGTGCGGCTGCTCAATGAGCGCACGCGGCACGTGCTCGCCATCGGCGACATCAAGCTCAAGGCCGGCGAGGAAATTTACGCGCCGCACCGCGAACGGGCGGTGTTCGAGCGCGTCTGCAAATCGAACAGCGGACCGATCACCGACAACCAGTTGCGCGCAATTTATCGGGAGATCATGTCCAGCGCGCTCGCGCTGGAGAAGACGATGTCCATTGCGTATCTCGGCCCGGAGGCCACATTCACGCACCAGGCCGCCATCCGCCGTTTCGGCTCCAGCCTGCGCTACGTGTCGCAAAAAACCATCGCCGACGTGTTCACCGAGGTCAGCAAGAATCGCGCGGATTACGGCGTCGTGCCGGTTGAAAACACCACCGAAGGCGTGGTCACGCACACCCTCGACATGTTCGTGGACAGCGATCTGAAGATCGTTTCGCAAATCGTCCTGCCCATCCAGTATTGCCTGGCGGGCAAAGGCCGGTTGAAAGACATCAAGCGGTTGCACGTGCATCCGCAGGCGCTGGCACAATGCCGGCAATGGATTCAGTTGCACCTGCCCAAGGTCGAGATTTTTGAGACATCATCCAATGCGCGTTCCGCCGAACTGGCCGCCCAAGGAAAAGGGAATGCCGCTGTCACCGGCATCCTGGCCGCCGAAAAATACGGCCTGGACGTGCTCGAACAGGACATCCAGGACAACGCCGCCAACGCCACGCGCTTTCTGGTGCTGGGCCGCCAATGCAGTCCGCCCACGGGCGACGACCGGACGAGCCTGCTGGTCAGCGTCGCCGACAAGGCCGGTGCGTTGTACCAGGCCATCGCCGCCTTCCGCCGTCACAAGATCAACATGACCAAGATTGAATCGCGCCCCAGCAAACGGAAGGCGTGGGAATATTTCTTCTTCATTGATTGCGACGGGCATGTGCAGGACCGCAAGGTCGTCAAAGCCGTCCAGTTGCTGGGCGAACACTGCAACTTCGTCAAAGTCCTCGGCTCCTATCCGAACACAGAATAGCTTCAAACCGAAATGACTCGGCAACTTGAGCCGGACCTGAAGGTCGTGTAGCTTCAAACCAGAGAACCAGACGTATGTCTCAAAATTTTGGCAATGCCTTTCAAAAAAAGTCGCCGCACAAAACCGGTCCCGCCCTTCCCGGAACGACTTCCGGCCTGAAGGTTCCGGCACAAAAGCCCGCGGAACGGCGACAGTCCTACAGCAAGGTTTTCCGGTGGCGTTTGCCGGAGGGCCAGACGCAGGAACCGGCCACGGTTGAGGTGGCCGGCACGTTTACGAACTGGGAGAAGGTGCCGCTGCTGCGGGACAGGGCATTGGATGGGTGGCATGTCACTTTGCACAACCTGCAGTGTGCCCGCATGCACCACTACATGCTCTTGGTGGATGGCCAGCCGGTCCGCGACAAATTTTGCGATGGCCTGGCCGTGCCTCACGGCCCGCAGGAGGAGCAATATCAACTAATGACCGATCGCGGCCCGCGGGTTTTGATGCTCTTTGCCCAGTCGAAATAGCCTCGATTTTAGGCCGGCCGGCAAGGGGGCACGGGATTTCAGGCCATTTTTTGCTTCCCAAAAGTTAACAACCGGTGCTATAAACGAAGGCATGGAGTCAGAAGATAACGTCGGTGATTTTTTTATCTGGGGGATTGACGATGCCCCGTATGGACCGGTGGAATTGCCGGTGCTGATTGACTGGATCAAGGATGAGCGCGTTCTGGCGGACACCTGGGTCTTCGCTCGCCGCGACGGAAGCTGGCAGCAGGCCGCGAAAATTCCCGAACTGCAGTCTTTTTTCAGTCTGGAAACCATCCCGGGTTCTGGTTCTTCCACAACGACCGGCAAGGGCATCACTCCCGGTTCTCTGCGACGTATTAAAATCCTGGCCCAGTTGAACGACGCGCAACTGGATCGCCTGGCCGAATTCATGGAACTGCACAAGGTGCCGCAATGGTCGGCGGTCGTGAAACAGGGAGATGCCGGCAACGGCATGTTCCTCATCCTGCAGGGCGAATTGCGGGCGCGGGTGATGGTCGGTGAAAAGGAAACGATCCTGGCCACCTTTGGTCCCGGAGATTTTTTTGGCGACATGTCGCTGTTCGATCATGGCCCGCGTTCGGCGGATGTCATTGCCAACATGGACAGCATCGTGCTCAGAATCTCCGACATTGCCTTTGACCGCCTCACCCGGGAGGCGCCCGCCCTGGCCACCCCGTTCTTGCAGGCTACGGCCCGGACCCTCGCCGCCCGGATTCGCGCCGACAACAAGCGCTTCGACCGGGTCAACCAGCAGTTCCAGGCCAGCGCAATGTGAGTTGCCGGGCGCCGGCCGGAGGTTGCTTACAGGTTGAAATGAACCGCCTTTGCCGGCATTCTCAGAACGATGAGCCATCTTGCCAAAGCCCGTGAAACGTTCGCCATCGAACTCGCCGCGCTCAAGTCCGTTCGCGCGCAGCTCGATGAATCCTTTTCCCGTGCCGTCGAAACCATCGTTGAAATGCTGGTGCAACAACGCAAAATTGTCGTCGTGGGCATCGGCAAGTCCGGCAATGTTGGGCAAAAAATCGCCGCCACGCTCACCAGCACCGGTTCCACGAGCGTGGTGCTCAACAGCGTGGACGCGCTCCACGGTGACGTGGGCGTCGTCAACGACGGCGACGTGATTCTGGCGCTCAGCTATTCCGGGGAGTCCGAGGAACTGCTCAATCTGCTGCCGGCGTTGAAACGGTTTTCCGTCAAGATCATTTCCCTGTGCGGCAACCTGAAATCATCGCTCGGCCGCCACAGTGACCTGGTGCTCAACGTCCATGTCCCGCAGGAAGCCTGTCCGTTCAATCTGGCCCCGACGTCCAGCACGACGGCCATGCTCGTCATGGGCGACGCGCTGGCGATGGCCGTGTTGCAGGCGCGCGGATTCAAGCAGAAGGATTACGCCAAATATCATCCGTCCGGCGCGATCGGCCGGGCGTTGCTCCTGCGGGTCGGCGACATCATGCGCGCCGGCGAACGCAACGCCGTGGCTGGCGAGAACCTCACCGTCAAGGAGGCGCTGTTTGTAATGACCCGCGCCAAGTCCGGCAGCCTGAGCATTGTGAACGCGCGCGGCAAGCTGGTGGGCGTGTTCACCGACGGCGATTTTCGCCGGCACATGGCCCGTGACCAGAATCTGCTCCTGCAACCGCTGAAAAAGGTGATGACACACCATCCCATCAGCATCCGCGCTGACGCCCTGGCCGCCGAGGCGCTGAAAATGTTCAACGAACGGAACATTGACGATCTGATCGTGGTGAACGCGAAACGCGAACCGGTGGGGTTGGTGGATTCGCAGGACCTGCCAAAACTGAAGATCATGTAGCCCAGATGCCGGTCCGCGCACTTCCCGGGTGATGGCTGCCGCCGGCCGGCCGTCTTATTTTTGATAAGCCACCAGATTCGACTTCCAGGGGCCAAAACCGATGCCCGCGTAAAGCACCGTTGGCGAACCCTCGGCGGGCCACAGGGCGCGGAGGTCGGCGGCGGAAACGTGGTTTAAATTTTCCTCGTGCGACCAGAAATCGTAGCGGGTGCCGCGCACCAGCCGGCGGAACCAGGATTTGGGCAGATGATGGAGCAGGGGCAGGCAGGTGTGGTGCTCGATGGGAAATCTGCGGTTGGGCACCGCGAGAAAACGGCGCGGAGCGACCCGGCACAGCTCGGCGATGAATTTTTTCTGCCGCTGCGGTGAACCGACATGCTCCAGCACGGCGTTGCTGTAAACAATGTCAAAGGCGTTGCGGTCGAAGGGCAATGATTCCCCCGGTGCGATCCGGACATGCTGCACGCCGGGGTAGGCGGCTAGAATGGATTTGCCGTCGGTCAGGCTGCAGCAGGTCAACTGCTCACGGTGGGGATAAAGCCGTTCGAGCATGTTTGAGTCGGCGCCGGTATCATCGCTGGTCCCGATGTCCAGGATGCGATCACCGGGTCGGGGTTGCAGGGCCTGCAGGAAGAGATCGTGCACGCGTCGCCGGGCGATGGTCGAAATGCGCCGGGCCATCCGGCTCCCGGTATGCTGATGATAGCGGGCGTCAATCTGGTCCCCGGGGTCGGTGGGGGCGTTCATGGCTTGGGCAGGACAGCCTTGGCCGGATCCAGCCCTTCTTCCGCCGCTGTCGCGGCGTGCGCCGGCGTGACGACCTCCAGCGGGCGGATGCGCACAAACCGCAACCAGACGATCGTCCCCAGCCAGGCGAGCGGGTCGCGCAACAAACGCACTTTTTTACCCTCCTTGAACGAGCGCGAACGATAGTTCACGGGCAGTTCCACGGGACGAAATCCCTTGCGAATCAGTTTGATGAGCAGCTCGAAATCGAAGTCGAACCGGTTGCACTTGAATTCCAGCCCGTAAAGGCAGTCCCGTCGGAAAACCTTGTACATGGTGAACGGGTCGCGGAGCCGCTGCCCGAACAGCACATTGATGAGGGTCGTGAAAAACCAATGGCCCAGATTGACAAACAGGCTCAGGCCCAGCTGCCCGGTGAACTGCCGCATCTTCCAGACGTTGTGCCCGCCGTGACGGGAGCCGAGCACGAACGCACCACGTCCGGCGACGAGCGGCTCCAGCAAGGCGTCGTAATCCTCCAGGTCGTATTCAAGGTCGGCATCCTGGATCAGCACGTAGTCACCGCTGGCGGCCTGCAAGCCGGCGCGCACGGCGTGGCCTTTGCCGCGCGGCTGCGCTTCGAGGATCAATTTGACGCGCGGATGACCCCGGTATTTCAGGGCGAGTTCGCGGGTCCCATCCGTCGAGTTGCTTTCCACCACGATGATTTCCAATTGCAGGTTCGGGAGTTTCTTCTGCATGAGCGCGGCCATCAACGTGCCAAAGGTTTTGGCCTCGTTGAACGCCGGCACAATCACCGAAAGCACTTCCGATGGCCGCCGCTCCGCCTTTCGTGAGAAGGTCATGATGCCGCTGGCGACAATCCGGCGATGCTTGAGCTGCATCGGGCGGGGCAGGCTGCGGACGATGAATTTCATGGCCGGCGTCACCACGGGAACCGGGAAACGCTCGAAGTGCAGTTTCACATAATCGAGGCTTAAAATCTTCCAGCCGGCCCTGACGATCACGTCGCGGAAGCCGGATTTGGCGAGCGTGGTCTGAAGCGTCTGCCGGTCAAAATAGGTCAGGTGCTCGGCCTTGAATTCCATCCAATTCTGCCGCAGAAATCGAGCCGACCACGAATCCATCGAAGGCGTGGCGATGAACAGCGCGCCGTTGGGTTTGAGCACGCGATGAATTTCCCGGAGAAAGTCGAGGGGTGAACGGACATGCTGCAGGACGTCGGAAATCACGCAGAGTTCGAATTGTTCCGCCGCCAGTCCCGCCGACGACAATTCGCCGCACTGCACTTCGCCGTGCTTGAGGCGTTGCCGCGCTTTTTCGCAGGCGGCCGGCGAATATTCAATCCCCGTGACCCGCCACCCGTCGGCTTCCGCCAGGACCAGCAAATCACCGTCGCCACACCCGATTTCAAGCAGCCGGCCGTTTTCCAGACCTCGATAGCGACGGATTTCCGAAAGATACAGTCCGGCCGTGGCTTGTTTGATTTTGCCGGCTGCCTGGCGCCCTGCTTCGCTGTCGCTACCGAGAAAATAGCCCTGCCCGTAAATCCGGGCCAATTCCTCATCGCTGGGCTGCGGATTCAGAAAAACCAATCCACAATCGCTACACTGCACCACCCGATAGCCGGAAGTTGAAAAAAGGTAGTAAATTCTCGTGCCTTCACAGAGATGACAGGCTTTGACCAGCAACCTTTCGCTTGAGGGATGGGCCATGCGATTTTTAATTATCGGTGGTTAGTTGGTTATTTCGCCGCTCCGGTGGACCGTGTGCGGATGATGCTTGGCACAGCCAACAGGATGGCCCCGCCCGCCGCAATCCAAAACAGCAAGCAAGCCAGCTGCCAATGACGCGGCCGGTAGATGAACTCCAGATGATAGTCGCCCGGCTGGTCGAGATACACCCCCTTGAACGCCCGGTTGACGGTCAGCACCGCCTTGGGTTCGCCGTTGGCCCGGACGGTAAAATCCCCCGCCTGGCCTTCGGTCAGGCACACCATTCCGGCGGAGGAGGCGTGGACATCGAACGCGGTTGAATTGGGCAGGAGCTGGTAGTTGGCCGCCGGTTGCACGGTCGCTGTCTTGGTGTTTTCCAATGATCGTGCGCCGGGCTGCTGCTCGATTGCTTCCGGGGTCAGCGCAATGAAGGGTTGTTGGCCGTTGGCCAGAAGCAGTTTGGTGAATTCCTCGTTGGACGAAATGGAGACGATCCGGTCGGAAAAGAAGGCCCTCGGCCAGACCTCGAGGTTTTGCACGACGTCGAAATCGCTGCGGTCCGTTATGCGAAAGCCCGGATGATCCGGGAGCTCAAGGCCGGGGCGAGCGAGCAGATACTTCACGTTGAGCAGGTTCAACAGAGGCTGCGCCAAGGCTGCATCCCGCACTTCGATGATCCAATTGTCGCTCAAGTCCATGCCAGGGAAGTTTTTGACCAGCTCGATGTATTGACCGTTGCTCAACGGCGCGCACGAACGGATGTCCTCGATGCCATAGACTGCCGAATAGTCGCCGTAGAAACTCCAGAGCAGCCCAACCGCCCGAAACGGCCCGGACTGATCCGCCTGGATCCGTTCAACCGCCTTGCTGGGGGCGTTCAGGACCGCTCGCGGTGCCATGATCATCAGCAACTTGTCGTTGCCGAGATGGTAAAGTCCAAAGCGAAACTGGGCGGCCAGCCCCAAAACGATAATGCCCGCCCAGCCGGCCACGGGTATCCGGCGATTCCGGGTTTTCAAGAACAGGAACAGCAAGGGTGCGCCGATGGCTCCCGCCCCGGCGCAAAAAAGATAACTCCCGAGAATGAATCGCGGCGCGGTTCCGAAGCGGGAGATCAGAAGCATCCCGCCAAAAACCAGCGCCACCCAAACAAAGTCCAACGCTGCGCGCCGGAAATTCTCCGCC